>Ga0233425_10003171_pt1 | contig 30598 bp, 33 predicted proteins | sample Watercolumn_Towu_2_FD_181712 | JGI IMG/M metagenome (GOLD analysis project Ga0233425, IMG submission 181712) | Freshwater microbial communities from Lake Towuti, South Sulawesi, Indonesia - Watercolumn_Towuti2014_140_MG | ecosystem: Environmental > Aquatic > Freshwater > Lake | place...
AGCGTCTTGGTGATGGCCGCGGTGAGCGTCGTCTTGCCGTGGTCGATGTGGCCGATCGTCCCGACGTTCACGTGCGGCTTGGTGCGCTCGAACTTCTTCTTCGCCACGTCTTTCTTCTCCCTGGAGCCCACCTCGGGGATCGAACCCGAGACCTCGTCCTTACCAAGGACGTGCTCTACCGACTGAGCTAGGTGGGCACGCTGCCCTTGTCTTCCGGACACAAAGACGAGGCTGCTCTCGCAGCCCCGCTCCGCCTGGATCCACGGGAATGGTACCGCAAATGGGCCGCTCGGCGGCCGCTCGGCCGCCGACGCGTCAGACGGCGGTCAGGTCCTCGCGGCGCCCGCGCGGGCGGCGCACCGCCGGCTGCTGGAACGGGGTCGCGCCCTCGACGGGCCGCACCACGTGCGTGTAGCCGTGCACCTTCAGCTCGTGCTCGTCGCGCCGGCGGGCGGCGTCGCGGAGCGCCTCCATGGAGTCCGAGTGCGTGACCGCGAAGGCGGTCTCGCAGTCAGGCGTCGCGCGGCACAGCAGTCCAGATGTCCTCATACCTTCTCCAACGTTCTAGCCAGGATGGCTGTTCCGGGGGCCCGTGGCCCCGTCTTCCTCAGTGGGTAGGGAGGGAATCGAACCCCCACAGCCGAAAGGCGGCTGATCTACAGTCAGCGGAGCTCACCACCTGCTCGACCTACCCAAGAAGCACGGTCTCCCGCGCACTCCCATGCCCATTCTCGCGGCTGGCAGGCGTTCCGGCAAGACGGTCGGTCGCCCATCTGACACGAGCCGCGTAGGGGCTCAGCCATCAGCGAATGGATCGACCAGCCTGACCCCGGCCTTCTCGAAACCGGACCGATCGCGGGTCGCCACGACCAGGTCATGCACGAGCGCGGTCGCAGCGATCAGGCTGTCCTTCACCGACATGGCCCGGCCTCCACGACGCAGATCCGCGACCAACTGCGCCCAGCGGAGGCCGGTCTCCATCTCCCATGGCAGGCACCGGAGACGGCGAATGCCTGTTTCGAACCAGCTCTCCAGCCTCGTCCGCCGCCTGCCCCTCGGAAGGAGCAGGATCCCGAAGCGAAGCTCGCCGACGGTGATCGGGTCGACCACGAGCTCCCGCTCGTTGATCCTCAGCCACTCGACGACGCGCGCATCCGGCTCCTTCTTCGTCGGCTCGCTGAGGACATTCGCGTCGACCAGATAGGTCACAGTTCGTCCGTCGACTCGGAGCGGACCGGAACGTAGAAACCCTTGTCGGGGCACGCCAGCAGCCAGTCAATGACTCCCGCATTCGCCGGCGCCCTCCGCACGAGCCGGTAGCTGCCGGGCTCCGCGCGCTGGATGTCGAACTCCTCCCCCGGCCGGATGCGGTCCTGCCTGCGGATCTCAGCCGGCAGGACGATCTGTCCCTTCGAGGAGATGCTCGTTCGCATGATCGTAAGATATCGTCTTACCCTTGGTCTCGCAAGGGTCAGCAGCGCTTCGCGCGTGCACCAGGCGCCGTGCCCGTGGAACACTGTCCTTATGTTGGACGACCGGACGGTCAAGATCGCCATCGTCGTGACCGGGCACCTCATGTGGCTCTCGACCGCCGCGATCCGCATCCTGCGCGGCGAGCAGGCCCTGGGCCTGTCGGGCCGCGGGAGCCTCCTCATCCAGCTCTACCAGTACCTCGTCTGGGTGCCGCTCGTGGCGGCCACCTTCCTGGCCACGGGGCAGGCCGACCTCGGGCTCGAGTGGAGGCTCGCGGGCCTCGCGATCGCCCTCGTCTCGTCGCTCGCCGGCGCGTGGGCCATGTGGACGGCACCGGGCTCGCGCTATCCCGGCATCGTCGGGTACCACGTCGGCGCGGCGATGGCGCTCGAGAGCGTGGCGCTCATGGTGGCGACCGCGCTCCTCGTCGTGCCGTACACGGTGGCGCGCGTCGCCGCGGAGCGCCGCGCGCGCTAGATCGCGACGGTCGGCGCGGTCCCGGTGATCGTGCCGGGCGGCGGCTCGTGGACATCAGGGCGCTGCGCGAAGCGTGCGGAGACATCGGCCCTACCTAGCGGATCCAGCGAACGCGCTAGGTGCTCGGTCTCGCTCGTGGTCCTGGATCATGGTCAAGCGCGACTACTGCGCTCGCGCGCGCGCGTCCCCTGCCCACCGCAGGAGGTCGGCTTTGCTCGCGGGCACGGTCAGAGGTGTGGACACCGGTGACGCGCCCGCGGGGAGCTCCGCGGCCGCGCGCTCGTACCGCGCGTCCCCTTTCGACTCGTGCTCCGCGCGGCGGAATCCCTTCATGGCCCGGAGCCCGTCCGCGGCGTCCTTGTTCCCGGTCGCGTCCGCCCCGCTCACCGCCGTGGCCGCGTCGACGGGGTTGCGGAGGTCGACGCCGTGCTCCTTCTGCACCTCGTTGAAGGTCTCGTCGAGGACATCGCACCCCGCCGCGAGGAGCGCGGCGATGAGGAGGACCGCAGCGCGCGCGATCACTTCGATACCTGCTTGCGCACGGCATCGATGAGACCGGCGCGGCTCTCGCCTTTGAACGCGAGCGCGCGGATCAGGTCGATGCGCGTCGCCTTCCCGTCCCGGAACGCGCCGACGGTCGCGGCGGGCGCGCTCACGGCGAGGATCGGACGACCCTCAGCGTCCACGATCGTGGTCGTGACGTAGCCGATGCCGGTCAGGTCGACGGCCTTCACGCCCGCGACCCGCGTGAGCGCGTCGATCCCGGAGCCGAGGCCGCTCGGATCGTTGAGCGCGCTCACGAGCCGCTCGTACGACAGCCCGACCACCAGCGCCTGCCTCCCGTCCTCGGTCGGGACGATGTGCACCGCGGTGATCGGGATCCCCGCGGCGCGGATGACGCTCGCCGCCTGCGCCTCGCGCACCGCGACCGGGTCGGGGGCCGGCGATGGCGCGAACGTCGGTCGCGAGCCCGTGAGCGGCGCGTCCGAGACCGGGCGAAGGTCCGCGAAGAGCTTCCCGACGTCGGGCAGCAGCTGTGCTGGGCCGCCCGGCGTGTCCGGCGCGGCGACGTAAGTTGGAACGGCACTAGCCGACCCTGAGCCGACCCCGGGGCTCGAACCCGGAACCGGTGGTTTACAAAACCACTGCTCTGCCAATTGAGCTAGGTCGGCGCGTCCGACCATTATCGCGCGTCCTCCTGGCGACCGGGCCGCGCATCTCGACCCAAGAGACTGCGATGTACACTTCTGTACATCTCTGCACAGGAGGTCCGCATGACACGCTCCGCGCGGACCCGTCGCGTCGCCGCAGCGACCGCGCGCCAGACGTTCGGTCGATTGCTCAGCGATGTCCGGCGCGACGAAGCGCCGGTCATCATCGAGAAGAGCGGTGTCCCGGTCGCCGCCGTCGTCCCGCTGTCGATGCTTGAGCGGGATCGCCATTGGGACGAGGAACGCGCCGAGAGGATCGCCCTGCTGCGACGGCTGCGACAGCCATTCGAGAGCATCCCGTCGGGTGAGCTCGAGCGTGAAGCGGTCGACGCGGTGACAGCCGTGCGCGCAGCGCGGCGGCGGAAGCGGCGATCGCGCCGCTGAGGGTCTTCCTTGACGCCAACGTCCTGGTGTCCCTGGCGGTCGCGTCGAGCGGTCCGCTGCGCGAGCTGGCCGGCGAATGGCTCGTCGAACGGCGCTTCACCGTCCTGTCCTCCGAGCAGGTGCTCGACGAGGTCGAGCGCGCGCTCGCGAGACCATTCTTCGCGCGCCGGCTCGAGCTCCCGGAGCGAGCCGTCTACGTCGCGCTCCTCAGGACCGAAGTGGTCGTCGTTGCGCCACGCACCAAAGTTCACGGCACGGCGACACGCCCGGAGGACGACCTCGTGCTGGCGGCGGCGCTCGATGGCGGCGCTCGCTACTTGGTGACCGGGGACCACGCCCTACGGGATCTCGGAACGTTCCGTGACGTTGAGATCGTGAGTCCCCGCGAGTTCGTCGAGCTCGAGGCGGCGTAGCGAGAGGAGCGCTCCGTAGGACGCGGTCGAGCTCTCACCCATTGAGCATGCGCGGCGTTCCTTCCATGCTGTGCCCGACCGATGCCGGATCGACGCCGCTCGTCGCCGTACCGCGCCGCATGGCCGGGCGTTGGACCGCGCGTGACGCACGCACGCATCGCGGTCGTCCTCGCGCTCGCGATCGCCGCGACCGCATGCGGCTCGTCCGCGCCGACGCAGGGCTCGGTCGCTGTCCCGTCGCCCACACCGGCCTCAGCGATCGCGGCCACCGCCACCCCGACCGCCGCGCCGACGGCCGCCGCGACGACGGCGCCGACCGCGAAGCCGACACCCGAGCCGGACTATGACAAGCAGCCCGACGTCCCGGACGACGTCGACGCGTACATCAAGGTCTGCATCCAGACCGAGAGAGCGATCCGCGACCTGAACATCACCGGCAAGAAGCTGACGTGGTACGGCTGGCGGCAGCACCTCTGCTACGGCCAGATCTCCGACTTCCCGGACTTCGCCGACCCGTTCATCGCCGCTGCGCCGGAGGACCTTCGTCCCGCGGTCAAGGACAACATCAACGCGGGCAAAGAGCTGCGCCGCCTGAAGGGGCCGACCCCGAAGACGTTCCCGGACTGGAAGATCGTCGAGGCGAAGCCGATCGACGCGCTCATGGGGTTCTACAAGGAGGCCGAGGCGAAGTACGGCGTCCACTGGTCGTACCTCGCCGCGATCAACCTCGTCGAGACGCGCATGGGCCGCATCCGCGGGCTCTCGAGCGCGGGCGCGCAGGGCCCGATGCAGTTCATGCCCGGCACATGGGCCGCGTACGGCACGGGCGACGTGAACGACGAGCGCGACGCGATCATGGGCGCGGCGAACTACCTGAAGGCGTCAGGCGCGCCGAAGGACATGGACAGGGCGCTCTTCGCGTACAACCGCCACATCGGGTACGTGAACGCGATCAAGCTGTACGCCGACGTCATGCGCCGCGACGAGAGCGCGTACCGCGGGTACCACGGCTGGCAGGTGTACTACCCGACGGTGAAGGGGATCTTCCACCTCGCGCCCGGCTGGACGAAGCCCGCGGACGACTAGCGCTGCTCGGCGGTCTTCTTCCGCGTCGTCCGCTTCGCCGTCGTCGTCCGCTTCGTCGCCGCCTTCCGCTTTGTGGGCTTGGGCTGTTCTTCCGCTTCGCCCACCGGCGCCGGCTCGTCCCGCAGGAGGTCCTCGGCGGGCACCTCCTCCTCGGTCGGGAGCTCGTCCTGTTCCTCCTGGCCCTCGGCCGACGGCGGCGGCACCTCCTCGCGCTCGCGCGGCGGGTGCTCGACCTGCGGCGGCGCCGCGTCGCGCATGCGCTGCCGCAGCGCCTCGAACAGCACGACCGTGCCCGCGGCCGCCGCGTTCAGCGACGCGACCTTGCCCCGCATCGTGATGCGCACGACCTGGTCGCAGCCCTCGAGCACGAGCCGGCGGATCCCCTCGCCCTCGCCGCCGACGACGATCGCCGTCGCGCCGCGGTAGTCGACCTCGTCCCACTCGATCTCGCCGGAGTCGTCCGTCCCGACGACCCAGACGCCCTTCTCCTTCAGCGCATCGATCGCCTGACGGAGATTCGCGACGTCGGCGATGAGCAGGTGCTCGCTCGCGCCGGCGCTCGTCCGCGCGACGGCCGGCGTGAGGCCGACCTGGCGGTGGCGCGGGATGACGACGCCGTCGACGCCCGCGCCCTCCGCGGAGCGGAGGAGCACGCCGAAGTTCTGCGGGTCCTGCAGCGAGTCGATGATGAGGAGGAGCGGCGGCTCGGCGAGGGTGTCGAGGTGGACGAGGAACTCGTCGAGCTCCACGCCGGGGCGGCCCTCGGCGATCGCGACGACGCCCTGGTGCTCGACGCCGGGCGAGAGACGATCGACGTCGATGCGGTCGACGAAGCGCACCTGCACGCGCCGCTCCTGCGCCTCGCGGATGACGTCGCTCGACGGCCCGGTGCGCACGCCGCGCTCCTGCGCGACGTACACGCGGCGGATCTGGCGCCCCGCGCGCAGCGCCTCGAGCACGGCGTGCGGTCCCGAGATCGGCTCGCCGCCCTCTTCGGTCGGCCCCGTCCTCGGGCCCGCGGTCGCGCGGCGGACCATGTCCTGGTAGCGCTGCTGCCGCGGCCCGCCGGCCCACGGCCGGCCGCCGGTGGGACGCTGTCCGTACGCGGGTCGCGCGCCGAACTGCGGCCGCGGCCCCGCGCCTTGCGGCCGGAGCCCGCCGCCGGGACCGCGCCACTGGCCGCGCTGCGGCTGCCGCTGGCGCCGCTCGTACGCGGCGATCTCCCGCATCTGCGACGACTCGTCGTCGTCGCGCGGCTGCGCGGGCGGCGCGTACGGCGGCCCGCCCATCGGCCGGCCGCCGCGGCCGCGGCGACCCCGACGCCGGCCCCGACCATCACCCCGCCACGGCTGGCGCTGCTGTTCGTCGACCGGCCCGCGGTCCTCCGGCGCCGCACGCCGCTCCTCGTTCATCGGCGCGCCCTGCGCCGGGTCGCGCTCCGTCTCGTCCATCAGTCGTCCTTCTTCCGGATGCGCTCCCAGCGCTGTCCTTCTTTCGTGTCCTTCACGAGGTAGCCGCGCGCGCGCAGCTCCTCGCGCAGCTCGTCGCTCCGCTTGAAGTCGCCCGCGCCGCGCGCCCGCGCCCGCTCGTCCAGCAGCGCCCTCGCTTCAGGATCGATCCGCGTCGCGCGCTCGGCCCGGTCACGCAGGCCGAGCCCGAGCACGCGGTCCATGTCGAACACGAGGCCGAGCGCACGCGCGCGGTCGGCCCGGTCGGGGGAGGAGAGCATCGCGACCGCGTCCTCGACGACCGCGAGAGCGCGCGGCGCGTTGAGATCGTCAGCGAGCGCCTCCGCGAAGGCGACGCGGCGCGGATCGTCCAGCGGCGGATCGGCGGGAGCGGTCGCCTGGCACGCTTCCGCGATCACGCCCCGCCAGCGGTCGAGCCGCGCCTGGGCCGCCGCGAGGCCATCGCGCGTGAAGTCGAGGCCCTTGCGGTACGAGGTCCCGAGCGCGAGGAGCCGGAACGCGATGGGGTCCGCGCCCCACGCCTCCAGATCCGAGAGGCGATAGAAGCCGCCGGCCGATTTCGCCATCTTCGCGCTGTCCACCTTCAGGAAGTGCACGTGCACCCAGTGGCGCACGAACGGCTTCCCCGTCGCGGCCTCGGACTGGGCGATCTCGCACTCGTGATGCGGGAACAGGTGATCCTCGCCGCCCGAGTGGATGTCGAACGTCTCGCCGAGGTACTGCATCGACATCGCCGAGCACTCGATGTGCCAGCCGGGGTTGCCGCGGCCCCACGGTGAATCCCACTGCTGGAGGTCGCCGGCCTTCGCGGCGCGCCAGAGGGCGAAGTCGTGCGGGTGGCGTTTGTTCGGATCCACCTCGACACGCGCACCGGCCATGCGATCCTCCGGGAGCTCCGCGTTCAGGCGCGTGCCGTAGCCCGGGAAGGTGGTGACGTCGAAGTACACGCCGTCCGCGGTCACGTACGCGTTGCCTTTCGCGAGGAGCTGCCGGATGAGCGCGATCATCTGCGGGATGTGCTCGGTCGCCTTCGAGACCACGTGCGGATCAAGGATGTTCAGCGTGCGCCGGTCGACGAAGAACTGTTCCGTGTACATCGTCGCGAGCGCCTGCGGATCCCGGTGCTCCCGCTTCGCGGCGAGCGCCATCTTGTCCTCGCCCTCGTCGGCGTCGCCGACGATGTGGCCGACGTCGGTCACGTTCATGACCTGGCGGACCCGGTAGCCGAGGTATTCGAGCGTGCGCCGGAGGAGGTCGGCGTTCAGGTACGTGTAGAGGTTCCCGATGTGCTGCCAGTCGTAGACGGTCGGCCCGCAGTTGTACATGCCGACCGTGCCCGCTTCGAGCGGCTCGAACGGCACGACCTGGCGGCGCGCGCTGTCGAAAAGGCGCAGCTGCGGCTGGGTCAGGTGCGTGGTGCCTCCTTGTGGTGGCTAGCGCTCCTCGACGAGCGCGGTCGCGATGGCCGCGATGGCCTCGCCCGCCCCGAGGACGCCGAGGCCGTCGTTCGTCGTAGCCTTGACGCTCACGCGCCCGGCATCGACGCCGATCGCGCGGGCGATCCCCTCGCGCATCGCCGCGACGTGCGGCGCGATGCGAGGCGCCTCCGCGATGACGGTCGCGTCCACCGACGCGACGACGAGGCCCGCACCGGAGAGGAGCGTTGCCACCCGGCGCAGCAGTCCCAGACTGCTCGCTCCCGCGTACGCCGGATCGTCGCTGGGGAAGTGCGTCCCGAGATCCCCGAGCCCACCCGCCCCGAGGAGCGCGTCCATGACCGCGTGCAGCAGGACGTCCCCGTCCGAGTGGCCCAGCAGGCCCCGTGGATGCTCGATCGCGACACCGCCCAGCACCAGGCGGCGATCCGGCGCGAGCCGATGGATATCGTAGCCGATGCCCACTTTCATCGCGGCAGCACCCGTTTCGTTCCCAGGGTCCCCGCGACGGCCGCGAGCCCCTTCGCGACGAGCTCGCGCGCGTACGCGAGGTCCTCCGCGGTGGTGATCTTCAGGTTGCGCCGCTCCCCCAGCACCATGTGCGTCCGCCCGCCCGCGGCGACGACCGCCGCCGCGTCGTCGGTGAACGATCCGCCCAACGACTGCGCCTTCGCGTGCTCGAGCACGCCGCGCCGGAACGCCTGCGGCGTCTGCACCTGCCACAGCCCCTCGCGCTCGAGCTCCTCGACGGAGACGCCCGCCTCGTCCGCGCGCCGCACCGTGTCGGCGAGCGGCATCGCCGCGACGCCGCTCCCGTCCCTCCTCGCCGAGGCGACGCACCGGGCGAACAGGCTCCCTGTCACGAACGGCCGCGCCGCGTCGTGGATCGCGACGATCCCGGCATCGGTCGCGGCGAGCGCCGACCACGACGAGGCTGTGCGCGTCGCACCGCCCGCGACGACCCGCACATCCGGATAGCGCGAGCGGACGGCGGCCTCGACGGCCGGGATCCGGTCGGGCGCGGCGACCACGAGGATCTCGTCGACGACGCCGCTCGCGTCGGCCGCGGCGATGGACCAGCAGATGACGGGGATGCCGCCGAGTTCGGCCGTGACCTTGTCCTCGCCGAGCCGCCGCGAGCTGCCCGCCGCGAGGATCGCCGCGGCCACGCGGGCTACGCCCACAGGGGCCCCTCCCCCTGCGTCAGCGGCCGATGGCCCGCACGCGACGCGCCGCGTCCGCGTCGCTCTTCGGCTGCGCGAAGATCATGCGTCCGCCGACGGTCTGCAGGACGCGCATGACGGTGACCGTGACGTCGCTGCCGACGTGCCGCACGCCGCCCTCGACGACGACCATCGTGCCGTCCTCGATGTAGCCGACGCCCTGCCCGGCCTCCTTGCCGTCCTGGATGACGCGCACCGCGATGTCCTCGCCGGGGAGCACGACCGGCCGCACCGCCTTCGCGAGGTCGTTCATGTTCAGCACGGTCACGCCCTGCAGCTCCGCGACGCGGTTCAGCCCGTAGTCGTTCGTCATGATCGCGACGCCGAGCGATCGCCCGAGCGCGACGAGCTTCGCGTCCGCGCCCGCCTCCGCCGGATCCTGGTCGATCACCTCGACCCGGACGGTCGACTCCTTCTGCATCCGCTGCAGCATCTCGAGCCCCCGGCGTCCGCGCTCGCGACGCGACGGGTCGGAGGAGTCGGCGAACAGCTGGAGCTCGGCGAGGATGAACCGCGGCAGGAGGAGCGTGCCGCGGATGAAGCCCGCCTTCGCGACGTCGGCCACGCGCCCGTCGATGATCACGGACGTGTCGAGGAGCGCGCGCCCCGACGCCTCGCGCTCGCGCCGGCCCGCCCGCATCTCGCGCGCGGTCGCGGCGAGCTCGCCGCGCTTCACGGCGCCGGCCAGGCCGCCGACGATCCCGAAGAGGACCGCGGCGGCGAGCGGCGCGAACCGGCCGTAGTCACCCGGGAGGAGCGAGAGCGGGAACGTAAGGAGGACCGCGAGGAGCAGCCCGACCCCGGCGCCGATCGACGCGCCGACGAGGTCGCCGAACGAGGTCTGACGGATGCGGCGATCGACCCACCGCGCCGGGATGAGCGTCGCGTACGGCGCGCCGAGCCATCCCAGGATCCCGCACAGGATCCCCATGAGCAGGACCGCGCGCACCTGGTCGCTCACCGGGGTCACCTGCGTGACCTGGAGGAGCTCCACGCCGAGGTAGAAGCCGAAGAAGAACCCGCCGAGCGCGCCGGCCAGGCGGATGAGCGAGAGCATCATCCCGGACGAAGCGTACCGCGCCCCCGCAGCGCGACGACGATGCAGAGGGCGCCCATCGTCGCCGCGAGCGCGCCGGCGAGGAACAGCGTGCCGAGGACCTCGACGCCAGCGTCGGTCGCTGCGCGACGGTACGCCTCGAGCGGGACCCCGACCTGCGCGCCCGACACGGGCTGCCCCTGGAGCAGGATCGCGCGGACGCGCTCGGTGAAGCGGTCGACGCCCCACGCGGTCATGACCGCGAGGCCCGCGGCCATGCCGACGACACGCGTCGCCGTCGCCCAGCCGAGGCGCGCCGCGCTGTCGCGCGCCGCGGCCACGTCGAGGAGCGCTTCGGTCGTCGGCGCGAGGAGCGTGCCGAGCCCCGCGCCGGCGATGACGAGCGCGGGCGTCATGCCCGCTTCGGTGACGTCCGCCGGCCAGCGCGCCATGAGCCAGAGGCCGAGGGCCGCGACCGCGAACCCGCCGGCCGCGACGAGCCCGCGGCCGACGCGGGGTGCGGCGAGGCCGCCGAGCACCGCGAACGGCGGGATCGCGAGCGTCGCGCGCAGGAGCACGAGCGCCGCGGTCTGGGGCTCGCGACCGAGGAGCGTGCTCGCCCACACCGGCACGAGGACGAGCGGCGTCACGAGCGCGACCCCGAGCGCGAGGTGCGCGAGCAGCGCGGCGGCCGTCGCCACGCCGCCGGGACCGCGCCACCAGGATCCGAGGCGCGCGGCGACGGCGAGCCCCGCCGCGGCGAGGATCCCGGCGATCCACGGCGTCCAGCCACCGGCGCGCGCCGCTTCGCGCGACACGCCGACGACGAGCACGGCGACCGCCGCCGCCGCGAGGGCGTCCGCGGCGCCGATCGCGCCGCGCAGTCGCGCGAGGTGCCCGAGCCGAAGGTGTGGCGCCCAGGTCACGACGAGCGCGGCCGCGACGGGCACGTTCGTCCAGAACGCCCACCGCCAGTCCGCGAGCGCGACGAACGCGGCGCCGTACAGCGGCCCGAGCACGGCGCCGCCCTCCGCGACGGCCATGACGAGGCCGAGCCGGGCCACGCGGTCCGCGACCGATCCGCCGCTCGCCGCCTCCGAGAGCGCGAGCGGCACGAGCACGCCCGCCCCGACGCCCTGCGCCGTGCGCGCGGCGACGAGCGGCACGAGGTCGCCGGCGAGCCCACAGGCGGCCGACCCCGTGCCGAAGAGCGCGATGGCGCCGATCCGAGCGGCGTCGGCGGCGCCGCGGTCGATGGCGCGGCCGGCGAGCATGAGCACCGCGGCGTACGCCCCGAGATACCCGGTGACCGTCCACGCCGCGGTGTCGAGGTCGGCGAACGGGACCGCGAAGTCCCGGATGACGGCAGGGAGCAGCGCGGCCATCGCGGTCTGGTCGATCGCCCCGGCGAATAGCGCGATGAGGATCGACCACCGAACGTGGTGCCCGATACGGTCCTGTATCGACCGGATGCTACCGTCCGCGACCGATGGAATGCCGCGTCTGCGGCGCGCCGGTCGCACCCGTCAGCACCGTCTGCAACCGGTGCGGCGCGCCGGCGCCGGAGCTTGACGCCGCGACGGCCGCGATGGCCGCCGCGCCCGGGCGGCGCGGCGGGATCGGGCGCACGCCGGTCGTCGTCCTCCTCGTGCTCGTCCTCGTCGGCGGCATCGCCGCCGCGGGCGCGTACGGGTACCAGAACGTCCTGCTCACGACGTTCCGGAGCGCGGCGTTCCTGCCCCGCGACACGTGGCTCATGGCGACGACGACGCTGCGACCCGGGTTCCTGCAGTCGCTGAACTCGGCGGCGATCGTCGATGCGTTCGTGAAACGACCCGGATCCGACGAGGCGCTGAAGAGCCTGCAGAAGAGCGCCGACACCGCCGGCGTCGACGCGCGGACGGAGGTCGTTCCGCTCCTGACCGGCGAGGTCGCCGTCGCGGTGTCCGGCACCGTCCAGGCGCCCTCGGGCGTCGGCCTGCTCGAGACGAGCGAGCCGGAGAAGCTGCTCCGCGTGCTCGCGAAGAGCGCGAAGGCGTCCGAGCCGGCGGACCGATACCGCGACGGCCCGTCCTTCGAGGCGGGCACGGCGAGGTCGCCGACCTACTACATCGCATCGCCGAGAGGCTGGGTCATCCTCTCCACCGCGCGAGCCGACGCCGAGCGCGCGTACGACCGCATCGAGAGCGGCGGCGACTCGCTCGCCGCGGATCCGCGCTACCGCGGCGTCATGGAGCGCCTCCCCACCGACAAGCTCGGATACCTGTACGTCGACATGCGCGCGGTCTTCGGCGACCCGACGGTGAGGAAGCAGATCGACGCGCTCCCCGCCGAGGCGCGCGATCGGCTCGACCCTCTCTCCTCGCGCATCGCGATGTCGATCGAGGCGCAGAGCGACGGCATCGCGGCGCACTGGGAGAGCATCCCCGACAGGGCGCTCTCGCCGAAGACCGGGCTCTCGAGCGGGAACGCGCTCATGGCCGTCGACCGGCTGCCGAGCGACACGCTGTTCGCGGTCGGCGGGCACGACCTGCCGACGCTCCTGACCGGCATCGACGCGGCGATGAGCTCGTACCTCGCGACCGCCCGCGGCCCGCTCGCGCCGAAGGTCGAGTTCACGTTCGCGAAGTGGTTCTCGGGCGAGTTCGCGCTCGGGATCGGCCGCGGCGACATGCGGCTCGACCGCGGCGCGGCCCAGGGCGTGCCGGACGTGCTCTTCGCCGCGCATCTGGCGGACGTCGGCGAGGCGACGAAGGGCATCGACGCGCTCGATCAGTTCACCGCGGCGAAGACGACCACGGTCCAGGGCTACACGCTGAAACAGGTCGGCACGGGGCAGGCCGCGTTCCTGTACGCCGTGGCCGACGACTGGTTCTACGCGCTCACCGGCGCGCGCACCGACAAGCTCATCGCCGCGACGGCCCGCACGGACGGCCTCACGAAGGCGGCGAACTACGCGCTCGTGAAGCGGGTCATCCGCGGGGACGGCCTCACCTTCTACGCCGACCTCGAGGCCACGCGGACGTTCTTCGAGGACCTGACCCCGGCGGCGCAGCGCAGGCAGTACGACGAGCAGGTCCGGGTCTTCCTGCAGCCGCTCCGCGCGGTCGGCGGCAGCATACGGTCGGACCCGAATGGCGACGTGCACGGGGAGGTCATCCTCGCGGTCAAGCGCTGACGCGCGCGCGCGCAGCGGCGGCGCGCTCGCGCTCGTGGCGGCGGTCGCGATCGCCTGCACGCCCGCGCCCGCGCCGCCGTCGGCCCACGACATCGTCACGAAGGCGGTCGCGCGCACGACGACGCTCCGCTCCGCGCACTTCAAGCTCGACGTGACGAAGGGCTACGTCCTCGTCGGGCCGTCGCTCCGCGTCCTCAAGGCCGAGGGGGATGTCGCCCTGCCCGACCGCCTGCGGGTGCGCGCGCGGGTCGACGTCGGCGCGGCCATCGTCGAGACCGACCTCATCCAGGTCGCGGGCGACTCCTTCTATCTCGACCCGTTCACGACGCGCTGGCAGCGGCTCGGACAGGGGCTGACCGTGGTCCCCCTCCTCGATCCGGAGCGCGGCGTCGCGAATCTCATTCGGTCGGCGCGGGACGTCCGCGTCGAGGCGCGCGAGACCGTGGACGGCGCGGCGGGGTGGCGCGTGCGCGGCCGCCTGCGGCCCGCCGACGTGACGGCGCTGCTCGGCGGCGACCCAATCGCGGAGGACGTCGCGGTCGAGGCCGTCGTCGGCGACGACGGCCTCGTCCGGCGCCTCGTGCTGTCGGGCGCGATCGTCCCGGGCGAGGTCGCGGAGACCGTCCGCCGCCTGGAGTTCAGCGGCTTCGACGGCGCGGTGCGGATCGAGCCGCCGGTCCCGTAGCGCGCGCCTACGAGCCCTGCGCCGCGACCCCCGAGCGCAGGATCGCCTCGCGCAGGTCCTTCACGCCGACGATCTCGATGCGCGAGCCGTTCGCGTCCGGCGCGCTCGCGGCGGGCACGATCGCGCGCTCGAAGCCGAGGCGCTCGGCCTCGCGGAGCCGGGCCGGCAGGCGCTGCACGCGCCGCACCTCGCCGCCGAGGCCGAGCTCGCCGAGGAACACGGCGCGCGGGTCCGCGGGCCGGTCGCGGAGCGCGGACGCGAGCGCGACGGCGAGCGCGAGGTCGGTCGCGGGCTCGCGCACGCGGAGGCCACCGACGAGGTTCACGTAGACGTCGTGCTGCCCGAGCGCGACGCCGGCGCGCTTCTGCAGCACCGCCAGCAGGAGCAGGACGCGCTGGAGGTCGGCACCGTTCGCGGTGCGCCGCGGGAGGCCGAACGACGTCGGCGTGACGAGGGCCTGCACCTCGACGAGGAGCGGGCGCGTCCCCTCGAGCGTCGGCACGACGACGCTCCCCGGCACGCCGCGCCCGCGTTCCTCGAGGAAAACGCCGGACGGGTCGGCCACGGGTTCGAGCCCGGTCTCGCCCATCTCGAAGACGCCGACCTCGTCGGTGGATCCGAACCTGTTCTTCGTCGCGCGCAGGATCCGGAACGAGTGGAACCGCTCGCCCTCGAGGTAGAGGACGGCGTCGACGATGTGCTCGAGCACGCGCGGCCCCGCGACGGCCCCCTCCTTCGTGACGTGCCCGATGAGGAAGACCGGCACGTCCTCGCCCTTCGCGACCTCGAGCAGGCGCGCCGCGCACTCGCGCAGCTGCGACACCCCGCCCGCGGCGGAGCCGATGGTCTCGCTGCTCATCGTCTGGATGGAGTCGACGACCGCGAGGACCGGCTTCGTGCGCCGGATGCTCTCGATGACCGTGCCGACGTCCGTCTCGGCGAGGAGGAGGATCCCGCGCCCGTCGATCCCGAAGCGGCGCGCCCGCAGCTTCACCTGCGCGGCGGACTCTTCCCCCGAGACGTAGAGGACGGTGCCTCGCTCGCGCACGCGCGCCGAGGCCTGCATGAGGAGGCTGCTCTTGCCGATCCCGGGGTCGCCGCCGAGGAGGACGAGCGAGCCCGGCACGATGCCGCCCCCGAGGACCCGGTCGAACTCGCCGATGCCGGTCGGCATGCGCTCCTCGGCCGACGGCGGGACCTGGTCGAGCCACGTCGCGAGGCGCGGCTCGCGTGCGACGCCGTCGCGGCCCTTCGGCGCGGGCACGACGCGCTCCTCGACGAACGTGTTGAAGCCCTGGCACTGCGGGCAGCGGCCGAGCCACTTCGGCGAGTCGAAGCCGCACTGCTGGCAGACGAACGCGGTCCTGGGGGGTCTCGCGGCGGGCACGCCCTCAGTATCGGGCCGCGCTTGTTACGAAGCCGACCCCACGGGCTCGGGCTTGCGCTCCTCGGCCTTCACGATCTCGAGCTTCCCGTCCTTCGCGTCGACGCGGACGGTGTCGCCGGTCTTGAAGACGCCCTGGAGGAGCATCTCCGACAGCTGGTCCTCGATGCTGTTCTGGATCGTCCGGCCGAGCGGCCGCGCGCCGAAGTTCGTGTCGTAGCCGGCGCTCGCGATCTGGTCCTTCGCCGCATCCGTGACCTCGAGCGTGATCTCCTGCGACGCGAGCGACTTGCGCACGCGCACGAGCTCGAGGTCGACGATCGCGCGGATCTCCTCCTTGTTCAGCGGCTGAAAGATGACCGTCGCGTCGATCCGGTTGAGGAATTCCGGACGGAAGAAGCGCTTCATCTCGTCCTGCACGCGCTCCTTCATGCGCTCGTACGCGGCCTGGATGTCCGCATCGTCGCCGCCGTGCGGCGCGCGGAACCCGAGCGCGGCCTCGCTCTTCAGCATCTTCTGCGCGAGGTTGCTCGTCATGATGAGGATCGTGTTGCGGAAGTCGACGACGCGTCCCTTCGCGTCCGTGAGGCGGCCCTCGTCGAAGATCTGCAGGAGGATGTTGAAGACCTCGGGGTGCGCCTTCTCGATCTCGTCGAGGAGGATCACGCAGTACGACTTCCGCCGCACCGTCTCCGTGAGCTGGCCGCCCTCTTCGTACCCGACGTAGCCGGGCGGCGATCCGACGAGGCGCGACACGTTGTGCCGCTCCATGTAGTCGGACATGTCGATCTTCACGATGTTGTCGGCGCTGCCGAACATGAACTCGGCGAGGTTCTTCGCCAGGTACGTCTTGCCGGTGCCCGTCGGACCGACGAAGAAGAACACGCCGATCGGCCGGCGCGGGTCCTTCAGGCCGGCGCGCGCGCGGCGCACCGCGCGCGAGATCGTGCGGATCGCTTCCTTCTGGCCGATGACCTTCTCGGCGAGCGACTCCTCCATGCGGAGGAGCTTCTGCGTCTCTTCCTCGGCGAGCTTCTTCACCGGGATGCCCGTCCACATCGAGACGACCTCGGCGATGTCCTCGTCGGTCACCTCGGGCCGCTTCTGCGACTGCGCGAGCAGCCAGTCGGCCTTCGCCTGCTGCAGCTTGTCCTGCTGCGTGCGCTCCGCCTGGCGGAGGCCGGAGGCGTTCTCGTACTGCTGCGCCTCCATGGCCGCTTCCTTCTCCGTCTGGATCCGCTCGAGCTCCTTCTGCGCCTCCTTCACCTCGGCCGGCAGGGTCGAGTAGCGGAGGCGGACGCGGCTCGCGGCCTCGTCCATGAGGTCGATCGCCTTGTCCGGGAGGAACCGGTCGGTGATGTAGCGCGAGGACAGCTCGGCCGCGGCCTTCACGGCGTCGTCGCTGATGGAGACCTTGTGGTGGTCCTCGTAGCGCGAGCGGATGCCCATGAGGATGTCGACGGTCTCCTCGATGGTCGGCTCGTCGACCATGACCGGCTGGAAGCGGCGCTCGAGGGCGGCGTCGCGCTCGATGTACTTGCGGAACTCGTCGAGCGTCGTCGCGCCGATGCACTGCAGCTCGCCGCGCGCGAGGGACGGCTTGAGGATGTTCGCCGCGTCGACCGCGCCCTCGGCGGCACCCGCGCCGACGAGCGTGTGCAGCTCGTCGATGAACAGGATGACGTCGTGCGCGTGGCGCAGCTCCTCGATGATCTTCTTCAGGCGCTCCTCGAACTCACCGCGGTACTTCGTCCCGGCGACGAGCGACCCGATGTCGAGCGTGAGCACGCGCTTCCCCTGCAGCGTCTCCGGCACGTCGCCCTTGACGATGCGATGCGCGAGCCCCTCGGCGATGGCGGTCTTGCCGACGCCGGGCTCGCCGATGAGCGCGGGGTTGTTCTTGGTGCGGCGCGAGAGGATCTGGATGACGCGCTCGATCTCCCTCTCGCGGCCGATGACCGGGTCGAGCTGCTGCGCCTTGGCCATGGCCGTGAGGTTCACGCCGAGCTGGTCGAGCGTCGGGGTCTTCGACCCGGACGACTTGCCCGATGCGGCCGCCTCGGCCTGCTGCGGGTGCTGCTGGCCGAGGGTCGCGATGACCTGGTGGCGCACCTTCTCGAGGGACACGCCGAGCGACTCGAGCACGCCCGAGGCGATGCCCTCGCCCTCCCGGACGAGCCCGAGCAGGAGGTGCTCCGTCCCGACGTGGCTGTGGCCGAGCTTGCGCGCCTCGTCGATGGCCAGCTCGATGACCTTCTTCGTCCGGGGCGAGAGCGTGATGTCGCTCGGGGCGGTCGTCGAGTCGCCGCGGCCGATGATGAACTCGACCGCGGTGCGCACCTTCGAGAGCTCGACGCCGAGCGAGTCGAGGACGCGCGCCGCGACGCCCTCGCCCTCGCGGACGAGCCCGAGCAGGAGGTGCTCGGTCCCGATGTAGTTGTGGTTGAAGCGGATGGCCTCGTCCTGGGCAAGGGCGAGGACCCGCTTGGCGCGATCGTTGAAACGGTCGAACGGTCCCATCAGGATCCCTTACCCACTCATACGCAGCCCTGCCGCATCTTGTTCACATCATATAGCCGAGAACGTTGTGGATCGGTCGCGAATGGGCGCATGGACGGGGTCCCCGGACGGTATCGATCATCGTGCCGCCTGCCGGATCGACAGGGACAGACGCCGCCGTTCGGGATCGATGCCGACGACACGCACGGTGACGCTGTCGCCGACCTTCACCACGTCGGTGGGAGCGCTGACACGATCCGCGGACAGCTCGCTGACGTGGATGAGACCCTGAAAAAGAACGACCTCCTTGAGGGAGGTCGTTTGATCCCGGCCCTGACCTATTTTCCCGAGGGCCTACGCCCCAAGTATCTTCGGCGCTGGCGGGCTTAACTGCCGTGTTCGGGATGGGAACGGGTGTGACCCCGCCGCTCCGAGGACCGAGGAGACCAGTCTACTACGATCGGGCTCATCGCCGGGCGATGCTGCGAACGTACCAGTCCTCGACGTCCCAGAACCGCTGCGACGGCTCGGTGATGTGCGCGACCTTCAGCCCCTTCACCGCGACGTGCTGGGCGTACAGGACGTCGGAGAAGTAGAGGAACACCACCGGCACCTCCGTCGCGATCGCCTGCAGGACCGGCTCGTACAGCGCCTTCCGCCGATCGCGATCGCCCGCCCTGCGCGCGGCCTCGAGGCTGCGGTCGAGCGGCAGCGTCGAGAACCCGGAGAAGTTGAACCCCGGGTCCGTCGCCTGGCTCGAGTGGAAGAACGTGTACGGGTCCGGCTCGAGCGCCGCGGTGATCCCGACGAGGAGCGCGTCGAACGCGCGCGGCCGCGCGACCGTGTCGACGAGCCGGTCGAACGGCATCGTCTCGATGCGCGCCTCGATGCCGATCAGGCGCAGGTCGTGCGCGATCTGGTCGGCCGCGTTCACGCGGGCAGGCTCGTCGGAGGTCTGGAGCGAGATGCTGAGCTCCACGCCGCCCTTGTCGCGCACGCCGTCGCCATCCGTGTCCTTCCAGCCCGCCGCGTCGAGCATGGCCTGCGCGTCCGGCACGGATCGCTCGTAGCGGCGCAGCTCCGTCGGATGGGCCCACGACGTCCGTGGGACGAACGAGTCCGCGACGATCCCGCGTCCGTCGATCGCGACCGCGAGGACGCGGCCGCGGTCGATCGCGGTCGCGATCGCCTGGCGCACGACGCGCTCGCTGAGCGCGGGGCGCTCCGGGCGGACGTTCAGGAAGAGCGCGGTGAAGTCATTCGTCGGGTACGAGTAGATCGCCACGCTGCGGATCGCACGCGCGCGCTCCGCGTCCTCGCTCGAGATGCCGGACACGCCGTCGAGGTCGCCGCGCGCGAGCGCGGTGAGGGCGTCGGCGCCGTCGGAGTACGACCGGAGCACGAACCGGTCGAGGTACGGCCGCGTGCGCGCCGGCTTCGTGCGGTAGAACTCGGTGTTCGCGGCGAGCGTCACGTCCCGCTCCGTCGTCTCGACGACCTTGAACGGCCCGGTGCCGACCGGACGCAGCGCGAACGGCTCGGCGGGCAGCTTCAGGAAGGGAACGCCGCCGAGGCGGTGCGCCGGGAGCACGGGGAACGTCGTGCTCGCCGCGAACGGGCCGTACGGACCCGGGAGCGTGAAGCGCACGGCCTTGGGCGCGATGCGGTCGACGACGACCCCGCGGAACGCATCGGCGAATGGGCCCGTGTACGCGCGGTCCTGGAAGAGGCCGACGGTGTACACGACGTCGTCGGCCACGACGGGCCGGCCGTCGTGCCAGCGCGCGTCGTCGCGGATCTCGAACGTCCACACCTTCCCGTCCTGCTCGACGCGGTACGCGGCGGCGAGGTCGGGCACGATCTCGCCGTTCCGGTCGGTGCGCATGAGGCCGTTGAACACGAGACGGACGACGTCGCCGTCCATGGGCGTGGCGGCGATGTACGGCATGAGGTGGCGGTATCCGCCGATCTCCCCTTCGACGTACGTGCCGCCGATGGCCGCGACGAGCGACGGCCGTCCCTGCTCGGCGACGATCGCGCCCGCGCTCGTGAGCGCGAGGAGCGCGATGAAGGCAACGACGACGAGCTTGTCCCGGAAGGTCACCTGAGACCGGGTCGCCGGGACCTAACCGCCGCCGGGGCTTGCTCCGACGAGCGAGATGACGACGAAGACCGTGGCGAGGATGATCGTGAGGCGGAAGAGAACGCGCTCGAGGCCGCGGCGGCTGCGATACGCCGTCGACTCGCCGCCGAACGTCGACGACAGCCCCGTGCCGCGCGCCTGCAGCAGGATCGAGGCCCCGACCGCGAACGCGATGACGATCTGAGCGACCTTGAGGAGATCCATCGGAGGCGTTCAGTGTATCCGCTCATCTCGGCCGGTACACCCACAGGCCGTCCGCCGACCGCTCGAGCGCGTAGCGATCGAGGACCGCGCGGACGAGCGCCGGGTCCCAGCGCGCGCGCTCGTACGCGGGCGCCTGCGCGAGGCGGTCGAGGTCGGTCTCGCTGACGACCGACGCGAGCTCGCCGCGGCGCACGAGCGCGAGCACCGGCGTCGGATCGACGACGCCGGCACCCACGAGGCGCGACCACAGGAAGAGGTCGTCGACGACCGGCTCACGGCCGGCCGCGATGAGCAGCCCGCTGTCCTCGACGAGGTGCGACCCCGGCCCGAGCGCGCGCACGACCTCCGCCCGCTCGGGTCTCCCCCACGCGCCGGTCGCCGGGTCGCGACCCGGGACGACCCCGAACGGCGCGAGGAACGCGAACGCGACGGCGATCTGCGCCACGGCCGCGAGGGGGACGCCGGCGGAGTCGCGCGCGGTCGCCGCGATCCGCGCGAAGGCGAACGTGGTCGCGGCGGCGAGGTCGAGCAGGTAGTTGATCGTCGCGCCCTCGCGGCCGGCGAGGACCGCGACGCCGATCGCGCCGATGAGGTACGCGAGCGCGAGCCCCCGCGCGCCACCGCTCGCGACCGTCGCCGCGACGAGGATCCCGACCGTCGCGAGCGCGAGCACGGCCACGAGCCCGACCTGCTCGGCGCTCCAGGCGAGGGCGTTCCAGGTGACGACGTGCCGCCACACGTCGTCGAGGCCGAGCAGCACGGCGTGCGACAGGGCGCCCAGGGCGACGACGACCGCCCCGCCCAGCGCGGGCATGAATGCGCGGCCTGCGGCGACGAAGGCCCACGCGAGCACCGTGGCCGCGGGGAGGAGCGCCGTGGGCTTCGTCCAGACCGCGAGGGCGAGCAGCACCCCGGCCGCCGCCGCGGCGCCGCGTCCCCGCGACCGCTCGAGCGCGACGACGGCCGCGAAGGTCAGCGCGACCGCGAGCACGTCCGGCTTGGCCGCGGCACCCCAGATCGCGACCGGCGCGAGCGCGAGCCAGCCGAGCCCGAGCGCCGCGCTCACGAGCCCTCCCGCCGTCCGCGCGCGCCATGCGACGAGCGCCGCGACCGCGAGCGCGCTCGCGATCGTCACGGCGCGTCCCGCGATCAGCGGCGGACCGAGACCGGCGAGCGCGAGGTAGAGCGGCGGGTAGTTGGCGGCGACCGCGCCCGACCCATCGCGGTACGTTGCGCCGTCGCGGAGGAGGAGCGCGGCATGCGCGACGGCTCCCTCGCCGTAGATGACGGGCCGGCCGCTCGCGAGCGCGCCGACCCACTGCGCCACGGCGAGCACAGCGACCGCCGCCGCGACGGCCGCGCAGATCCACCACAGCGCGCGCGACGGGCGGAGTGCCACGGTCCTAGCCACCCGCGGGCGCGAGCAGGCTCCGACCGGTCATGCGCCGGGGCGCGGCGAGGCCGAGCAGCTCGACGATCGTCGGGGCCACGTCGCGCAGGCCGCCGTCGCGCAGGCGGTAGCGGTCCGCCCCCCGACCGATGAGCGCGACGGGAACGGGGTTCGTCGAGTGCTGCGTGTTCACGCCGCCGTCCGGGAAGAGCATCTCCTCGACGTTCCCGTGGTCGGCGGTCAGGAGCACGCAGCCGCCCCGCGCCAGCGTCGCGTCGACGACCGCGCCGACGGCCGCATCGGTCGCCTCCATCGCCCGCAGCGCGGCGGGTATGACGCCGGTGTGGCCCACCATGTCCGGGTTCGCGAAGTTCACGAGCGCGAAGTCGTACGTGCCCGTGCCGATCGCCTTCACGAACGTCGCCGCGACCTCCGGCGCGCTCATCTCGGGCTGCTGGTCGTACGTCGCGACCTTCTGCGACGGCACGAGCGCCCGGTCCTCGCCGTCGAACGGCTCCTCGCGACCGCCGTTGAAGAAGTACGTGACGTGCGCGTACTTCTCGGTCTCGGCGCAGTGGAACTGGCGCAGGCCGCGCTCCGCGAGCACGGCCGCGAGCGGGACGACGTCCTGCTTCGGGAACGCGATCGCCACGTCCGTCAGGTCCAGCTTGAAGTCCGTCATCGTGACGTACGACGACAGCCGCGGCCGGCGCTCCGGAGCGAAGCCATCGAACCCGTCCTGCATGAACGCGAGGGTCAGCTGGCGCGCGCGGTCGGGCCGGAAGTTGAAGAAGATGACCGCGTCGCCGTCGCGCACCGGCGCGCCGCCCCCGACGACCGCCGGCTCGAGCAGCTCGTCCCGACATCCGTCGCGCGCGTAGCAGGCGCGAACGGCCTCCTCCGCCGTCGAGACGCGCGGACCGGCCGCGTCGACGATCGCGCGCCAGGCGCGCTCGGTGCGATCCCAGCGCCTGTCGCGGTCCATCGCCCAGTACCGGCCGTGGATCGTCGCGATCGGCGGCTCCACCTTCGGCAGGAGCTCAAGCGCACTGCGCGGCGGCATGTCGCGGCCATCGAGGAAGCAGTGGTATGCGACGCGGCCGGCGCGCTCGCGCGTCGCGAGGTCCGCGAGCGCGTTCAGGTGCCGGAGATCCGCGTGGACGCCGCCGGTCGACAGGAGACCGAGGAGGTGGAGCGTCCCCGTCCGCGCGGCGCGGCACGCGCCGACGAGCGCCTCGTTGCGGTAGAACGAGCCGTCGGCGATCGCGTCGTTGATGCGCACGAACTCCTGGTACTGGACGTAGCCGGCGCCCATCGTGAGATGGCCGACTTCGCTGTTCCCCATCACGCCGTCCGGCAGGCCGACCGCGCGGCCGCTCGCGTCCAGTTGGGCGCGCGGGTACGCCGCGAGGATCGCGTCGAGGCGCGGCGTGCGCGCGCGGGTCGCCGCGTTGCCCGGGCCGTCCGGCGCGATCCCCCACCCATCGAGCACGCAGAGGACGACCGGTCGGTACGTCAACGGAAGGCGGACACGATCTTGGTGAACTCCTGCGGCTTCAGCGATGCGCCACCCACGAGCGCGCCGTCGACGCCTTCGGCGCCGGCGCACTCGGCGCAGTTCGCGGCGTTCACGCTGCCGCCGTACATGATCGTGACGGCCTCCCCGCCGAAGCCGAGGCGCACGAGCTCCTCGCGGACCTTCGCGATCGCCGCGGAGGCCTGCGCCGGCGTCGCGACGACGCCCGTGCCGATGGCCCAGACCGGCTCGTACGCGATGGCGAAGCGGTACCGCCCGTCGACGACGAGCAGGCCCGGGTCGACCGTCGCGAACCCGTTCCGGATCTGCCGCTCGATGACGCGGTCGGTCTTACCGCGTGTGCGCTGCTCGAGCGATTCCCCGATGCAGTAGATGACGAAGAGGTCATGGCGCAGCGCCGCTGTGGCCTTCGCGGCCACGCGCGCGTCGTCGTCGCCCTGGTCCCGGCGTACCTCCGAGTGCCCGACGATCGTTCCGTAGGCGAGGCCAGTGAGCATCGGAGCGGAGATCTGGCCCGTGTACGCGCCCGACGCCTGCCAGTGCACGTCCTGCGCGAACACCTTCACGTGGCTCGTGCCGATCGCCTCAGCGACCGCGGGCAGCGCGATCGCCGGCGGCGCGACGCCGATCAGGACCGGGCCCGGATCGATCGTCGTCGCGAGCCGGGCGAGCGTGACCGCCTCGGCGGTCGTCGCCGGGTTCATCTTCCAGTTCCCGACCACCAGCGGCCTCCGCACGAGCCTCACGTCCGTTCGTCCGACCGGTCGCGGTCGCGGTGCTCGACCGTGATCTCGCCCGACCAGAAGCCCTTGACCCGCTCGGCGACCTCGTCCGCGATCGTCACCGAGCGGTGGCGTCCGCCGGTGCAGCCGAACGCGATCGCGAGGTGCGCCTTCTTCTCCTCCTCGTAACGCGGCATGACGTCGCGCAGGAACGGCACGACATGCCCGAGGAACTCCTGCGTCGCCGGGTCGCCCAGGACGAACCGCCGCACGGCCTCGTCGCTGCCGGACAGCGGGCGGAGGTCCTTGATGTAGAAGGGGTTGGCCATGTAGCGGACGTCGAACACGAGGTCGGCGCCCGGGGGGAGCCCGTACTTGTACCCGAAGCTCGTCACCCGGACGAGCATCCCGGCGGGGCCCTCGCCGTAGAGCGAGTGCAGGGTGTCGCGGAGGTCTTTCACCGAGAGGTGGGTCGTGTCGACGACCCGGTCAGCCCGGGCGCGCAGCTCGACGAGGAGGCGACGCTCCTCGTCGATCGACGGCTGCACCCCGCCGGGCGCCTCGAGGGGGTGGCGGTGCCGCGTCTCGCTGTAGCGGCGCACGAGGACCTCGTCGCTGGCGTCGAAGTACAGGAGATGCGGCCGCCGGCCCTCGTCCTCCAGTTGCTCCAGCACATGCATCGCATCCTGGAACAGCCGGCCGCTGCGTACGTCGATGACGAACGCGACCTTCTCGTAGCCGCCGCCTTCGCGGGTGACGCGCAGCGCGTCCGGGATGAGCGCGGGGGGCAGGTTGTCGAGCGTGTAGTAGCCGAGGTCCTCGAGCACCTTGACCGCGACGCTCTTCCCCGCACCGGACAGGCCGGTCATCACGATGAACGGGTGTGCCACTCGCGGGTCAGGTTAGCGGGGCGCCACGTTCACCTCGGCGTGATGTGCGCCAGCACCTCCAAGTGGCCGTGCATGAGGCGCGCGAGGAGACCGCCACCTCAATCGAACCGCAGCGAGGCCAGCTCACCACCGGAGACGTGCGGGCGATCGGCGTCCCCGTGACCGCGGTCGTCGCGCTGAAAGAGGATCGCCCCCTGGTCTTGGGGCTCCGCGCCGGGGAGGTCCGGTAGTTGTCTCCCTTCAAGACGGTCGTGTTCGGTGATCGCGCGCAGAGGTCTTGACACCAGCGCAGCGCGAGCGCCCGGTCATCGGGTCGACGGGAGGACCCGGTCGATGGAGCGGACCAGGTGCGGGAGATGCTCAGCGACGACCTCCCGCAAGATGTCGAGGTCGACGCTCGCGTAGTCGTGCGCCAGACGGTCGCGCATGCCCGCGATCTCATCCCACGGGATCTCCGGGAACTCATCGCGGAGCGCGCGTGGGAAGCGCATCTTCGCCGCGTCGGCGACGTCCTCGATCCGCTTCGCGATCGCGTCGATCACGAGCTGGTCGGTCGGCCATGTCGGGTGCTCACGCGCGTACCTCAGCGCGAGCTGTGCGCTGGCTCGCATCGCATGGAGGGCGGTGGCAGCCCGCTCGTTCACACGAGCGAGACCGCCTCGCGCGCGACGCGCTCGCGCACCTCGGGGCGCATCGTTTCCTCACGGACGACCTCGACATCCCGCCCGAAGGCGGATTCCAGCTCGCGCTCCAGCGCCATCAGCGAGCGCAGCGATGGCCGCACGTCAGGCTGGTGGCGGATGAGGACGTCCACGTCGCTGTCGGGTCGAAAGTCGCTCCGGACCGCGGAGCCGAACAGGCGAAGAGCGGCGAGACCATGCGCCCGCACGAGCCGCGCCGCGAACGAGCGGGATGGCCGCGGGAGCGAGGGATGCGGTCGGTGGAGCGGACGGCCATGGCGCGTTGCGTGACGGCTCCTGTCCGGGAACGTCCGCTCAAGGTCACCGTGAACGATCTCCGTACGAGACATGCGTCGGCGGAGCGCCGGACCGGTGAGAAGCTCCCTGCGGACGTCGTCGTGATCCATGTACGTCACGCGCAGTCCTTCACGGGCGGCGAGGCGCTCGAAGTAACGGGCGGCGCGAGCCTGACTGCGAGCCGTCGATCCGGCGGCAAAGACCACCAGGAGACCATCGCGTTCACGCCCGACGAATTCGACGGAGGCGTTCGCGCGCGCCCCGGCCACCACGGCCGCAACGAACGGCGCCTCGCTGAGCGCGAGGGTTGCCACGTTGGTGGCGCGTTCGGTCGTCCGCAGTCGGTACGCAGGTCTTCCACCTGACGCCCGCTGGGCGATCCCGTCGTCTACGAGCAGCTCGAGCGCGCGCTGCACGGCGCTCGTCGTGGCACGGACAGCGCGGGCAAGCTCGCTCAGGCCCGCCTGCTCGGTCGCCGCCAGCGCCGTGACGACCTTGAGCGCGAGCGGGGATCTGATAAGGCGCATCCCCAGACTTTACGCGCTCAGCGTAAGGGCCGAGAAGGGAGGGGTTCAAACGCCGCGCCCCGCGCGAGCACCGTGACGGCGTGTGTCGTCGCGGCGACACGCGCCTGGCGAGCGGGCTGCGCGAGTTGGTCCGCTGAGCCCGGATCTACAGGAGGGTGATGGCGGCCACCTTGTTCCGCAGCCGGCGGCGCTCCCACTCAGCGTGGTAGAGGTCGTGCGGGACAGGCGTCGCGCCCTTCTCGGGGTCGCCGCAGCAGCAGCCTTCGCAGACGAACAGCTGGCCGCGAAGGATCGGGACGTTGAAGGACTCCCCGCCGGGTGTGGTGACGCGGGCCATCAGATCGCCGCCGGGTCATCTAACATGAGCATATGCTCATGTACTAAGGTAGACGCGGAGGCCGCCGTGCGCAAGGGCGCCGCTCGGCGGTAGGACCGCCCTGATCGGAGGAGCCGGATGAGCAGCCTGTCGCCGCGCGAGATGCACATCGCGGACGTGCACGAGGAAGGATCGATCGAGGCCGAGGCTGAAGAGCACGGCGTATCGCGGAGCGACGCGCTCCGCATCGCCCTCGTCGCGGCGGCAGCCGCGGCCACCTGGCTCGGGCTCGCCCCCAGGCTCAACGGCATCGAGGTCGTGGCGCTGCTCGCGGCGACCTTGGGGGCATACCCCATTTACCACGAGGCCTACTCGGCGCTGCGCGAGCGGCGGATGACGATGGAGCTCTCGATGAGCATCGCCCTCCTCGCCGCTGCCGCCATCGGCGAGTTCATGACGGCGAGCGTCATCGCCGCGTTCGTCCTCGCCGCGGAGGCGATCGAGGGGCTCACCGTCGGGCGCGGGCGCAACGCGCTCAGGGACCTCGTCGGCCTCATGCCGTGCGTCGCGGTGGTCCGCCGCGATGGGACCGATCACGAGGTGCCGGCCGAGGAGGTCGTCGTGGGCGACACGGTCGTGCTCAAGCCGGGAGGCCGCGTGCCCGTCGACGGCGTCGTCCTGTCGGGCCACTCGTTCCTGGACCAGTCGACGATCACGGGAGAGTCGATGCCGGTGGAGAAGCAGGCCGGGAACGACGTCTTCGCCGGGACGATCAACCGGTCCGGGGCGCTCCTGATCCGCGCGACGGGGGTCGGACGCGAGACCGCGTTCGGGCGGATCATCGACGCGGTCGAGCGCGCGGAGCGATCCCGTGCGCCGGTCCAGAAGATCGCCGACCGGCTTGCCGGATACCTCGTGTACTTCGCGCTCGGGTCGGCCGCGATCACCTTCGTCGTGACGCGCGATCCGGTGACCACCATCTCCGTGGTCATCGTCGCGGGCGCGTGCGGGGTCGCCGCCGGCACCCCGCTCGCCATCCTGGGCGGGATCGGACGCGCGGCCCGGGGCGGGGCGATCATCAAGGGCGGCCGCTATCTCGAGATGCTCGGGCAGATCGACACGGTCGTCCTCGACAAGACCGGCACCGTCACGTTCGGCGTCCCTGAGGTCGTCGACGTCCTGCCCGCCACGGGCGTCTCGCCGCGCGAGCTCCTCCGTATCGTGGCATCGGCCGAAAGCCGCTCGGAGCATCCCCTCGCCCGCGCGATCATTGACCGCGCTCGGACCGAGCGGCTCCAGTTCGCCGAGCCCCACGAGTTCCGTTACGAGCCCGGCCTCGGCATCAGTTGCGTCATCGATGACGCGGAGGTCCTGGTGGGGAACCGCAAGCTCCTCCACGGGCGCGGCGTGGATCTCTCCGCGGCACCAGAGCGCGGGCCCGAGCTCTCCGAGGTCCTCGTCGCGCGCAACGGCGAGCTCATGGGCTCGCTCCACATCGCCGATGTGCTCCGACCCGAAGCAGTCGACGCGGTCAGGGCGCTGCGGAAGCTCGGGTTGCACACGATCCTCCTCACCGGCGACGCGGCGGCGATCGGCGCCGCGGTCGGCCACAGGCTCGGCGTCGATGAAGCCTCCTCCGAGCTCCTGCCAGATCAGAAGCTCGACCGGATCCGCGAGCTGCTCGCCCAGCGCCGTGTCGTTGCCATGGTCGGCGACGGCGTCAACGACGCGCCCGCACTGACCGCGGCCAGCGTCGGCGTCGCCATGGGGTCCGGGACCGACGTCGCGATGGAGAGCGCCGATGTCGTCCTCCTGGGGAACGACCTCATGCGGCTCGTGGAGACGCTGCGGACCGCTCGGGCGTGCCGGTCGATCATCTGGCAGAACTTCGCCGGGACGATCGCCGTCGACCTCGTCGGGATCGGTCTCGCCGCGGTCGGCCTGCTGGATCCGCTCCTCGCCGCGACCATCCACGTGATGTCTGAGCTCACGTTCATCCTGAACTCGACCCGACTTCTGGCTCCGCCGCCGGAGAGCGTGAGGATCGAGCGGGGCCCGAGCCCGGATCGCGGCGCCGCAGCGCCGGTCATCTCATAGGCTGTGGGCACGATGGCCGTGCGAAAGCGATCCCAGGTCCGCGATGTGCTCAGCCGGCAGCAGGTGGAGATGGCCGCACGGATGTTCAACGTCCTGGCCGACCCCACCCGCCTGCGGATCATCCATGAGCTCCTCGGCGGCGAGCGGACGGTGACCGCGCTCGCGCGGTCCGCCGGGATCACCCAGTCGGCCGCCTCGCACCAGCTGGCGAAGCTCCGCGACCTCGACATGGTCACGACGCGCCGCGAGGGGCCTGCCGTCCACTACGGGCTCGCCACCGAGCACGTGGAGACGTTCTTTCGCGAGGCTCTCTACCACGCCGACCATGCGGTGAGCGGCACCCGACACTAGCCCGCGGCACGCCTGCAGCTCGAGCGAGCGGACGAGGATGCCGCGGCGGGGCAGGACCCGAAGGAACCCTTCGCGCCGCAAGAGGCTGAGGGCCTCGCGTCCGGGGCCGACGGCACGCCCGAGCGGCGAGCCGACCGCGGAGCGGGCCTGTGTGATCAGGCCGGACGCTTCGCGGGGATGACGGAGATCCGAGGCTCGCGGATGAGCGACTCGAGGAGGTGCTCGCGCGACTTCTTGATGCTCTCGGAGGTGAGCGAGCGAGCGCGATCCGCCTCGCCGGCCACGATCGCGAGGGAGAGCTCGCGGTGGTCGAGGTCGCTGCCCTCGGGGGACACATCGACCCGCTGGTAGTTGTAGAACCACTCGACCTTCTCGTGCAGGCTGCGGATCATCGGCACGAGGTCGCGGACGCCCGACGCCTCGGCGATGAGCTCGTGCAGCGTGCCGTGGAGGCGAAGACGGTCGTGCACGTTCGCCTTGGCCTCCGAACGTGCCAGTGCCTCGCCGAGTTCGCTGATCCGCTTGACCTGCCCTGTCGTGGCGCGCGTCGCCGCGAGGGCGGCCGCCTCGGGCTCGAGGAGCATGCGCAGGAGGAAGGTGTTCTGGACGTCCTGGAGTTCGATCGACCGCACGAGGATCCCGCGACGCGGGAGGATCTGCACGAACCCGTCCCGTCGCAGGAGGTTGAGGGCCTCGCGGATGGGGGTCTTGCTCATGCCGTAGCGCGATGCGAGGTCGGCCTCATTCAGGATCTCGCCGGGACGGAAGTGACAGCGCAGGATGTCCTGCTTCAGCTTGTCGAACGCTTGTTCTGCGAGCGAGTGCTGCGGCTTACGCACCGCTGCCCTCCTGCACCACGTCCCAGGTAGCCTAGCCTTCCGACCACTTGCGCCGTCGCTGGTGCATCCATAGAATATCACCGAGACATCAATTGCGCCCCGGGCGGGAGCCGCGGCATCCGCGGGCGCGAGGGAGAAGCACGATGGCGGAGGTCACGATCGCGAGGCACGAGCCGCTCCAGCCGGTCCGCGAGGGGCTTTGGAAGCGTGAGCTGCTCGATCGCCCGGGCCTCCAACTGGTGGAGTGGTTTGCGGACCCAGGTGTCGAGTCGAAGCCGCACGGGCACGACGCGGAGCAGGCTGCGTACTACGTCTCCGGGAAGTTCGAGGTCACTTTGGACGGCAAGGTGACGACCGTGGGCGCCGGTGACTCGCACTTCATCCCCTCGGGTGCCCCGCACGCGCTGCGCTGCATCGAGAAGGGCTCCTACCTCCTCGCGACCCTCCCGGGGACATCCGGCGCCGACGATCGCGAGCACGACCACGACCACGCCGGGCACGAGCACGCCGGTCATCGGCGCTAGCCATGTCCGCCGGGGAGCACGCCCACGAGCACCCCGCCCATGGCGAGGACCACGATCACGACAATGGGCACGAGCACACCACCGGCCCGCTCGCGCGGATCAAGGAGAGCTTCGCGCCGCACAGCCA
>Ga0233425_10003172_pt1 | contig 30593 bp, 21 predicted proteins | sample Watercolumn_Towu_2_FD_181712 | JGI IMG/M metagenome (GOLD analysis project Ga0233425, IMG submission 181712) | Freshwater microbial communities from Lake Towuti, South Sulawesi, Indonesia - Watercolumn_Towuti2014_140_MG | ecosystem: Environmental > Aquatic > Freshwater > Lake | place...
TCACCAGCAGCGAGGCCGGTGCGCTCCTCTCGGCCAGCAGCCCGGTGGCGGGCGTGGTGGAGATCCACACCATGAAGATGGAGGAGGGTGTGATGAAGATGCGCCCCATCCAGAAACTCGACCTGCCGGCCGGCAAGGGCGTCAAGCTCCAGCCCGGCGGCCACCACGTCATGCTGATGGAGCTCAAGCAGCAGATGAAGAAGGGCGACGTCGTGCCGATCACGCTGAAGGTCGAGGGCAAGGACAAGCGGGTGCAGACCATCGAGATCAAGGCCGAGGTGCGCGAACTCGCCGCGCCGGCGACGACGGATCACGGCCACAAGCACTGAGCCTTCTTCGCTTCGCCGAGACGGCGCCCGCGGGCGCCGTTTTCCATTCCAGGGGAGCCGCGCAGCGGCTCACAACGCTCCTCTCTCCCGCAAGCGGCGGGGCGGAGGCGGGGTTTCGGGAAGCATTGCTTCCCGCCGCCGGAGCGGGCGAGCTGTGCAAAGCGAGCCCAGGGGTTGGGGGAGAGGGCGACGATACGTCGCAAGGCCGCCGCGCTCGACGCCGAGGGGCGCCTGTGGCTGGCACGGGTGGAGAACCGCCTGCTGACAGTCTCGCACTCCACCGACGGCGGCCGCAGCTTCTCCGCACCGGTTGCCGTCACGTCGCAGCCGGAAGCCGTTACCGCCGAGGCCGAGAACCGGCCCGCCCGAACCTGACGCGGCCCGAGCACGTGCAGCTCGGCATCCGCGCCGACGGCGGGCTGCTCTGGAACGGCGCGGCGGTGGAGATGAAGGAGCTCGAGTCGCACTTCTCGGCGGCCGCCTTGCAGCAGCCGCAGCCGGAACTGCACATCCGCGCCGACCGCGCCGTGCGCTACGAGCGTGTGGCGCTGGTGATGTCAGCGGCGGCCAAGGCCGGGCTGGTGCGCATCGGCTTCGTAACCGACCCGTCGGCGAAAAATTGAGCCAATCGACCATCGACATGCATTAGTGAATTATTGCGGCGAACGTGACTTAGTTCGTTGCTACCCGCTAGGAAAGAGGGCAATATTGCAAAAAAGCATTAGCTCGCTCACTCAATAACCATATCAGAGGCGTTATGGACGCTGAGATACGCATCAAGTTTCCCAAACTCCACTCGGCATTTGCTGCCTACAGCAACAAGTTTCCCGCCACGTTGCTGGCGAGCTTTCCGCGTATCGTCCAGAAAGTTGAAGGACTGTGGGGGACGCATGAGGCCATGCCTTACCTGAACGACCTGCTGCTGTCGGATCGGGAGGGGCGCAGCGGTTTTACCGACGAGGCGCTGCGCGAGATCACCTACCTCAAGCAGCTGCACGAATACGAATATCCCCATCTGAGCCGCGATCCCTTCGATCCCTTCGCCACGCTGGGTTTCACCATGGCCGGGCTGAAAGAGGAAGCAGCGCCCGAAACGCCTCCCTCGGCCAAGAAACGCGACGCCGAAGCTGCAGAAACAAAGCCGTCCGCAGCCGAGGAAGGGAAGGTCGCCGTCCCCTGGAAGGAAATCGATGATCCCGTCGAGCTGCGTCAGATCGTCGAGGAACGCCACAAGGGCAAGACGGCGCCAGCCAAGGACAATCGCCGCATCGGGGAAATCCTGATCGGACATGGCCTGCTGACCAAGGCCATGCTGGAGAAGGGACTGAAGATCCAGAAGGCGCAACAGAACGCCCACGAGCCGCTCGGACATATTCTGGTGCGCATGGGGGTCGTCAGCAACGAGGACCTGACGTTCAGCCTGTGTCAGCAGGCAGGCATCCCGATCTTCGACCCGGTTCGCTATCCCACCGACTTGGAGGCGACGAAGCGTCTCTCCGCGGCGCTCGTGCGCAGCCGCATGGCCGTGCCGATTGCGGTGTACCAGGGCACGCTCTTTCTCGCCGTGGAAGACCCCTTCTCGTTTGCCGACCGGCAGTACTTCTCTTTCCTGACGAATCTCAACGTCGAGCTGGTGGCGGCCTCGCGCATCAAGCTGATCGCGCGACTGAATGCCTATGGGCAGGTGAGGTCAACCGAGGAGGCCGACAAGGAATTCCGCCAGCTGGCGAAAAAGGCCCTGCATAACGTGCCGCCGACGAACGGCGGCGTCCTGCCGGCGACGGTCGAGCACGGACGCATCAGCGAAGAGGACGCCACCATCGTCGGCCTGGTGAACAAGATGATCGGCGATGCCGCGGCCATGAGCGCTTCCGACATCCATCTCGAAGCCTTCCACGGGCAGCCGCAGGTGCGCATCCGCTTCCGGCGCGACGGCGAGATGGAGACCTACTCAGAATATCCCGCGGCCTATCACGAGGCAGTCGTGTCGCGCGTCAAGATCATGTCGGACCTGGACATATCGGAGCGGCGCAAGCCCCAGGACGGCAAGATATCCTTTCCGCTGCCCGGGCGCCCGAAGATCGATCTGCGCGTGGCGACCGTCCCCACGGTGAACGGAATCGAGAACGTCACCATCCGCCTGCTGAGCGGCGGAGAGCCGCTGCCCATCGACCGCATCGGACTGTCGGAGCGCGATCTGGCCAAACTGCGCGAGCTGATGACGCGCCCCTATGGTCTGATCCTGGTATGCGGACCGACCGGCAGCGGCAAGACGACGACCCTGCATTCCGTCTTGCGCGAACTGAACACCGACGACCGGAAGATCTGGACGGCCGAGGACCCGGTGGAGATCGTCCAGAACAACATCTGCCAGGTGCAGGTGAATCCGAAAATCGACTGGACCTTTGCCGCCGCGCTGCGCACTTTCCTGCGCGCCGACCCGGACGTCGTCATGATCGGCGAGATGCGCGACCTGGAAACGGCTCGCATCGCCGTCGAGGCCTCGATGACCGGACATCTGGTGCTGTCCACCCTGCACACCAATTCCGCCGAAGAGACGGCGGCCAGACTGCTCGATCTGGGTATCGATCCGTTCAACCTGTCGGATGCCATACTCGGCATCCTCGCGCAGCGCCTGGCGCGCTGCGTGTGCGACAAATGCGGCAAGCGCGCCGAACTGAACGGCGACGAGCTGAATGAACTGGCCGGGGAGTATTTCTATTCGGCGAACCAGCGCAATCCTTCCTTGCCGGAACGAGACGCCATTATTGCGTCCTGGCGCAAGCGCTATGGCAAGAACGGCAAGCTGAGCACGATGCGCGCGACAGGCTGCCCGGAGTGCAACAAGACCGGCTATCGCGGACGCATCGCCCTGTTCGAACTGCTGGTCGTGACGCCGGCCATGCGCGCACTGATTCGCAGCAACGCCTCGGCCGGCGAGTTCCTCAAGCTCGCCATTGCTGACGGCATGCTGACATTGAAGCAGGACGGCATCGAGAAGCTTCTCATGGGCAAGACCGACCTGCGCCAGGTGCGCTGCGCCTGCGTCTGATTCTGGGCCGGTTCAGCGAAGGCTTCGCCGCATCTCGACCAGGGAATACACCGCCGGCACCACCACCAGGGTCAGCAGCGTCGAGGAGATCATGCCGCCGATGACGGCGATCGACAGCGGCTGGTTGGTCTCCGCCCCGGCCCCCAGCCCGAGCGCCGCCGGGAAGAGCGCGAGGATGATGGTGGCCGAGGTCATCAGCACCGGCCGCATGCGGATCGGACAGGCGTTGCGCAACGCCTCCTCCACCCCCATCCCCTCGCCCCTTCTCTGGTTGGTGAGATCGACCAGCAGGATGGAGTTTTTCGCCACCAGACCGATCAGCAGCACCAGGCCGATCATCGAGTAGATGTTGAGCGACTGGCCGAACAGCCAGAGCGCGGCGACGCCGCCGATGATGGCGAGCGGCTGTGCCAGCATGATGATCAGCGGCTGCAGGAACGAGTTGAACTGGCTGGCCAGCACCATGTAGAGCAGCACCAGCGCCAGCGCGAAGGCGAACACCATGTACTTCACCGTCTTGCCGAACTCCTCGGCCTGGCCGATGAATTTCACCGCGTAGCCGGGCGGCAGGATCTCCTGCGCTGTTTCGCGAACCTTGGCCACGGCGTCGCCGAGCGGGATGGTCGGCGAGGCGAAGAAGGTGGCGGCGTACTGCAGGTCGAAGCGGCCGATCACGGCGGGCCCGAGCTGCTCGCGGAAGCTCGCCACCGAATCCAGCCGCACCAGCTTGCCGTCCTTCGAGCGCAGGAAGACCTTCGCCAGGTCGGCCGGCTGGGTGAACTCGCCCTCGCGCCCCTTGACGCGGATGTCGTAGCGGCTGCCGTCGCCCGGCTCGTCGTTGAACTTGGCGATGTCGATGCCGCCAGTGAGCATATTGACCGCCAGCGCGACGTCTTGCGAGGTGAGGTTGGCGGCGGCGATGCGCGTGCGGTCCGGCTGGAAGATGAGCTGGGGCAGGTCGAGCTGCAGGTCGGTGTCGAGGCGACCGATGCCGGGCTCGGCGGCCAGCCGGCCCTGCAACTCCCGCGTCAGTCGGCCGACTTCCTGCAGGTTCTCGCCGACCAGGACGAACTGCAGGGGCTCGCCGCGCTGGCCCTGTACCAGCGGATAGGGGGCGGCGAAAGCGCGCGCGCCCGGGATGGTCGCCAGTTCCTTGCGGACGAGGGGGATGATCTCCTGCTGCTTCAGCGAGCGTTCTTCGCGCGGTGCCATGCGCACCACCACCGTGCCCTGGTTCACCTGGCCGGCGCTGCCGAGGCCGATGAGGGCGAATTCCGTGACGATCTCCTTGTGGCGGTTGAGGATCTCCTCGACCATGCGCAGGCGCGAATCCGTGTAGTCGATGGAGGAGCCGAGCGGCGTGCGCAGGTAGACGAGGAAGCGGCCCTCGTCCTGGTCGGGGGCGAAGCCCTTGCCGATGGTGGCGAAGGGCAACCAGCTTGCCGCCAGCGTGAGCAGGGTCAGGGCCACCACCTTCCAGCGGTGGCGCAGCGCCTTGTCGAGCAGGTTGCGGTAGAGGCGGTCGAGCTCCTCGAAGAAGCGATCCAGTCGGTGATAGAGGGCGCCGTGCTGCTTCTCCACCTTGAGGTAGCGCGAGCAGAGCATCGGCGTCAGGGTCAGCGAGACGAAGAGCGACACCAGCACGCCGAAGGTGACGACGACGGCGAAGGAGCGGAAAAACTGGCCGATGATGCCGCTCATGAAGATCACCGGCGCGAAGATCGACACCAGCGAGAGCGTGGCGGCGATGACGGCAAAGACCACCTCGTTGGCGCCGTTGACGGCCGCCGAGACCGGATCGGGGTCCAGTTCCTCGCGATGGCGAAAGATGTTCTCCAGCACGACGATGGCGTCGTCCACCACCACGCCGATCAGCAGGAGGAGCGCCAGCATGGTGAGCGAGTTGAGCGTGAAGCCGAAGAAATAGATGACGGCAATGGCGCCCATCAGCGAGACCGGGATGGCGAGCGAGATGATCAGGGTCGAGCGCACCGAGCGCAGAAAGAACCACACCACCAGCGCGGCGAGGACGGTGCCCTCGAGCAGGTGCTCCTTCAGGGAGTTGACGATCTCCAGGATGAAGACGGCATCGTTGGAGACGACGGTGATGCGCATGCCGGGCGGCAGCTGCGGCCGGATCTCCTTCTCCAGCCGCGCCTTGATTTTTTCGACCGTCTCGACTGTGTTGGTGTTGGCGATCTTGACGATGCCCAGTCCGATGGTGGTCTCGCCGTTGAAGCGGGCCAGCTGACGGTAGTCGGTCAGGCCATCCTCCAGCTCGGCGATGTCGCGCAGGCGGATCGGCGACCTGTCCTTGTAGCCGACGATCATCTGCGCCAGATCGTCGAGGCGGTGGAACTCCAGGTCGAGCTTGACCAGGCTTTCGGTCGTCTTGCCGACGACGAAGCCGCCGGCGAGTTGAACATGTTCCTTGGCGAAGGCCTCGTTGATGTCCTGTGCCGTGACGCCGAAAGCGGCCATGCGGTCCGGCCGGAGATTCACGCGGATGGTGCGGTCGCGCCGGCCGCCCAGCCGCACCTCGCCGACGCCGTCGATGGTTTCCAGCTTCTTCTTGACGACGTTGATGGCGTACTGGTTGAGCTGCTGCTGGGTGCGGTCGCCCTGCAGCGCTAGCCACATGATCGGCTGGGCGTTGGTCTCCACCTTGGCCACCACCGGCGGGTCGACGTCCTTCGGCAGGCGGCGCAGCACCTGGTTCACCTTGGCCTGCACCTCGTTGAAGGCGACGTCGATCTTCTTCTCCAGCCCGAAGGTGATGTTGATGACCGAAATGCCGGGCGAGGAGGTGGACTGGATGTGCTCGATGCCCGGCACGCTGTTTACCGAGGTTTCGAGCAGGTTGGTGATGCTGGCGTCGACGATGTCGGGATTGGCGCCCCGCAGCGCGGTGGTGATGGAGACGACCGGGAATTCGATATAAGGCAGCCGGTCCATGCCGATACGCTGGTAGCCGATGAGGCCGAACAGCACCAGCACGCCGCTGAGCATCCAGGCCAGGACATGGCGCCTGATGGAAAGCTCGGGCAGGGTCATTTCTTCGCTTCGGCGGGCGCTTGCGCCGCGGGGGCGCCGTGCTGGGCGGACTGACTTTCTGCCGGCTTGGCCTGCGCGGCAGGCTTGCTCTGTTCCTTCACGGCGACCGGGGCGTTGTTCGTGAGGAAGCCGGCGCCGTCGAGGGCAACGGTGGTGCCGGCCGGCAGGCCCTTGAGGATCTCCACCATGCCGCCGCGCTTGGCGCCGACCTCGACCACGCGTTGCTGCGCCTTGCCCTCGGCGACGGCGTAGACGACCTTGCCGGCCGGACGCAGCACCACGCTCTGCTCCGGCACCAGCACGGCATCCTCGCGCCGGGCGACGACGACGGCTGCGTTCACCGTGCCGCCGCCACGCAGGCCTTCCTGGTTGTCGAGGTCGACGATGACGTCGAGGGCGCGGCCGGCTTCGGAGACGCTCGGCTTGATGTCGCCGACGCTGGCCCGAAATTCGCGGCCGGGCATGAGCGGCGAGGTGAGGACGACCTCCTGGCCCTTCTGCAACCGTGGTGCGGCCGATTCCGGGAAGGGCAGGTGGGCGCGCAGGCGGCGCGGCGAGACGAGTTGGAAGAGCGGGTCGCCAACCTTGACGTAGTCGCCGACCGAGGCGATCTGGGTTTCGATTATGCCATCGAAGGGCGCCGTGACGCGCGCCTTGCCCTGACTGCGGCGGCTCATGTCGCCGCGCGCGCGCGTCGCCGCCAACTGCTCGCGCAGGGCATCGCGCTGGGCGCGGGCGTCGTCGGCGGCGTTCTGCGAAATGAAACCTTTTTGCGCCAGTTCGCGCTGGCGCTCGACGACGCGCTCCTGCTGCGCCAGCAGGGCCTCGGCGCGCTTGCGCTCCGCTTCGTCGGCGCGATGTTGCAGGGCGAAATCGGTGTCGTCGATGACCGCCAGCAGCTGCCCCTTCTTCACCGCCTTGCCGGCGCCAGCCAGCACCTGCACCACCTTGCCGGGGACTTCGGCGCCGATCTTCGGGTCGAGCAGGACTTCGAGGGTGCCCAGGGTTTCCTCGACGATCTCCATCGCCCCGGCCTTGGCCTGAGTGACGGTGATCAGGGTCGGCGGCGGGCCCGATGGTTTCTTTTCCTCGGCCTTCTGGCAGGCGGCGAGGAGCAGGGTGGCGGCGATGAGGGCGAGGCGCATTCCGTTCATGTGGGACAGCCCGGATCGATCAAGGCAGGACACGTTCGCCGGCGAAAAGCTGCTCGATGTGCTCGCGCTCGCGCACGACGAAAGCCCTGTCGCCGTCGACGAGAATCTCGGCGGCACGCGGCCGTGTGTTGTAGTTCGAGCTCATGGCCATGCCGTAGGCGCCGGCGGAAAGGATGGCGAGCAGATCCCCCGCCCCGACGTCGAGGCGCCGGCCATGGCCGAGAAAATCCCCCGACTCGCACACCGGTCCGACGATCTCGTATTCCCTGCCAGTGTCGCCGCGCTGCTGTACGGGCACGATGTCGTGCCAGGCGTCGTAGAGCGCAGGGCGCATCAGGTCGTTCATGGCGGCGTCGACCACGGCGAAATGCTTCTCCGCGCCATGCTTCAGGTATTCGATGCGCGTCAGCAGCAAGCCGGCGTTGCCGACCAGCGAACGCCCCGGCTCGAACAGCAGCTTTTCCCTGCGGCCGGCGAGCACGCGCAACATGGGCGCAAGATACGCTTCCGCGGTCGGCGCGTCCTCGTCGCGATAGCGGATGCCCATGCCGCCGCCGAGGTCTATGTGCGAGAGCGCGATGCCCTCGGCGGCCAGCGCGTCAACCAGGCCGAGCAGCTTCGCCGCCGCCTCGGCCGCGGGCGCAGGGTCGAGCAGCTGCGAGCCGATGTGGCAGTCGATGCCATGGATGTCCACATTGCGCAGCCGGCGCGCGCGGCGGTAGAGCGGCAGCGCCTCCTCGAACGGAATGCCGAATTTCGTCGACTTGAGCCCGGTGGCTATGTAGGGATGCGTCTTCGGGTCGACGTCCGGGTTCACGCGCAGCGAAATCGGCGCGCGCCTGTTCATGCTGCCCGCGATGGTGTCGAGCGCCTCCAGTTCGGCTGCCGATTCGACGTTGAAGCAGAGGATGCCGGCCGCCAGCGCGGCGCGCATTTCCTCCGTCGACTTGCCGACGCCGGAGAAGACCACCTTGGCCGGATCCCCGCCTGCGGCGATGACACGCGCCAGTTCGCCGCCCGATACGATGTCGAAGCCGGCGCCGGCGCGTGCGAACAGGTTGAGGATGGCGAGATTGGAATTGGCCTTGACGGCGTAGCAGATCAGCGCATCCCGCCCGGACAGCGCCCGGCGGAATTCATCGAAGCGCGACTGGAGCGCGGCGCGCGAGTAAACATAGCAGGGCGTGCCGTGATCGGCGGCGATCCGCGTCAGGGGCACTTCCTCGGCATGGAGGAGGCCGTCACGATGGGCGAAGCAACTCATCGCGTCGGGGCGCTGCCCGCTTTGCTATCATCCGCTGGCGGGTTTTGTGGTGCCGTTTGCGTAGCGCCAGCCGGCGCCGGTTTGGGCGGAAGCGTGAGCGATGTCCTGGTGCCGCAGGCGCCGAGCAGGGCGATAGCAAGAAGGGCGGTAATGGTTCGCATGATGAGGCGATGTTAGCAGAATGGAAGAAACTGAGTTCAATGCGCTGGCCGGGGCGGCGCTGGCCCGGATCGAGCGGGCGCTGGATGCCTGCGAGGCCGATATCGATTACGAGTTGCAGCCGGGTGGCGTGTTGGAGCTGGAGTTCAGCGACGGCAGCAAGATCATCATCAATCGTCACGCCGCCGCGCGCGAGATTTGGGTAGCAGCCCGCTCGGGCGGATTCCATTTCCGCTACGAGAACGGGCGCTGGCTGGGCACGCGCGACGGCGTCGAGCTGTTCGAAGCACTGGGCCGGCTGGCGACGGCGCAGGCGGGCGAGGCGATCGCCTTTTCCTGATCAGCCCGGCGCGACGGGTGCCGGCAGGGTGATGCGCTGGGGCCCCTCCGCTTCGCCGCCATCCTGCAACGGCGGCGGGGGCGGCGGCAGACTTTCCTTGTAGATCAGTTCGGTTCCCTTGTCCGCCTCGCCGGTTCCTTCGGCGGGAACCTTGACACTGACCAGTCCCTCCGGCGTCGCCATGAAGGATTCGGGCACGTTCTTCAGCGCCTTTTCCATGTAGCCGATCCAGATCGGCAGGGCGGCGAAGCCACCCGTCTCGCCATTGCCGAGCTTCTTCGGCTGGTCGAAGCCGATCCAGGCGATGCCGACCACGGTCGGCTGGTAGCCGCAGAACCAGGCGTCGACGAAGTCGTTGGTGGTGCCGGTCTTGCCGGCCAGGTCGCCGCGCTTCAAGGCGAGCGCGCGGGTTGCCGTGCCGCGGCGGACGACGTCGTGCATCATGTTGTCCATCAGGTAGGCGTTGCGCGGGTCGATGACGCGCAGGCTTTCGTCGCCGGCGACGACGGGCTGGGCCTCCGCCAGCACGTTGCCCTTGTCGTCGAGAATCTGCTTCACGACGTAGGGCTGGATGCGATAGCCGCCGTTGGCGAAGACCGCATAGCCGGCCAGTTGCTGCCAGGGGGTCACGCTGCCGGCACCGAGCGCCATGGTGAGATAAGGCGGGTGCTTGTCCGCCTCGAAGCCGAAGCGGGTGACGTAATCCTGCGCATATTGCGTGCCGATCGACTTCAGGATGCGAATGGAGACGAGGTTTTTCGATTTCGCCAGGCCCGTGCGCATGCTCATCGGGCCTTCGTACTTGCCGTCGTAGTTCTTCGGTTCCCACGCCTGGCTGCCGGTTTCGGCGGCGGACACCACCAGCGGTTCGTCCTGAATGACGCTGGCCGGTGTAAACCCTCTTTCCAGCGCAGCGGAATATATGAAGGGCTTGAAGCTGGAGCCGGGCTGGCGCCAAGCCTGCGTGACGTGGTTGAACTTGTTGCGGTTGAAGTCGAAGCCGCCGACCAGTGCGCGGACGGCGCCGTCGACCGGGCTGGCGGCGATGAAAGCGGCCTCCACCTCGGGCAACTGGACGATCTGCCAGGCGCCTTTCTCGTTCTTCTGCACGTGAATGATGGCACCCCGGCGCAGGCGCTTGTTGGCGGGCGCCTTCTCGTCGAGCATGCGCTGGGCGAACTTGAGGCCGTCGCCGCTCACCTCGACGGTATCGCCACCGCGGCGGTAAGCCTTTACCCGCTTCGGGTTGGCCTCGAGGATGATGGCGGTGTAGATGTCGTCCGAATCGGGCTCGTCCTGCAGCGCCTCCTCGAGTAGCTCGTCCAGAGCCGTGCCCGGCTCCCCGAGGTCGGCATAGCCCTTGGCGCCGCGATAGCCATGGCGCCGGTCGTAATCGAGCACGCCGCGGCGCAGGCTTTCGTATGCCGCCTCCTGTTCGGCCCTGACGAGGGTGGTCACCACACGCAGGCCGCGCGTGTAGGCCTCTTCCTGAAAGCGTTCGAAGGCGATCTGGCGCGCCATTTCCGCGACATGATCGGCGCGCACGGCGAACTCGTTCACGTCTCGCTTGATGCGCAGGCTCTGCTTCTGCGCCTCACCCAATTGCGTTTCGTTGATGAACCCCAATTCATGCATGCGACGCAACACGTAGAGCTGGCGCTGCTTGGCTCGCTTTGGATTGGCGACGGGATTGAAGCTTGAAGGCGCCTTGGGCAGCCCGGCGAGCATGGCGATCTCGGCCACGGTCAGGTTTTGCAAGGGCTTGCCGTAATAGATCTGCGCGGCGGCCGCGAAGCCATAGGCGCGCTGACCCAGGTAGATCTGGTTGACATAGACCTCGAGGATTTCGTCCTTGGAGAGGTTGTTTTCGATCTTGAAGGCGAGCAGCGCTTCGTACACTTTGCGCGTCAGCGTCTTCTCGCTGGAGAGAAAGAAGTTTCGCGCCACCTGCATGGTGATGGTGCTGGCGCCCTGTCGCTTGCCGCCGCTGGTGAAGTTGGCCCAGGCGGCGCGCAGGACGCCGATGGTATCCACGCCGGGATGCTGATAGAAGCGCTCGTCTTCGGCAGCCAGAATGGCTTGTTTCATGGCTGCCGGCACGTCCTGGATGCGTACCAGGGCACGGCGTTCCTCCCCGAATTCGCCGATCAGGTGCCCGTCCGCCGTATAGATGCGCAACGGGATCTTCGGCTGGTAGTCGGTCAGCGCCTCTAGCGAAGGCAACTGGGGATAGGCCAGCACGACGACGATTGCCAGCAGGGCTGTGCCGATGAAGGCAAGCCCCGCCAGAACCAGGACGGGATAGGTGATCCAGCGCAGCGCGGTCGACAAGGATGGTTGGTCAGAACGGAAAGCGCGCCATTATATTCCTCGCGCTGGATTGAGCGATGAACGCACCCACATCGTGATCGTCAAGCGTCCGAGGGAAATCTTTTATCAATTAATAATCAATGGATTACGCGACGGTTATGTGGATTGCATCGGGGTGTCGGGGAAAGGAGACAGTGGGCGAGAAAAAAAACTTTACAGGGAGCATAGTTGTTGCTAGGATTTAATGTAAATTATCTGTATTGCGCCTAACCTACGAGAATTCAAAAGGATTTTCCTTGCAGATAGATCTCTCGATATTCAACCCGAAGGCGCGCCCGCTGCTCGGGCTCGACATCAGTTCGTCATCGGTCAAGATGGTCGAACTGGCCGAGGCGTCCAAAGGGAGCTATCGGATCGAGCGCTACGCGATCGAGTCGCTGCCGCGCGATGCGGTGGTGGACGGCAATATCACCAACCTCGATGCGGTCGCGGAGGCCGTCAAGCGCGCCTGGAAACGCATGGGCACGTCGACCAAGTTCGTCGCGATGGCCTTGCCGGCGGCGGCAGTCATTACCAAGAAGATCATTGTCCAGGCCGGTTTGCGCGAAAGAGAGTTGGAGGTCCAGGTTGAATCCGAGGCGAACCAGTACATCCCCTTCGCGCTCGAAGAGGTGAATCTGGACTTCCAGGTGGTCGGCCCCGCGCCCAGCAGCCCGGAAGAGGTGGAGGTGCTGATCGCGGCTTCGCGCAAGGAAAAGGTCGAGGACCGCGTTGCCGTTTCCGAAGCCGCCGGCCTCAAGCCTTTCGTCATGGACGTCGAGTCCTACGCTGCGCAATCCGCCTTCGAGCTGGTCGAAAGTCAGTTTCCCGAGGGCGGCAAGAACAAGATCATTGCGCTGGTTGATATCGGCGCCAATGTCATGAACGTGACCATCATGCGCAACGACCAGCCAGTCTATGCGCGCGAGCAGGCCTTCGGGGGGAGCCAGCTGACGCAGGACATCATGCGTCAGTACGGCATGAGCCAGGAGGAAGCCGAGACGGCAAAGCGGACGGGCAACCTGCCCGAGAATTATGAGTCGGATCTGCTGCGGCCGTTCCTGGACAACCTGGCCTTGGAAGTATCCCGTGCCCTGCAGTTCTTCTTTACCTCGACCCAATACAACCAGGTAGACCACATTGTTCTGGCGGGCGGTTGTGCGGTGATTCCGGGTGTCGATGAAGTGGTTGCCGAACGGACACAAATCAACACGGTCGTCGCCAATCCGTTTGCCAACATGGCGCTCTCGCAGCGCATCCGCCCGAAGAACCTGGCGACGGATGCGCCTTCGCTGCTTGTCGCCTGCGGCCTGGCCTTGCGGAGGTTCGATCAGTGATCCGCATCAATCTGCTGCCCCATCGTGAGGAAAAGCGCAAGGCGCTGCGACAGCAATTCTATGCGCTGTCTGGCCTGATTGCGGTTCTTGCCGGGCTGATCGTCATACTGGTGCACGGCATTATCGCCGGCTACATCAGCCAGCAGGAGAGCAAGAACGAATTTCTGAAGAAGGAAATCGCCGCGCTGGATAAGGAGATCGACGAGATCAAGAAGCTCAAGGAGCAAACGGAGGCTCTGCTGTCACGCAAGCGGGTAATCGAGGCGCTGCAAGCCAATCGCGCCGAAGCTGTCAGGCTCTTCAACGAACTCGCGCTTCAGGTCCCGGCCGGCGTCTATCTGAAGTCCATCAAGCAAAGCGGCGCGAAGATCAGCATTCAAGGCTATGCGCAATCCAACGCACGCGTTTCGACCCTGATGCGAAACCTGGAGGCCTCCCCGTTGCTGGAAGCACCCAACCTGCTCGAAATCAAGGCGTCCATAGTGGGGAACCGCAGGCTTTCGGAATTCAATATGGACGTGAACATCACCCGTGCCAGCCCGGATGAAGGCAAGGAAGGTGCGGGGAGGCAGGACAAGAAATCATGAAGAAGCCCAACTTGCCTGCCATGCCGAAAGTAGACTTCCAGGCGCTGGTCGAGGAATTCCGGACACTCGACCCGAAGGACGTCGGCAATTGGCCACTGGTGCCCAGGGTCGTCATATTGGTCGGCATTTTTCTTGCGCTGCTCGCCGCCGGCTGGTGGTTCGATTGGAATGGCCAGTTGGAGGCGCTGGACGCGAAAGCCAAGGAGGAAGCCAGGCTCAAGGACGATTACCTGAACAAGAAGAAGCAGGCGGTCAACCTCGAAGAGCACAGAAAGCAACTGGCGGAGATTGATAAATCCTTTGGCGCCCTGCTGAAACAGCTGCCGAACAAGTCCGAAATGGAGGCGCTGCTGATTGATATCAACCAGGCGGGGCTGGGGCGGGGGCTGCAGTTCGAGCTGTTCAAACCCGGAACCGAGGCGACGAAGGATTTCTATGCCGAGTTGCCGATTACCATCGGCATCACCGGGACCTATCATGATTTGGGCGCATTTGCCGCCGACATCGCCAAGCTGTCCCGGATCGTTGCCCTGGCCGACGTGTCACTCACGGTCGCCAAGGACCAGCAACTGAAACTGGACGGCACGGCGCTGACGTATCGCTATCTGGACGAGGCGGAGGTCGCGCAGCAGAAGAAGGCCAAGGCCGAGCAGGCGAAGAAAAAATGAAGCGAATTTTCTCTATCCTTGTATGCATAGTCCTGGCCGCATGCGGCGGGGAAGAACATGAGGATCTTCGTCAGTGGATGAAGGATGCGACGAAAGACCTCAAGGGAAGGGTGCCTCCATTGCCTGAAATCAAGCCCTATCCCGTCATCGGATACGAGGCGGGCGAAATGGTCGATCCCTTCCGCACTGCGAAAATCGAGCCTGAGAAGAAGGCGGGGGGCGGCGGCATTCAGCCCGACCTGAATCGTCGCAAGGAACCACTCGAAGCGTATCCCCTGGAGTCGCTGCGGATGGTCGGAACGATGATGAAGGGCAAGATGGTCCATGCGCTGATTCAGGCCGACAAGAACATCCATCAAGTCAAGATCGGCAACTACATGGGACAGAACTTCGGAATCATCACCAATATCAACGAAAGCGAATTGGCACTGAGAGAACTGGTGGCCGATTCGCTCGGCGAGTATTCGGAAAGAACTAGTGTCTTGCAGTTGCAGGAAAAACAGGAGGGCGGAAAATGAGCAAGTTTATTCACTTCCACCGACACATTGCCGCAGCCTTCCTGCTCCTTGCGCTTTCCAGCCTTGGATGGAGCCAGACCGGCTCTGGCGGAGCGGCGCAGGCAGCGAACAGCATCGACAAGCTGGAGGTCAGTCAGCAAGCGGGAACCGTGATCGTCAAGCTGACGACTGCGCAACCGTTGTCGGCGGTGCCGGCCAGCTTCAGCGTCACCACACCCGCCAGGATTGCTTTCGATTTCCCGGCTACCTCCAATGCGCTGGGGCGCAACAGCCAGACCGTCAATGAAGGTGAGTTGCGCAACATCAATATCGTTCAGGTGGGGGACAGGACGCGCCTGGTGCTCAATCTCCGGCAATTACAGCCGGTCGACACACGGCTCGAAGGCAAGGTGCTGTATATCAGCCTGACTGGGCAAACCGCAGCTACGTCGACAGACACGGCTGCCGCCCCCGTCCAGCACTTCGCCGAAGCCAAGCCGAGCGGCGAGGCACATGCGATACGCGATATCAATTTCCGGCGCGGCGCCGGCGGCGAAGGCCGGATCATCGTGGATCTGTCGCACAGCAACGTGGGCATCGACATCCGGCAGCAAGGCGCGAACCTCGTCGTCGAGTTCCTGAAGACGGCCTTGCCGGACAATTTGCGCCGACGCCTCGAGGTGAATGACTTCGCCACCCCTGTCACGACCATCAATACCCTGCCGCAGGGCGAGAATGTCCGCATGGTGATTTCGCCCAAGGGCATGTGGGAGCACAACGCCTACCAGAGCGACAACCAGTTCGTCGTCGAGGTCAAGACCGTCGTCGAGGACCCCAACAAGCTGGTGCAGGGCTACGGGCGCGGCTTCCAGGGCGAGAAGCTGTCCCTCAACTTCCAGAACATCGACGTGAGGGCGGTGCTGCAGGTCATCGCCGACTTTACCAATTTCAATATCATCACCAGCGACACCGTGGCGGGCAACCTTACGCTCAGGCTGAAGGACGTGCCTTGGGACCAGGCGCTCGACATCATTCTGCAGGCCAAGGGCCTGGATATGCGCAAGAGCGGCAACGTCATCTGGATTGCGCCGCGGGACGAGCTTGCCGCCAAGGAAAAGCTGCAGCTCGAAGCCCGGCAGCAGATTTCCGACATCGAGCCGACGCGCACCGAGACCTTCCAGTTAAGCTACCAGAAGGCCGAGACCCTGTTCAAGGTGCTGACGGACAAGACGCAGTCTCAGACGCTCCTGTCAAAGCGCGGCAGCGTCGTCGTGGATTCGCGCACGAACAAGTTGTTTGTCAACGACGTGCCAAGCAGGCTCGAGGATCTGCGTCGTCTGATCGCGGAGATCGACGTGCCGACCCGGCAGGTCATGATCGAAGCGCGCATCGTCGAGGCCGAGGATGCCTTCAGCAGAAACCTGGGCGCACGCCTGGGACTGCACGACGCAACGGGGCGCGGGACGACCCAATTCGGACACACAAGGCAGCGCATCACGTTTGGCGGTGGGTTGGCAGACACGGGATTCCATACCGGACAGACCTCTACCGCGCCAGACTTCCTGCTGGATGCGCAAAGCGTAAGGTTGCCGGCAGCGGCCATTTCCGGAAAGCAGCCCGGCCAGTTCTCCTTCGTCCTGTTCAACAACGCCGGGACCAAGTTCCTGAACCTCGAAATCTCCGCCCTTGAGGCGGACGGCAAGGGGAAAATCATCTCCAGCCCCCGCGTCGTCACGGCCGACCAGATCGAGGCGCTCATCGAGCAAGGGGTGGAAATCCCCTATCAGCAGGCGACGAGTTCCGGCGCCACCAGCATTTCCTTCCGCAAGGCCAATTTGGCGCTGAAGGTGAAGCCCCAGATCACGCCGGACGGACGGGTCAACCTGACGCTGGACATCAACAAGGATTCGCCCAACCTGCAGATCGCCACCGGCGCCGGCGTGGCCATCGACACGAAGCACGTGAAGACCGAAGTCCTGGTCGAGAACGGCGGCACGGTGGTCATTGGTGGCATCTACACCCAGGACGAAAGGACGAACATCTCCCGCATCCCCGTGCTCGGCGACCTGCCCTATGTCGGATTCATGTTCAAGAACACCGAGAAAAAAGACAACAAGACCGAGTTGCTGGTGTTCATCACGCCGAAGATCCTGAGCGACACGCTTACCCTTCGATAAGCCGGTTTCACAAGTCTTGGGGGGCCGACGCCGTCGGCCCTTTGTTTTTTCACGACGGAGACCCTCGCCTGTTAGAATTTCCAGGTGAAAACCTGCGAGAACATCTATTTCGTGGGCATGATGGGGGCGGGCAAGACGACCATCGGCCGGCACTTGGCGCGGCGCCTGAAGAAGCGTTTCGTCGATTGCGACCACGAAATCGAGGCGCGCACGGGGGTGCGCATACCAGTCATCTTCGACATCGAGGGCGAGTCGGGTTTCCGCAAGCGCGAAGCGCAGGTCCTGCAAGCCCTGTCGGAGGAACGCGGACTGGTGCTGGCGACCGGCGGCGGTGCCGTGCTCGACCCGCAGAACCGGCGGCGATTGGCCGAAACCGGCTTGGTGATCTACCTCTTCGCGCAACCGGATGAACTGTTTGCGCGTACCCGGCACGATCGCAACCGCCCCTTGCTGCAGGTTGATGATCCGCTGGCGAAGATCCGCGAATTGCATTCCCAGCGGGATCCGCTATACCGCGAAATTGCCGACATCGTGCTGGAAGGCGGCGGCAGGACGCCATTGGCGGTCGCCCGCCAGTTGGAGAAGGAAGTACTGAAACAATGCGAACACTGAGCGTCGCGCTGGAAGCGCGCAGCTATCCTATCCTGATCGGTCCCGGGCTGCTCGGCAATGCCGAGTTGATCCGACCGCATCTCAAGGCGCCGCTGGCTGCGATCGTCAGCAACGAAACGGTCGCTCCGCTCTATCTCGCGTCCTTGTCCGAGCCCCTGAGGGCGCAGGGCGTGAGGGTGACCGAGATCGTCCTGCCTGACGGCGAGCAGTACAAGAGCTGGCAGACACTGAACCGGATCTACGATGCGCTGCTGGAAAACCGCTGCGAGCGGGCGACGACCATCGTCGCCCTCGGTGGTGGCGTCATCGGCGATCTGGCCGGATTCGCCGCGGCGACCTACCAGCGCGGCGTACCCTTCATCCAGGTGCCGACCACCCTGCTGGCACAGGTCGACTCCTCGGTCGGCGGCAAGACCGGCATCAATCATCCGCTTGGCAAGAACATGATCGGCGCTTTCTGGCAGCCGCGCCTCGTCCTCGCCGACACCGATACCCTGGCGACGTTGCCCGATCGCGAGTTGCGCGCCGGCCTGGCCGAGGTGATCAAGTACGGCCTCATCCGCGACCTGCCTTTCCTCGAATGGCTGGAGCAGAACATGAAGCGGCTGCTGGCGCGCGAATCGGAAGCGCTCACGCACGCCATTGAGCGCTCCTGCATCAACAAGGCCGAGATCGTCGCCGAGGACGAAACCGAGTCCGGCGTGCGCGCTCTGCTCAATCTGGGACACACCTTCGGCCACGCCATCGAGGCCGGCCTGGGCTACGGCGCGTGGCTGCACGGCGAGGCCGTCGCCGCCGGTACCGTCATGGCGGCCGAGCTGTCGCGGCGCATGGGCTGGATTGACGCCTCCGATCTGGCACGCGCCGTCGCCCTGATGCGACGGGCTGGACTGCCGGTGCGCGGACCGGATCTCGGGGCGGATCGCTATCTCGAGTTGATGGCGCTTGACAAGAAGGTGGCGGCTGGGAAGCTGCGCTTGATCCTGCTCGATGCCCTCGGACGGGGTGCCATCCGCTCCGACCTGCCGTTGGCGGAAGTCCGCGGCGCCATCGAGGCCTGCTGCCTTGCCTGAACCCGCCGACTACGCCGTATCCTGCGGAAACTCCCGCGGGCGACGTCATCCAGAGCCGTCGCCCGCCTCCCGCAGCGAGTTCCAGCGCGATCGCGACCGCGTCGTGCATTCGACCGCCTTTCGTCGTCTCGAATACAAGACGCAGGTATTCGTCAATCATGAAGGCGACCTCTTCCGCACGCGCCTGACGCACAGCATCGAGGTGGCGCAGATCGCACGCACGCTGGCGCGCGCCCTGCGGCTGAACGAAGACCTGGCCGAAGCCGTCGCGCTGGCTCACGACCTGGGCCACACGCCGTTCGGCCACGCCGGCCAGGACGCCCTCAACGCCTGCATGCGCGAGCATGGCGGTTTCGAGCACAACCTGCAGAGTCTGCGCACGGTCGACCTCCTGGAGGAGCGCTATGGCGCCTTCGACGGCCTCAACCTGACCTACGAAACCCGCGAAGGCATCCTTAAGCATTGTTCGCCCAAGAAGGCGCCCGAACTGGGTGAGCTGGGCCGGCGCTTCCTCGATGGCACGCAGCCCTCGCTGGAGGCGCAGTTGTGCAACCTGGCCGACGAGATCGGCTACAACAACCACGATGTGGACGATGGCCTGCGCTCCGGCCTGATCACCCTTGAGCAGCTCGGGGAAGTCGGCATCTGGGTGCGCCATGCCGCCGAGGCCCGGCGCGAATTTCCGCAGATCGGCGGACGCCGCCTGATCCACGAGACGGTGCGGCGCATGATCAATTCCCTGGCCGTGGACCTCATCGAGGAAACGGGACGCAACATCGCCGCGGCAGGCGTCCGGACGCTGGAGGACGTGCGCAGGGCTCCTGCGCTGGCCGCCTTCAGCCAGGCCATGCATGCCGAGCACAAGGCGCTCAAGCACTTCCTGCGCATCAACCTTTACCAGCACTATCAGGTGCTGCGCATGACCAACAAGGCGCGGCGCATCGTTTCCGATCTGTTCGGCGCCTTCATGGAAGACCCGCGCCTCCTGCCGCCGCAATACCAGCAGATGGCGCGCGGCGACAAGCCCCGGGCGATTGCCGACTACATTGCCGGCATGACGGACCGCTACGCCATCCGCGAGCACCGGCGCCTGTTCGCGGTCGGGGAGATATGACCGAAGGAAATCCCTTTACGGAATAAGCCGGACCGACCCCGCCAGAAGCATTTCTTGTTGAAGCAGCCGTGGTTTGGCGGTATATTTCGCGGTTCGCCCTAACGGTTCAGGAGAAGCCGGTGCGCCCCATCATGCGCCGGCTTTTTCACGACCGCCGCCCGCCTGCCGATTCGGCGCGGGGAGGGCCCACCGGCCGATCGGCCGGGATTGATTTTGTTGAGGAAATCGAGATGGTCCTCCCGGTAGCCCAGGGTCTCTACGACCCCTCCAACGAGCGCGACGCCTGCGGTGTCGGCTTCGTCGTCAACATCAAGAATGCCAAGAGCCATGCCATCATCGAGCAGGGCCTTCAAATTCTGAAGAATCTCGAACACCGCGGCGCCACCGGCTACGATCCGCTGCTCGGTGACGGCGCCGGCATCCTGATCCAGATTCCCGACGCCTTCTTCCGGGAGGAGATGGCGCAGCAGGGCGTCACCCTGCCGTCGCCGGGCAAGTACGGCGTCGGCATGGTGTTCCTGCCGCAAAGCCAGGCCAGCCGCCGCGCCTGCGAGCAGGAGATCGAGCGTTCCATCCGCGAGGAAGGCCAGGTGTTGCTCGGCTGGCGCGACGTGCCGCGCGACAACCGCGGCCTGGCCCAGGCGGCCAAGGACATCGAGCCGGTGGTGCGCCAGGTCTTCGTCGGCGCCGGCAAGGGCGTCAAGGACATCGATGCGCTGGAGCGCAAGCTCTATATCATCCGCAAGGCTTCGGGCCACCATATCCAGGCGCTCAAGTTGCCGGACGGCAAGATGTTCTACGTGCCGTCCCTGTCGGCGCGCACGGTCGTCTACAAGGGCATGTTGCTCGCCTACCAGGTCGGCGAGTACTTCCTCGACCTGCAGGATCCTCGCATGGTGACGGCGATGGCCCTGGTGCACCAGCGCTTCTCGACCAACACCTTCCCGACCTGGGACCTGGCGCACCCCTTCCGCATGATCGCCCACAACGGCGAGATCAACACCCTGCGCGGCAACGTCAACTGGATCCGTGCGCGGCAGAAGGCGATCGAATCGAAGGTGCTGGGCAAGGACCTCGACAAGGTCTGGCCGCTGATCTACGACGGCCAGTCCGACTCGGCCTCCTTCGACAACGCGCTGGAACTGCTGGTGATGGGTGGCTACAGCCTGGCCCACGCCATGATGCTGCTCATTCCCGAGGCCTGGGCCGGCAACCCGCTCATGGACGAGGAGCGGCGCGCCTTCTATGAATACCATGCCGCCATGATGGAGCCGTGGGACGGCCCGGCCGCGGTGGCGTTTACCGACGGCCGCCAGATCGGCGCGACGCTGGACCGCAACGGCCTACGTCCGGCGCGCTATCTGGTCACCGACGACGACATGGTCGTCATGTCCTCGGAGATCGGCGTGCTGCCCATCCCGGAGGAGCGCATCGTCAAGAAGTGGCGCCTGCAGCCGGGCAAGATGTTCCTCATCGATCTCGAAGAAGGCCGAATCATCGACGACGCCGAGATCAAGCAGCAACTGTCCTCCGCCCGGCCCTATCGCCAGTGGATCGAGCAGACGCGCTACTTCCTTGCCGACTTGCCGGCCGTGGACGGCAAGGGCGCCATGAGGGAATCCCTGCTCGACACCCAGCAGGCCTTCGGCTATTCGCAGGAGGACCTCAAGTTCATCCTGCAGCCGATGGCTACCGCCGGCGAGGAAGCCACCGGCTCGATGGGCAACGACTCCGCCCTGCCGGTGCTGTCCGACCGGAACAAACCGCTCTACGGCTACTTCAAGCAGCTCTTCGCCCAGGTGACGAACCCGCCGATCGACCCGATCCGCGAAGAAATCGTCATGTCGCTCACCTCTTTCATCGGGCCGCGGCCGAACCTGCTTGGCGTGGATGAGACCGACCCGATGCTGCGCCTCGAGGTGCACCAGCCGGTGCTGTCGAGCGAGGATCTGGCCAAGCTGGAGAATATCGACAAGCTCACCGGCAAGCGCTTTCGCGCGCTGGTGCTCGACATCACCTATCCGGCCAAGCAGGGTGCCGCCGGCATGGAGAAGGCGCTGGCGAAGCTGCGCGCCGATGCCGAAAAGGCGGTGGGCAAGTACAACGTGCTGATCCTGTCCGACCGCGCCGTGTCGCGCGACCGTATTGCCATTCCGGCCCTGCTCGCCTGCTCGGGCGTGCACCACCATCTGGTGCGCAACGGCCTGCGCACCAGCGCCGGCCTGGTGGTGGACACCGGCTCGGCGCGCGAAGTGCACCACTTTGCGCTGCTGGCCGGCTATGGCGCCGAGGCGGTTTGTCCCTGGCTGGCCTTCGAGACCCTGGCCGACATGGCGCCGGCGCTCAAGCTGGAGGCGAAGGAAGCGAAGAAGCGCTTCGTCAAGGCCATCAACAAGGGCCTGCTCAAGGTCATGTCGAAGATGGGCATCTCGACCTATCAGTCCTATTGCGGTGCGCAGATATTCGAGGCCATTGGTCTCAACTCCGCCTTCGTCGCCGAGTATTTCTCCGGCACTGCGAGCAACGTGCAGGGCATCGGCCTCGCCGAGGTGGCCGAGGAGACCGTGCGCACCCATGGCGAGGCATTCGGCGCCGACCCGGTGCTGGCCGGCGCCCTGGAAGCGGGCGGCGAGTACGCCTGGCGCACGCGCGGCGAGGCGCATATGTGGACGCCCGATTCCATCGCCAAGCTGCAGCACGCCACGCGCTCGGGCAAGTACGAGACCTACAAGGAATACGCGAAGCTCATCAACGACCAGTCGAAGCGCCACATGACGCTGCGCGGCCTGTTCGACATCCGACCGGCGGGCAAGGCGGTGCCGCTGGAGGAGGTCGAGCCGGCGAAGGAGATCGTCAAGCGCTTCGCCACCGGCGCCATGTCGCTCGGCTCGATCTCGACCGAGGCGCACACGACGCTGGCCATCGCCATGAACCGCATCGGCGGCAAGTCGAACACCGGCGAGGGCGGCGAGGACGCCACGCGCTTCCGGCCCCTGAAGGGCGGCGAGACGCTGTCGGCGCTGATCGGCAAGAATCGCATCGAGCGTGACCTGACGCTGGCCGCGGGCGACTCGCTGCGCTCGAAGATCAAGCAGGTGGCCTCCGGCCGCTTCGGCGTCACCGCCGAGTACCTCGCCAACGCCGACCAGATACAGATCAAGATGGCGCAGGGGGCGAAACCTGGCGAGGGCGGCCAGCTGCCCGGCCACAAGGTTTCGGAGTACATCGCCAAGCTGCGCTTCTCGGTGCCGGGCGTCGGCCTGATCTCGCCGCCGCCGCACCACGACATCTATTCGATCGAGGACCTGGCCCAGCTCATCCATGACCTGAAGAACGCCAACCCGAAGGCCTCGATCTCGGTCAAGCTGGTCTCGGAAGTCGGCGTCGGCACGGTGGCGGCGGGCGTATCGAAGGCCAAGGCCGACCATGTCACGATCTCCGGCTACGACGGCGGTACGGGCGCCAGCCCGCTGTCCTCGATCAAGCATGCCGGCACGCCGTGGGAACTCGGCCTGGCAGAAACGCAGCAGACTCTGGTGCTCAACCGCCTGCGTGGCCGCATCGTCGTCCAGGTCGACGGCCAGATGAAGACCGGCCGCGACGTGCTGATCGGCGCGCTGCTCGGCGCAGACGAATTCGGCTTCGCTACCGCGCCGCTGGTCGTCGAGGGCTGCATCATGATGCGCAAGTGTCATCTCAACACCTGCCCGGTCGGCGTGGCGACGCAGGATCCGGCGCTGCGCAGAAAATTCACCGGCCAGCCCGAGCACGTGGTGAACTACTTCTTCTTCGTCGCGGAGGAAGTGCGCGAGCTGATGGCGCAGCTGGGCATCCGTACGTTCAACGAGCTGATCGGTCGCTCCGACCTGCTCGACATGAAGCGCGGCATTGAGCACTGGAAGGCCAAGGGCCTCGATTTCACCAAGATCTTCGCTCAGCCGCGGGTGCCGGCCGAAGTGGCCCGCTTCCAGTGCGAGGAGCAGGATCACGGCCTCGCGCACGCCCTTGACCACCGCCTGATCGCGCAGGCGCAGCCGGCACTGGAGAAGGGCAAAAAGGTCTCCATCGAAACCCCGGTGCGCAACGTCAACCGCACCGTCGGTACCATGCTTTCGCACGAGGTGGTGCTGCGCCACGGCCATGCCGGCCTGCCGGACGACACCATCCACGTCAGGCTGACCGGCACTGCGGGGCAAAGCTTCGGCGCCTTCCTGGCGAAGGGCGTCACGCTGGAGCTCACCGGCGAGGCCAACGACTATGTAGGCAAGGGCCTCTCGGGCGGGCGCATCGTCGTCAAACCGGCGGTGTCGTTCCGCGGCACGCCGGAGGAAAACATCATCATCGGCAACACCGTGCTCTACGGCGCCATCGCCGGCGAGTGCTACTTCCGCGGCGTCGCCGGCGAACGCTTCGCCGTGCGCAATTCCGGCGCCACGGCGGTGGTCGAGGGCGTCGGCGACCACGGCTGCGAATACATGACGGGCGGCACGGTGGTGGTGCTCGGCCAGACCGGCCGCAACTTCGCCGCCGGCATGAGCGGCGGCGTCGCTTACGTGCTGGACGAGGCGGGCGGCTTCGAGAAGCGCTGCAACCTCTCCATGGTGGCGCTGGAGCCGGTGCCCGAGGAAGAGGCGGCGAGCGAGACAGGCGAAGTCGAGTCGCACGGCAAGGTGGATGTGCGCCACCTCGGCCGCGCCGACGACGAGCTGCTGCGCTCGCTCATCGAGAAGCATGCGCAGCACACCGGCAGCGCGCGCGCGAAGCACATCCTCGCCAACTGGGACCGCTACCGGAGCAAGTTCGTCAAGGTCATGCCGAACGAGTACCGCCGCGCGCTGAAGGAAATGGCACAGCAACAGAAAGAGGCAGCGTAATGGGCAAGCCGACCGGATTCATGGAGTATCAGCGCCTCGCCGAGGCCTACGAGGCCAGGGAGGCGCGGCTCAAGCACTACCGGGAATTCGTTTTCCACCTTACCGACGAGCAGGCGGCCCAGCAAGGCGCGCGCTGCATGGACTGCGGCATTCCGTTCTGCTCGAGCGGCTGCCCGGTGAACAACGTCATTCCGGACTGGAACGATCTCGTTTACCGCGGCAACTGGAAGCAGGCGATCGAGGTGCTGCATTCGACCAACAACTTTCCGGAAGTCACCAGTCGCATCTGCCCGGCGCCCTGCGAGGCGGCGTGTACGCTGAACATCAACAACGACGCCGTCGGCATCAAGTCGATCGAGCATGCCATCATCGACAAGGCCGGCGAGAACGGCTGGGTGCTGCCGCAGCCGCCGGCGAAGAAGACCGGCAGGAAAGTGGCAGTGGTCGGCTCCGGCCCGGCGGGTCTGGCCTGCGCGCAACAGCTGGCGCGCGCCGGCCACGACGTCACCGTGTTCGAGAAGAACGACCGCATCGGCGGGCTGATGCGCTACGGCATTCCCGACTTCAAGCTCGACAAGGGCCTGATCGACTGGCGCATGGCACAACTGGAAGCGGAAGGCGTTCAATTCAGGACCGGCATCATGGTGACCGGCGCCTCGCTGCCGCCGGGTGTGGCCAATGACGCGGCGAAAACCATTGCCGCCGACAAACTGCGCAAGGATTTCGATGCCGTGGTGCTGGCCGGCGGTGCGGAACACCCGCGCGACCTGTCGATCCCGGGGCGCGATCTCCAGGGTGTGCACTTCGCGCTGGAATTCCTCATTCCGCAAAACAAGGAAGTCGCCGGCGACTGCAGGAACCCGATTTCCGCGACGGGCAGGCACGTCGTTGTCATCGGCGGCGGCGACACCGGCTCCGACTGCGTCGGCACGTCCAACCGCCACGGCGCCGCCTCGGTCACCCAGTTCGAGCTGCTGCCGCAGCCGCCCGAAAAGGAGAACGGTCCGCTCACCTGGCCCAACTGGCCGCTCAAGCTGCGCACCTCCTCCTCGCACGAGGAAGGCTGCGGCCGCGACTGGTCGATCGCCACCAAGGAGTTCATTGGCGAGCATGGCAAGCTGAAGGCCCTCAAGGCTGTGCGCCTGGAATGGAAGGACGGCCGGATGGGCGAGATTCCCGGCAGCGAGTTCATCGTCAAGGCCGACCTGGCCTTCCTCGCGATGGGTTTCGTCTCGCCGGTGGGCGGCGTGCTCGACGCCTTTGGCGTGGCCAAGGACGCGCGCGGCAATGCGCAGGCGACCACGGAGGGCGAGGGCTGCTACAAGACCAGCGTGGATAAGGTGTTCGCTGCCGGCGACATGCGCCGCGGCCAGTCGCTGGTGGTCTGGGCAATCCGCGAGGGACGCCAGTGCGCCCGTGCCGTCGACGAGTTCTTGATGGGGACGTCGGCTCTGCCGCGCTGAGAGGCGGCCTCCCTGTCGGGCGTGACGGCCGTCACAGGCCGGACGTCTTCATGCTGCTAGAATGCGGCATCACCCACCCGATTTCCCATACCCGATGCCTGGCATGAACGTCGTCATTCTTGCTGCGGGAAAGGGCAAGCGCATGCGCTCGGACCTGCCCAAGGTGCTGCACCGGCTCGGCGGCCGGCCGCTGCTGTCCCATGTGCTGGAGACGGCGCGCGAACTGGGCGCAGGAAAGATCTGCGTCGTCTACGGCCATGGCGGCGAGGTCGTGCGCGAGACCCTCGATGCCGCCGACCTCGTCTGGATTCGGCAAGAGCAGCAGCTCGGCACCGGCCACGCCGTCCTGCAGACACTGACTTTTCTCGACCCTGCCCTGCCTACCCTGGTGCTCTATGGCGACGTGCCGCTGATCGGCGCGGCGACGCTGACCCGGCTGATCGACGTGGCGGGTGGCGGCCTAGGCGTGCTGACGGCGGAGTTTGACGACCCGAGCGGCTACGGCCGCATCGTGCGCGACGCCGATGGCCGCGTGCTGCGCATCGTCGAGCAGCGTGACGCTTCGGACGATGAGCGCGCCATCCGCGAGATCAACACCGGATTCGTATTTGCCCCGACCGCGGCGCTGCTGCGCTGGCTGCCGACGCTCGGCAATGACAACGCCCAAGGCGAGTACTACCTGACCGACATCGTGCGTCTCGCCATCGGCGAAGGCATGGCCGTGGCGACCGCCCGGCCCGACGCGAACTGGGAAGTGCTCGGCGTGAACAGCAAGGTGCAGCTGGCCGAACTGGAGCGCATTCACCAGCGCAACAACGCGCTGCTGCTGATGGAGCAGGGCGTCACGCTGGCCGATCCGGAACGGATCGACGTGCGCGGCGAACTCGACTGCGGCCGCGACGTGAGCATCGACGTCGGCTGTGTCTTCGAAGGCCGCGTCGTGCTTGGCGAAGGCGTCGAAGTCGGCGCGCACTGCGTGCTGAAGAACGCCGTCGTCGGCGCCGGTAGCCGCATCGCCCCGTTCAGCCACATCGAGGACGCCGAACTGGGCCGCGCCTGCATCGTCGGTCCCTATGCCCGCCTGCGTCCGGGTGCGCAGCTGGGCGAGGACGTGCATATCGGCAACTTCGTCGAGATCAAGAACAGCGTCATCGCGGATCATTCAAAAGCCAATCACCTGGCCTACGTCGGCGACGCCACCATCGGCCGCAACGTCAACGTCGGCGCCGGCACCATCACCTGCAACTACGACGGCGCCAACAAGCACCGCACGGTGATCGAGGACGACGTCTTCATCGGTTCCGACACCCAGCTCGTCGCCCCCGTCACGGTGGGGCGCGGCGCCACGCTCGGCGCCGGCACTACCCTGACCCGGGATGCGCCGCCCGAACAGTTGACCGTGTCGCGCGCCAAGCAGGTGTCGGTGCCGAACTGGAAGCGTCCGGTCAAAAAGAAGCCCTGAGTTCCGCCCCGCATTGCCGAGAAAGGTTTTTCCATGTGTGGAATCGTCGCCGCCATTGCCGATCGCAACATCGTTCCGGTGCTGATCGAGGGTCTGCGCAAGCTTGAATACCGCGGCTACGACTCGGCCGGTCTGGCCGTGTACAACGGCGGTCTGCAGCGCCAGCGTGCGGTGGGGCGAGTGGCGGAGCTGGCGACCCGTTCGGAGGGCATGACCGCCGGCGCCGGCATTGCCCACACGCGCTGGGCCACGCATGGCGTGCCTTCCGAGCGCAATGCCCATCCCCATGTCTCGGGTGGCCTCGCCGTGGTGCATAACGGCATCATCGAGAACTACGAGGAAATCAAGGCCCGCCTGACCGGCCTGGGCTATGTCTTCACCTCGGAGACCGACACCGAGGTGATCGCCCATCTCATCGGCCACAAGCTGAAATCGCAGGCCGATCTGCTGGCGGCGGTGCGCGCTGCCTGCGCCGAGCTGGTCGGCGCCTACGCCATTGCCGTCCTGTCGGAGACCGAGCCGCATCGCGTGGTGGTGGCCCGGCACGGCGCGCCGCTGCTGCTCGGGCTGGGCGAGGACGGCCACTACGCCGCCTCGGATACGGCGGCACTCTTGCAGGTGACGCGAACGCTGATCTACCTCGAGGATGGCGACATCGCCGAGATTTCACGCGGCGGCGCGCGCATCGTGCGCGTCGACGGCTCGCCGGTCGAGCGGCCGAAGCATGAGAGCACCCTTTCGGCCGATGCGGTGGAACTGGGTCAGTACCGGCATTACATGCAGAAGGAGATCTTCGAGCAGCCGCAGGCCCTGGCCAACACTCTGGAGATGATCGGCGCGGCGCATTCGGTATCGCCTCAGCTCTTCGGCGCCGGCGCGGCGGAGATGCTTGCCGACGCCAAGAGCGTGCTGATCGTCGCCTGCGGCACCAGCTTTCACGCCGGGCTCACGGCACGCTACTGGATCGAGCAATTGGCGGGCCTGCCCTGCAACGTCGAGATCGCCAGCGAGTACCGCTACCGCGCCTCGGTACCGAATCCCGAGGCGCTGGTGGTCGCCATCTCGCAGTCGGGCGAGACAGCCGACACCCTGGCGGCGCTCAAGCACGCGCGCGTTCTCGGCCAGTCGCGCACGCTAGCCATCTGCAACGTCCCCGAGTCGGCCATCGTGCGCGAGGCGGCGCTGAAGTTCCTTACCCGTGCCGGTCCCGAGATCGGCGTGGCGTCGACCAAGGCCTTTACGACGCAGCTCGCCGCCCTTTTTCTGCTGGCGGTGACGCTGGCCAAGCTGAACGACCGCATCGATGCGAAGGAGGAGGCCGCCCACCTTACGGCCATGCGTCACCTGCCGCTGGCCGTGGGGCGCGTGCTGGAGCTCGAGAAGGAGATCGCCGGCTGGGCCAGGCAATTTGCCGGCAAGCAGCACGCCCTCTTCCTCGGCCGCGGCGTGCACTACCCGATCGCGCTGGAAGGCGCGCTGAAGCTGAAGGAAATTTCCTACATCCATGCCGAGGCCTACCCGGCCGGCGAGCTCAAGCACGGGCCTCTGGCCCTGGTGGACAAGGAGATGCCGGTGATCTCCGTGGCGCCCAACGACGCGCTGCTGGAGAAGCTCAAGTCGAACTTGCAGGAAGTGCGCGCGCGCGGCGGCGAGCTGTTCGTCTTCGCCGATGCCGGCAGCGAGATACCCGAGTCGGAGGGCGTGCATATCATCCGCATGCCCGAGCACTACGGCCTGCTCTCGCCCGTGCTCCATGTCGTCCCGCTGCAGCTCCTCGCCTACCATGCCGCGCTGGTGAGGGGCACCGATGTCGATAAACCGCGCAATCTTGCGAAATCGGTGACGGTGGAGTAAGTTACGACTGAACTTTCACGGCAATGCCCGGTCTTTCACGGAGTTGCCGATTTCCGGGACATTTGAATTGCGCAAGCTTGTCGCCCTGCTGATCGCCTTCCTGCTGCCGCTGCAGACGCTGACCGCCCTGGCCATGCCGATGCAGGGAGCGGCGACGGACATGGTGGTCCAGGCCGAGCATTGCCCCGGCCATGACGGCGCGGCCGATGCGCAGCCGCAGAACGCCGGCGGTCTTGCCTGTGAGCAGTGCGGCATCTGCCACCTCGCCTGCTCCGGCATGATGCCCGCTGCCGAGGCCACCGCTCCCAGCGTGGCCGTTCCCCGCGTCTTCCTCGCCGAGGCCGAGCCGATGCCGGCCTCGCACACGCCGGAAGAACCCAACCCGCCCCCTGTCGCCCCCCGCTCCTGAGAGCGGGCGCGCGCTTCGTTCCCTGAACAGTTCGTCGGTGCCCGAGGGCACCGCGCAGTCTGTCGCGCGTCCACGATTAACCGTTATCCGGGAGAAGGATTCATGGGAAAGTGGTCAGTGCTGTTTGTGGGCATGGTATGTATCGCGGCCGGACCGGCCGGTGCGCACGACGATGCCTATCTGGACACGCTCAAGGCGCCGCACGGCGGCCAGCTGCGCATGGCGGGGCCCAATCACTACGAACTGGTGATCGCGAAACAAGGCTCGGCGGCACGGGAAAACCCCGTCGTCGTCTACGTCACGGATCATGCGCAGAACAAGATAGCCGTGAAGGGCGCCAGCGGCAGCGCAATCATCGAGACCGGCAAGCTGAAGGCGACCGCCACGCTGCAGCCCGACGGCGACAACCGCATGAAGGGCTTCGTCAAGTATGCGGCAGCGCCCGGCATGACCGTCACCGTGACGATCACCCTGCCCGGTGGTGCGGCTGAGACCGCCCGCTTCACGCCCATGGGGAAAACCGCAAAATGAAAGCGTCCCTGCTGTTCCTCCTCGCCTGGTTTGCCGCCGCGAACGCATTTGCGGACAAGCTGCCCGAAGTCCTCATGTACAAGGATCCCAACTGCGGCTGCTGCGGTGCCTGGGCGGAGCATCTGGAGGCCAACGGCTTCCGCGTCAAGACCGTCGCCACCAACGACATGGAGTCGGTCAAGCGGCGCTTCGCCGTGCCGCAGCGACTGACTTCCTGCCACACCGCGAAGGTGG
>Ga0233425_10003173_pt1 | contig 30587 bp, 21 predicted proteins | sample Watercolumn_Towu_2_FD_181712 | JGI IMG/M metagenome (GOLD analysis project Ga0233425, IMG submission 181712) | Freshwater microbial communities from Lake Towuti, South Sulawesi, Indonesia - Watercolumn_Towuti2014_140_MG | ecosystem: Environmental > Aquatic > Freshwater > Lake | place...
TGCTTGCCGTCCTGTTGCTTGTCGTCCTGTTGCTTGCCGTCCTGTTGCTTGCCGTCCTGTTGCTTGCCGTCCTGTTGCTTGCCGTCCTGTTGCTTGCCGTCCTGCGATCCATCAGGTGGTGGGATTCCTTCCTCGTTTTCGCGGATCTTGTCCGCGAGCTGCCCTGTCTTCTCCGCGAGTTTCGCTTGTTCTTCGGCGAGCTGTTTGGCGTCGGCGCCCGATTCGGTCTGGCCTTGAATCGAGCGTTCTTGTCGTTGGATTCGCTCGATTTCCTTGATGTACTCCCGGATACGGGCTTGTTCGCTTTTTAGTCGATCGGCACGGTTTTCGGACTGCAGCAGCTCCAGGAGCGCTTGCAGGTCGGCGCGTGCGGCACCTTGCCCTTGCATGGCTCGATCGAGCACGTTTTGATTCAGGAATCGGCTGACGGCGGAGAGTTGGTTTTGGGTCAGCTTTTCTTTTGACTGTTGCAAAGCCAGTCGCAACAGCTTTTCCCGTTTCGGATTGGATGCCTTCTCGAACTCCGCCATGCGAGTCATGAGTTCTTCCAGTCGCGCGTACCTGTCGGCGAGTCGGCTTTGACGGTCGGCGAGCGAATCGAGTTCATCCGGACCATCGGCGGGCGGATTAGCATTGGGAGCAGTGGCCGCCGGAGCGGTCGGTTTGGCATTACCTGCAGGAGCCTGCTGGGCGTGCAGCGCGGGCGCGAGCACGAAGTTCAGGGTCAGCAACACGAGTGCGGCGGATCGTGATTTCCATTGAGCCATTTTCGGTACTCCTGAGTTCTCCGCGGTAGTTCGAGCGCGGATTCAATCCGACAGATCGAGCAGTTGCTTCTTCTTTTGATCTTTTGTTTTCCGGATCAATTCGTCTTGTTCTTTGATCATTCCACGGACGAGATCGAGCAGTTCGTTGTACGACTCGATGTCGAGCATTTCCTGCAGGACTTCGTTCAGGCGATTCAAGAGGTTTTCGGTGGCTTGAATGGAAGGTACGACTTCGGCGGGGTCGGCGAGCCGCGGGGCGGATTCTTCCAGGGCGGCCAGGCGTGACTGAAGCGTTTTGAATTCCTGATCGAGAATCGCCCGCAGCGGGACGATGATTTTCTCACGCAACAGTTCGATGCGTTCCGCCGCTTCCAGGCGGTTATTGATCATCTCTTCGCGGATGTCGTCGAAGGAGACGGCGATTCCGAGCACTTCCTGGGATGATTTCTGGCATTGTTGCGTCGACTTCTGGACGCGCAACAGCCGCAGGGAGCGAACTCGTTCGGCGACGGTTTGAGGGTCGAGTGGCGCATCGCCGGGATCGGCGCCTGCCGTTGGGGGCTCGGCGCCGTCGCCGGAATCGCCGGAGAGTCCCTCGACTTTCACGCGCAGCAGCGTGTCGCGGGTTTCGGTTAACTCCTCGATGATTTGTTCGAACCGTTGTCGCAAGCCGAGTTCGCGTGTTTCGAGCTGGACCAGCAATTCGCCGGCGGTGACGACATCGAGCTGGATGGAATTGCCAAGCCGAGTGTTCGGTTTCCCGTCGAGGTCGCAGATATCTTCGGCGCCGACCAGCAGCAGCAGCTTATCCTGCGGCTTGAGTTCCAGGTCGCCGGACTCCTGGCGCATGCGTCGAAAGTCAAATTGTTGGGCAACGGTTCCGCCGGCGCCGAGCGTCAAGTCGAGGCGGTTGGGGGCGCTGTCGTTCTGCTGCAATTCGAGCCAGGTGCGGGCGACGCCGTATTCATCTTTGATGGTTCCCAGCATCGGCATCAGCACATCGGGCGTCACGGCGCGGCCGATGCCGCGAAGGCGAACGTCGATCTGCGGCGGTTCGTCCGGCACGACGGCGACCGTGACACGAATCGGTCGCTCGGTGGAGACCATGTCGGTGTCCAGCATGGTCAATTCGACCGTGGTGTTGTGACGCAAGTCGCCGAGTTCCACGCGCAGCTCCCGGCCATCGCCGGCGAACGGGCCCTGCAGCAGTTCGGGGGGTTGGTCTTGCGACCGCGTAACGTAGACCTGCCGCAGCGGTTTGTTGGCGACACCGCGCAGCGTGACGTGCGTGCCCACGGGAACCTGTGTGCCGGACGGCAGGTAGGAGAGCTCTTTGTGGCGCGGCTGGTTCTCGGACCGGGCGACATATTCCGGCAATTCGCATTCCAGCACCATTTCAGCCAGTGCCGGACTTTCCACGACTTCGATCTGAAAATTCGACAAGCGGTGATCGTAGCCGATGACGGAAAAATTCACATCGCTGAGGATGCCTTTGAACGGTTTACCATCGTAGACGTAATTCTGAACGCTGACTCGGCGGCCGCGCACTTCCTCGGCGTGCAGGTCGCCTGCGCGGTCCATTTTTACCCGGCCATACTCGCCGAGCGCGGTACCGTAGGCAACGACGCACGACTCCGGCACGACGCGAGCGCTGGCATCGGCGCGAACTTTGAGGCTGAGGTTGCTCCCCTTGGCAACTTTCACGCGGCCGTCGGCAAAGGAGAGCATGGTGGTTGTGATCGGAATCACGGAGCCGCTGGAGGTCGCGCGGAGCACTTCGACGCCGAGCACTTCAATCTGTGCGCTTCTCGGCCAAGGCGACGAATCAAGCAGCCAGAGTCGATTGGCGGCCAGAACAAAGGTGGATCGATCCAGGAACCCGAACAGGGCCAGGGACCCGACCAGTATGCCTGCCACGGCCGCTTTTCGTCCCAGCGACGAAAAGGCAAATACGTCGCGCAGTCGGACATTGCCAAGCTCCAAATCAGCCTGCTGGGTGGTGAGCCGGAGCATTTCCGCGCTGATCGGGATATCGACGGGCCGCCCCAGAAGTTCCACGGTCGTGACCAACCCGTCGCGAAATGTGGGAAACCGGCGTTCTAGCAGGATGGCCATGCTGCGGTCGCTGAGTGGTACCGTGATGCGGCTGACGATCCAGCGGTGCACGATGTAAAGCAAAGACACCAGCACGGCGGCCAGCATGATCGCGCGGACCATTGTCGGCAACTCGCTGGCACCGGCTAGAATTGGCAGATAATCGGCCGCCAGGGAGACCCAGAAGGTGGCGGCCGTCCAACCGATCGCCAGGATCAGGCCGTCGAGCAACACGTAACCGCGGATGCGCCAGCGCAGTCCGGACAGCACCGAACGTACTTGCGGCGGGATCGTGACGGCCTGGCTGGCGATGCCCATAATTACTCGCTTATCCTCCGCGGTCGATTATACGCCGATCGGGCGTTGCAGGTCCAATCCGAAGCGGGCCGGTCGCGGTGGATAAGCAAGTTTGGGTCACGCCAGCTTGCTCAGTCGCCGGATCAGCCACTCCAGACACAAAACACCGCAGATGATCCCCATCAGCCAACTCATCAATACCCGCTCAAAGTTCTTATCCGGTGTACCCGGCAAAAACGTCACTTGGTCTTGAGGCGTCAAACGGTCGGCCAGGGAGCCGGCCCCTTTTTCGATCGCGGCGGGCAGGCCGGTGTAATGTCGCCCCCGGGTCTGCTCGGCAATTTCGGTCAGCAGCGCGTCGTTGCGTTCCGCCTTTTCGACTTCCAGAGCCGGCACGCGTACCCGAACTTCCTTACGCAGCAACTCGTCCGCCGCCGCACCGGGGGGGAGCAGTTCCACGTAATAGTCGCCGTCCTGCACGGCGGTAAATTGGCCGCCATAGATTCCTTCCTGGGACGAGTCTTTGATCGGCTTGAGTTCCAGATTCAACCGTTGCCCCCGAGGAGCGATCAGCACCGCGGGGACCTGTTCCTGGACCAGCGGCCGGCGCTGGGCATCCCTGAGTATCGCCCGCACCACGACATGCTCGCCGACCAGGCAGCGCTCCTTGTCGAGCAGCAGCATCCCGCGTTTGGAATCGCGCAGTAGTCGCCCCTGCGACGTCCAGCGAATCAACTTGGTGTAGAAGGTGTCAAAATAGGTATCGTCGACCGAGCGCACGCGCCACATTTCTCCGCTGGCCTGGAAAAACACGCGCCCGGCGCCATAGAACTGACCTGCCAGGTAGATCGGCAACTGTTTGTCGATTTCGGTATCGGGGTCCGAGAACAAGGCATAGACACGCGCGCCAGGCTTGGGATCTTTTACCGCATAGAACCCGTAGACCCCTTCGAATGATTTCCAAGTCGTTTCGCTGGTCGTGGCATCATCCGTCAGCCAGAGAAAATCGGCGTTGGTGCCTTCGGGGGTGAACTGCAGCGGGAACGGCTTGTCGCCGCCGAACCGGCCCAGGCTGAGCGTCGCCGCGCCCTGGTAATAAAACGAGACAGGGTAAAGCGCCCTGACGATGTCGGTGACCGGATCCCCGGCCCGCTTGCTGCTCCAATGCGGAGTGTGCACGGGGCCGGCGAGCACCACCATTCCGCCGGCTTCCTCGGCGACCCATCGTTCGAGCAGACGGGCCTGTTCGGCGGAAAGCGCCTCCCAGTCGGGATCGAAGGCAACCAGGCAGTCGTATTGGAACAGTTCTTCGGCCGTGCCCGGGAACTCGAACAGGATATCGTTTGCATCCTGAGAGATACCGGGTTGCCCAGTCTGCAGCATTACATCGACCGTTGTATCCCGATCGCGGTGCAGCATATTGCGCAGGAACTGGAAGTCGCGCGCAGGCCCTCCCGCAAACAGCAGCACTTTGGTTTTACGGTCGACCACCTGGATCGTGGCTGTACGCTCGTTGTCCTTTTCTTCCGCATCCTTTTCCGCCATCGAAATACGGATTTTGAAAGAGCGTGTTCCGACCTCGGCGGCGGGCAATTCGAATCGCACTGGTTGGACTTCCCCGTCGGGTCCGAGCCGGATTCGTCGTTCCTCGATGCTCTCGCGAGGCCACTCGTCGCCGCTGCCCTCCTGCGCGAACAGTTCGACGCGGGCCGCGCGCCCGCTGTATCCGAACGACTGGACCATTCCGGTCAGTGCAAATCGGTCCCCGGGGAAGATGCGACTGGGAACTTCCAGGTCCACGACGCGAATGTTGGTGGGTCGCTTGTCCGATCCCAGTCCGACGGTGTGTATGGGTATTCCGGCGTCACGGGCGGCAAGGACCGACATGGACTGATTCTGGCCCGCGTTCTGTCCGCCGTCGCTTAAGAGGACGATCCCGGCGATCGGTCCGCCCCGTTCCCGGCTGACGACATAGTCGATGGCGTCGCCAAGGCGTGTTTCCACGCCTCGGGGGAGCAGTTCCCCTTCCCAGGATATTGCATTTTCCGGCTGCGGTTCGGCGGCGCCGTCGATCGGCCGGGCCGCCGATTCCGGCAATCCGCGGAGACCAAGCGTCACGCGCAAATCGAACTCCGGCGTCCGCAGCGAGGCAACCGCCAGCAGGATCGCGCCGAACATCGACAAGACAAACGCCACCACCAGGCCCCATGAACGACTCTCATTGCCGGCGGCACCGCTTCGACCGAACCACGCGACCAGCAGAAAAACGGCGCCTGCCAGCAACATCAGCGCGGCCAGGATCGCCACGATCCTGGCCTGCATCAACTGCGTGGCGGGAGGCGTTGTGGGCTGTGCTTCCAGCCGCGACGCGCCGAATTTGCGCAGCATGCCGATTTCCACCGGGCGCGGCCCCTGGTCGAAGCGATAGACCACGACGTCGTGCAGCTGCCGCAGTTCGTTCAGCCACTTCCCGTCGCTGAATTCACGCACCACCTGCTCCAACCGGTTAGCGCCGGGAATCAGCGCATCGGCGTCGACAATTCCCATGCTTTGGCTGGTGTCGACCAGCAGAATCGCGCGCGAGTTCTTGACCATGCGCCGTTCCGAGCGGCGCTCGAGATCGAGAAAATAGAACAGGATGCCCAGGAACGCCGCGATTCGCAGGAACAGCAGCAAGACGGCCAGCCCGGACGACAGTTCCTGGCTATCGACCCGATAGACTCGAACCACGTAAATCGCGACGCCCACGACGGTCAGTGCCAGCAGCAGCCAATGCCACCATTCGGTCATTGCCTGCAACCGCGCGAACTGGTGCGTTGTCAACAGTCCGGCATCGGCGAGCAACGCGGGCAGCAACCCGGGCAGCGTGAGTGGGGTCATGAACAGCCTCCGGCACGCGCCAGCGCCATCGGGGGATGATAACTCGCGAAATACGCCAACCACTGCTCGCATAACAGGGCCACGATCAGGAAGGACATCAACAGCATGCTGCGATTCACTCCCGCACGATCACCAAGGTCCCAGTCGTATTCGTTGGCGTCGTGCATCACGATGCGGGCCGGACTGAGCCGTTCGACCAGGTCTGTCGGCGCGGCGATCGCCAGATCACTTTCCACCTGATCGACGTTGACGGCAAATCGCCGCGCGGAGTAGTTGCCCGAGAGCGACTGCAGCCAGACTTCGTAAATCCCGGCACGGGCCGTCGCATGCGGCGCGGTAGGGTCCGCGCCGATGGTGACCAGCAATTGATCGCCCTGCGGTTCGGCGCGCTGCTCAATGGCAAGCCTTGTGCCCGGCTTCGGGCCCGGGACAACCAGGCGGGTGTCGGGACTGAACTGTTGCGCCGACTGTTCGAGGCTGATCGGCGCGCCAACGTATCGCTGGTCGTCGGGCGCATCCGACTGCGTGAGATAACTGGCCAGAAGCAAATGGGTGACCACGAAGGCCGGTTCCTTGGCCCAGTCGTTCCAGGCCCCGGCCGACGATTCCGGGCCGAGTGTCGTCAGGAACAGCACCACGCGTCCCTGGCCGAACCGCTGTTCCACGGCCAGGGGCGCGCGATTGCGCAGACGCGCGATCACGCGGACCGTCGAGTCGGCGGGGGGCGACCAATCGCCGGCGGTACGGTAATATCGCGATACCGCGACGCGGCCGATAAACGAGTTATTCTCGCCCAGAAAAATACGAAAGACGGGATGGTCGGTTATTTCAATATAGGTCGTGTCGTCGGTCCGATCGGGAAGCAGATCGACACGGCCCAGGGGCAGGGGAAGCAGTCCGAGACTGCCCCGGTAAAGTTGATTGTTATAGAAGGAAACGTCGACGTTGTCGCCGACAAATACCGCCAGCCCGCCGCCGCCACGGACGAACTCCTCCAATTTTTCCACGACACCTCCGTCGAGCCGGCCGACGTCGAGCAGATAGATCGCGCGGTAGGCGGACAGTTCACGGAGGGTTGCAGAGCGCAGGAAGTCGCTGGGCTGCGTGACGGCACGGATTCCCGTGTTCACGCGGGAACCAGGATTGAAAACCGAATCGAGATAATAGGCGTGATCGTGCAATACGCCGGTAGGCCCCTGTACGATCAGCACCGGGGTCGCTTCGGGGACGTCGACGACGCACCATCGTCGGTTATCGGCCGACAACGCGTCGTCGACGAGGCTGGCCTCGAGGGCGTGTTGACCCGGCTTGGGAAAATAGGCCGCGACACGGCGCGTCTCGGTCTTGCCGGCGGGGATCTCGTCGATGATCTGCGTGGGCAGATCTTCGTATTCGCCGGCGCAGCGATCGATCTCGCCGGCCGCCACCAGCGACGGATCGAAGTAAACCGAACGTGTGCGCAACTGGACGCGTCGCGCCGCTTGCGTACCGAAATTGGTGACGTTGACGTTCGCGAACAACGGCACGCCAGCCGCCTGCGTGTCCCCTGTCGGCTCGATCGCGGTAATCGCCAGATTCGGCTGCGCTTCCCTGGCGCAACGCACCAGGTGCAACTCGGCTCCCGCTTTCTCCAGTTCCTGGATCGCTTCACGGTGCGAAGCCAGACCTTCCCAGTCCGAGGTGCGGAAATCGGAGATCAGATGGACGATCTTGTCTTCCGTGGTGTTCCGGTCGAGCAATTGCTTCAGGAACCGCAATGCGGGTTCCGGTCCCACGGCGTATTGCGTCACGTCCATCGACGCGCGGCGCTCCTCGAACTTGGCGTCGAATCCGCTGTCGATGTACTCGGCGTTGAAATCGGCGATCCGCGCCACGGCGTCATCGTCGTCCCGCCGTGGCCCCTGACACTGCGAAAAACGCAGCAACGTCAGCTTTTGCGGGTTTTCGGAGGTCGATCCGCGCTGCGCGATCCGCGACACGACCTGCCTGGCGACGTCGAACGCACTGAGCGCGCCTCCCCGCTCCGCCATCGACATGCTGTCGTCCAGCAAAAGGTAATGGTGCGTCGACCGCCCGCCGAAAATATCCAGCCACTGGTCGCGGGTGACCCACTGGGCCAGCATCGCCACGATCAGCCCGATCGCGGCCATCCGCAACAACAACAGCAGCAGCTGCCGCATCCAGATCCACTTGCGGTGCTTGCGATAGCTCTGCAGCAGGAAATCCATCGCCGCCCATTGCACACGCCGATGCCGCAGGATGTTGATCAAATGAATCAACAATGGCACGGTTGCCAGCAGGAATCCCCAGGTTAATGCTTGGTGGACAAATTGCATCGATTCACACGTCGCGTTGCTGTCCCATGCGGCTGCTGAGGAATGTCGCCAGCGCGGCGTCCAGGGGCTGACGCGTGCGGAGCAGCGCGTAGTCGATGCGCCCGCGGGCGCATTCGCGACGCACTTCCGCCAGGAAAGCCTGCAACGCTTGCAGATAACCCTCGCGCAGCGAGCGAGGATTGCAGTTCAAGATGTCGAGACTCTCCAGGCCCTCGAAACGGGTCGGGCCGGAGAACGGAAAGTCCAGTTCGTCGTCGTCCAGGATCTGCAGAACCAGCACGTCGTGGCCGCGCTGCCGCAACATCCGCAGCCCGCGGTACAAGCCCGACGTCGGAGCCAGCAGATCCGAAATCAAGATCATCATCCCTCGGCGGGGATACTCCTCGGCCACTTTGCGCAGCAGCCCGAACAGGTCCGATTTCTCGCGGGGTGGATTCTGATGCAGCGTCTCGACCACCGAGAGCAGGTGGTTGCGCTTGCTCCGCAGCGGCACTTGAGCCCGAATCCCGTCATCGAACGCCACGCAGCCGACGGCATCCTGCTGGCGCAGAAGCAGATACGCCAGGCAGGCGGCGACCGTACAACCGTACTCGTACTTGTTCAGCGGACCGTTGCCGTAGCGCATGCTGTTCGATACGTCCACCAGCAGCGTGCAGCGCAGGTTCGTCTCCTCTTCGAACTGCTTGACATAGAGACGGTCCTGCCGGGCCCAGACCTTCCAGTCGACGTGGCGAAGATCATCGCCCGGAACGTACTCGCGGTGCTGCAGAAACTCCACCGACTGCCCGAAGTACGGGCTGCGGTGCATTCCCGACAGGAATCCTTCCACGATATGCCGAGCCCGCAATTCCAGCCGGGAAATGCGCTGGATCGTCTCAGGATGCAAAAATCTTCTGGAATCGGGCATCGCTGGTCAGCTCGTCTTCCTTGGTGGGGGTCAGGGCGATTAACCGGTCGATGATGTCGTTGGAGGTCACACCGTCGCTCTCGGCGGCAAAATTGACCACCAGCCGATGGCGCAGTACCGGTTTGGCCAATGCCTGGATATCCTCCGTCGAAACGTGCGTTCGGCCATGCAGCAAGGCCCGCGCCTTGCCACCCAGGATCAGATATTGAACGGCGCGCGGGCCGGCGCCCCAGCTCACCATTTCATTGACGAAGTCCGGCAGTCCCGGATGCCCGACCCGCGTCTGACGCACTAGCGACAAGGCGTAGCGGATCACATGGTCGGTCACCGGCACCTCGCGGACCAGCCGCTGCAACTCCAGGATTTCGGCAGCGCTCAGCACCGGTTCGATCGAGTCAGTCATCGTGGTCGTGGTGCGCCGCGCTACCTCGAATTCGTCCTGAAAATTGGGATAATTCACGAACACCTTGAACATGAACCGATCCTGCTGCGCCTCGGGCAGCGGATAGGTGCCCTCCTGCTCGATCGGGTTTTGGGTGGCCAGCACGAAAAAAGGATCGCTCAACGGATGCCGAACCCGTCCGACCGTCACCTGCCGCTCCTGCATCGCTTCCAGCAATGCGGCCTGCGTTTTGGGAGGGGTGCGATTGATTTCGTCCGCCAGAATCACATTGGAAAAGACCGGGCCTTCCAGGAAGCGACGCTCCCGCGCGCCCGTGGAGCGGTTTTCTTCGATGATTTCGGTGCCGGTGATGTCGGCCGGCATCAGATCCGGCGTGAACTGGATGCGGCTGAACGACAGGTTCAGGGTGCGCGACAGGGTGCTGATCATGAGCGTCTTGGCGAGCCCCGGCACCCCTTCCAGCAGGCAATGTCCACGGCTGAACAGGCAGATGATCAACTCTTCGATTACCGCGTGCTGGCCGACGATGACCTGCGACAACTGCTGCAGGATTTTCTCGCGGGCCGCTCGCAACTTCTGTACGGCACCGGTGTCTAACGAAGACCCCTGTGCCGCTAATCCGGCTCCCGGAGTAATCATGCCCAGATCCTTCCCTTGGTCAAAATGTCTTTTCTGTCCGCGACTCGTTGCTGGCTGAGAATCAATAAAGATACTTCGATTTTCGCGATTTGCCTAGTTTGCCAGCGGGCTTCCGCCGGGCGGCGGGCGGTCGGGCGGCTACGGGTCGGCAAACGGGTCGCCGTTTTTCTCTCCGGCCTCGTCCGCTTCGCCGATCAAATTCTTGCCCAGTCGGGCAATCGACCCCAGCAAACCGGTTCCGCGCAGGTAGCCCACGGTCGAAGCACTGCCGGTCTGAGCGGGTGGTTCCGGCGCCACCGGCTCCTGCGTAAAGCGGATCTTGAACGCTTTGAGCGGCGTCCAGATCGTGACGGTCTGCGTGGTGGGGTCGCCTTCGACGTCCAAAGAGGGAAGTTGTCCCTGCAGTTCGGGCCACTGGGCGAGCAGCCGGCCGTCGCGCTTGTCGATGCAGATCAGGCTGGTCTGCTGGGTGGGAGCGCGGGTCACCTGGAAGAAGACGAGCACCGGAAGGTCGACGGGCTGGTCGAGCGTCAATGCATGCTGTTCGATTATTGCCGGCACCTGCCATTGGCTCTTCCCGGTGACGCGGTCAAAGGAATAGACCGCGGCGCGCTGCAGGAACAGCGTGGCGCTCTGCTGCGCAATCGGCTGAACATTGGGTTTGGGGTTGGCGTGCTGCTGATTGGCGATGACGAGGTATTGGTCGGCATTGCGGATCACGCGCAGCTGCAGCAGGTTCAAGCATGGTTCGACCGTCGTGCTCACGCGTAACTCGCCGGTATCCAGCGAAGCGATGATCAATTGTCCTTCGGGCTGCAGCACCGCCAATTCCTCGTTCTGGATGCGGCAGGCTTTGGAACCGGTCGGGCAGTCGCGGGTCAGCAGGTCTTTGCCGGTCCAGACGTCGAACAGGCGCAGTTTCAAACGACCGTCGGCCTGGCTCCAGCTCAGTGCGTTGCGGCCGCGCGTGGCCCATCGTCCCTGGCTGTTGACGAACTTGCGGCGTCCCAGTTCGCTGCCGTCCAGCGTGCTGAAGACGAGTGCCTCGTCGGAATTCTGAGGTGCCACGAACAGCAACTCGTCGTCACCGAACAGATCGGCTCCCTGTTCGACATCGTTCCGGGACCAGAGCAGCTCCTTGGTGATCGGATCGACGCAATGCAAGTCGCGGCCACGCTGGTAGATCAGGCCGTGTGCGGTGAGCGGCCCCGCCTGTCCGAGGAAGCGGCCGCTGCTGTCGGTCAGCAGAATACGGGCGTCGTCCCATGGGTTGACGAACTGGCGGGTCTGGGTTCGCAGACCGACCGCTTCCAATTCCCCCAGTTGCGCCAGGTCGTCGCGCCAAAGCTGTTGGGCGTCGGCCGATCGGCGTGTGCCGCGCAGGCAGTTGACGGCGAACAATTCGGCATTGACCTGCGCGATTGCCAGGTGCCCATGGATGCGTGCGCCGTTGATGGAAACGGCGGAGTAGACATTGATTCCGCGCATGTCGCCGCGGGCGATGCTGGCCTGGACCAGTTCACGGCCCTGGCCGTCCCGGACGATCAGCACGTTGGAACGCGCCATGTCGGTCACGATGTGCAGGCCGCTGGTGATCGGCCCCGATGCCGAGACGATCGCGACGCTGGGGTTGAAATTGAAATTCTGATAGCGTCCCGCGACCTCCGGCCCGTCCATGAGTTCCGTCCGGCCGTTACTCCAGGTTTGCGGCGCCAGTCTTTCGCCGCTCTCCGACTGCATCAGCTCCTGGCAGCACTGCAGGGCCGATTTTCCTGGCAGGATTTCCACGTCGGCGAAATCGTCACGCAGCCGATCGAGCTGCTGGCGGGCCAGATCGAAGTACTGCACGCGCTGATAGATTCCTGCGAGTTCCCAGCACGCGGAGGCGCGCAATGTGCGGTCGACGAGCGGCCTGCGGGACGCGGCGGTCGGCCCTGGCTCCGCCGCGGGAGGCGAAATGGGGGACCGGTAATCGTCGCTGTTGAGGCGTGCCAGGAGCTGCTCGGCCTCCAGCAGTTCGTCATTCTCAATCAGTTTGCGCGCCAGCGCAAGTCGCGCTCGATCTCCCAGCGGATGGAACCCGAAGTTGCCGACGAATCGCCGCAGTACTTTTTCGCCGCCGGCATCCCGGGCGGACTCCCACTGTCCGTTGATCGTCGCGTCCATGGTGGCGCGGTCTGCGTCGCGGGCCTCGTAGTACAACGCCGCCAGCCGCGAATAGACCCAACGATCGTGCCGCACCGACAGATTGCGTGAAACCTGCTCGCGCGGCAATGCCGGCGACATCTCCGCTTCGCCGCCGCCGTCAAAAAGCGCCAGCTTCAGGAATGCGTCAAAAGCTTCGGCATGCAGCCCCATCTGCCGCAAGCCATTGGCTGTGGAACGAAGGAAAGCCACCCGCTGCCAGGGCTGGTCGATCAGCGGCTCAATCTCGGACGCAAGTTGCCGATGCGCCGCGTAGTCCTCGTTCAACAGATTCAGTTGGGTCTGGAACAGCAACATCCGGATGGCGTCGTCGGCCGGATCGAGCTCGTACGCCTTGCGTAACGTCGCCAGTCCTTCCGTGCGTTTGCCGTCGTGCAATTGCAATTCGGCGAGCCGCGCGACAGCCCAGGCGTCGCGCGGCTGAGTCTCCAGTCGCCGGGCAACATTCGTCCGCAAGGCCGGGATGGAATAATACGCAGATAGCGATTGAGGGCTGTGGGCAATGACCAGGTCCCGGTAACAGATCAGATTTCCCAGGACACCATCGGTGGCAACCTGCTGCACGACCGACCCACGCTCGATCTCGAACTGCACGATCTGGGCGGCCGTCGTCGGCAGGAAGTACGAACCGTCCTTGACGAAGCCCCGTCCGGAAACCATCGCACCATCGGGCAAGTCGGCCGATTTGCTCCAGGCCGGTTTGCCCGTCGCCAGGTCGATCGCAGTGAGCTTGTTTTTTCCCACCAGGAGTATCTTGCCGTTCTGTACTCCTCCCACAAACAAATGATCGTCACGTCGCAGCGCTGGCCACACCAGTTTTCCGCTGAGCAGGTCGAGGCAGTACAGTTCATCGGATTCGGCCGGCGTGAGAATGGCGTGGCCTTCGGCGATGGTCACGGTCGAGTCGACCCACCGCGCGCCGTAATTGCGGGAGGGAATTGCGATCGCATTCCGCCAACCGGGCCGGAATTCCTGTGCGCTGGTTCCATATTGATATCCCCAGAGCAAAGTTCGCGTCGCGGCGTCGACCGCGACCACCGCCCCCGCCGCCGTCGGGCAGACCAGGACTCCATCGGCGAACGAGGGCGTCGCGCCCATCAGCCGGCGCATCGTATCGCGGTCGATCGTGCGGTTGTCAAGGTGCGCCAACTGCTGCTGCCATTCCAGTCGCCCGGTGCGGGCGTTCAGAACCACCAGCCTGATTTCGCCGTTAAATTCGGCCAACGCAAAAAGTTGCCCCAACGCGGGTAAGGGCGGGCCAAGGAAAAACGCACCCGCAAGTTGCCGCTCGTCCAAACCATCGGCGTCACCCACCCGCCATTGAATCTTGCCTTCCGATTTGAGCTCCACCGCGACCAGTTGGTTCGTGCGTCGTTCCTGACTGCGGTTGCGCTGCGGTATTCCGTTGTTCAACACCATGATCCCGCCGCCGAAGTTGTTGGCGTTGCCGGCCGCGGCGAAACCGAGTTCCTCCAGCAGGAAAATGAATGCTCCGTCGCTGGAGATCTGCCCGTACGGATTGTCTTCCCAGATTCGCTGCGACAGTTCCCGCTGTCGCATCACGGGGTTGTTGGTTCGCTGCGCGTCGCGGAACGCACCCTGGTCCTCACGACCGCCTTCATCCCAAGGGAACGGCCAGACTCGTTTGCCGGTCTCGGCATGGATCGCCAACATCCGATCGGTGGCCCGCATCAGGATCATGCCGTCGACGGCGAGCGGCTGCAGGGAAGGGATCGCCGCCACCCCCTGAGTCAAGTGCTGTCGCTGCGTCGCCTCGATCAGTTTTTCCTCCGCCAGATCGTTGGCGGTCGGCACGCGCCAGCAAGGTGTCCGCAACGGCAGGTCGCCGACGCTGGCTGCGGTGCGCGTGGCATTTCCGCGAAACATGATCCACTCGGAACCGGTCGCCAGCAGGGTGCGCGGCGGATCGCCGAGTGTCTTCCGCAGCCAGCCCAGCGGATCCCCCGGAGGCATCTGCAGCAGCGAGTCCCCGCCGATGCGGAGGTCGCGCCGTGGGCCCGCGCCGCTGCTTGTCACCGTCCCGCTTAAGGCCTGTTGCGCTTTATCATCGCGATGGGCGAAGTACCAGCTGGCACTGAGCAGCACCGAAAGTTCGGGTTCGAATTCGCGAGCGGCGGGACTGTCGAGCAATCTCTTGAAACAGAGTGCGGCGGCGAGCGGCCGACCATGGTCAAGATGGTAGCGCCCCAGCAGTAATGTCGCCTCGTAACCGGCGCGTGTATGAAAAAAGCGTCGGGACGTCGCCGCCAATTCGTTCGGATCGCGGCGGGCCACGGCGATTTCAAGTTGGGCCTTGGCCTGCGAGCCGAATTGCAGTTCATACCACTCTCGCCCCTTGGCCGGCATGCTGCCGAGCAGCTGCTGGGCTTCGGTTTTCAAACTGGTATGCGTCCCCGCTTCGGTTTTTGTCGCCAGGAAAAAATCCTGGGGTGCGACTTCGGCCGAGTTCGTTCCCGCATCCAAATCGTTTAGCATCCGGCCCAGTTCCGCCACCGCGTCGCTGTAATGCTCTTCGGCAATCGCCTTCCTGGCCCGTTGCAACGCCAGGGTCAGGTCTCGGGGAGCAGGTCGAAAGATCGTCGTTTTTTCGGCTTCGCCGGCGCGAGGTGGCTGGGCAGGCAACGGGCGGATACCCGCGATCGAGAGCAACCCCAGTCCCGCCGCAAAACTCCAAACCACCGATCGATTCATAGATCCATCCTGTCAATACATGGACGCGTGCCGGGAAAACCGTTCGGAACTGGGCGAGTGGGCCTCGAATCCGTCCCCCGCGTTGCCTCAGACCGCCAACAGCTTATCCTCCAACATCTTATAGCATTGACTCGCGCCGGACAATCTTTTCAACCTGGGCGGTTTGTATCGATGGCGCAAAGCGAAGGGGTCGCAAGACGTGTGACGCCGCGCCGCGGTAGCAGAAAGATCGTGCTGGGACGAGCAAGCAGCGCGACCTCTGCGTGCAGACGTTGCGGGGCCGTCAAAGCGGCCACGGGACATTCCACGGCGCAAGAAAAACCGCCGCGCGGGAAACCTTGGTCGCGGTTTCACGAGCGGCGGCCTGTATTCAAGTTCGACGAATCGAACTATTTGCCGACCATGTCCTTCAAGGCCTTCAGAGGGCGAATCTTGACGACATTTCGTGCAGGGCGAGCTTTGACTTCCATCATCTCGCCAGGCTTGAATGGATTGGGTTTCATGCCGGCCTTGGTGGCGGGCTTGCGGGTCACAACAATCTTCGCCAGGCCTGGCAAAGTAAATGTGATCCCCTTCTTTGCGCACTTGGCGATCTCGCTGTTGAGCCCGTCGAGCACCGCCGCGACCTGTTTCTTCGACAGGTCGGTCGCCGTTGCGATATTCGCGTAGATCTCCGATTTGGTTGGGCCCTTCTTCGCAGTCTCGGCTTTCGCCATGGGTAGTCACCCTCCTTGTGGGACAGAAACTCGTGAGACAAAAAACGTGGTGTGCTTGGGGCGGATTCGTCCGTCCGCGATGCAATGTTGGCGATGATTAAAGCCATTGAACGTGAAATTTCAAGCCGGATTAGCCGAAAAAGTCCCTAAAATCAGCATATTTTGCCAAACTAGTCCAAACTCCGGCCATTTTTCGGTCGGAAATGGCCATTTTCGGGAGTCGCAGCGGCAGAACAGACGACGGCCGATTCGAGCTCCTCGCGCGGTTGCTGAGGATAGGGACCACGCCATTTCGGCCATCGGCCGAGACATTCCATGTCGTGTTACTTCACGCCGCGCCTGCTCCTCTCGTTCCGCGAATCGCAGCGACAGCATCCGCGATTTGCAGGCAGGCCCTGTCCGATCTTTTGTTTCTGTCCGGCCAATTCCAGGAAGGTGCGCCGCGTTAGAATGACTTGAGAATATCTCGACCGACTCCCTGGAGTTCCCCTTGGCGGCGTCCGAATCGATCGCGGCAATTCAACTGGTTTACACCGGCCGGGTTCAAGGCATCGGCCTGCGTCCGGCGATCGCCCGTTTTGCGAACATGCTGCAACTCGGCGGCCATGTCGCCAACACGACGCAGGGCATCGTGGTTTGGATCGAGGGGCCGTTTGAACAAGTCAACCGATTTACCGCCGAGTTGCCCCAGCAGTTGCCGCGCACCGCTTCTCTGAAGATTGTTTCCCAGGTCGGAACGCAACCCACTGGGGTCAAGTCGTTCTGTATTTTGGAACAACCCGACCGCGGACCGGTTGCCGCCGATATCCCTTCCGACCTGACCTGCTGCCCCGACTGCGTTGCGGAATCGCATTCGCGCGACGATCGCCGCCGCGGTTATCCGTTCACGACGTGCACGGCCTGCGGCCCGCGTTACTCTATCCTCGATTCGCTTCCGTACGAGCGCGCCTCGACCAGCATGCGCGAGTTCCCGCTCTGTCGCGAATGTGCCCGGGAATTTCGCTCTCCGTCCGACCGGCGATTTCATTCCGTTACGAACTGCTGTCCCTGCTGCGGTCCTCGTTGTTGCTGCGTCGATTCCGCGCTGCGGCGGGTGGCCGACTCGGAATCGGCCGTCAACACGGCTGCGGAATGGTTACGGCGGGGTTCCATCGTCGCGATTCGCGGCATCGGCGGCTACCAGTTGGCCGTCGATGCGACGTCCACCGAGGCCGTCGCCGCGCTCCGCGCGCGCAAACTCCGTCCTGCCAAACCTCTGGCGATCATGGTCGCGACGCTCGATGCCGCCCGGCAACTGGCGTTCTTGAGCGATCGGGAGCAACAGGCGTTGACATCCCCGGCTGGCCCGATCGTCCTGGCCGCTCGCCGAGCGGGCGCGACGATCGCACCCAACGTTGCGCCCGAACTCGACAGCCTCGGCATCATGCTGCCTACCAGCCCGCTGCATTCGTTGCTGCTGCGTGCCTGTCAGCGGCCGCTTGTGGTCACCAGCGGCAATCGGGATGGAGAGCCGTTGGAATACCAGCCGATCGCTGCCGGCAACCCGCTGCTTTCGATTGCCGATCTGGTTTTGGATCATGATCGGCCGATCCGGCACCCGATCGACGACAGCGTGGTGCGGGTGATTGCCGATCGGGTCGTGGTGCTCCGCGCCGCTCGCGGCTTCACGCCGATGCCGCTCGAACTGCCCGCGACGGATTTGATCGTAGCCGTCGGAGGCCACCAGAAGGCGGCGATTGCGCTCAGCAACGGCTCGCAAGCCGTTCTCGGCCCGCACGTCGGTGATCTCGAGACGGTTCCTGCATGGATCCGCTGGCAGGCGCAGCTCTCCGCGCAGCTCCGCCTGTACGACTTTTCGCCGGCTGCATTTGCCTGTGACCTGCATCCCGACTACGCATCGACCCGCTGGACCCAGAATCAACAACAGCCGTCGGTTGCCGTGCAACATCACCACGCCCACATCGTCTCCGGAATGTTGGAGCAAGGCTGGCTCGACCGCGAGGTGCTGGGCGTGGCGTTTGACGGAACTGGATGGGGGACGGACGGCACGATCTGGGGTGGCGAATTGCTGCTGGCCACTGCCCGGGGCTTTCGCCGGGTCGGACATCTGTTGCCGATCGAATTGCCGGGAGGGGAACGCGCGATCCGCGAACCATGGCGGATTGCGGCGGCGGTGGTGGCCCGCGCCGGAGGGAAGCCGTGGGCCGCCAGCCTGCCGTTCCGTTCCGGACGCGTTGTCGACCTGCTACCGCTGCTCGACAAGCCCCAATTCGCTCCCGCGACCACTAGCGCCGGACGATTGTTTGATGCCGTTTCGGCCCTGGCCCTGGGATGGGAAACCGCCCAATACGAAGGCCAGGGACCGATGATGCTGGAGTCGATCTGCGATCGATCGGCGGCGGGTTTTTATCGTTTCGAGCTTTCGAGTCGCCTGCCGATCGTTCTGGATTGGCGCCCGGCGATTCTGGAACTATTGGAGGATCGTCGCCAGGCCGTTCCCCCTGGCATCATCGCGATGCGATTCCACGTGGGGATGGCGCGAGCGGTCTGCGAACTGATCGAGAGTTTCCCGGTGCTGCCGGTTGTGCTGAATGGCGGTTGCTTCCAGAATAAGCTGCTGGCGGAATTGCTGGTGACCATGTTGAACGATACCGGTCGGCCCGTGGCAACTCCCGGTCGGATCCCCGTGAATGACGGCGGCTTGTCCGCGGGGCAACTGGCGATCGCCAGTGCGATCAGGGCTCGCCGCTGACCCACCTCGTCGAATCACGCCGCTGACTTGTGGGTGCGCACGGAGCGGATGCATCGAAAGGACGGTGGGAAGTGTGTCTGGGCGTCCCGGGGAAACTTGTGCGATGGATCGAGCAACAAGGACCGTTTGCGCGCGCCGATGTCGAATTTGCCGGAATCCGGCGGGTTTGCCATATGGCTTGCCTCCCCGAAGCGCAGGTGGGTGATTATGTGCTGGTCCACGCGGGAATCGCCATCAGTCGTATCGCGGACGACGAGGCCCGACGCATGCTGGAATCCCTGGTGGACGACCAGCCATGAAGTATGTCGACGAATTCCGGGATGGCGAGGCCGTCGAGCAACTGCTGCGAGCGGTCCGGGAGCAAGCGACCCGGCGCTGGGTGCTGATGGAGGTCTGCGGCGGACAGACGCACAATCTACTGCGGTATGGAATCGACGAGGCATTGCAGTCCACGATCGAGTTGATTCATGGTCCGGGCTGCCCGGTCTGCGTGACACCGGCCGAGGTGATCGACCAGGCGATCGAGATTGCATTTCGCCCCGACACCGTACTGGCCAGTTTCGGCGACATGTTGCGCGTCCCCGGCCATCGAGGCACGCTGCAGTCGGCCAAGATGAAGGGGGCGAATCTGGCCATGGTCTATTCGCCGCTGGACGCGGTGGAAATGGCGCGGCGACAGCCTGCTACGAAAATTGTCTTCTTCGCCGTCGGATTTGAAACCACGGCGCCGGCGACGGCGCTGGCGGTGCGCCAGGCGGCCGAATGGGGACTGGACAATTTTCGGCTGCTGGCAGCGCACGTTCGCGTGTTGCCCGCGATGGTTGCATTGGCCCGCCAACCCGATTGCCGCGTCGAAGCATTCCTCGCCGCGGGGCATGTCTGCACCGTCACGGGCTATCATGACTACCAGGCGTTTGTCGATCGATACACGATTCCCGTAGTGGTCACCGGCTTCGAACCGGTCGACCTGCTGCAGGGAATTCTCGGCGCCGTGCGGCAACTGGAGCGGGGCGAGGCGCGCGTGGAGAATGCGTATCCTCGCAGCGTGCGCGAGCACGGTAACGCGTCCGCCCGCCAACTGGTCGACGAAATTTTTGTTCCCTGCGATGCGCCGTGGCGCGGGTTGGGAGTGATGCCCGGCGGCGGACTGCGGATGCGGCCGCAGTGGCAGCGTTTCGACGCATCGGCCGATCCCGGCGGGGAGGCAACGGCCCTTCCGGTTGCCGAGGATGGCGACTCGGCCGATTGCCGTGCCGCCGATGTCCTGCTGGGCCAGATCAAACCTCCCGCCTGCCCGCTGTTCGGCCGGGAATGTACCCCGGACTCGCCGCGCGGCGCGCCAATGGTATCGAGCGAAGGAGCCTGCGCCGCTTATTTTCGATTTCGCGCCGCGGAGGTTGGAGGAGGGGACCATGGTGTGTGACGAATCCGGTTCATCGGATCGCAATACCGGCTGGAGTTGCCCCGTCGAGTCGCCTCGATCGGGCGATCGGCTAAGCCTGGCCCACGGCGATGGTGGCCGGTTGACGCGGCATTTTATTCGGGAGCGGGTTCTGTCGCGAATCCGCAGTCCGTTTTTGATGCCGCTGGAGGACGCTGCCCATTTGCCGCGGCCGGACGGTCCGATCGCCATTTCCACCGACAGCTTCGTGGTCACGCCGGTTTTTTTTCCTGGCGGAGACATCGGCTCCCTGGCTGTTTTTGGCACCGTCAACGATTTGCTGGTCGCCGGAGCCCGTCCGATCTGGCTGACCGTCTCCCTGATTCTGGAAGAGGGGCTACCGTGGGAAGACCTGGATCGGATCATCGAAAGCCTGGCGCGCGCCGCCGAGCGGTGCGGGGTGCACGTCGTTGCGGGCGACACGAAAGTGGTACCGCGCGGTTCGGCGGACCGGATCTTTATTAATACGACCGGGGTCGGCGTGTTGCGTCCGCCGGCGCCGCCCGGCGCGGCTTCGTTACAGTGCGGCGATGAACTGCTCGTCAGTGGTCCGATCGGTCAGCACGGTCTGGCGATCCTGGCTGCCCGCGAAAATCTACAGTTTGAACCGGCCCCCGCCAGCGATTCGCAGCCGCTGCACGAACCGATTTTCGCGCTGTTGGATGAGCTTGGTTCCCATGTCCGCGCGATGCGGGACGCCACGCGCGGCGGCGTTGCCGCGGTGCTCCATGAATGGGCCGAAGCGTCGCATCGCACCTTGGCCGTGGAGCAGGCCGGATTCCCGATGAGCGACGCGCTGCGCGGGGCCTGCGAGTTGCTTGGCATCGATCCCCTGTTTTTCGCCGGCGAGGGCGTATTTCTGCTGGCGGTCGCAGAGGGATTCGCCGACGCCGCACTCGCGATCCTGCGGGCACATCCGCAGACCCGTCTGGCGCGGCGGGTGGGCCGTGTGGAGGCGCAGCAATCGTTTCGAGTGACGATTCGACGCGGCCGCGGCGCGGCACAGCCGCTCGAGGAGCCGGTCGCGGCGCTGCTGCCGCGAATCTGTTGAGCCGCGCCGTACGAGCTGGCAAAAACCGCGCTGTTACAACGACGCACCGCCAGAGTTCCGCTCCACGGCGTCACCGCTTGGTGAATTTCTTCACCAGATCCTCGCGCACTTCGACACCCAACCCGGGTCCCGTGGGAACGGCAACGTAGCCCTGTTCGTCGATCGCGAACGGCTGGGTGATGATCTGATCGCGGAACGGATTCTCGTAGGTGTCGAATTCCAGCATCGGGGCGTCGCTGCTGAACCCCCAGGTATCCGAAGGCAGGCAAGCCAGCACCTGCAGGGTGGCGGCGATTGCCAAGGCGCTTCCCCAGCAATGCGGGATGCACTGGATGCTCCAGAGGCGCGCCATTTCGGCGATGAACAGCACTTCGGAAATGCCTCCACACAACGTTGCGTCGGGCTGAATGATATCGAAGGCGCGATCGGCAATCGTCTGACGTGCCGCCGCGCGCGAATCGAGAACTTCCCCGCCGGCCACGGCGATGTCGAGGGATCGGGTGAGCTCCGGATAACCGGTGTAGTTGAGGCCTTGCGGCAGCGGCTCCTCGAAGCAATAGAAGTCTAGTTTCTCCAGTTCCTTGCCGAACTTGACCGCCGCCGGAAGAGTAAAAGCGCCGTTGCCGTCGGTGAGTAACCGCACGTCGCCGCCGACCGCGTCGCGGACCTTGCTGAGTACCTGCAAATCTCGGTGGAGTCCGAAGCGGCCGGTACGCAGTTTCATGGCTCGAAATCCGCGCGCCGCCAAACCCTTGGCCTCGGCCGGATGCTGGTCTTCGGGACGCACCCCTTCCGTGTAGTTCATCGCCGCCGCGTAGGCCAGCACCTTGTCGCGAAGTCGACCGCCGTGCATTTCGGCAATTGACTGCCCGAGCGCCTTTCCCCGAATGTCCTGAAGTGCAATGTCGACACCCGCGACCGCCCGGCCGTCACCAAAATTGGCGCCCCAGAGTCGTCGCCAGAGCGCGCGATGCTCGAGCGGGTTCTTTCCCAACAGCATCGGCTTCAAATGGGATTCGATGATGCCGCGCGTTCCGCCCACATCGGCCGTCTCCCCCCAACCGACAATGCCGCTGTCGGTGCTGATCTTGACGAAAAGTGCGTCGCGGAATCCGTATAGAATCGTCGACGGTCCGATCGCCGCGGGGAGCCGATGCTGCATGTCGAAAGTCTCGACGCCCGTGATCGTCAGAGAACTGGGACGTTCCGGTTCGGTGGCATTCAGTCGATCAGCTGCTGTCCAAGGCGCGAATTCGCGCGCCAGGGCGAATCCCGCCAGCGAACGTCCGGCAAAGCGCATAAGATCGCGGCGACCGACCCGAAACTGGCTCATACGGCGGCTCCTGAGTTGTACAGCAGTGACAATCGCTACAGCGGTCGGACAAACTTCCAGACACAGAACGCAATGCCCAGTACCACCGCGATCATCGCCAGGCCAGTCACGAGCAATTTCCACTTGCCAGGGGCCGGATCGGCCGCCAGCGATGTGGGCCCGCAAATCACAAACAGCTCATTCACCGCCCGTTGGTATTCCAAGTCACGATCCAGACGCATCAGCAGATCGTACTCCGCTTTGCTCATGAATCCGTCAAACCGAAGTTCATGCCGCTCGGCGTCGATTTCAATACGCTGCTGCAGGATTTCAGGGAGCCTGGCGCTTGCCGGCAAATGGTCGCATCGAACGGAACGCATCATGGTCGCCTGCTTCCGGAAAGATGTCGATGATGGGTGGAATTACGGCCTTTGCTGCTGAGGTTTGTCGCAACCTGGTAAACGGGCACTCACAGTTCGCATGCACTTGAGCCCCGCCGCCTATTCTTGGCAAACTCGCACAAGGTTGCAAGCATGGTTGGCGATTCCCTTGGCGGCTTCGACGCAATGGCAACTGCTATCGGAGGGCACGATGAGCCTGGCGCCCGTATGGGAGAAACTGACAGACCAGGCGGCCCAAGGGAAGATCCTTTTCATCGTAACCGAAACTGCTGCTACTGATCGTCGAGAAAAGCGGATTTCGAGAGAAGGCCTGGCAAGCCTGTAGGGTGGGTCGAGGTACTCCGAGGCCCACCTGAACTGCCAGGTATTTCCTGGGAGAGCGGCCGAGCCGATCGCTGCAGACGGATTCGCCCATGGCGGAAGTCAGGCCCAATCGAGAGCGACGTCGAGTGCTCGGGCGGAATGCGTCAGGGCGCCGCAGCTGATGCGATCGACGCCGGTCTGGGCGATCGCCGCGATGGTGTCGATCTGGACGCCTCCCGACGCCTCCAGTTCGATGCGCGGCGCTTGTCGATCGCGCAGGTTCACCGCTTCGCGGAGCTGTTCGAGGTTCATGTTATCCAGCAGCACGATATCGGGGTCGGCGGCGATCGCGTCCACAAACTGCGAGAGACTGTCGACTTCGACTTCGACGATGGCCTGTGCGAGCCGGGGAAAGTCGGCCGATTGCTGGGCGATGAACCGCCGGGACTGTCGCACGGCATCGGCGACGGTTGCGTCCGGTTGCAGCCGTCGCCACTGGGCCAGATGGTTGTCCTTGATCAACACGGCGTCAAACAGGCCGGTGCGGTGGTTGTGTCCTCCGCCGCAGCGCACCGAGAATTTTTCCAGTCGGCGCCAACCGGGGGTTGTCTTGCGGGTGTCATAGATTCGAGTCGTTGTCCCTTGTAGCCGCTGTACGAATTCGGATGTCAGCGTGGCGATCCCGGACATCCGGCCCACAAGATTCAGCAGGACGCGTTCGATGGTGAGCAGATCGCGGGCCGATCCGTCGAGTTGGGCGAGCGTGGCATCCACGGCGACCGCCGCGCCGTCATCCACAAGCAACTGGCAGCGCAGATCGACTCCCGTTTCGGACAGCAGCAGCGAGATCGCGCGCATCCCGCAGGCCACGCCCGCCTGGCGCGCGACGACCCGGGCGGAGCCCTGGGCGCCGGCCGGCACCAATGCGAGCGTGGTCCAGTCGTGGGCCCGATCGAGGTCCTCGCGGATGGCCAGTCGAATGATCTGTCTGCAGTCGTCCTGGCAGTCGTCGTCCCACTCTACGGCGGTGAAGTCCTTCAAGGGCTTCCTCCCTGTCGGGATTATGGCATAATTCACGCTGGACCCGAGAACGGAAGATAGCAAGATCGGCTTGCGGCGACAAATGGTAGTCCTGAGACGTGGTTGGGGACCAGTTGAGGGTTGAGGACGATGTCTACCCTTGATCGCCGCGCCATCCTGGAATGGTGCTTGCGCCGTACCGACCAGCTGGCGGTGGCGCTGATTGTGGCAGTCGGTGGCGGCCTGTTGGCCAGTACGGTGATCTGGCAGGCCGTTCTGCATCGTCGCTGGATCGACATCGAGCGTGATTTTGTCGCGCCTGAGGAATTTCGCGTGGATCTGAATCAGGCCGACTGGCCGGAACTGGCGCTGTTGCCCGGCATTGGTGAAACGGTGGCACGCAATCTGGTGCAGTATCGCAGCGAGCATGGGCCGTTTCAGTCGCTGGCGGAATTGTTGCGCGTGCCGGGGGTCGGCCCTCGAACGCTGGAAAAAATCGGGCCACATCTGGAACCGTTGGAAAGCCCGGAACCGCAAAGGGACGATCGGTGAATTTTCAGCTGGTTCCCCCGTTTCCACCTTCCGGCGACCAGCCCCAGGCGATTGCCGCTCTGGTGGACGGACTTCGTGCCCGCAAGCCGCACCAGACGTTGATGGGCGTGACCGGCTCCGGCAAGACGTTCACCATGGCGAATGTGATTCAGCAGTTGGACATGCCGACGCTGGTGATCTCGCATAACAAAACGCTGGCGGCACAGTTGTACGGCGAGTTCTGCCAGTTCTTCCCCAACAACGCCGTGCATTACTTTGTCAGCTATTACGACTATTACCAGCCGGAAGCCTACATTCCGCAGCGCGATATCTATATTGAAAAGGATGCCTCGATCAACGAGGAAATTGACCGGCTGCGGCTGGCGGCCACCAGCGCGCTCTCCCACCGGCGCGACGTGATCATCGTCGCCAGCGTCTCCAGCATCTACGGGCTGGGATCGCCCGAGGATTACCGGAAGATGATCGTGCCGCTGCGCAAAGGCGCGTCGATCGATCGGGACGAAATGCTGCGGCGGCTGATCGACATCCAGTACGATCGCAACGACGCCGCCTTCGAGCGGGGCAGGTTCCGGGTTCGCGGCGACTGCGTGGAGATCTGGCCCTCCTACGAGGAATTCGCCGTACGGGTGGAACTCTGGGGGGACGTGATCGATCAGGTTTCGATCATTCGCCCCGTTTCCGGCGAGACGCTGTCGATCAGTGACGAGTTCGTCGTCTATCCGGCGAAACATTTCGTGATGCCGGAGGATCGCATTGCGCAGGCGATCGAAGTGATCCGCGCGGAATTGGAGGAGCGCTTACAGGAGCTGCGGGATCAGGGGAAACTGCTGGAGGCCCAGCGGCTGAACGCGCGCACCCGCTTCGACCTGGAAATGATGGCGGAGGTGGGCTACTGCCGGGGAATCGAGAATTACAGCCGCCCCCTTTCTGGCCGCCCGCCGGGTTCGCCGCCCGATACGCTGTACGATTTCTTCCAGGACGAATTCCTGCTGGTGGTGGACGAATCGCACGTGACCGTGCCGCAGATCCGCTCGATGTACTTCGGTGACCGCAATCGCAAGTTGACGCTAGTCGAACATGGTTTTCGCCTGCCGAGCGCGCTGGACAATCGGCCCCTGACGTTCGAGGAGTGGGAACGTAAGGTACAACGCGTGGTGTTCGTCTCGGCCACTCCAGGACCCTATGAGTTGGAAAAGTCCGGCGGAGAGGTCGTCGAACAAGTGGTGCGGCCCACGGGACTACTCGATCCATTGATCGAGGTCTACCCGGCGCGCGCTCAGGTGCCGCATCTGGTCGAGCAGATTCGTGAACGGGCCGCGGTCAAAGAACGAGTGCTGGTGACGACGCTTACGAAACGGATGGCGGAGGACCTGTCCGCCTACCTGTCGGAAAAACAGGTGTCGTGCAAGTGGCTGCACAGCGAACTGGATGCGTTCGAACGCGTGGAGTTGCTGCGGGACCTGCGCGAGGGCAAATTCGACGTGCTGGTGGGAGTGAACCTGCTTCGCGAAGGACTCGACCTGCCCGAGGTTTCGCTGGTGGCGATCCTGGATGCCGACAAGGAGGGATTCCTGCGCAGTGAAACGTCGTTGATTCAGACGATTGGTCGCGCGGCACGCAACGTGAACGCCAAGGTGATCCTGTATGGAGATCAGGTGACGGCGTCGATGCAGAAAGCGATCGACGAGACCCGCCGCCGGCGCGCCATGCAGGAACGCTACAACGCCGAACATGGCATCACGCCCGAAACGGTCCGTACCCAGATCCGAGCCGGGATCGAAGCCCAGGCGGCTGCCCACCGCCGCGCGAACGAAGCGGCCGGCCGGTCGGACGAAGTGCAGTACGTCACCGAAGAATATGTGAATGAACTCGAGGCGGAAATGCTGGAAGCGGCCGAGGCCCTGGACTTCGAGCGGGCTGCCGCCATCCGCGACCGGATACTGATCCTCAAACAATCGATCGGACGCAAGTTGAGCGAAGTCGGTTCGGCTAAGGCCGGTGACGCCAGGGCTGGCCGGGGACGGAAGGGACGGGCAAAAATCCCCCGGCCGAAGCGGAAGTGACCGGCCGGGGCCGAACCGCCGGCCCCTTCGCGGCGTAGGGAGAGCAAGCTGCATCGCGCAACCCGAGTACGACGCGGATTCCCCAAGCCCGCGGAATATTTCGGAATATTTACTGCTTCGCCCGCATCAATCCTGTCGGCAGCCTGTCGAGGGTTCGTAATGGTCCAGGACGCATCTGGAAGCGACCAACCGACTTCGGCGGCACTCCGTGCAACCGACAAGCAAACCGCACCCCGTTCTGAGACGACCAGCCTGGAAATGCCCAGCCTGGAAAGTATCGTCCAGGAACTGATCACGCCAGTCTACCGATACTTGTATCGGCTGGCCGGAACTGTCGCCGATGCCGAGGATCTGACGCAACAGACGTTCCTGCTCGTCCAACGCAACCTCGGCCAGCTGCGGGAAGTCGACCGCCTGCGGCACTGGGTATTCCGGATCGCTCGGAATCAATACCTGCAGTCGCGGCGCAAACGGGTTCCCTTGCCTGCGTCGACAGCCGATCTGGTCGTGGATCAGTTGCCGGCCGAAGAACAAGATCACAGCCCGATCGACAGCGAACATTTGCAGATTGTGCTTGGCGAATTGTCCGAGGAACACCGGCTGATACTGATGATGTACTACTTCGAGGATCTGGCCTACCGCGAGATCGCCGATCAGCTGCAAATCCCGATAGGGACCGTCATGAGCCGCCTGGCTCGGGCCAAGGACAGTTTGCGACTACGGCTCCGACACGGCCAGAAGCCGAAGGCGGATGAGATCGAGAGTCCGTCGCAAGCACGGGCCACCGAACCTGGTAACCGGGCCAAGCCCCAGGGGATCTCTCATGGCTGAACGACGCCAATCCGACTGGGAACGCCGGCTGATTGCGGCGCTGGGAGATGTGCCGGTTCCGGCAGGACTGCTACGCCGCGTATCCGATCATTTGGGGCTCGCCGTTATCGACACCCCCTCACGCGGCAACCCGTCGCTTGATGCGGCGGTTCCTGGTGTATCACCCGCCGGTGGCATTCGCTTACCCGATCGATCGCACTGGCGGCGGCTGATCTGGTCGGCAAGTTCGCTGGTGGCAATCGCACTCTTGTTGGCCGGATTCGCATGGTTCACCAACAACGTCTCACCCCACTCGGAGTTGCGCGATCAGGCGATCGGCTGGACATTGACCCTGCCCGAACAGTGGCAACCGTTGGATGCGATCGAATTGGATCCACCCGTTCCCGCGCTGCTGCGCACTTCGCCCGTCGCCTGCCAGAAAATCTCCACCCGTTACGACCCAAACACCATGGTCTATTTGCTCGACCAGAATTCCCGCCATGCGCTGTTGTTCGCCTTCCGACAAACGCCGCTGCTGCAACTGGGTGGAAGTGTCCGTCACCTGGCCGGATCCAGTGGAATCGGTGGAACGGGTGGAACGGCTGGAACCGGTGGAACCGGTGGGTGGGAGATTGCCGCCTGGGAGGATGGCAACTTCGTCTATGTATTGTCGGTCAATACGCGGAAAGGCCATACCCTGGATCGGCACCTTCACCCGGCGGGCGTCGCCGTACATTCGTGGCTGGGGCATCCTGCCCCAGCTCCCCTGGTACTTTCATCGCTTGGACAACTACCGGAAGCCCCAGCCACGACGTAACCCGCAGTCTCTCGCCTTTCGCCATAACAGTCACTGCGCCGGACTTTTTCATTTTCCCCTACTCGGGTTGTCGAATTTGATAACGGGCCGGCGAAAGGCCCGATTGCGCCGTCAAAAGCAGCATCCAAAGCCAGGGGAGAATTCCATGCGGATCTCGTTGATTGTTTCGTTTGCCGTATTCACGCTTTCCGCGGTCTCCCTGTCGGCGCAGCAGCCTGACGATCAGGATCAGGAGTCAGGGCTGGACAGCCTGCCGATGCTCAGGGAATCGCTGCCACCGCTCCCGCAGCGGGAGGGATTTGGCCTGGAACGCAATCAGGATTTCCGGCTGGACGCGCCGCGCCGCGGACTGAATACGCCCGCTTATGACACGCCGTCGATGAGTACCGATCTGTATATCTACTTGCAGGAACAGCGCAAGTTGGAAGACCCGAAGTACATTGTGCAGCGCCGGGCAGCGCTGAAGGCGGAGCAGCGAGAGCGGCGGTTGGCGGCGATGAAGTGGTACGGTCTTTCGAATACGCGCCCGGTTGCGAACGCCATGCCTTTCATGGGGACATATTCCCCGTCGTGGGTCGGCAACGGCTGGAATTCCTATCATTGGGTGGCCGGCGGTCACGCAACGCAGACCGCGTTGATCATTGAGCACCACCACGCCCGGCACTAAATCCGCCCGGTTCAGCTCGGCCCGCACCTGCTTTCATGGCGGCCTGAAATCGTCGACAATTGTCGCATCACGCACAGGGAGTGTTGCGCATGAGCGACGAAAGTAACGCGCGGGAAGTCATTACGGTGCTGGGGACGATCCGTCCCGACGAGATGGGTGTGACGCAGACGCACGAGCACCTGTTTCTGGACGCGATGGATCATTACGCCGGCTACGGTTATCAAATGGTGATTGATGACGAAGAGGTGATGGTCCGCGAGATCGAGGAATTCACCCGGCGCGGCGGCCGGACGATCTGCGACGTGACGCTGGATGAGATTGGACGCGACCCGCAGCGGCTGGCGCGATTCGCGCGGCGGACCGGCATCAACATTCTGATGGGATCTGGCTGGTATCGCGATTTCGGCTATCCACCGATTGTCGCGGAGCGAACCAGCCGGGAACTGGCCGACGTGCTGGTTCGAGAAATTGAAATCGGCGTAGGGGACACAGGGATCCGAGCTGGTTTCATTGGCGAGATCGGGACGGGGCGGCATCATGTCAGCCCGGCGGAGGAGCGCGTGTTCCGCGCGGCGGCGCTGGCTCAGGCGCGCACTGGTGTCGCGATCACGACCCACACCACGCGTTGGGGAACGTTGGCGCTGGAGCAGATCGCGATGCTGCGGGAATTCGGCGCCGATCTGTCGCGGGTGATCATCGGCCATCTGGGCGACCGCGTCGGGGTCCATCATCTGCTGCCGATCGCGGAGCAGGGGGTCTATCTCGAGATCGACAATATCGGCTATCTGGATTACCAGCCGGAGTATGTCCGAGCCGACAATGCGGCGAATCTGGTACGCGCGGGTTTTGTCGATCGCGTGCTGCTTTCGGAGGATATCTGCATGTTGAATCACCTCAAGTACACGGGAGGCAAGGGCTACGGCTACCTGCTGGCGGTGTTTGTCCCCCTGTTGCGGGAACGCGGCGTGACCGACGAGCAGATTCACCAGATGCTGGTGGTGAATCCGGCGCGGGTATTTTCGCGGAGCCGCCGCGATGCCGCGTGACGTCTACACGCGATTCGGCATTCCGACGCTGATCAACGCGGTGGGCTATGCGACGCGAGTCGGCGGCAGTTGTCCCGATCCGGAAGTGATTGAAGCGATGGCGTCGGCCAGTGCGCGGTACGTCGAGATCGACGACCTGCAGGATGCGGCGAACAATCTGATTCGCAGAGCGACCGGCGCCGAGGCGGGGATCGTGACCTGCGGAGCGGCCGCCGCGCTGACACTGGCTGCCGCCGCATGCCTGGCCGGGAACGATCCCGAGATCATCGATCAGTTGCCCGACACGACAAATTGCACGCGCCGTGAGATCATCTATCCGGCACCCGGGCCGTTCGACTACGACCATGCGATTCGCCTCTCCGGAGCCCGCCTGGTGGCAATCGATTACGCCGCGCC
>Ga0233425_10003174_pt1 | contig 30574 bp, 26 predicted proteins | sample Watercolumn_Towu_2_FD_181712 | JGI IMG/M metagenome (GOLD analysis project Ga0233425, IMG submission 181712) | Freshwater microbial communities from Lake Towuti, South Sulawesi, Indonesia - Watercolumn_Towuti2014_140_MG | ecosystem: Environmental > Aquatic > Freshwater > Lake | place...
CCGGCTTGAGGGATTCAGCGACAACTGGGTGCAACTCGGCACCGACAGAAGGGCCACGCTCTTTCTTGATGTCGGTGACTATCTGTTGCGCGTGAAGGGATCGAACAACGACGGAGTCTGGAATGAAGAGGGAACGACTCTTCGCATCGAAGTCACGCCTCCGTGGTGGAGGTCGCGTTGGGCGTACGGCGGCTACGCGCTCATGGTCATCGGGCTTCTCTACGGACTCCGCAGCGTCGAGTTGAACCGGCGTGAGCAGAAAACCCGGATGCGTGAATCGGAGTTGCGTGCGAAGGCCATGGAGGCGGAGAAACGCGCCCTTGTTGCTGAGAATGAGCGCCAGACGAAAGAACTGGAAGATGCGCGACGGCTGCAGCTCTCGCTTCTCCCCAAGGAAGTCCCTGCTTTGGAGCCGTACGAGATCGCTGTGTTCATGAAAACGGCGACGGAAGTCGGGGGGGATTACTATGATTTCCGCTTGGGCGCCGACAAGACGCTCGACATCGCGTTTGGAGACGCAACCGGTCATGGAATGCAGGCCGGGACCATCGTGACCCTCATGAAGGGCCTCTTCGTTTCGGAGTCCTCACGCTTTGATATCCCGACATTCTTCAACCACTGCAGCAAAGCAATCAAGGATATCAGGCTGGGACGTTTGTTCATGGCCTTTACACTTGTGAGGCTTCAGGGAAATTCACTATATTTATCGAGTGCCGGAATGCCTCCGGTGTTCATCTTTAGGAAGCACGACGGAACCGTTGAGGAAATCCTGTTGAAAGGGATGCCTCTCGGGGCTATGAAGAATTTCCCCTACGCGCTTCACGAAGCTTCCCTCGAGCGTGGCGATACCGTTCTTCTCATGACGGACGGACTTCCGGAACAGAAGAACGCTGCCGAGGAAATGTTCGACTACGACCGGATTCAGAAGGTCTTCGGTGAGGTGGCGACCAAAAGCCCTGACGAAATCATCGCACACCTTGCAAACGCCGGTGAATCGTGGATGAATGGGGTGAATCAGGACGACGACATTACGCTGATGGTTGTACGGATGAAGGACTAGTGCCGTTTCAATTAAGTCATATTGTAGTTTTCATCGCGGAGACGCTGAGTCCGCAGAGGATCGCAGAGGACAATTACAAATGTTCTCCGCGTTGCTCCGCGTCCTCTGCGGCTCTGCGGTGATAACCAATAACAGAAACACAAGAGTACTTTTTAGAACTAGCACTAGTACACGTCGGAAGTGAACCGCGCATCGAGTGATGACACCATCCCGGCGAATATCAGGCGAAAGGATTTCTGTGAAAGAGTCGATGAAACTCACAATTGCATTGCCGAAGATCCCCGATATCGAGTTGGTGGCCCTCGAAGGCTTGGAGCGACTGGCCAGATCCATGGGCATCTCAGAGGAGAAAATCGGTGAAGCCAAGATTCTGGTCACGGAGGCGATCATCAACGCTCTCGAGCACTCTGGCCAGAAGAATCCGACGGTTCGAGTTGAGTTTTCGATGACGAAGAAGGAGCTGGTAGTCCTCGTCAGGGATTACGGTAAAGGATTTGAACCCGGTACGATTGAAGAACCGGACATCAGGAAGAAAGTCAGCTCGAAGAACAAGCGGGGGTGGGGGCTGAAAGTGATGAAGTCAATGTCCGACGACTTTAAGATCGAATCCGGAAAACGAGGCACGAAAATCACAATCAAGAAATTCCTTAGTTGAAGGAAGCAGCATGGATCAGCCATTTGCCTTGACATCTGACCTCAGGAACAATTGCCTCGTCATTGCCACGTCGGGATATGTGAACAATGTCGGCGGAGAGGCGATTGCGAAGGAGTTCGCCCGCCACTTCGAAAAAGGGACGAAGAAGGTCGTCATCAATCTTGCCAAATCCAAGGTTGTGAACTCGATCGGGATGTCGTTTCTGATTGAGATTATTGAGCAGCTCGAAGAATCCGGCGGCAAACTCGTGTTCACCGACCTTGACCCCGCCGTCGAGAAGATGCTGGCGATCATGGGACTCTTCAAATTTGCTGGCAAAGAGCTGAACGTCGAGGATGCTCTGAAGTCGCTCTCCTCCAGAAAGTGACGCATGGCAGGCACTTCGAAACCGGCCCGCACGAGCGGAACAAACAAACTCTCCTCCCAAATCGACTCCCTTCTGAAGGGATTCCGCAAGACTTCCACCGCCTCAAACCTCCCCGATCTCGTCAAATCGTCAAGCCGTCTGCTCGGTACGCTGCTGAAGAAATCGAAAATTGACATTCTGTTCAGACCTCAGGATTCTACCGATTGGCAATTGCTTGCCGATGGACATGCAAACGGTCTTGAGCAGTTGCGCGACTTTCTGGGCGGCAAGAAGCTTTCTGCATACACGCTCAAGAAGACTCCAATGGGAATATGCAGTGCGAGCTTGTTGGCAGACAACTCTGTTGTCGTACTTGCGCTCAAGCCACCCACGGCGCAAACGAAACACTCGGATTCGGATGAAGTGCTCCTGCGGCTGTTTATGAGTCTCTTTGAGGGAGCGTACCGGGAATGGCTCCACCGGCGGAATGAGAAATCGCTCGTCTTCTCTCTCAATCATCGGGTTCTTCAGCTCAACAGTCTCATTGACACAGGCATCGAGATCTCGAAGCTGGACCAGGGCGCCCCGCTTCAGCGGCTCGCGCTGGAGAGGGCTGCATCGCTGACCAATGCGTCGAAAGGGATCGTGCGGATCAGTGAGGGGGAGAGGGTGGTCGAAGAGAGCTTCTTTCCGGACCGGTTCGCAACTCAGAGAGGCCACGGCGAGCGGCAGACAATTTCGACGAGCTTCACCTTCGCGAATCGGACATTTGCATTTGAACTCTTCGAGAAAGAAAGCCGGCATGGCGTGATTCCATTCGAGGATACGGACCAAATGCTCCTCGATGCTCTGGCTCGTCAGGTTCATGCGTCGCTCGAGAATCGCTTCCTCCTTGAGAAGGAGCTTGAGAACCAACGGTTCGAGCAGGACATGACCGTCGCCGCGTCGATCCAGAAGAAGATCATACCTGTCAAACTTCCTGACATTGACGGCTACGACGTTGCCGGCATCAATATTCCCTCCAGATCCGTCGGCGGAGACTACTACGACTGCATACCTCTGGCTGACGGATCGTTCGCTCTTGTGATTGCCGACGTTGCCGGAAAAGGAGTGCCCGCAGCGCTCCTCGTGAGCAGCCTGCACGCATATCTCTCGGCATACCTGGAGGGAACTCTCCCGCTCAGCCAGCTTGCCCAGAGGCTGAACAAGGTGATCTGGCGCGCATCGACAGACGACAAGTTCATCACGGCATTCATCGGCATCCTGAAACCCGAGACGGGTGAATTCGAGATGCTGAACGCCGGTCACAATCCAACCTACCTTCTCCGGGGCAATGGCACGGTTGAGGAATTCGGCGCCGCTGGTCTGCCGCTCGGCATGCTCGACATTGATTTTCCGTACCAGAGCGAGCGTATCACAATCGGCAAAGGGGAACGCCTGTTCTTGTACACGGACGGCATTACGGAAGCAGTCAACGAGCGGGAGGAATTCTATGACAACGAGAAGCCGCTCCGCGATTTCTTCCTTCAGCACCAAACGCCTCGCTCTGATGCCTTCATCATCGAGCTGATTTCCGACATTAAGAAGTTTACGGCTTCGGCCCCACAGAGCGACGATATCACAGCGCTGTATGTCCGCCGACTTCCCTGAGAGTGATGTGTCTCCACGCTCCCTCTTGCTCCTTCCCCCTTGGAGTTGACTTTTCCGTTAGCAGGCACTAGATTCCATCGCGACAAGAACCCCGATGCCTGCTCAGGAGTCTCCGCGATGAATACAACCAGGCCAATACTTCTCGTCCTTCTTCTCATCGGAAACGTATGAGCACACGGGAAGAGCGATTCCCGCAGTCAGCGCCTCGGCTTCAAAAGATGCGGCAGGTCGCACCAATCTGACGCTCGTTAACGTCGATCCTCACAAGGAGCGCATTGTGACATGTAATGTCCGGGGTGCACAAGTGAGTGCAGTAACCGGGAAGGTGCTGTCTGCAAATGAACTCAGCTCGCACAACACGTTTGAGTCGCCAAACGTTGTCAGGACGAAGAAGTTCGACGGAGTCTCGATAAAGGACGATATCGTCACCGTCAGAGTGCCGGCAAAATCAGTTGTGGCTCTGGTGCTCTACTAGAGATCCGGGCGAAAAGGGTAGTCGTTGGGTTCACCGCGGATGGCACACCGATTTTCACCGATATCTCGTTTTTTCGGTGACCTTCTGTGTGCCATCGGTGGTACGATGTAGGGTTTTCATCCAAGCAGCTAGTGTTGCATGCGCCCCGAGTGCAACTGATTTGACTTTCCGGCTCCTGAGCGTTAAATTTCCTCACCAAAATGATGTGAAACTGTACCAGAATCGCGCCTGATACGCCTGGAGCAGGCGTCTCGCATATCGAGACGCTTTTTTTGTATCTTGCTCGCTGAATCCCTCCCATGACAACTAACGTTCGAGTCCGTTTCGCACCAAGTCCGACAGGATTCCTGCATGTTGGCGGACTCCGAACTGCCCTTTATAACTACCTTTTCGCCCGCCATCACGGAGGCAAGTTCATCCTCCGGATTGAAGATACCGACCAGTCAAGAAGGGTGGAAGGTGCAGTGGAGAATCTCATATCGACGCTGGAATGGTCGGGTGTTCACTATGACGAAGGTCCCGGCATCGGCGGGCCATTCGGTCCTTATGTGCAGTCTGAGAGGCTCGAGATCTATCGCCAGCACGCAAACGAGCTCGTGAAGCAAGGCAGGGCATATCATTGTTTCTGTACGCCGGAGAGGCTTGATGGAGTGCGCCAGCGGCAGACGGCGGCCAAAGAGCGCGTGTTGTATGACGGGCATTGCAGGGAGCTTGCGGCCGAGGAGGTTCGCGAGCGGCTTGGCCGGGGCGAAAGGAACGTCATACGAATGAAAGTGCCCTCGGACGGTGCGGTCACGTTTCGCGATCTTATCCGGGGGGAAGTCTCCATTGGAAACGAGATCCTCGATGATCAAGTGCTGCTGAAATCTGACGGCTTTCCTACATATCATCTTGCCGTCGTGGTGGACGATCACTCGATGCAGATCAGTCACGTGATTCGCGGAGAGGAATGGCTGCCGAGCACGCCAAAGCATGTGCTCCTGTATCAGTATTTTGGCTGGGAGCTACCGATCTTCGCGCACTTGCCGCTCCTTCTGAATCCCGACAAGAGCAAGTTGAGCAAGCGGCAGGGCGATGTCGCCGTCGAGGATTACCGGGCGAAAGGGTATTTCAAAGAAGCCCTGGTAAATTTCATCGCCTTTCTTGGATGGAATCCGGGCGATGAGCGGGAGCTTTTCACGCTCGAAGAGCTTGTTCAGGAGTTCTCGCTGGACCGCGTAGGGAAAGCGGGAGCAGTCTTCAACGTCGAGAAACTGAACTGGCTCAATTTCCAGCATCTGAAGAAGAAGTCCGACCAGGAAATTATGACCATGCTCCGCGAGCATCTGGCCGCCTCGGGAATTGACGCCGGCTCGTTCTCAGACACGTATCTTCTCGGCGTTATTGCGGCGATGAAGGAGCGGGCGACGTTTCTGCACGATTTTGTCGAGAAGAGCCCTTACTTCTATAAGGCACCTGTCGAGTACGATGCTGACGTGGTCAAGAAAAGGTGGAAACCTGAGTCTGCGGCGCAGATGGAAGTGCTCGCCAAGGAGTTTTCACATATGGGCCATTGCGGCAAGGAGGATTTTGAAGCCGCCCTGCATCGTGCAGCGGCGTCACTCAACATCAAGAACAGCGAGCTGATTCATCCGCTGAGGCTGGCCCTTTCAGGTATGGGAGCCGGTCCCGGACTTTACGATATCGCATTCCTCCTCGGGAAGGATGAATCGGTGAAGCGGATCTATGCAGCGATCGAGAAACTACACTGACGACCATGGAAAATGAGAAAAAACCCGAGGCGGCAACCGCCGACGGAACGCAACCGGTGCGAAGGAACTTCATCCGCGAGATCATCGAGGATGACCTGAAGACGAACAAGTTTGAAGGGAGGGTCCACACGCGCTTTCCTCCGGAGCCAAACGGCTACCTCCACATCGGGCACGCAAAGTCGATATGCCTGAATTTTGGCCTGGCGCGCGATTACAAAGGGTACTGCAACCTCCGGTTCGACGACACAAATCCTTCAAAGGAAGAGCAGGAATACGTCGATTCGATCGAGCAGGATGTCCGGTGGCTTGGATTTGACTGGGAGAACAGACTCTTCTACGCCTCCGACTACTTCGCGCAGCTGCATGACTATGCCGTGGACCTTATCAGAAAAGGGAAGGCGTACGTCTGCGATCTCAACGCAGACCAGGTTCGAGAACATCGAGGAACGCTCACGGAGCCTGGAAAGGACAGTCCGTACCGAAACCGGACGGTCGAAGAAAATCTCGATCTCTTCCGGCGTATGCGGGAAGGGGAATTCCCCGACGGGACGCGCACGCTGCGCGCCAAGATTGACATGTCGTCACCAAATCTGAATCTGCGCGATCCCGTGATGTACCGGATCCTTCGGGCCACGCATCACAGGACGGGCGACACGTGGTGCATTTATCCGATGTACGACTGGGCGCACGGCCAGAGCGATTCGCTCGAGCGTATTACACACTCCATTTGCACGCTTGAGTTTGAGGACCATCGGCCGCTCTACGACTGGTTCGTCGAACAGCTTGGGATCTACCATCCGCAGCAGATAGAGTTCGCCCGGCTGAATCTGACCTACACGGTCATGAGCAAGCGAAAGCTCCTGCAACTGGTTGATGAAAAGCATGTCAGCGGCTGGGACGATCCGCGGATGCCGACGATTTCCGGGCTTCGACGTCGCGGCTATACTCCCGAATCGCTCCGCATGTTCGCCGATCGTATCGGTGTCTCGAAAAGCGAAAGCACGGTGGACGTCGCGATGCTGGAGGACTGCCTTCGTGACGATTTGAACAAGCGCGCTCCCCGCGTTATGGCAGTCCTGAAGCCCATCAAGCTGGTCATCGAAAACTACCCGGATAACGTGGTGGAGGAATTGGAGGCGGTCAACAACCCCGAAGACCCGTCGAAAGGGAGCAGGAAAGTTCCGTTCTCGAAGGTTCTGTACATCGAGCAGGACGACTTCCGGGAGGATCCGCCCAAAAAGTACTTCCGCCTTTCACCGGGGAACGAAGTCCGCTTGCGTTACGCGTATATCATCAAGTGCGTCGGCGTCGTCAAAGATGAGAAGACAGGGGAGATTGTGGAGCTGCGCTGTACGTACGATCCCGAGACAAAGAGCGGATTACCTCAGAGTGCCCGGAAAGTGAAAGGGACAATTCACTGGGTTTCGGCGCAGCACGCGCTTGATGCCGACGTGCGGCTGTACGACAGGCTATTCCGTGTTGAGGATCCCGGTGGTGACAACTGGAAAGAGCTGATGAATCCGGATGCCCTCAAGACCCTCTCGCACTGCAAGGTTGAGCCTACACTCGCTGCTGCAGGCAAGCAGGATCGTTTCCAATTTGAGCGGCTGGGATACTTTTGTGTAGACGATGACTCTGCTCCCGGCCGGCCGGTGTTCAACCGGACTGTGACATTGCGGGACACATGGGCGAAGATCGAAAAGGCATGACGCGCGCTTCACGGATTGTTTTTTCATCATTGGTTGTCTATATTTTTTCGTTTCGCTTTCTCTAACTCCCACAACCGGATCCCTGCCGTGGCACGACGTTCGAAAGTTTCCACCGATGTCATCCGACTGCACAACGCAGTGTTCTATGCCTACCATGGTGTCTTGTCGGATGAGCAGACACTCGGCGGCAAATTCGAAGTTGATGTCGACCTTCACTGCGATCTTGCCCGTGGTGCCAGGGCGGATAATCTCCGGCAGACGGTCAACTACGAGCGCGTGTACGAGTCAATCAACCAGCTGGTGCTCGGCAAGAAATACTACCTGATCGAAGCTCTCGCCGAAACTATCGCGGACGGACTTCTCAAGGGGTTCAAGAAAATCACGAAAGTCGTCGTGCGCGTACGAAAACCCAGCGCTCCGGTCAAGGGCGTGATCGACTATGTGGAGGTCGAGATCGCCCGGGAGAGAAAGTAGATGCAGCGAGTGTTTGTCGGCCTCGGCTCAAACAGGGGGGACCGGCACCGTTTCCTTTCCGATGCGACGAGAGCTCTCGAGAATCTGCAGGGGTGGTCACTACAGCGTGTTTCATCCCTCTATGAGACCGAGCCCGTCGGGAACAAGAATCAGCCATATTTCCTGAACGGTGTGGTTGAATTCGCTTGCTCCGCGGAACCGGAATCGGTTCTGAGATCGCTCAAGGAAACTGAACGGCTTGTCGGCAGAATTCCGTCTGAGCGCTGGGGACCGCGGGAGATCGACCTGGATCTCCTCTACGTCGGGTCGACGGTACGTCATGGACCGGACTTCACGCTTCCGCATCCGGAGATTGCTGACCGCAATTTCGTCCTTGTGCCGCTTGCAGAGATAGCGGCGGATTTCGTCGATCCCCTTCGCGGATGTACGGTGAAGGAATTGCTCGAACGCTGCACCGACGTGTGTACTGTTCAGAAGTCACCATTGACCATCCATTCCACTTCACCGGAGAGTTGATTGCAGGTTCCTCGTTCGGATATTCGGCATATCGCCATAGAGGGTGTCATCGGAGCAGGGAAGACGACGCTCGCACAGATGCTCTCGGAGCGTTTGGGAGCGCGTCTCGTGTTGGAGCGGTTCGAGGAAAATCCGTTCCTCCCAAAGTTTTACGAAGACCCTGAACATTACGCCTTCCAAACCCAGATCTTCTTCCTCCTCAGCCGCTACAAGCAGCAGCAGGACCTTTTCCAGGCCGACTTGTTCCACGACTTCCTGATCTCAGACTACATCTTTGAGAAGGACAAGATCTTTGCGTATCTAACCCTCGCCGATGAAGAGCTCAAGTTGTATGAGACTCTCCTGGCGGCCATCGAACGAAACATCCCCACGCCCGACCTGGTCGTCTACCTCCAGTGCAGCAATGAACGACTGATGGGGAATATTCGAATGCGCGGGCGGAAGATGGAAGAGAAGATGTCGGAGGAGTACATCAAAGATCTGAACGAAGCGTACAACTACTTCTTTTTCCGCTACAAAGCGACGCCGCTATTGATCGTGAAGGCCACGGATATCGATTTCGTCAACAAGAAGGACGATTTCGAAGATCTGCTCGACCAGATACTGAGGCCGAACAAAGCGCCGGTCGAATACTACAATCCCGTGAGGAGAAAGTAGCTTGTTGCTCCGTTTGTTCAGATTCATCATCTACGGGCTTGCCTTCTTCTTCATTTACCGGCTCGTCGTCAGGACGATGCAGTATCTTCGCCGCGATTCCGGATCCGAAGCCTCGAAGATGCCGCAGTCGCCGCTGCAGAACCCGCCCCAGGAGGCCCAGCCTCCACGTGACATTCGGGATGCTCAGTACCGAGACCTTCCCGATGATTCTCAAAAGCCTTCATGAATGTTGACCCCGGAAGTATTTCCGCCCCGGTGTGCACTGTACGTGACGGGTGGAAGACCCTGAAATCATTTGAAGATAACGCTTCTCTTCACTATATTACGCCGAGTTTTCGACCAAAAGGGCAAAGCATCTCATGAACCGCGTCTATATTGAACATCTTGGAAATCACATCGGCGAAGTGGTCACGCTGCGCGGATGGCTCTACAACAAACGATCGAGCGGGAAAGTCCGCTTTCTTCTGATGAGAGACGGAACCGGCGTCCTTCAGGGCGTCATGGTGAAGGGAGGCGTGAGTGATGAGATTTTCGAACGGTTCGACGCTCTCACGCAGGAATCCTCTTTTGCCATGACAGGAAAGGTGCGCAAGGAAGATCGTGCGCCTGGCGGCTATGAAATGGAAGTAAGTAATGTCGAGATCATCTCGATCGCCCATGAGTATCCAATCACGCCCAAGGAACACGGCATCGAGTTCCTGGCCGACCGGCGGCACCTCTGGCTGCGCTCATCGCGGCAGCACGCGATTCTTCGCGTCCGTCACCGGATCATTAAGGCAATCCGTGATTTCTACGACGGACGGGGATTCGTTCTCGTTGATTCGCCCATCCTGACTCCGGCGGCCTGCGAAGGCACGTCCACGCTGTTCGAGACGGATTACTTCGATCTCGGGAAAGCCTACCTTACGCAATCAGGACAGCTTTATGCAGAAGCAGGCGCGATGGCGTGCGGCAAGGTCTACTGTTTCGGTCCGACGTTCCGTGCCGAGAAATCCAAGACGCGCCGGCATTTGACCGAGTTCTGGATGGTCGAGCCTGAAGTGGCGTTCAACGATCTGAACGACAACATGGAGTTGGCGGAGGAGTTTCTCGAGTACATCGTTCAGACAGTCCTGAAGGATTGCGAGAGGGAACTGAAGGTGCTCGAGCGCAATACGACCCTCCTCCAGAATGTCAAGAAGCCGCTGCCGCGCATCTCGTACGACGAGGCGGTGGAGATACTCAAGAAGAACGGCATCAGTTTCGAATGGGGGAATGATTTCGGCGGTACAGATGAGACGGTAATTTCGGAGCAGTTTGACAGGCCGGTTATGGTACATCGGTACCCGTCGGCGGTCAAGGCATTCTACATGAAGCGCGATCCCGAGAATCCGAAAGTGGCCCTTGCGCTTGACGTGCTGGCCCCTGAAGGATACGGCGAGATCATCGGCGGAAGTCAGCGCGAAGATGATCTCGATCTGTTGCTCGCCCGCATTAAAGAGCATAATCTCCCCCAAGAAGCATTCGAGTGGTATCTTGATCTGCGTCGGTATGGCACCGTGCCGCATGCGGGATTTGGTTTGGGCGTTGAGCGCACGGTCGGGTGGATTTGCGGCCTCGACCATGTGCGTGAAACGATCCCGTTTGCACGTATGATTTATCGAAACACTCCCTAAGAGCGTTTATGCTAAAGGTCACACACCTTCGAAAGGCCTATGAGACCGTTGTCGCCGTTGACAACGTCTCTCTGGAGGTGCAGCGCGGGGAACTGTTCGGTCTTCTTGGTCCGAATGGTGCAGGCAAGACGACTGCGATCCGCACCGTGCTGAACATCATCGCGCCGGATACCGGATCCATCACCTTCGACGGGAAGCCGTTCTCACCGGAAATGTGGAATATCATCGGCTATCTTCCGGAAGAACGCGGCCTTTACCGCAAGAGCAAGATCCTCAACACAATTCTCTATTTCGCCTCGCTGAAAGGAATGACCGAGCGTGATGCGAAACCGGCCGCATTCCAATGGCTCGAGCGGTTTGGCCTGAAGGACAGCGCGCACAGGAAGGTTGAGGAGCTCTCGAAGGGGAATCAACAGAAAGTGCAGCTGATCATCTCGATCCTGCATCATCCTCAGCTTCTGATTCTCGACGAGCCATTTTCCGGACTTGATCCCGTCAACCAGATTCTCCTTAAAGATGTACTGATGGATCTCCGACAGCAGAATGTCGCCATCATCTTCTCCACTCACCAGATGGAGCAGGTTGAGAAGATGTGCGACAACATTTGCCTGATCAACAAGGGGAAGGAGGTCCTGAGCGGATCCCTTCGGGATGTGAAGAAACGATACGGGACGAATTCCCTGAAACTCGAGTATGAAGGAGACGGCGAGTTTCTCAAGAAACTGCCGAACGTGAAGCGGGCCGATGTGTACCAGAATTATGCTGAATTGGAGTTGACCGACCCTGCCGGGAGCCGTGCCATTCTCTCGAAGCTTGACGACAAGCTCAATCTCCGCAAATTTGAAATTGTTGAGCCCTCCCTCAATTCGATTTTCATCAACGTGATAGGTCCTCCGCCCGCGGCGCCTGAGATTGTTCCGGCGCCGGTTGCCGCGAAGAAGCCGAAAGAGCCCACAGATCCTCGAGTGAAAAAAGAGCTGCGGTCCGCGGTGATGAGTGTCGTGGGATTGCTCATCATTACTGCGGCGACGATCTTCAGTACAGACCCTGTCTGGTATCTCCCCTTGGTCTTTCTCCCGTTTACAGGATTCTCGTTCTTCAAATATTTCCGCGTGAAACGGGAAGTCCAGGCGGAGACCAGGCCCAAGGCGGGAGGGCCCATCGAATGAAATACCTCGAAGTGGCCAAATGGGAGTTCATGGAGAAGGTCAAATCAAAGGCCTTCATCATCTCGCTGATCGTGATGCCGGTCATCATGGTTCTGTTCGGCGTTCTTCCGGGGCTGCTTGCCTCGAAGCCGGATGACAAGACCACCATCATTGGCGTAATCGATGAGACCGGTACGATCATTGACCGTCTGTCGCAGCGCGTCGATGAAAAGTACAAGCTTCCCGACGGCCGTCCGAACTACATGATCCGCAACATCAAGGAAGATTTGTCGCCCGAGGAGCAGCGGTCTCGCGCTGTCAAGATGGTAACGGAGAAAAAGATCGAGGGATACTTCTACATTCCATCCACGGCCTACGACAGCGGAAAGGTCGAATATCGTGCCGAGAATGTCGGGAACCTGAGGGTGGGAGAGCGGTTTGCGCGGACGATTGAGGAAGTGATTGTCGAGCACCGGCTGAAAGGCCAGGGTCTCGATCCGGAGCTCGTCCGGAAAATGATGAAGGGGATCGACGTCCGGTCGATCAAGGTCAGCGAGAAGGGGGAGGAGAAGGATTCGGGATTCCTGGAAACCTTCTTCAGCGCATACATCGTCATCATGATGCTGATGTTCCTTGTGCTGACGTCGGGCCAGTTGCTGATCCGCAGCGTAGTGGAGGAGAAGTCAAACCGCGTGATCGAAGTGCTCCTCTCTTCATGCTCGGCCCGCGATCTCATGGTCGGCAAGATCCTCGGCTTGAGCGGATTGGGGATCCTTCAAATGGTCATCTGGGGACTTATCGGATTGGGGATTGCGCTGAAGACCGGCGCGAGCCTTTTCGCCTTGGAGAATCTTGCTCTCTCCGCCGTCTATCTCCTGCTTGGCTATTTGCTGTACTCCGCGATCTTCGTTGCGGCCGGATCGCCGGTCACGACCGAACAGGAAGCACAGCAGATTACGAGTTACGTCAGCTTGTTCCTCGTGTTTCCGATTGTGCTGGCCATGCCGGCGATGCAGAATCCTGACTCGCCGCTGATCCGGATTCTGACGTACGTTCCGTTGCTTACCCCGGCGTTCATGGTGATGCGCATTCCTATCCAGATGCCGCCGCTCTGGGAAATCCTGGCGACGATAGCGCTGCTGGTCGCTTCAAGTGTACTGATGATGTGGGTCGCGGGTAAGATCTTCCGGACCGCCATTCTGGTATACGGAAAGCGCCCGACGATCAGCGAGCTCCTGCGGTGGGTCCGGGCGTCATGATGCCGGTGTTTCACGATGATTGAAACAGGTGTGTTCGTTATTCACTAAACTCTCCAGACCGTCTGTGAACCTCGAAACCATTCTCTTCTATTTTCTAGGCACAATTTCGGTTGGCTCGGCGCTCATGATGGTGACGCGCAAGAGTCCCGTGATTGCTGCGCTCTACCTGATTCTCAATTTCTTCGCCTTGGGGGGACTCTACCTCACCCTGCACGCACAGTTCATCGCGTTCATCCAGATACTGGTGTATGCCGGTGCGATCATGGTCCTCTTTCTGTTCGTGATTATGCTTCTGAACCTGGGCGACGAAAAGAAGCTGACAGAGAAAATCTCCACCAAGAAAATCATCGGCGCGGGACTCAGCTTTGGCGTCCTCATGGAGCTGCTCTACGTCATCGGCTTCTCGGGGGCAACGCTTCCCCCATCGCAGTTTGAAAAGGCGGTGGAAGTCGGAACGGTCGAGCATATCGGCCTCCAGCTGTTCACGACGTTTCTTTTTCCGTTCGAAGTGACTTCGGTCCTCTTGCTGGCGGCAATCGTCGGAGCCGTCGTGCTGGCCAAGAAAAAACTGAATTGATGCCATGGAACTACAACCGTATCTGTTTCTGAGTGCCATAACATTTGTGATCGGCGTCGTCGGCGTCCTGGCAAGGCGAAATGCCATCATTGTATTCATGTCGATCGAACTCATGCTGAATTCCGTCAACCTGAGCCTCGTTGCATTCTCGTCGTTCCTCGGCGATGCGACGGGGCAAATGCTTGTGTTTTTCGCTATGACCGTCGCCGCAGCAGAGGCGGCCGTCGGCCTGGCGATCATCATTGCCATGTTCCGGAACAGGCAGACAGTCAATCTGGAAGAAATCAATATCCTGAAGTGGTGACAAAATGAATTGAGTCATCGGATCATTTGGTGATTTGGCTATCTGACGATTTAGGAATTTGTCAATGCCTCCACTGCCCCGATGGCCAGATGACCCGATCGGTAAATCTCCCGATCTCAAAGCAGCTTACTCTTTGAACTAACTCATCATCGAGCCAAATGTTCTCCCTCACTCCACTCATAGTTCTCTTTCCGCTGATCGGCTTTCTTGTGCTCGGACTGCTGGGCAGGAAGATCAAGAACGAAACGCTGCTCGGCATCATCGGCAGCGGAAGCGTCGGGCTCTCGTTTTTGGTGACGGCCTCCGTCTTTTTCACAATGTTGGGGCTGCAGCCGGAAGAACGAAAACACATCGTGGAGCTCTTTACCTGGATTTCTACATTCACCGGAACGAGCTCCTCGGTCAATGTCTCCGTGGCCTTCCAGATCGACCAGCTGTCGATTCTCATGGCATTGATCGTTACCGGTGTCGGGTTCCTGATTCATGTCTATTCGATCGGCTATATGCATGGGGATCCGGCATTCTGGCGATTCTTCGCCTACCTGAATCTCTTCATCTTCGCGATGCTGAACCTCGTTCTGGCCGACAACTTTCTCCTTATGTTCCTCGGCTGGGAGGGTGTGGGACTCTGTTCGTACCTCCTCATTGGTTTCTGGTATGACAGAAAATTCGAGACGGGCGGCTACAAGCCCGGCACGGCCACGACAGCTGACGCGGCAAAAAAGGCGTTTGTCGTCAATCGTATCGGCGATTTCGGATTCCTTCTCGGCATGTTCCTGATTTTCACTCAGTTCGGGAGCCTGAACTTCGAGACCGTCTTTGGCGGTGCCTCTGTGCTCAGCGAAGGCGGCAACACAATGGTCTGGATCTGCCTTCTTCTTTTCCTCGGTGCCACCGGAAAGTCTGCGCAAATTCCCCTCTTTGTCTGGCTGCCTGATGCAATGGCAGGCCCGACTCCTGTGAGCGCTCTTATCCACGCTGCGACCATGGTTACAGCGGGCGTGTATATGGTGGCCCGGTGCGCGATCCTCTTTGCCCTTGCTCCAACGGCGCTCGAAGTCGTTGCAATGATCGGCGGGTTGACCGCGATCCTGGCTGCGAGCATCGGACTCGTGCAGAATGACATCAAGAAGGTGCTGGCATATTCGACCGTGAGCCAGTTGGGATACATGTTCCTTGGATTGGGTGTGGCGGCTTTTACAGCGGGCATTTTCCATGTTCTGACCCACGCGTTCTTCAAGGCATTGCTCTTCCTCGGGTCGGGCGCTGTCATCCACGCCATGCATGATGAGCAGGACATCCAGAAGATGGGCGGCCTCAAGCACTATTTGCCGACAACCTACAAGACGTTTCTTATCGGCGCGATCGCCATCGCAGGCATTCCGCCGTTTGCAGGCTTCTTCAGCAAGGACGAGATTCTTTGGAAGGCGTTCAGCAGTGAACATGGCTCCATGGTCCTCTGGGCTCTTGGTGTTCTCGGGGCTGCGCTCACGGCGTTCTACATGTTCCGGCTTGTCAGCCTGACGTTCGACGGCGAGAAACGCTATGGTTCCGATCTCCATCCTCATGAAGCTCCGAAAACAATGACCGTTCCTCTGATCATCCTCGCGGTGTTGTCCGTGGCTGGAGGATTCGTGGGCGTTCCGGAGAGCTTGATGGGGAGCAACGCACTCGAGCACTGGCTCGAGCCGGTCTTCGCACCGGCGTATGACAAGCTGCATGTTAGTCCACACCCGATCGAGATCACCGAGTACCTGCTGATGGCGCTCTCCGTCGCGGTGGCAGCCGGAGGCATCTATGCAGCCCGATATGTCTATCTCCGGAGGGCAGAGCTGGCAGAACAGTGGAAGGCAAAGTATGCCCTTGCGTACCGCGTCCTGTTCAACAAATACTATATCGACGAAGCCTACGATGCTGCAGTTGTGACGCCAACGGTGAAGGTGTCGGAGGGGTTGCTCTGGAAGGGCGTCGATGTTGCGGTTATTGACGGGATCGTCGATGGTTCCGCGAAGCTTGTGGCGTTTGCAGCGCGGGGGATACGCCTTGTCCAAACGGGGGTAGCTCAACAGTACGCCGCCGTCTTTGTCGGTGGTATTCTGTTCATCCTCCTATGGTTGATACTCAACTAGACTAGCCGCCGAGAGAGGTCCATGGTTTTTGAACATATTTTGTCGATTACAATCTTCCTACCGCTCCTTGGTGTCCTGGCACTGTTCCTGGTGAACAAAGACAACAGCCACGCGATCAAGCTCGTCGGATTGTTCACGAGCGCGCTGACGTTTGTGATCTCACTCGCCCTCTATTTCCAGTTCGATGCCACAGCGCCCGGCTTCCAGTTCAGAGAATACGCCGTCTGGGTGCAAAGCCTGAACATCGGCTACTATGTCGGCATCGATGGAATGTCGCTGCTCCTTATCGTCCTGACAACATTTCTCACGCCGATTGCGCTTCTCGGCACCTGGAACTCGATCGAGCACAAGCTGCGCGGCTACACGATGATGATCCTTCTGCTGGAAGTCGGCATGGTAGGTGTCTTTGCATCTCTCGATCTGTTCCTCTTCTACATGTTCTGGGAAGCGATGCTGATCCCGATGTACTTCATCATCGGTATCTGGGGCGGGCAGAATCGGATCTACGCGGCCATCAAGTTCTTCCTCTTCACGCTCTTCGGCAGCCTGTTGATGCTCGTGGCTATTCTTGCTCTCGGATACTATGCCTCGACGCTTCCCGATGGGTACTTCACTACGAACCTTGTGCAGCTCTACAGCGTCGGACCCCGCATGGCGTTGACACTGCAGACCTGGATGTTCCTGGCGTTTGCGCTGAGTTTTGCCATCAAGGTCCCGTTGTTCCCGTTCCATACCTGGCTGCCTGACGCGCACGTCCAGGCACCGACGGCAGGGAGCGTGCTGCTGGCCGGGGTACTCCTGAAAATGGGGACGTACGGCCTGATCCGGTTCTGTTTGCCGCTCTTTCCGCATGCTGCACTGAAGTTCGTCCCGTTGCTTGGCATACTCGCCGTGATAGGCATTATCTATGGCGCGCTGGTGGCGATGGTTCAGACGGACCTGAAGAAACTCGTCGCATACTCTTCCGTGTCGCATCTTGGATTTGTAGTGCTTGGGATCTTTGCGATGACCGAGGAAGGAATCCAGGGTGCGATCATTCAAATGGTCAATCACGGATTGTCCACAGGGGCGCTCTTCCTGATTGTCGGGATGATCTACGACAGAGCGCACACGAGAACGATTTCGGATTTCGGCGGTGTGGCGAAAATCATGCCCGTGTTCGCGACCTTCTTCTTGATCGTGTCGTTGTCCTCCATCGGATTGCCGGGACTCAACGGCTTTGTGGGTGAATTTCTCGTGCTGCTGGGCAGCTTCAAATCGACGGTCCTCGCTACGCCGGCGTACACGGTGTTTGCCTCATCGGGTGTGATTCTTGCCGCCGTGTACCTGCTTTGGGCCTACCAGCGCATGATGTTTGGAAAGGTCCGAGAAGACAGACTCTATGGAGGACATGCGCTCTCGGACATCAACGGAAGAGAGATTGTATCCCTTGCCTTCCTGGTACTCTTCATCGTATGGATCGGAGTGTATCCCGGAACGTTCCTCACCAAATCGGCACCGATGGCCAAACAACTGGTCCAGGGGATGGAAGGGATCCGGCAAGGAGTCCTGATTCGCACGGCGGAGCAGAATGCGCAGTCGGCAGTACCGCGCTGATTCGGGAACCGGTAGTTCAGGAGAGCGATGAAGAAAGCGCAAAGGTGGTTGATCGGTCTCGCGGTCCTTGGAGGTGCGGCTGCCTTCGCGTTCTTCAACATATTCGAGCATCTGCTCGAAGGGCAGGTGATCAGCCCGGTGCCTCTCTGGTTGGCGGCACCGTTTGTGATTTTGCTCGCTTCTATTGCAATCGTACCATTCATCAATCGGGAATGGTGGGAGCACAGGTACCCGGCCGTAGCTCTCGCATTGGGGCTTGTCGTTGTAGCCTACTACTTGCTGATCCTCGGCAATGCTCCCCGTCTCGCGCTGACGCTGTACGATTATGTCAGTTTCATATCGCTGATTGGGTCGCTCTTTGTCGTGGCAGGTGGCATCCACTTCAATCTCCGGGGGAAAGCTGCCCCCTGGGAGAACGTGGCGTTGCTCGGGTTCGGAGCCTTGATCTCCAATGTGCTCGGTACGACCGGCGCATCTATGCTGTTGATAAGACCGTATCTGCGAAGCAACAAGTTCAGAGTGCGCGGTTACCACGTAGTGTTCTTTATTTTCATTGTCAGCAATGTCGGCGGCGCTCTGACACCGATCGGGGATCCGCCTCTGTTCCTTGGATTTCTGAAAGGGGTGCCGTTCTTCTGGGTGGTTACGCGGGCATGGCATTCCTGGCTGCTCGTGTCGGGACTTCTGCTGGCACTGTTCTACATCATCGACAGATATCACTTCCGGAAGGTCTCGCGCAAGCTCCAGGTGGAAGCGATTGAGCATGAAGTCGTCCGATTCAGCGGTTTGCACAATGCCTTGTTTCTGGTCATTATCATTGCGGCGGTCTTCGTTGAGAAACCGCTGATTCTGAGAGAGATTATCATGTGGAGTGCGGCGCTGGCGTCGTACTACACAACAAAGGCGGAAGTGCACGGCAAGAACGAGTTCAACTTTATGCCGTTGAAAGAAGTGGCGATTCTGTTCCTTGGGATTTTTGCGACCATGATTCCGGCGCTCGACTGGCTGGAGCTGAATGCACCGAAGCTCGGCATTGCCACGCCGGGGCAGTTTTTCTGGTACACCGGGACCCTGTCCAGTGTGCTGGACAATGCGCCGACGTACCTGAGTTTTCTGAGCACGGCAATGGGGTTGCACGGGGGATCCGTCGACAACGCCTCGCACATTCAGGCGATCCTCGGAACCGCGCAGCCTTTGGCCCTCGGACTTGATAATCCTCTGCAGCCGGGGGCGATGGCGTTTACCACCTCATCCTGGAAGTTCGTTCAGGCCATTTCTCTGGGCGCCGTGTTCTTCGGGGCGATGACGTATATCGGCAACGGCCCGAACTTTATGGTGAAGTCAATTGCCGAGCAGGCACGTGTCGAGTGCCCCTCGTTCTTCGGGTATGTCGCAAAATACAGCATACCGGTGCTGATCCCGGTGTTCTATTTGGTGTGGCTGCTGAATTTTTCATCGTGAGCATGTTCAAAAGTATCCTCGTGAAGACTATATGAGTATTACCTCGACCGACCTCTTCAACAGCTCTCCGCTCATTGCGATCGTCGCGTTCGCGTTGTTGACGCTAATCGTTGAAGCTCTGGGAAAAGACAAACCGGCGCTTTCATACTGGATGAGCCTCCTCGGAGTTGTCACTGCGCTCGTCCTTTCCTTTGTGCATTTGGATAGCGGAGTCCCGGTCTTCGGTGAAATGCTCTTCCAGGGTGGTTTCGCCGGGTACTGCAATATCATCTTCCTCAGCTCGGCCTTGATCTCGATCATTCTGACGAAAGGCTACCTCGAACGGATGGAGGCTCACCGGGGTGAAATCTACATCCTGATATTGTTCGCCACGTCCGGCATGATGCTCATGGCGGGTGCGCTGAATCTCATCACGGTTTTCCTGGGCATCGAACTGATGTCGGTTTCGCTCTATGTGCTGGCAGGATTCCTGAGGAAGAAAGAACGGTCGAACGAGTCTGCCCTGAAGTACTTTCTTCTTGGCGCGTTTGCAACGGGTTTCCTCCTCTACGGCATCGCTCTGATTTACGGAATTTCAGGAACGACGAACCTCCTGCTCATTCACGAGTCATATGCCCAGCACATCCGGAATCCAATTTTCCTGATCGGCTGCGGCTTGATCCTCGTCGCACTGTCGTTCAAGGTGTCTGCGGTCCCGTTCCACATGTGGGCCCCCGATGTCTACGAAGGCGCCCCAACCCCTGTGGCAGGATTCATGTCAACTGCTGCGAAGGCGGCAGCGTTCGCCACGTTTGTTCTTCTCTTCATCAGGATTTTCTCGATCGCCGGAACAAGCCTGAGTCAGATCATCGCATTCGTTGCGGCGGCTTCCATGATTCTGGGAAACGTAACTGCCATTGCGCAGACGAATATCAAACGAATGCTTGCTTACTCGAGCATCGCTCACGCCGGCTACATGTTGAGTGGTGTCGCTGCAGCGAACCCGGAAGGAGAGACAGGAATCCTGTTTTACCTTCTCGCCTACACGTTCATGAACGTCGGCGCGTTTGGCATCGTGTCGTGGATTGAACGACAAGACGACAAACAACTTACGCTCGATGATTACGCAGGACTCGGTGCCCGGCAACCTGTGGTGGCCGCACTCATGGCGATATTCATGTTCTCACTGGCAGGAATTCCGCCGTTTGCAGGATTCTTTGGAAAATACTATGTTTTCCTGGCAGCCGTCAAAGCGGATATGACGTGGCTGGCTATTGTCGGTGTTCTCACGAGTCTGGTTTCGGCTTACTACTATCTCCGGCTTGTTGTGCTGATGTACTTCCGCGAAGGAGATGCAGATGTCAGCAAGTCGGTTCCCGTTTCAGCACTGGTTGCTGTCGCCGCAGCGGCCCTGCTGGTCCTCGCACTTGGTGTCTTCCCGTCCCTTGTCGTCAACCTGACAAGGGGTTTCTTCAAGATCTGACGGCCCTCCAATGCGGACACTGGTTTCGGCAAAGGAAATGCGATGGTGTGATGAGACTGCCATCAATACCTATGGTGTCCAGAGTCTTCTTCTCATGGAACAGGCGGGAAGGGGAGTCGCTGACTCCGCCTCGAATCACTTCGGGCCGCTGGAGGGAAAGGACGTTCTGGTCTTCTGTGGCAAAGGAAACAATGGCGGTGATGGATTTGTCGTCGCCCGCCTTCTCCTGAACCAAGGCGCAACCCTGCAAGTCGTAATCCTCGCGTCCCCGTCTGAACTGGAGGGCGACGCAAAAACCAATTTCAAGATCCTCTCCAATCTGGCTCGGACTCATCGGGCGAGCCTGGTTATCCAGCGCTATTCGATCCGACTTCTCTCCCGCAGAAGGAAACCTCATCTCATTATCGACGCGATCTTCGGAACGGGTTTCTCGGGGGATTTGCGGCCACCTGTGCGGCAACTCGTCAATTGGATAAACGCACAACGCGTCCCTGTGCTTGCGGTCGATATCCCGTCCGGAGTCAACGGGACAACCGGAGCTGCCAAAACGGGCGCCGTCCGAGCGACCAGAACAGTGACGTTCGGCCTGATGAAGACCGGCCTTCTCTGCAATCAGGGGCAGGACTATTGCGGGGAGATCGAAGTCGCTGATATTGGAATTCCGCCAGCAGTTCATCGGGCAAAACAACTGAAGACGTTTTTAGTCGAACCCGGCGATGTCGGGCAGCGTCTTCCCCGGAGGCCATCAACCGCCCACAAGTACTCTGTTGGGAAAGTCCTTGTGCTGGCTGGGTCGAAAGGATTTACGGGAGCTGCATATCTTTGCGCAATGGCGGCGCTCCGCACAGGCGCAGGGGCTGTGATGCTCGCGACGCCGGAGTCAGTGTATCCTGTGCTTGCCCGCCGTCTCGCCGAAGCGATCGTCAACCCTCTTCCGGCAACAGGCGCTGGTACCCTCGCGATGTCAGCGCTCCCCGCACTGAAGGAAAAAATGAAGTGGGCGGATGTCCTCGTCATTGGACCTGGGTTGTCGACCAATGCCGAAACGCAGGAAGTGATCCGGACAATCCTTACTTCTTATGACGGAAACCTCGTTGTCGACGCCGATGCTCTCCGGGCGGTGGGAGAAATCGGGTTGAAGCGAATGGCGAGGCTCAAGGGGAAGTTCATCCTGACGCCGCATGTCGGCGAATGCTCGCGTATCATGGGAGAGCCCAGTGCCCGCATCGACGAAGAACGAATTGAAACAGCGCGGAAAGGGGCAAAGATCGGCCGACTGACGCTCGTCCTGAAAGGCGGGCCTACGGCGGTAGGCCTGAGGGACGGCAGCGTTCTGCTGAATTCCACGGGAAATCCCGGGATGGCAACAGTAGGATCGGGCGATGTGCTCGCCGGAATGATCGCCTCGCTGTGGGCTCAGGGGATGTCAGGGGACGATGCGGCTTGGTCCGGAGTGCTGCTCCACGGTCTGGCAGGAGATATCGCCAAAGAGAACCTCGGTGAGCGGAGCATCGTGGCGCATGATCTCATCGATCAGATTCCCGCGGCGGTGAGAAGGGTAGAAGCCATCTGAAGAACTTCTTCAAATACCAGCTTCCGCCCGTACTTTGGATACTTCTGATTTATTACTTGTCGTCGAAGTCGACATTCTACTTTCGCTTCAGAGTCCCGCCCGGTTCGGACAAGATCGCTCACGCCTTTATCTACTTCGTCCTGTGCTGGTTGACGCGCAGGGCCTTCTTCCATCAGAAGACGTTTCCGCTCCTTCGGGACTATGCGCTGATGGGTGCGTTCGTCTTCAGCGCAGTGTACGGTGTTCTGGATGAATATCACCAGAGCTTTGTCCCTGGCCGCTCTGTCGACTTCCACGATTTTCTGGCCGACTGCGGCGGTGCGCTGCTTTATAGCGCTCTCTTCTGGTTGCTTCAGCGCCGCAATGGCGGCAAGGAGCAGGCAGGTCAGGGTTGACTCAGCATTCAATTCTGTTTATATTTGTAGCATAAACACATCCGCCGCGTGCTCTTGAAGCCGGCGGTTTTTTGTTCTTGAGGGGTCCGCAACCGATAACTCGCCAACGACCGCTGACGTGAAGTTCGATCTCCTGACAACCGATGGAAAGGCCAGAACCGGCAGGTTCGAGACAGGTCACGGAGTTGTCGAGACACCCGTGTTCATGCCGGTCGGAACGCAGGGAAGCGTCAAGGCGATCGAGAACAGGGAGTTGGAGGGGATTGACGCCCGGATCATTCTCGGAAATACGTACCATCTTTATTTGCGCCCGGGAACAGAGCTGATCAGGGAAGCGGGGGGGCTTCACAAGTTTATTGGATGGAACAGGGCGCTCCTGACCGACAGCGGGGGGTACCAGGTCTTCAGCCTGAATGACCTTCGCACGATCGAAGAAGTTGGCGTGACATTCAAATCGCACATCGACGGTTCCGCCCATACGTTTACTCCGGAGTCGGTCGTGCGGATACAACGGGACCTGGGGTCGGACATTTTGATGGTCCTGGATGAATGCGCACCGTTTCCGTGCGACCTGGAATATGCACGAAAGTCGAACGAGTTGACGGTACGCTGGGCAGACCGCTGTAGGAATGAGTTTGAACGAACCACGCCCCTCTACGGGCATCCTCAGGCTCTTTTCGGCATAGTTCAGGGGAGTATCTATCCTGAGATCCGGGAAGCGAGTGCCCGCTCTCTGGCGGGAATGGATTTCGACGGTTACGCAATAGGCGGTTTGGCGGTGGGGGAGTCGGCAGTAGAGATGTACAGGATCGTAGAGTTTACCGAGCCCTTGCTTCCGGCGGAAAAGCCCCGGTATCTGATGGGTGTCGGAACGCCTGCGAATCTTCTTGAGGCGGTGGGGAGGGGGATCGACATGTTCGATTGTGTCCTACCGACGCGAAACGGACGGAATGCAAACCTTTTCACGAGGCGCGGGACGCTCAACATGAGGAATGCGAAATACAGGGCAGATCTCACGCCGCCGGATCAGGATTGCGATTGCTACACGTGCAGTAACTTTACGCGCGCCTATCTCAGGCACCTCTTCCAGGTTCGTGAAATCGTCGGTCTGCAGCTGGCAACCATTCACAACCTTTCGTTCTATCTCTGGCTTATGAAGCAGGCCAGAGCAGCGATTTCCGAAAATCGGTTTGACGTTTGGAAACGTTTGGTTGTGAGCCAGTTGGAAGCCGAAGAAACGGCTGGATCAGTGCAATAGAATTTCTGACGAAGAGAATCGCCACTAAGTCACAAAGGCACGAGGCTTTGGAGAGATGGTCATTCAATCTTCTCTCGATTCCCAGTGTCTCGGTGTCTTTGTGGCAGAAATCAGAGCTTCTTCAACCTATCAGCGAACACCTACACCACACACCACGGAGGAAAACGTGTATCAGATCCTTGCTCAACAAACGCCTGACGGCGGCGGCTTCATACAGACGATTGTCCTGTTCGGCCTGATTTTCGTCATCTTCTACTTCATGATCATTCGCCCTCAGCAAAAACGCCAGAAAGAGCGTCAGAAGATGCTCGATTCCATCGAAAAGGGAGACAAGATCATCACCGCGGGTGGTATCCACGGAACGGTCGTGGGGATCGAGGAGAAGACTGCCCTGGTGCAGATTGCGGACAACGTGAAAGTGAAAGTCGATCGCGGATCGATCGGCAACGTTCTCCGCGAGGCCAAGCCGGAAGAGAAAACCAAGTAGCATCACTCTGGTACCGATATCATGGATCACCATTCGCAGTCACATTTTGACACGATCGAAACGGCCCTGGAAGAATTGCGCCAGGGGCGCGTCATTATCGTGGTCGATGATGAGGATCGGGAGAACGAGGGTGATTTCATGTTTGCTGCGGAGAAGGCCACTCCTGAGCACCTCAATTTTATTCTGCGGGAGGGGCGAGGTGTGGTTTGTGTTCCGCTTACCGCCGAGCGCACCAGCTCCCTGGGCCTCGAGTCGATGGTGGAGACAAACACGTCGCTCCATGAGACCTCGTTCACTGTTTCGGTGGACGTTCTTCAAGGAACGAGCACCGGTGTCTCTGCTGCAGACCGTGCCGCAACCGTGAAGGCACTGGCAGATCCGGCGACCCATGCAAATGATCTCGCAAAACCCGGACACATCTTTCCTCTTCGCTCCGCTGAAGGGGGCGTGCTGCGACGGGCAGGCCACACAGAGGCTGGAGTCGATCTCTGCCGGTTAGCCGGACTGCACCCGGCAGCCGTCCTTTGCGAGATCCTGAACGAAGACGGCTCGATGGCGCGGGTGCCAGAGCTTGTCAAACTCGCCGAAAGGTTCAATCTCAGGATCATCACGGTCAGGAGCCTGATAGAATTCCGGATACAGCGAGAGAAACTGGTGCACCGGGTGGTGACGACGAAGCTGCCGTCGAAGTTTGGCGACTTCGCCCTTCATCTGTATCGGAGCGAAACGGATGGCAAGGAGCACATCGCGCTCGTCAAGGGCACGATTCATCCCGACACACCTGCCCTGGTGCGCGTGCACTCGGAGTGCCTCACCGGAGATGTCTTCGGTTCGCTGCGCTGCGACTGCAACGAGCAGCTGGTGGCCGCGATGCAAAATATCGAAAAAGAAGGTACGGGTGTTGTGCTCTACATGCGGCAGGAGGGAAGGGGCATTGGACTTCTGAACAAGCTGAAAGCCTACGGATTGCAGGATGAAGGTCTCGATACCGTCGAGGCGAACGAGAAACTGGGATTCAGGCCTGATCTCCGCGACTACGGCATCGGTGCCCAAATTCTCCGCGACCTTGGTGTCGGAAAGATGAAACTGATGACCAATAATCCGAAGAAGCTCGTCGGATTGCATGGGTATGGATTGGAGATCGTCGAGAGAGTACCGCTGGAGGTCGACCCCAATTTCTTCAACGAACATTATCTCAAGGCGAAGCGGGACAAACTGGGTCATCTGATACTGATTGACCAGGCGCGAGGAGCGTAATCGCACAATGGGGACGGGCGGACACTTTTTTCTTGCGTCTGACTGATTTTTGTCATAGCTTGCTCATGAAGCAAGCAAGAGCCACCATCTCCTGTCAGGGATGATGGCTTTTCTTTTTGCCTTGTCGATATGGCACCAGGAGCGTGACAAGGTTACTGCCGGAGGGCATATGGGAGAGAAGAATAACGGCACGGTGTATCTGACTCGGGAGCGTCTTGTCGAGTTGGAGGCGGAGTTGCGTGATCTCAAGATCAATGGCAGGGCGGAAATCGCCTCAAAGATCGCTGAAGCGCGGGCCCATGGAGATCTGAGCGAAAACGCCGAGTACGATGCCGCGAAGGAAGCTCAGGAGCACCTCGAGATCCGCATCGGCAAGCTCGAGGAAACGCTCATGCGAGCACGGGTCATTGACGGTTCAGAACTCCCAAATGACAAGGTCTACATTCTCTCGTTCGTTAAACTTGAGGATCTCAAGACGGGTGAAACGACCGAGTATCGGCTCGTCTCGCCCGAGGAAGCTGATTTCGAAAAGAACAAGATTTCAGTCACATCACCGTTCGGCAAGGGTTTGATGGGGAGAGTCAAAGGGGATCTCGTTTTCATTCGCGTCCCCGCCGGTGAACTGAAGTACAAGATCCTGGAGATCAGCAGGTAGTTTTATCCGCCGTCATACGTGTATGCGCCGGTATGCCCGGAATCAAGAAACCCGTCACATTGCCGCAACTTTACGACCATCTGGTCTGCCGTGCCCCGCAACCTCGAACTCAAAGCCTCCTATCCAACGCTCAACAACGCCATTCGTACTGCGCGCGATCTGGGCGCACGGAGACAAGGAATCCTGCATCAAACGGATACTTATTTCCTCTCAGGTTCGGATCGGCTCAAGTTGCGTGAAATCCGTGGCGAGCACGCAGAGCTGATTTTCTATCGCCGACCCAATACGAACTCATCCCGTTACTCTGAGTATACCGTCGTCCGGGTCTCCGAACCCAGGCGTGTGAAAACGCTTTTTTCGAGGCTTTTCGGGATTCAAGCCGTCGTAGTGAAGAGGCGGCTTCTCTTCCTCTACGAAAACGCCCGAATCCACATCGATACAGTTGCGGGATTGGGTAACTATATTGAATTCGAAGTCCTTGTGGTTCGTGGAAAGAAGCAGGCGGAGCTTCTTATGGCGTTCCTTCGGAAGGAGTTTCGCATTGAAAAGAAATCGTTGATTGGCGGCTCGTACAGCGATATCATGATCAGACAGAAGAGGCGTGGCACAAATCGTGCATGAAACAGGCTGAGGAAAAATAAAACTTCGCGCTTGACTTTGTGCATGAACGCGTCTATATTTTTGGTGTTGTTGATTTGCGGACACCGCACGGGTGTTGAAAATAAAATACTTGCGTTCCGATACCGTTTTTGGTATATTTTCACACCGCATGCGGGAATAGCTCAGTTGGTAGAGCGCAACCTTGCCAAGGTTGATGTCGCGGGTTCGAATCCCGTTTCCCGCTCTGTCCCATCCCCGATGAGGGGGAGGGACATCTGGCAGCCAGTTGTCAAGCACTCTGGTTACCAGACTCACTTCCTCTATGAACTTGCCCCGTTGCCACCACTCCCACCAGGCAACGGGGTCTTTTTTTCTCATGGGGAGCTTTTCCCATGCAAAATGTCGAATGCAGAATGTGAAATGAATGTTGGCGGTCGAAGATCTGAAGTCATTGATTTTCGACTTTCACCAATCGGATCATTCATTTTTCGCTCTGCACTTTTCATTTTGCATTTGTCATTTTGAGTTGCCTTTTATGGCGCGGTACCCAAGTGGTAAGGGAGAGGTCTGCAAAACCTTTATGCGCCGGTTCGAATCCGGCCCGCGCCTCTCACAAAGGTAGAAGGAAGAAGTAAGAAGGTAGAAGTGAGGTCCTAGAAAGTCCCTTTATCGTTAGACGTAAGACCGCAGCTAGTTCCCGGATGGTAAGACGGTAGACGTGAGAACGCGGAAGGCGCTCGGATGGTTAGATGGTAGACGTGAGGGCACGGAAAGTGCCCAGGTGGTTAGACGGTAGAGGTGAGGTTCAAGCGACGACTGAGGTCCCCGATGGGGCCTTTTTTTTGATCGATTGGTTGGTGGTTTGAGTCAGCCACGCACTCCGCAATCCGAAACCTGTGGTGAGCGCTGCCTCCGGGCTATGCATCAGATGGCAGGCGTCGAACCATCCGCAATTCGCAATAGCTGCGCAGCATTTGCGCTTCCCTGGCTTCGCGAGCAAATTTGCCTTCCCCCTCAATCTTCCTTAACTTTCAACCTGAAACTCGAAACCTGAAACTGAATACTCGTTTTGGCCGGGGTGGCGGAATTGGTAGACGCACAGGACTTAAAATCCTGTGTCCTGCAAAGGGCGTGCGGGTTCGAGTCCCGCCCTCGGCACGAACTACACCAAAATCCTTCTTAATTCAACATTCGTTAATCGATGTTCGATATTCACAGAGCACAAACCTCTTCGGTGCGCGGTGAATATCGAATACTGAATATCGAATTCAGAATACCGAAGTGGATTAATGATCCCATCCTCGGCACGAGCTTCACCAAGAGGTCCTCTTAGATCGACAATCGCCAATCGATATTTGCTATTCCCCGAGCCTTATCCCTCTCTGCTTGAGGATCCCCTCTTTGTCAGGAGCTTCGCCAGGAATCCTTCCTCGATCGACAATCGTCAATCGACATTCGCTATTCCCCGAGCCCTATCCCTCTGCTCTCAAATACTCTTGCCGTTTGACGGCCCTCTCCCAGAATGCTTCTTCATTCTACATTTGTTGATTGATCTCGGTTCTCACCCAACCTCTTCAGGCTCGCTCGTCCATGTGGGAGCGCGATTGGCTGCAATTGAGGGGTATCGATATCAGAACTACAGACTGGGGTAGACTATCGCGTGTACGTTGAAGCCGCCGAATCGAAATCGGCAGTGGAGGCATTGAGAAGGGGAAACGTCTCAACTCTTATTGTGTCCGAAGAGACCATCTGAACGATCATGAGTCCGACGGAAATGTGCTGGAAGCCAAAGGGACTGTTCAACCGGAATGCTACTTTCCCGGTGGAGGGGGTAACTGAGGAGAAATCAGGAGCAGGCTGTATCACCCCGTACACCCCCCGCATCGAGAGGATCCCGCCTATTGAGATTCTGGGGGCGGCAGGATCAATCATGTCGTACACAAATGCAAGGTGCTTCGGCCATCCTTCCGGACCTGCACTCGCCTGACCGGTTGGAAGACCCTTCAAGAACCACGCACCCGCCAATTTGCCCGGAATGTCGAAATCGATCTTGCCGTCCTTATCTGCTCCTGTCCGCCGGACGATCGCATACAAACTGTCTCGTAGAGGTTGCACGAAATATCTGTACGGCGACTCAGCGTGCAGTGTCTGGTACGGATAACGCGACGGATTCGCGAAGCCTTTCAACGTCACCTCATCATTGATGACGCCCATGTCGATCGCGAACGAGTACGGGCTCGTGGTCCCCAACCGTTGACCTGGACGGATCGTGGTTCCTCTTGTGATGTTGCTGTCGAGCAGAATGTGGGACAGGTAGTAACTGAAGGTATTTGTTGTCCGCACCATCACTTTGTGATCTGTGTTGGGAATGCCCAGGCCAGTGACCTCAAAAACGTATCCACCTGCGGGCGCATACACCGTTCGCATGGTCGACATGTCTCCGGTTGTCCGATGGTCCGGATCCACCCAATAGAAGTACACATGATCTGAGGGCAGAGTGTGGCCGGGTGGATTCAGATTCCCAAGCGGTGTAGCATAGAGGATTTCGGATGTGCGCAGTGGAACGGCGGTGAACGATCCCGGGCCCGAAACGCCCATGTCAGGTACGTCCGCCGGATCACTCGCATGTTCGCCGCATCCCGTTAGCATGCCGGATCCGAACACAAACACGGCTACGATGATACGCCGGAACCTGTCAATCGATAGCATCGTATTTATGTCTCATGGTCTCGGGGAATCTGCTACAGGTGTTGGTTTGGTTGTGCACGGCTGTTTCGGAAACGCCGGAGGAGCATATATCGATTAACCACCGGCAGGGGCCTGGAGTTCCTCGTGGCATTCGATCGATGGCGATTGTGTCTACGATGAGGTTCGCTGGGCTGGTTGCCTTACCAGTGAAATTTGTTTATCATCGGGAGCGAGCGCGAGAAGCATTCAGCGTGCCGGAATCATCGCTGAAAACAGACCTCACCCTGTCCATCAGATTCTCCCTGGCACCGCTCACCATGCGAATCATCGAACAACACAAGATCATACGAGAGCTTCGGGATTATCTCCCAAAGATGTCCCGTACGGACCAATATGACTTCGAGATGTTCGCGAAACGCGACAAAGACGACGAAGAATTGGATGCATTATCGATCATGAAACTGGAAGCCATGCAACGCAAATATGTCGTGCGGAAATCGAAGAAGGACATTGAAGAGCTCTTCAAGAAAATGACCAATCAGCCTCCCGACAAACAGGATAACTAATGAACTATCGGAAATTCGGAACTACGGGTTTCGACGTATCGGAAATCGGGTACGGGGCGTGGGGAATCGGCGGAGCGTTGTGGCAGGGTGCGACCGATGACGAGTCGATGCGGGCCCTCCATAAGTCGATAGAGCTCGGATTGAACTTTGTGGACACGGCGCTCGCATACGGCGATGGACACAGCGAAAGTCTTGTGGGGCAACTTGTGAA
>Ga0233425_10003175_pt1 | contig 30555 bp, 28 predicted proteins | sample Watercolumn_Towu_2_FD_181712 | JGI IMG/M metagenome (GOLD analysis project Ga0233425, IMG submission 181712) | Freshwater microbial communities from Lake Towuti, South Sulawesi, Indonesia - Watercolumn_Towuti2014_140_MG | ecosystem: Environmental > Aquatic > Freshwater > Lake | place...
AAAGGTTGCCAGGAGGGGCAGGGATGAGCTTGGATTATCGCTTGCGGAAATTGCGCGTCAAGTAGGAGTCAACACATCGAGTATCCGCAAGGCAATTCTAAAACTGGAAGAAGCAGGATAGCAAGGTATATACTTTATGACACTCGGGACACAACGTCCCCAAATAACTCAAACACATCTTTGGGGCCAGGTCTTGCTTTTTGATATTGCCTCATGTATTTCTACTGAACGCAGCAACCATTCGTACAAAAAAGAAATCCGACTTACAGGTTCTCCTTGAGGAGTTTGTATTCTATACTGTCAACAAGCGCGCGGTAGGATGCCTCGATGATATTTTCCGAAACGCCGACTGTCCCCCATCTTCCTTCTTCATCGCCGGATTCGATGAGAACGCGAACACGTGCCGAAGTCCCTTTTCCGGCTGTAAGCACACGGACCTTGTAGTCGTGGAGCTTGACTTCCTTTAAGCGGGGATAGAACTTCTCAAGCGCTTTCCTGAGGGCATTATCTATTGCATTCACAGGGCCTTTTCCTTCGGCTGCCGTGTGTTCATCACGTCCTCCGACCTTCACCTTTATAGTTGCCTCGCTGACCGGGTCTTCTCCCTCTTTCCTCTTTTCAACAATGATCCTGAATCCGGTCAAATCAAAAAATCTTTTATGGAGCCCAAGCTCCTTTTTCATCAGTAGTTCGAAGGACGCTTCTGCTGCTTCAAACTGATAGCCTTCGTTTTCAAGGTTTTTCAGGGTAGTTACAATGTTTTGTATCCGGGGTGAATCCGGATCAAGATGTATTCCGAATTCCTCCGCCTTTCTAAGGATGCTGCTTCTTCCTGCCATATCAGAGATGAGAACTCGCCGCGAATTCCCGACAAGTTCAGGGGTAATGTGTTCATACGTCTCAGGCCGCTTTCTTATCGCGCTGACATGAATGCCTGCCTTGTGGGCAAAGGCGCTGTCACCGACAAAAGGCTGTCGTTTAAAGTGTCTGACATTTGCGATTTCGTTTACAAATCTGGACACCTCCCTGAGTTTCCTCAACTGTTCGTCACTGATTGTGTCCATGCCGAGCTTAAGTCTGAGGTTTGGAATAATCGAGCACAGGTTTGCGTTCCCGCACCGCTCTCCGAGGCCGTTGATCGTTCCCTGAACCTGAACAGCGCCGCTTTCAACCGCCACAAGGGAATTTGCCACAGCGCAATCCGAGTCGTTATGAGCATGGATACCAATAGGTATGCTGACCTGCTTCACTACAGTTTCAACAATGGAGCGTATCTCCCCGGGAACCTTGCCGCCATTTGTATCACATAATATAAGGCACCCTGCACCGGCAGCCTCCGCGGCCTTCAGGCACTTCACCGCGAACTCGGGGTTGGAAACATAGCCGTCAAAAAAATGCTCCGCATCGAAAAATACCTTTTCAACATGCCGTTTAAGATATGCAATCGAATTGCTGATGATGTCGATGTTTTCATCCTGTGACACCTTGAGTGCTTCCTTTACATGGAAATCCCAGGCCTTGCCGAAGATGGTGATTATTCTTGCCCTGGAATCAACAAGTGCCTTCATCGTGGCATCGTCTTCAGGTCTCTGCCGCGGCTTGTGTGTACTTCCGAAAGCAACAACCGCAGAGAATTCAATCCCGAGCTTTCTTACCTTCCGGAAATAGTCGTTATCTTTGGGATTGGAGCCGGGCCAGCCGCCTTCAATATATTGGACACCGAGTTCATCAAGCTTTTCCGTTATCCGGAGCTTGTCGTCAACAGAAAAGGAAATATCCTCAGTCTGGGCGCCATCCCTGAGGGTTGTATCATAGATCTCAATGAGACGCACTTACTCTCTCCCGAGATGGAAGGCATCATGCAATACCCTTACAGCAAGCTCTGTATACTTCGTGTCAATGACACAGGATACCTTAATCTCCGATGTGCTGATCATCATGATATTAATCCCGTGATCCGCAAGGGTTCCAAACATCTTTGCCGCAACTCCCGAGTGAGTCCTCATTCCGACACCGACTACGGAAACCTTTGAAATATCATCCCGGAGTATGACATCACGCGACCCCAGGGTATCAGCAATACTTTTGGTTATTTCAAGCGCTTTTTTTCCGTCTGTTTTGGGTACTGTAAAGGAGATATCCGTAGCGTTGTCCTGGCTGCTTATATTCTGCACAATCATGTCAACGATGATATTGGCCTGCGCGATTTCATGGAATAATCTGGCCGCAATGCCCGGCTTGTCCCGGACGGCTATTACCGAAATCTTCGCCTGATTTTTGTCATAGGCAACACCTGAAACCACTACCTTTTCCATATCACCATCCTCCTTGACAACAAGTGTGCCCGGATTGTCATTAAAACTCGACCTGACTACAACCGGAACATTATATTTCTTGGCAAACTCAACAGACCTCGCCTGGAGAACCTTTGCCCCAAGACTCGCAAGCTCAAGCATCTCATCATAGGAGATTCTTTCAAGTTTTCTTGCATCAGGTACAACTCCGGGATCCGTCGTGTAAACACCGTCAACATCAGTATAAATCTCGCAGAGGTCCGCATCGAGAGCAGCGGCAATCGCAACTGCCGTCAGGTCAGACCCTCCCCTTCCAAGAGTGGTAACGTCTGAATTTTCTGTCACTCCCTGGAATCCCGCGATTACCGCGACAATACCCTCATCAAGCGCCTCTTTTACCCTTTCCCCTGTTATCCTCTCAATCCTTGCCCTTGTATGGGCTTCATCTGTTATAATCCCCACCTGTCTGCCAGTAAAGGATACTGACCTGCAGCCCAGTTCGTTTATCGCTATAGCTGTAAGCGCGGCACTTATGCGCTCTCCTGATGAAAGAAGGAGGTCCATCTCACGGTCATCGGGAACAGAAGCCAGTTGCTGCGCAAGCCTGATGAGTTTGTCAGTCTCGCCAGACATTGCCGATACCACAGCAACAACCTTATTCCCCTGTCTCTGTGTACGAACAACCCGTTCGGCAACTGCCTTGATTCTCTCTATGCTTCCGACAGATGTGCCGCCATATTTCTGAACAATAAGCATATACTCAACTCCCCTGAAGGACGGATGCTATCCTTTCAATGATAACACCGATATCCCTGTTCATTACCGTTCTTGCATCTATAATGAGTGAATCATCCCTGATACGGGTGATAACAGGCGGATTCCCTTTTCTCAGCTGTTCCTCAAGTTCATCAACAGTTGTGTTTTTCGGCTTGATTGAGACAACATAGGTGCTGAGTGCCGTTTCCGGCAACGCACCGCCGCCAGCCATTGACGCATCGGGCTGAACCTGAATGGCAGCATTCACGGCACGCCTGGCAAGCCTTGAAGCAATCTTTTTAGCCCTTACCCATATCTCTTCCGGTTTCTGCAGAAGCATCCTTAGCGTCGGGATATGTTCAACCGCCTTTTCTTCGAAAAGATATTCCATCAGCGTTGCCTCAAATCCTGCAAGCGTCATCTTGTCAATACGTACAGCCCTTGTTACCGGGTTCTTCTGGAGCCGTTCTATAAGTTCCTTCTTCCCGACAATAACACCTGCCTGCGGACCTCCGAGGAGTTTGTCTCCGCTAAAGGTCGTCAGGTCAACATCTGTTTTCACAACATCCTGAACGCTTTGCTCTATATGAATACCGTACGGTTTGAGATCCATCAGACATCCGCTCCCCAAATCAAACATTACAGGTATGTTATACCGTTTCCCGAGACCGGCAAGTTCTTCAACCGTCACCTCTTTTGTAAAGCCGACAACCTTGAAATTCGACTGATGGACTTTTAGAATCAGGCCGGTATTTTCATTAATCGCCTTTTCATAATCAAACAGGTGGGTCTTGTTCGTGGTGCCGACTTCACGGAGGATTGCTCCGCTTGCAGCCATAACGTCAGGCATACGGAATGAGCCGCCTATTTCAACAAGCTCTCCCCTCGAAAGAATTACTTCCTTACCCTTTGCCAGCGTGGTAAGACAGAGAAGAACCGCCGCCGCATTATTGTTGACGACAAGCGAGTCTTCAGCTCCGGTTACCTCGCTGATAATACGTTTGATATGAGAGTAGCGCTTCCCGCGCTCACCTTTTTCAATATCATATTCAAGATTGGAATAACTTCCGGCAACCTGCATAATGTTCTCAAGCGCCCGGTCAGACAGGAGTGACCGACCCAGATTTGTGTGGATAACAACTCCTGTTGCATTAATAAGCGGCCGGAGGCTGTAAGAAGAAAGCCGTTCTATCCTGCGCAGAATCTCGGCGTTCATGCGTTCTGTGGAATTATCCGTATCAAGGCCTTCCCTGATATCCTTTCGCCGCACATCAATTACCTCTCTGATTGCCTGCAGCACATAACGCCTCGGATAAGCGCTCAGCCACTCCATTCCCTGACTGCTTTTCAGGATTGCGTCTACAGACGGAAGCTGTGAAAGTAATTTCTGTTTTTCATTCATGACACTTTTCTACCATATAATCACAATAAGGTCAATGGTTTTTTCCTTTCATGTTATTTGCATGCCCATGCGCATGGACATGCATTCCCTTGCAGGAGCAATTACTTATAGACTGACAGATATATATCTTCCTTCATATGATGCAAAATAACCGTCTGAGAAATGCCGTTAATCGTGAAATCAAGAATATCCCCGGGATTTACGTAAAAAAGTTCCACGCTTCTCCGGGGCACATGACATGTAAGAAAATTCACGTGCAAAACCTCACGCGCAATCCTGAAAAGCCTTTTCAGTATTACCTTCATTGACTCCTCTATTCCTGCTATCCTGAGGTTAAAAACCCCGCAGGCAATGACAACATCAAATTCCCTGTCGAAGTCCACATCGTCAATATCCGCTGCAACAAACTCCGCTTCAGGATATTTGGTTTTTGCCATTTTTATAAGGTTCTCATTCACATCCAGCCCGCAATACCTGCAAACCATACCCTGCTCCCTCATAAACCCGTAAAAATCACCCTTGCCGCAGCCGAAGTCAAGGATGCTTTTACCGGACAGGTCTCCTGCAATTCTGGCAATTGTCCGGTACCTCAGCAGCTGTCCTTCAGGAGTCCATCTCACCGCCTGCGGGGAGTCGCCGAAATCCCTTAGATGTCTGTCATAAAAAGAAAGCAGTTCCTTTTTCCCGAGAGGGTCCATTATTTAATCCACATCAGAGCCTGTTGCGCAAATGTTAATAAGCACTCAATCCTTTGTCGTTTCCATGTTTCAAGTGTAGCAAAATAGAGAAAAAAAACAAACCGTCCGGAATCAGGTCATATGGCAATACTTATCATAGTATGTTAGAGTTTATTAATACCTTTCGCAGCAAAAGGAGATACCATGAAATTCAGATACAAGGAATATACGCCTGAGGAAAACCGCAAATACAGCGAGGCCATGCCAAAAATTATCGAAAAACTGCAGAGTGGTGCATGCTTTCAGGAAGCGTGCGATACCATCAGCGTTGAAAATCAGGAACTGAGGGACTTCATCGTGGATGATGCCCTGAAAATGATGATCGCAGAAATACACTACATTCAGGGGCATCCACTCCAGGCTGTTGCTGATAAGCTCTGTATATCCTTGGACACTGTAAACAGGGCAAATCAGGAAATGCTTGAAGACGTCTCTCTGACGGCCCCTGAGATTTACCATTTGAATAATCCTGATGAACAGTTCGGAAACGCATAACCAGCAGCAATTTTTCACAAGGGAGGTTTTATGGAAAGAAAAAACAAGAAGGTCAGGCTTTACTCATTAAGCACCTGCCCTACCTGCAAAAAGGTTAAGCAATTCCTTGAAGACAATTCCATAACCTATGAAATGACAGAGGTAGACCTTCTTGACAGCGGGGAGCAATGGGTAACATCAAAGGAGATCAAGAGATATAACCCGGAGGCAAGTTTTCCCACACTTGTTATTGAGGAAGTTATAGTGGGCTTTGACGAGAAGGCCATTCAGGATTCACTCGGAATAAAAGGAGGATAATAATTTAATGTTTGGTATTGGATCTTTAAATGAGTTAAAACATGACACACAGGTGATCAAGGACATCCTCTGGGACGCTGAGCCCAGACAGCTCATGGAGCCACGTTACAGCATCGGCGAATCAGGAGAAAAAATAAAACATATTCTGCGGGGATACATCTTTTATATAGACAAGCTGGCTGAAGACAAGCCAAAACTGTTTCTCATGTGTCAGACCGGATCAGGATATGCCGAAACCGTCGCAATGATTGATGAAGCACCAGATGACCTCATTGCGGAAGCAATCACGGAAAACCTGAGCAAAGAGTACTTCAGTATGTACCCGATAAACAAAAAGATCGCTGACTGGATTAAAAAGGAGTGCGGCATAGAGGGATAGACCAGCTTACAGAAGCCGGGCGAGCCGGCGGCATGCTTAATTGAAAACAGCCTGTAACTGACGGCATCAGCTACAGGCTGTACAGCACGAATTCATTTTATCTCTGCAAAAGTTTCAGGGCTGAGCGAGAAAGCAATATCCATATTTGAGAAGCCTTCTGCTGCAAAGCTATACTTATGTAACAACCTCAGTGTCTGAATGCCCTCTGACCGGTAAAGACCATCGTTACCTTTGGATTTGACTCATTGCAGGCAAGGATTGATTCAAAGTCCCTGTCAGACCCTCCCGGATTTACTATAGCTGAAACCCCTTCCCTGATGCCAACATCAACACCATCCCTGAACGGGAAGAAAGCATCTGAAACCATTGTTGAACCAATAAGCCCACCCTTGTTCTTCTTTGTCTCCTCATCTATTTCGATGAGCGCGCCCTTGTCCCTCTTCCCATTCTCCGCTTCCATTTCAAATGTCTTGTACGGGACCCCGTACTTTCTGAAACAAAGCGCATCAGCATATTTTGTGTATGCCTTGAACACGGCTATCTCAGCAACACCTACCCTGTCCTGTTCCCCGGTGCCAATGCCTACTGTCACTCCATCTTTTACATAAATCACTGAATTTGATGTAATACCCTGCTCCACCTGCCATCCGAAAAGCATATCAGCATACTCCCGGTCAGAAGGCTGCCTTTCAATAACATATTCATTCCCCTTATAAAGCGTTTTTGCAGGCAGGAAATCCTCTTTGGACTGTATCCTGTTAACCGGAGACTGCTGGACGATAATGCCCCCATCAATTAGTGATTTGAATTCCACAAACCGGAAAGTTTTATAAGAAGCCAGCGCCTGAATCTTGCCCACCCGGATAATCCTGAGGTTCTTTCTTTTAGAAAGGATACCGATTGAGCCTTCTTCATATTCAGGAGCGGCAACAACTTCGAGGTAATTACAGCTGACCATCTCTGCCGTTTCTTTATCCATTGTGCGGTTTACAACAAGACATCCGCCAAATGCGGCTATCCTGTCAGCCATGTTTGCCTTTTCATAGGCATCCTGCAACGTTGAACCATATGCAGCACCGCACGGATTGTTATGTTTAAGAATAGCAGCAGCAGGCTTATCCATAAGATATTTGATAATATTCAGCCCGTTATCCAGGTCAGTCAGATTGGTCTTGCCCGGATGCTTTCCTGCCTGTATCATATCCTCTTCGGTAATGCTGCTTACAAGCCCGCTGCCATGCTTAATAAACTGACAGCCTCCAAGCGCAAGATTTCCGTTAACCAATTCATACAGGGCTGCTTCCTGCCCGGGATTCTCACCATAGCGCAGCCCTTTCTCGATAACTTCTCCAGTTTTATCGTCAGGTATCTTCCATGTCCTTTTCCTGTATATCAGATGCTGGTCCCCGAACCTGATTTCCATGTCGTCAGGGAAATTGTCGTCCATGATAGTACGGTACATCTTCTTGATATCAGACATAAACCCTCCTCCGTGAACAAATGAAGACTCCCCGCCGCAGAGACAGCGGGGTATCTTTAGGGGAACTTAATTATTTCAACAATCCCCACTCGCCCCCCTTTTTCAAAGTGGGGTTTAGGGGAAACCCCACAGCAAAGACTATGGGGTATTGAAAATTTAATAACCGATTATCAGGTTAAAAATATGCCGGTCAGCAGGTTGTTTCGATAATCATTTGCATTGATAATCGTTAAATTTAACTCTTTCTTTCCTTCACTTTCATTGTTTGTTCCAGCAACAGCAGGAATTTGATGTATTTGAAACCGAATTTCATTAAAGCAATTTCGTCAGTCCTGATCTTTTCCAGTTCTGCTTCATCCACATCAAAAACTTCTAGGAAACGGCTCTCGAAGATATATTTCCTGAATGTGTCAAGGTCATAGCTTGCCATATAAATCTGTGTCTGCTTGCCGGGCTCCAGGGGCTTTCCGGTCGGGTCTTTCCGCAGCTGAATCTCTTTCCACTCCTTGTTCATTTCATCATAGATGTCTGACCCCTGGTCTGCCTTCCATGACTTAACCGTCCATTCCGTATCCTCCTGATAACCAAGGCAGTAAGGCTCACGGATAAAAAAATAGAACTCCTCGTTAACGGGGCCTTGTCCCGTATCTTTTCTCCACATCCCCTGACCAATCGGATAATACCGGCAGTTGGCAGGACGGTCAGAGTATATGGTACACCCTTCAGGAGTAACAAAAGGACAGCTTTTCTTTTCATCATTATTCATTTTCAGGATTACAAAGGGATGGGATGAGTTTGGCGACAGATCCATCGTCGTGTACTTGTCGAGGAATTCCGATGAAGTCATATTCACCCGCTTCTTCATCCTGATAATATCAAAAGGGGTCAGCATGATATTAATCTTGCTGCAGCACTGTGTAAAGCATTTCACCCCCTTATGGCATCTGAATTTGAATGTTGATTCCAAGGTAAGCTGTGTTGGTTCGATATCTTTCATGCTTGGTATTGACATGGCAATCTAATCCTTTCCTGGATAATTTAACTTGGGAATGTGATGCTATTATAATAAAAAAGGCCGGCAGAAATCTCTGCCGGCCTTTTTGGCTGTAAAGTTAAATAAGTGGAACGATCAGCAATGCAACGATATTGATGACCTTGATCATCGGGTTAATCGCAGGACCTGCTGTATCTTTATAAGGGTCACCGACTGTGTCGCCTGTGACAGCAGCTTTATGTCCGTCGCTGCCTTTTTTGTGCATGACGCCTTTATCATCAGTTACGCCGTCTTCAAACGCTTTCTTGCCGTTGTCCCAGGCGCCGCCGCCGCTTGTCATGGCAATAGCCAGGAAAAGGCCAACGATAATGCTACCTATCAGAACGCCGCCGAGGGCCTTCGGGCCGAGGAGAAAACCGACAACGATAGGGGCTACAACAGGAAGAAGTGCCGGAACCATCATCTCTTTGATGGCTGACTTGGTGACGATATCAACGCACTTGCCATATTCAGGTTTCCCTGTCCCTTCCATGATACCCTTGATCTCACGGAACTGTCTGCGGACCTCTTCAACAACGCCTCCGGCTGCCCTGCCAACCGCAAGCATAAGCCTGCCCGCGAAGAAGTACGGGATGATGCCGCCGATAAAGAGACCTGAGATAACATAGGGATCGGAGAGATCAAATGCAACTCCGCCCATCTTATGTACAAGCTCTCTTGCATACTCTGCGAACAGAACGAGTGCAGCCAATGCGGCTGATCCGATTGCATAACCCTTTGTAACAGCTTTTGTGGTATTTCCGACTGCGTCAAGAGGGTCAGTGATGTCCCTGACAGCGGGAGGAAGCTCTGCCATTTCAGCAATACCACCGGCGTTGTCAGTGATCGGGCCGTATGAGTCGATAGCCACAATAATACCAGTCATCGAAAGCATCGATACAGCTGAAAGCGCAATCGCAAAAAGGCCTCCTCCGGCATTCCCGGCGAAACCTCCGCCGAGGGCATAGGAACCCATGATGGATGCGACAATACATATCGTAGGAAGCGCAGTCGCCTCCATGCTCATGGCAAGTCCGGCGATAACGTTCGTGCCATGGCCTGTAAGACTCGCTTTTGCGATAACCTTCACCGGCCTGTACTCCTTACCGGTATAGTACTCGGTAATCCAGACGATAAGACCGGTTAAGGCAAGACCTATAACGGCTGTGCCGAAAACGCTCATTGAAGTAAACCCGCCGGCGTCTCCGCCGAGCTGTCCCATAAACCACTCTGTCACAACATAAAAAGCGCCTGCCGCAAGCACACCTGCAACTGCAAGGGATTTATAGAGAGCGCCCATGATGTACTGTTTTGCGCCGAGTTTGCAAAAATACGTCCCGATAATAGAAGCAATAATGGAGACAGATCCCAGAAGAAGCGGGAACTCAACCCATGGGCTTTCCGCACCAAATACTGATTTAGCGAGAAGCATTGCGGCAACCAGTGTAACCGTATAGGTTTCGTACAGGTCAGCTGCCATACCCGCACAGTCACCGACGTTGTCGCCGACGTTGTCAGCGATAACGGCAGGGTTTCTCGGATCATCTTCAGGAATTCCGGCTTCGACCTTACCAACAAGGTCTGCTCCAACGTCTGCTGCCTTTGTATAAATACCACCAGCGATACGGGCAAAAACGCTCATCAGAGAGCAGCCGAAACCAAGTCCGACGAGTGCATGGAATGCAGCCTCACCAGCCATTGATTTTGCAATATAATAGTACCCGGCCAGTCCGATAATACCGAGACCGACAACCATGATGCCTGTAACAGAGCCGCCCTTGAAGGAAAGGGTAAGCGCATTCTGGAGGCCCTTTGATGCAGCCTGTGTTGTACGGACATTAGCGCGGACAGTAACATACATACCAACATATCCGGCGAATGCGGAGCCGCATGTACCGATTAAAAACCCGATAGCTACCCAGACTCCAAGACTCGGGATAGCCGCAAGTACGATGAGCAGTAAAATAGCAACCATAGCTACTGTTTTGTACTCACGTGCAAGGAACGCATATGCGCCTTCCTTGACAGCATTTGATATATCCTGCATTTTCTGTGATCCTGCATCCTGCTTTGATACCCAGGCTGCGGTTACAAGGGCATATGCAACGCCGATTCCTCCGCAGACCAAACTTAACAAAATGATTGAACTCATTTATCCCTCCTTTTTTCTAAAAACTTTCTGAAACCTGATAAGTGAAAAGTGAGAAAACAAAAAGTATAAATATTCTACCTTTCACCTCCCTCCCCTTATATATTTTCCTGAATCCCGAATCAGTTCTGGATATTCCTTTCAGTCGCTTTCGCGAAAACCATAGCTGTTGACCTGTACAGCATATGCGCCATTTTTGAGAACGGGGCATATGCAAACAAAAAGAAAACAACCACAAGATGAGCAAAGTATATAATATAGGCAAGAATTGCTATATCAGCAAGCCTCAGCAATTCAGACAGGATACCGGTGGCCATTACGGCAAAGACGATATAAATGAAAAGCCAGTCATAGTATCCGCCTTTTCCGGCCTTTTCCTGATTTTTCTTTCTGTTATTTATCACCATTACTATCCCGACAAGCAGCATGAGAGCGCTTATATTGCCAATCCATTTAACCGGATCAGTCAGGGGATAAGGTGACGGGCCAAGCAGCCAGGAATAAGGCGTTTTTCCCAACGCATGCATTATCTCATATCCATACAAATAAAGGACAGCCCATGCGGTTGTTATCGCGAGTCCGATAAAGCTGAAAAACACCAGCATGTGAGCCAGTTTCCTGTCAATTGCGACATTGCACTGTTCGAACCGCTTGTGGGCCAGGATTTCACTGATGGTACTTGTAATCGCGCATGAAATACTTACTTTCGGGTTCAGGCCCGTAACCCGCATCATATCTTTCCAGTATCTTGAAACACCTATGCCAAGAGAAACGACCGCAAACATGAAAATCGGCACAAAGACGCCATCAATGTAATATGACTTTATTAATGACGAATAGGCGATTTTCCCTGCATCGTTCCTGATGCTTTCCAGATTCAGATGGCCCAGGCCTGCAAGAATAATAAGGAAAATAACCGCAGGAACCGCAAGAAGGGGAACAAGGGAACCCGGATTGCCCACAGCCTTGCCAAGAAACTTGGGAACTGCATAGTGCTCAATGGAGAGTTTCCGTACCGCGTTAAGCACCTCTCCGGGCTTTGCGCCCCTCGGACAATAGGCGGTGCAATCACTGCACTGATGGCATAACCATATGTCAGGATTCGGTATAAGTTTATCTTTCAAACCCCATTGCGCATTAATCATCTCTTTTCTCGGGAACGGATTATCAGCAGGGGTCAGATTGCATACCACAGAACAGGTTGCACACTGATAGCACCGCTTGAGCGATTCTCCCCCGCCCTTAATGATCTCATTCACAAAAGCAAGATCAGGTGAAACAATCGGGGCATTGCTCGGCGGGGTTACTTCAGTTGCTTCACCAGGTGATTCAGCTGCTTCAATCTTTACATCTGCCATATTTATCCTCCAATCCTAAGCTAAAATTCCTTGAACGGATTATGCCCTATTTCTTTCACCTTTTCCACAAATTCATTAATCATATCAGGCAATTTATGGTATTCGTCAATTCCTACCTGAAGCATGTTGACTCGTTCAGCCTCAAGCTGGAGTTTGTTCAGGGTTTCGCCTACCTTGCTGAACCGCACGCTTGCAAGCTCGCTTCCCTTTACGAAATGACATTGATAGTTTTCCCCAAATTTGCACCCTAACAGAAGGACGCCATCAATGCCCTTTGAAAAAGAGTCGGCTATCCATACGAGGTGCATGCCTCCGAGACACCGCAACGGGATAAAACGGAGACTCGGGTCCATAACTTTACGCTGCATTGCAAGTGTGTCAAGGGCCGGATATGCATCATTTTCACAAACGAGGCAAATAATTCTGAACTCTTCTTCCGGCACCTCTATTGATTTGATCATTGAGCCTATAATATCTATGCTGTAATCTTTAAATGATACTATTCTCTCAGGGCAGGCTCCCATACAGGTTCCGCATCTTCTGCACCTGTTGCTCTTATAAAATGGAATGCCTTTTTCATCCTCATCTATCGCACCAAACGGGCATTCCTCAGTACATCTCTTGCAAGCAGTGCATCTGATCAGCTGTGGATCAGGGAAAGTAAGATCCCATGCCCTTGGATGGACTGCCATGCCTTTCGCAACGTGATCAAGACATTGTATTGCCTTGAAAGCAGCGCCCGCAGCGTCTTCCTGCGACTCGGTCATATTCATTGGCTGTCTTACCGGGCCGGCAGCATAAATGCCGGTTCTGCGGGTTTCATACTGGAAGCATATGAAGTTGGAATCAGCAAAACCGTACGCGCCTTCGAGCGGCGGGATTTCAGGGCCCTGCCGGTAGCTGAGGTTGAGAATAAATTCAGGCTTTGAAGCGGATTCGAGATATGCCTTCTTGGCCTCGTCGCCTTTTGCTGCGGATTCCGCCAGTCCGGTAAGGTATTCTTGCGGCGCGCGGGTTGTTGGAACCATGCCGGTGGCAAGGACTATAAGATCAGCCTCAAGCCTTATATTTTCTCCAATAAACGTCTTCTCCATCTCTACATAGAGATTGCCGTTTCCGGCGTCCGATACTCCGGTAACCTCGCCTTTTGTCAACATAATGCCGGGATCATTCTGGGCCTCTTTATAAAAGGCTTCAAGCCTTCCAGGGGTTCTGATATCTTTGTAGAGAACCATGGCAAGTGCTTCCTTGTTCTGCCGGACATAACGTGCCTGCTTAAGTGAAGTACCACAGCACATTGATGAACAGTAAGGGAGATGGTTGGGATCCCTGCTTCCCGCACACTGAATGAAGGCAACCTTTTTGGCTTCTTTTCCATCTGAAGGCCGTATAATTGTACCTTTCTTCGCTATCTGCTCAAATTCAATATTGGTCACAACATCCTTATACTTTCCGTATCCGAGATGACCAAGCTTTGAAGCATCATATGGCAGCCAACCGGTAGCCATGACAATCGCCCCGACTTGCACGGTCTCAGGACTGCCGGCGGCGTTTATTGTAACATCGAACAGTCCGGGCTGGCCGTCGGTCTTTTCCACCCTTGAGGATTTATAAACCCTGATATTCGGATGGCTCTCAACTTCACTGATAACCTTCTCTATTTCTGTGTCTACATAGACAGGGTCGCTGTAATCACGTGTCGGTATCTTTTTGAACAGTTTATTTGCGAAACCGCCGAGTTTTGCCTCTTTTTCAACCAGCACAACCTGGTATCCGGCTTTTGCCGACTCAAGGGCGGCGGACATTCCTGAAATGCCGCCACCGATAACCAGAATAACATTGCTCAGGTTCTCAAGTATGGCAGGCTGCGGCAGGTCACCTTTTGTGGCCTTTACAATCCCCATGCCAATATAATCCTCTCCTACTGCCTGAGTCTCATCGGTCTTCGGTTCCTGCGTCCAGGCAACAAATTCACGAATGTTCACACGCTCGATCAGTGTCCCCGGGAAGTCAAACTCCAAGTATTTCACCCTCGGGGAACAGGCGCCAATGATTATGGTGTTGATTCCGTTTTTCTTGATATCATTTTTTATTTCCTGAATCCCGGCAGGACTGCACAGGATATCATGCGTCTTTATATTTTCTTCCTTTATCTGACCGGATTTGGCAGACTTCGCGAGTTTTTCCACATCAATGGCATCACTAATTCCGCATCCCTTACAGATATATACACCGTACTTTTTCTCCATCCCTACCTCCTATTCACGCTCTGGATGCATTTCATTGCTGCACCAGTAGCGTCCTGAACTGATCTTGCCACATCTGCAGGGCTTTTGAGAGTTCCCACTGCGTATATCCCTTTCTTAAGGGCGGCATCGTCAACAAGTCCATCGGGAGTGTAAGAAAGATCAATCCCCGACCTGGAGCCCTTTGTTGACAGATCCATTCCGGTAGCGAGGACAGCCATATCAAACGTTGCTTTTTTCTTGCCTCCGCCGTAGATATCCTCAAATTCAACAATCACATTATTGGTACCGGCCTCTTCAGACATACCCGCAACCTTGCCTTTGGTAAACAGGACATTCGGATCATCCTTTATCTTCCAGTAAAAACGGTTCTCATACAACCCCGGCGTCCTGATATCTATGTAGAATATCTCTATTTTTGCATTGGGATACTGTTCCCTTATATACATGGCATGCTTTAATGTGGCAAGACAGCAGATGTATGAACAGTAGTGAAGGTGGTTTTCATCACGTGAGCCGGCACACTGGACAAACGCGATGTTTTTGATCTCTTTTCCGTCAGAAGGGCGTACTATTTTCCCTCCCGTTGGGCCATCTCCGGAAGCGAGCCGTTCCATCATCATATTGGTTACGGCATTACGGATGCTCCCTGAGCCAAGAATATCCAGTTTTTTCGTATCATACGGATTCCAGCCCTGGGCAAGAACTACAGCGCCGACTTTCATGTTGATTGTCCCGGTCTTCATGCTGAAATCAATGGCGTTGTATTTGCACGCCTCAAGACATGGTTTTGCGCAGTCCTTCGGGCAGGCATTCGCATCTATTACATAAGTAAAAGGAAAGGCCTGTTCAAAAGGCAGGTAAGCCGCTTTTGTCTTGTCCAGTCCAAAATTGAACTCATTGTCCCTGGATCCCGGACATACCTTCGCGCATTCTCCGCAACCCACGCATTTATCATTCACATACCTTGGATTCAGCTTTACCGTTACATCAAAATTTCCTTCCTCGCCCTTGATATCTTCAACCTCTGCAAGGGTATGGAATGTGATTCCGGGATTGTTCTTGATACGCTTGAACTGAATCTCAAGCCCGCAATTGGGAGGACAGAGTTTCCAGAAATACTTGTTAATCTGCGCAACCCTGCCGCCAAGATACGGGTTTTTCTCAACGATACAAGCGTTAATCCCAGCCTCTGCCGTCTCAATGGCAGCGGTAAGACCGCTCATACCTCCACCTATTACAAGAACCTTCTTTTCTGCCATCTTTCCCCTCCTTTAAGGCAGTAAGTCACAAAAAGACGGTTATTTCAACACATAATCACCTTTTTCTGACCTACTGTTTGAACGGGGCGTATTATATCACACCCATGAATAAAAATCTCGCCGGGACATAAGAAAAATGGGGAGGGCTTAGCCCTCCCCATATTCATCAGCTAACTACGGATACATCTGTACGTAAGGAACTTTCTTGAACTCCCAGGTGTTGTTCTCTACGTTGTACTTGGAGTTTGTGAAGCATTTCCAGTTGGCGTCATCAATCTTGTTGAAATCGCCTCTGTAGTAGTATCCGGGATATCTGGATTCTTCCCTGAAGAGGATGTGTCTTGCATGCGCCTCAACCGAGAGAATTCTGTGATAGTTCTCAAAGCATCTGAGAAGCTCGTGAAGGTCTTTTGCCGCCATTTTGTTGCAATCTTCCTTCAGAGTCTCAAGCAGCCTGAGGCCTTCTTCCAGCATGGTCTTTGAAGTCATATACCATGTCGCGCAACCGCCGAAATACTCATCAGCGATCTTCATCAGCCTGAGCTGGAGGGCCTTTGGTCCGATGTAATTAGGGTTGATATCCGCATCTGTTGTATAGGTCTTGTATTTCTCATAGACCTCAAACGGCAGATAGAGTTCAGAAGCAATCTCGTCAAGAGACATCTTCGGTGACGGTTTAAGCGCTGCGTTGTCAAGAATATATGATATTGCAGCCTTTGCCGCCATTCTGCCTTCAGCGTGTGAGCCGGAGGAGAACTTATGCCCTGATGCGCCGACAACGTCGCCTGCCATGAAAAGGCCGGGGACTGTGGACATTCTGTTGTATCCCCATGAGTAGTGCTCAGGTGTTCCCGGAAGATCGCCAGGGCCGCTTACCCAGAAGCCCGCGCAGCCAGCATGTGAGCCAAGGAGATACGGCTCAGTCGGCATGATTTCAGACGGAACCTTGTCAGGTTCAACATTCTTTGACGCCCAGAGGGATGCCTGTCCGATAGCCATATCGAGGAAGTCTTCCCAGGCTTCAGCTTCGAGGTGTTTCAGTTTCTTGGCGCCGACTTTTTCGCCGAGCTGAGCAATAATTCTCTCTGAAAACTCCTTCATTGCTGTATGGGTATTCATAAGGATCGGGCCTTTCCCGTCCTTCATTGCCCTCATCATCAGGTGGTTTCTGATGGCTGTTCCAAGATTTTTCGCGTAGTCGCCATATCTGGCAACCGCATCATCAAAATACTCTTTTTCAGTGCAATAGTCATTGCCATAGCTGTCTGTTGCTTTGGCTTTGAAGAACAGGAACCATGCGCCGACAGGACCATAACCGTCCTTGAATCTTGCAGGGACGAACCTGTTTTCCATAAGGGACATCTCAGCTCCTGCCTGCATGCCGAACGCATAACCCGAACCCGCGCAGAAAACAGGATACCAGGTTCTTCCCATGCCTTCACCGACTGACCTCGGCCTGAAGCAGTTAACCGCACCGGCAGTTGCACAGAGGAATGCCTTTGCTTTAAAGGAATATATCTTGTTCTCTCTTGTGCTGAAGCCTATTGCTGCTGCTACGTTCTTGCCATTGGTGTCCATGACAGCCTTAACAATGAATACTCTTTCAAAATGGTTCTGTGACATACCGGTTGCGGCCTTGTTGGTCTCAAGGGCCTTCTTTGCTGCTTCCGCAACAACAACCTTGTAGGACTCACCATTGATCATGATCTGCCATTTGCCTGAACGGCACGGTGTTCCGCCGTCCTTCAGCATCTTATGGCCTTTTTCCGCTGCCTCATGTCCGTCCATCGAGAATCCGTCTTCACCTTTTTTCCAGATCGGAAGACCCCATTCTTCAAAAAGGTGAACTGAATCATCAACGTGCCTTCCGAGGTCATATACAAGGTCTTCCCTGATAATGCCCATAAGGTCGTTTCTTACATACTTTACGTAATCAGCGACTTTATTCTCGCCAACATAGGTATTGATAGCTGACAGACCCATCGCGACAGCGCCGCTTCTGTCTGTTGCAGCCTTGTCAACCATTACAACTTTCAGGCCTTTCGCGTTCGCCCAGCGGCACGCCTCAAAAGCTGCACCGCAACCTGCCATACCACCGCCCAGGATGGCGAGATCGCATTCAATTTCAGTTACTTCGGGTTTCTTACAATATGAAAATGTGCAAGTTTCTTTTTCCATGTATATTCACCTCCTCAATTATTCAGTTCTTGCAGGCTTTGTAAATAAGCCCGGCTGTTTGATTGTTGCGAAATCCGGCTCCGGTTTGCCTGCATAAGGCTCAACCGTACCTTCAACAGTGGTTCTGATCGGGAATTTGAATCTCTTGGTCAGACCGCTTCTGAATTTGATCGTCCACATTATGGAATCAGAACTTCTCAGAGGAATGGTCTGGGATCCGAGGGGAACAAAGTCAGAATATCCCCTAACCTCGACTGCCTGCTGAGGGCAGATCTTTACACAGTTGAAGCATTCCCAGCACTGTTCAGGCTCCTGATTGTAAGCTTTCATTGTCTCTCTGTTGAGGATCATCAGATCGTGAGGACAGATATACTGACAAGCAGTCTTATCCCCTGCCTTGCAACCATCACACTTCTCGGTAATTACGAAACTTGGCATGTAACTACACCTCCTTTTGGTATTTAATTTCTTTCAGTTACAGTAAAATGGTCAAAGAAAATACTAACTCTCTTTCCACCTCCTTTCGCTAAACAACTATACTATGCAGGCATATATGCCGGGAAATCCCTCATATATGCCTGCTACTTCTAATGCATATCAGACTTTTTCAAACAGCAACTACTAAATCTGAAAAAACTATTTCTTTTCACCCTCTGCATATTTATGCAGCTTGATCTCGACCTTCTCAGTCAGCCCCTGATAGTATTCTTTCAGAATTTCAGCAACTTCGGGACGGCTGAACTGTGATGATACCGGCTGACCTTCGGAGAGCATCTTTCTGAGCATTGTACCGCTGAGAAGCACACGGTCGTCCTTGCCGTGCGGGCAGGTCTTCATAGAGGCCATACCGTCGCACTTCTTGCAATAAAATGTCCAGTCGATCTTGAGAGCCTTGGTCTCGAGTGAACCCGCAGGAATCTGATCAAATATCTTCTGCGCATCAAAAGGCCCATAATATTCGCCGACACCGGCATGGTCACGGCCAACGATCAGATGGCTGCAGCCATAGTTCTGTCTGAAAGTCGCATGGAGGAGAGCCTCGCGCGGTCCTGCATATCTCATATCAAGAGGATAACCTGCCTGAATGCAGGTATTTTTAACAAAGTACAGTTCTACAAGCTTATCGATTGCCTTAACCCTGACTTCTGCAGGTATATCACCTGGTTTGAGCTTGCCCAGAAGCTGATGGATAAGTACGCCGTCACATATTTCGATTGCGATCTTTGCGAGGAACTCATGGGAGCGGTGCATCGGATTTCTCAGCTGGAGGGCAGCTACAGTGCTCCACCCCTTTTCATCGAACATCTTACGGGTTTCTGCGGGGGTAAGAAAGAGGCCCGGGTACTGTGCAGGGAATCCGCCCTGACTCAGAACCTTAACCGTACCAGCCAAGTTCACATCTGCCTGTTCCATCACCATTTTAACGCCGGGGTGCTCAATATCAGTCGTGGTGTAAATGTTCTTGCATTCGAAATTCTTGTCGATGGTATATTTCTCGGTAACCTTCATCGTGGCCATGAACTTTTCAAACTCATCAGACCAGAGTGCGATTTCGTCGCCGACCTTTATTCCGTCAGCGTCTGCCTTGGATGCTGACAATGTTATGGGGATTGGCCAGAATGTCCCATCAGCCATTTTAAATTCAGCACATACGCCCTTCCAGTCTGCCTCATTCATAAAGCCCGTGAGCGGAGTGAAACCACCTAAGCCCATCATAATGAGGTCGCCTGCCTCGCGGGAAGCGATGCTGATCTTCTTTAGTCCTTCTGCTTTTTTCTTCTCTGCCTCCAGTTCCGCCCCTGTGAGTAAAAGGGGTTTCAGTTTCTTCTCTTTTCCATGTGGATTTACTAATGCCATTCTATATTCCTCCTTTTCTTATATTTTCAAGGCAAACCTTGAATTCGTTATTAGCTGAGTCCCAACAGCTCACAGACCTTTTTGAATATATCATCTATATTGCCGGTTCCGGCAACACTCTTGAGAATTCCTTTTTTGCCGTAATAGTCAATCAGCGGGGCTGTCTGGGCATTATATACATCAAGTCTCTTTTTTATTGTAGCTTCCTTGTCGTCATCCCTCTGGAAAAGCTCTCCGCTGCATTTGTCGCATACGCCTTCCTTTGCAGGGGCCTTAAAAAACACATTGTACATCTGGCCACAGGCCTTGCAGGTCCTTCTTCCCGTAAGCCTTTTCATGAGATCCTCAAAAGGAACATCCACGCTCAGAGCAGCTGTCAATGACATATCCAGATTTGCAAGCATCTTGTCAAGGGCCTCAGCCTGAACAGTATTTCTCGGGAATCCATCAAGAATATACCCTTTCTTGCAGTCATCCTTTTTCAGCCTTTCTTCAACCATACCCAGCACAACGCTGTCAGGAACAAGTTCACCCTTGTCCATAACTGCCTTTGCCTCTTTTCCGAGGGGGGTGCCTGCCGCAACAGCTGCACGCAAAAGGTCCCCTGTTGATATCTGCGGTATTCCATATTTCTCAATAAGCATCTTGGCCTGCGTCCCCTTTCCAGCTCCCGGTGCACCAAGCAACACAAGTCTCATGTCCTAACCTCCCTTTGTTCTATTGTATTAAGAAAATATCCGATACAAATATAAAACAGCCAACAACTGCCTGTATTATGCAAGAAAAAAACTGTTATCAAGGCAATGACGGGACTTCTTTCTGCTTGAAAACTCTCACATTTTAATTATCATGACACTTTAAGTCAAATTCATATTTTTGATAGACCGATAAAAATAATTTATCAGGACAATTCATAATTTAAATTACTTGATCGGCAAAACCTCTCAGATACTCCCCAAACTCACTGAGTGCCCTGCCCCTATGGCTGATGGCATCTTTTTCCTCCCCGGAAATTTCAGCAAAAGTCCTCTCATAACCCTCTGGATAGAAAACAGGGTCATATCCGAAGCCATTGAAACCCGCCGGTTCTTTGCCAATCATACCGTATGAATATCCCCAAAAGGTCAAAACCCTGCCATCAGGGTACGCCAGGGCAAGACAACAGGCGAAACGCGCACTGCGTTTTGCCAATGGTATATTTTCCATCTCCCGGAGCAGTTTTCCAATATTTTTACTGTCGTCTGACTCATTCCCAGCATACCGCGCAGACATTATCCCGGGGGCGCCGTTAAGTGCATCAACTTCAAGTCCGGAATCGTCTGCAAGTGATACTTTTCCTGTATATCTGGCAACCGCAACCGCTTTCTTAACGGCATTTTCCATAAAAGTAGCACCGTCTTCTTTAACTTCCGGGCATTCAGGGAAATTATCAAGTGTAACGACATCTATATTCAGCCCCTCTGTAATCCTTCTTATTTCTTCAACCTTTTTTTTGTTCCTGGTAGCAAGCACAAGTTCCATTGTTTTACCCGATAAAATGCAATATTTTATCTGCGAATCAGGTTTTATACCATATTATTATTTGCGAATACAATAAATAGGCAGTCACGACCTTCTGGTAGCTGTTTTACACCGCATCACATTATATTTATGGGCAAAGAGGTATTTGAGCGGTTGCCTGAAAAATGTATAATATAACAAATGAATGAATTTCAAGAATACAGTTTCAGCCCGGAAGAAATCAGGGAGCGCATATCAAAGTGGATAGGAACGGATAACGTCACGCGTAAACTCAACATCATTACTGACACCTCGGATTTCTACAGGGTTGATTACGGAGACGTAGTCATCCTTGGCGGTAATCCTTACCTTATCAGAAACAACGAAAGGGAAGGCCGCTTCGGGATAGATGACCAGCAGAAATACTGGGTCAAGCGTGCCCGTGACCTCTCGAACGGGTCTGTAAGGATTATAAAATTCGTTTTTCATGAACGTTTTCAGGCCAGAGTCGGGGAAATCGTCTTCGACTGTTACAGAAGCCCAGCCAAGGAAGCAAGAATTCTTGAACTCGCAAACGCCAATCCCAGGTTCATGCACGGGTTCTCAGTCACTGACACTTCTGGCAATATAATAAGAATACTCGAATTTATAAAGGGCAAAACGCTTGCTGACTCTGTTCTTCTCCTCGGGAAAAATCATGAAGACTATTTCAACAATCATTTGCCTTTTGTTCTGGACGAATTTATTGAGCTGACAAAAGCTATCCTTTTCCTCCATGAACACAGGGAAAAGCATGGAGACATCCGAAGGGACCATATAATAAAAGATGATGTAAACGGGCACTGCCGCTGGATAGATTTTGACTTCAACTATCTCCATAAGGAAAACATGTTCGGATATGATCTGTTCGGGCTTGGGAACATACTTGCTTATCTTGTTGGACGCGGCGATATTACAATCCAGGCACTTCACCAGCAGGGATCATCAGCGGTTGACAAGATTACGGCAGATGATATGAATATCATTTTCAACAACAGGTTAATAAATTTGAAAAAGGTCTTCCCTTATATTCCTGAAGCCCTTAACACCCTGCTTTTGTATTTTTCTACCGGTGCGAACATACATTATGACGATACCGGTCAGTTCCTCCACGATCTTCAGGAAGCCAGGGAATCCCTGACAGGATATAAAAGCAGAAATCCGGAGGATTAGTCATATGGAAACAAATCCGAAAAATAACAGGAACATTTTTATCGCTATTGACGAGTCCCAGAACGCAAGAAGGGCTGTACTTTACGTCAAAGACCTGCTCAGTGGGCTTGAGGGATTTCACATAAACATTGGAACAATAATACTCAAACCGCCTGATGATTACTTCCTTTCCGAAGACGAAAAGACCTCATGGATGGAAAAGCAGAATTCCACAGGGGAAAGCATCCTTGAAGACTCCCGCCGGGTGTTCCTGCAGTCAGGATTCAGCGAAAGGGATGTAACTTCTCATCTGGTAATGAGGGAATGCCATTCCCTGGCTGAATGCATCCTGGAAGAAAGCAGGAAACTTTCCTGCGGAACAGTTGTAATCGGAAGGCGCGGCATATCAAGAAAAGAAGAATTCATCTTTGGCAGCACCTCAAGCAAAATCCTTCACACAGCCAAAGACTGTTCCGTCTGGGTAATTGAATAAGAAAAGCAGTTTCGAAGCAGTTCTGCTGCCTTCTTGCCGTACAGAGCTCTTGTAAAATACGGGGACTCTCTGTTAAGATTTCTGGATGCCTGAGGAATGGAAAAGGGCAGGATTCCTGCTCAGAACAATCGCCAAAATCCTCGATTTCCTTATCATCGCGGCAGCAGTTGAGATAGTGCCAAAAGCAGGTTTCTTTGCCGGTCTGGCATATCTGCTGGTCGGAGATGGACTCCCCGGGGGAAGCAGCCTCGGGAAAAAGCTGATGGGAATCAAGGTTATCTCAACTGAGACAAATGCGCCATGTTCTTTCAGGGATTCAATTCTCAGGAACAGTATATTGGGAGCAGGATATCTGTTATTCAGAATACCCTGGATCGGATGGATTTTCATCGTGATTGCCTCGGTCCTTGAAGGTGTTGTGCTGCTGGGAAGCAGGGACGGGAAACGTCTTGGAGATGAGATTGCCGGGACTGCCGTTATCGAGTCTTCCAGGACCCAGGGGAAGGATTCGTCAGACGTTTCACCCTCTTCCGGTGAATAGAAAAAAACAATCAACATGCTAACACTTTCTGCAAACAACTGTCAGAATATTTTCAGGAGGTCTGATGTTCTATAAAGTTCTCGGATGGTTTTCCAATGACATTGCAATAGATCTCGGAACGGCCAACACCCTCGTATTTGCCAAAGGGAAAGGCATCATATGTAACGAGCCATCAGTCGTCGTCTTAAGAAAAGATGACAAGAAACTGATAGCCGTAGGAATTGAGGCAAAAAAAATGCTCGGGAAAACTCCGGCGGATATCGTAGCGATACGGCCCATGAAAGACGGTGTTATTGCCGATTTTGACGCGACAGAAGAAATGTTGAAGTACTTTATCAAAAAGGTTCATAACCGCAGGAGCTTTGTGTCTCCAAGGGTTATTATAGGAGTTCCATCAGGCATCACACAGGTTGAGCAGCGGGCAGTCAAGGATGCCGCCCAGGCATCAGGAGCCCGGGAGGTATATCTCATAACTGAACCGATGGCTGCCGCCATAGGAGTTGGAATGCCGGTAAATGAACCGGCAGGCAACATGATTGTTGACATCGGAGGCGGTACAACAGACATAGCCGTTATTTCACTGGATGGGGTTGTATACAGCAGGGCAGTGAAGGTTGCAGGGGACAAGATGGATGATGCAATTATGGCCTATATAAAACGGAGATACAACCTTATGATAGGCGACCGGACAGCTGAACTGATAAAGACAGAGCTGGGCTCAGCATGCGATCCCGGGGATTCAGTACCCCGCACAATGGAGATAAAAGGACGCGATCTTATTTCGGGAATTCCTAAAATCCTTAAGATCAACGAAGCTGAAATCCGTGAAGCCATCAGTGAACCTGTTAATATCATCCTTGATACCATAAAGGTAACTCTGGAAAACACACCACCCGAACTCGCAGCTGACATAGTGGACAAAGGCATTATCCTCGCAGGCGGAGGAGCCCTTCTAAGGGGGATTGATCTGCTCATCAAAAGAGAAACCGGCCTTCCGGTCATTGTGGCAGAGGACCCTCTAACCGCGGTGGCACGTGGAGTTGGAAAGATGCTCGACGAGTTAGACCTGCTAAGAAGAATAGCCATTAATTAGGGATGCCCAGGAAAAGGCTCCTGCTGTTTCTTCTTGTTGTCATTGCTTCACTTGGAGTAATGACCTACCAGATCAACAGGGAACACTTTATTCCATTTCGTTTTTTGACCAGCCCCCTCAGCTGGATCCACTCTTCAGTAACATCCATAATAAATACTGTTTCCTCGCCTTTCAAACTGATGCTCATCCGCGAAGAGGAAAACAAAAAATTGCGGGAAGAAGTTAATGCTCTGACCAGAGAACGTCAGATAAGTGAAGAGGTCCTTCGTGAAAACAGGAGGCTCCGGGAAGCGCTTTCACTGAAGGAAAAGGAACACCAATTTGTCACTGCCACACGTGTCATATCCAGAGGATTTGATATCTGGAGCAACACCCTGGTTCTTGATAAAGGACTATCCGGTGGCATCGTGAAAGACATGACCGCTGTTTCCCATAAAGGCCTTATAGGGAAAATTTCTGAATCGACAGAGTCATACTCGCACCTGCTTCTGCTGACTGACATCAATTTTTCCGCAGCAGTCCGGTTTCAGGAAAGCAGGAAAGAAGGCATCATTTCAGGGACCGGCTTCAGAAAATGCCAGTTGAAATACATCCCTTACGATGAAGAAGTAAAACAGGGAGATATTCTTATCACATCCGGGCTCGACATGCTTTTCCCCGCCGGCATCCCTGCAGGATTCGTATCGAGGATAGACAAAAAAGGCACAGGTTATTTCCAGTATATTGAGATAACTCCTTTTGAAGACAATGCCCGGATAGAAGAGGTGGTAATTATCAGAAGATGAGGTGTTTTCTCTGGGCAGTCGTCATACTCTGCACATTCATATTACAGGAACGGACGTCTCTCTTTAATGTCCCCCTGAATCTTACCTGCGTCCTGGCTTACTATGCCGGAATACGCAAAGGCGAAATGACCGGTCTTTTAGTGGGGTCACTGGTTGGCATCATTGAAGACAGCCTCTCGGGTACATTCCTTGGACCACATCTTCTCAGCAAGGGACTTGTCGGGTTTTTCTCCTCAACCATGTCAGGCAGCGTTTTCCGATGGACACCCTTTCTTGGAGTTGTCGGCATATCCGTGTTCACTTTTCTCGACAGTACGGTTGTCTTTATTTCAAGGAGCCTTTTTGAAAAGATGCCGATGGATATTAGCCCCGCGCTGTTTATCTTCATAATACAAATACTTGCAAACGCCTTGTTGGGGCTGGCGATAAAACCGGAAGACGCAGAACCTTCAACGCATCAGTTCAATCCGCTGAACAGGATAGAGCGGATAATGAAAATCAAGGAGACCCGGTAACCGGTGAAAAGCGAATCCGAGAAGATCGTCATCATATCATATATTGTGATAGCGTTTTTTGTAGTCCTTACGATCCGGTTATGGCAGCTGCAGATTCTCGAAGGAACAAAATACCGGAAAATGGCAGAGGCAAACAGATTAAGAATATTGGCAATCCCCGCACCGAGGGGTATTATTTTTGACAGAAACGGCTCCCCACTTGTCAGGAATTCCACATATTTCTGCGCCTCAATTATCCCTGGCGAGTTTGATCTTAAGAAGATTGATTCACTCTCGTCAGTTCTGAAGGTTCCCGGAGATGAAATACGGGAACGATTGACCCGGAAAGATGCCAGCCCCTTTGCGCCTATGCGGCTGAAACAGGGGCTTTCCCTGCAGGAACTAGCTTATATAGAGGCCCGGAAATCCGGCTTCCCGGGCCTTGTTATCGAAACTGATGTGAGCAGGGAATACACATACGGGGATACCGGGTCACATCTCATAGGATACCTAGGCAAGTTGAGCCCCGCGCAGGCCAAAGACCCAGCCTTCGAGGATATCCCGCAAGATGCCTTCATCGGGCAATGGGGCATCGAAAAACTCTTTGACAAATCCCTGAGGGGGGCTCCCGGGAAAAGGATTATCGAAGTGGACGCACTTGGCAGGGAATTGCGCCTGCTCCAGGAAACAGTTCCCGTTAAAGGCGAAGATGTCACGTTAAGCATTGATATAAAACTTCAGAAACAGGCTGAACAGGCATTCGGCGACAGGGCCGGGGCGCTGGTTGCCATAAAGCCTGACAACGGAGAAATACTCGGATTGATTAGCAAACCTTCGTTTGATTCAAATTTATTTACTCACGGAATCAGTGCTGAAGAGTGGGGCAAACTGCTACGCGACAAAAAAACCCCCATGCTTAACAGGGCATTGCAGAGCCAGTACCCTCCGGGCTCAACATTCAAAATCATTACCGCAATAGCCGGACTTGAGGAAGGAGTTATCACTCCGGAAACCAAGGTTGAGTGCAAAGGCGCGATCAGTTATGGAAAATGGCAGTTTGGCTGCTGGCGCAAGCAAGGACATGGAGTTGTCTCACTTCACCGGGCCATAGTGGAATCATGTGATGTGTATTTCTATGAGGTCGGCAGACGGCTCGGAATAGACAGGATTCATGCCTACGCTACCAGCCTCGGACTGGGAAAAGAGACAGGCATCGGGCTGGGGAAAGAACGCAAGGGGCTTATTCCGAACACAAAATGGAAGCAGGAAAATCGCAAAATTCCATGGTTTCTCGGGGAAACCTTCAACGCCGCGATCGGCCAGGGATACGTTGCGGCAACACCCTTACAAATGGCCTTTATGATGAGCACAGTGGCAAACGGAGGGACAGCTTATAAACCCGCTCTGCTTAAAGACAGAAAAGAAATCGTGCCCGGCACAAAAAAAATAAGACCGGAAACCATTGAGACAGTAAAAAAAGGCCTCTTCGGCGTTGTGAATGAACCCGGAGGGACCGGATGGGCCGCAAAATCCGCAGGAGTCCATGTTGGCGGGAAAACAGGGACCGCCCAGGTCGTAGCAATGAAAGATGGCTCCCGGTATTACGGTGAGCGTTTCAGGGATCATGCCTGGTTTGTCGCCTTTGCGCCTGTTGAGAAACCGGAAATCGTTCTTTCCGTATTCGTTGAACATGGCGGCCATGGAGGAGGTGCCGCAGCCCCAATAGCAAAACAGGCAATTGAGGCGTATTTCCACAAGGAAGAACCTCTGATATCTGACAAACAGGAACCCGGGAATGAACCTGAACAGAAACCCGAAGATTAAGACATGAAAATTGATAGAAGGACTATAGAAAATTTTGACTGGGTAACACTTCTTATAGTAACTGCCATATCCCTGATCGGGATCTTGACGATATTCAGCGCTACAAGGCCTCTGGCAGAAGGCGCACATCCCATTTATTACCTTAAGCAAATAGCATGGATGGCAATCGGTATAGTTGTAATGCTGGCGGTAGCAAGTTTTGATTATGTCTGGTTAAGCAGATTCTCCTTACACCTTTATATAATTGGACTAATTCTGCTTCTCGCAGTGTATATCACGGGGAAAACAGGCATGGGCGCGCAGAGGTGGCTGAGCCTTGGACCTCTCTCCTTCCAGCCCTCCGAGTTCTTCAAGCTCATGTTCGTCATCATCCTTTCATTCCAGGTAAGCGCTATTACAGGCCCGTTGAATATGTCGTCATTCCTGAAAATATTTTCACTTATTGTCCTGATTCCTTTCATGCTCCTTATCAAACAGCCTGACCTTGGGACCGCTTTGATTGTCATGGCCATTTTCATCGCGCTGGTCATTGCCAAGGGGCTCTACAGAAAGGTAGCGATACTGTTCATCATTATCGGCCTCACTTCCCTCCCTTTCCTTGGCAATATATTCTGGGAAGGACTGCGGGATTATCAGAAAAACAGAATTGTCGCTTTCATTGAACCGTCAACTGATCCCTCCGGAATAGGCTATCACATAAATCAGTCCAAGATTACCGCCGGGTCAGGAGGTGTAATCGGGAAGGGATATCTTAAAGGCACCCAGGGCCCTTTCCGTTTCCTTCCGGAAAAACATACCGATTTCATCTTCGCCATCTTTGCTGAGGAATGGGGATTTCTTGGCAGCGGGTTTCTGCTCTTTCTCTACCTTTCACTGCTTCTTAGGGGGCTGGACACCGCGCGAAAAGCAAGGGATGATTTCGGCAGGCTTCTCGCCCTGGGTGTAACAACAATGTTCTTTGTTTATCTCATGGTAAATATCGGCATGACACTTGGAATGATGCCGGTAGTCGGCGTACCCCTGCCGTTTATGAGTTATGGCGGCACTGCACTTCTTTCAAATCTGACAGGGGCAGGAATACTCATCAACATCCGGAGCCGCCGATTCTTTCTCTTTAAGTAACTGAAGGATTTCTGCTATAATTCAAAGTTAGCCGATATTTTCAATATTGACTGATGTTTATTTTCTATTGATTCCTTATTGCAGTTTATTTTCACATGGCGGCGTAGCTCAGACGGTTAGAGCATGCGGCTCATATCCGCAGTGTCCGGGGTTCGATTCCCTGCGCCGCCACCACTTTTTGCCTTTTCATTAAAACCTTTGCGTTCGGCTATCCCGTTATCAGCCCCTTCAACTCTGCTACAGCCATGGTAAATTCATAGATGTACTGTTTTTCCTGCTCCGGCAGGTACTGTTCCAGCATCTGCTTGACTGCCTCTTCAACCGGCAGTGCAACCTGCATGACAGACCTGCCGTCAGGGGCAGGAACTTTCTGCATCCTCATCTGAGGATTTTTCTCAATATGCTTTCTAAGGTCCGCAATTGTTTTTTCCTTCATCTCGACAAAACCCTTCTGTATGGATTCAATGTCCACCAAAGCTGCCTCGACCTCTGAAATATTCCCTTTCTCTTTCAGCGACTCCACTGACAGGATACCCTGCTTTTTTATCTGATACTCTTCCTCGGTGTTCAAAAGCCCAAGGGATTCAATCAAACGCATCTGCACTGCTATGAGCAGAGACGGTTTATTGCCCTTTAGTTTCTGCCACAGACCAGCCGGATCAACCTTACCCTGATAGAACTCCTTTAGAATCGAAAGAACCAACTGATCATCTTCCAGCTTTTTTTTCTCTTCCTCCGACAACCCTCCAATCTTCTCCGCCTTCTCAAGGGCTATCTCAAGAGCGCTTTTTACATTTGCCATATTACCTCTCCATTTTTGCATGCATTATGAAAATACTATCCATATTATTACACTTTGCTTTTTTTGTTTGATTATTGTCAACTGAAAAAAGGCAGGTTTATGTCATACTCTGAAATACAGATATTTTTTCAGGCCTGCATGATATAATTTTCTACTAACCAAAATACAGGAGGCAGATATGATGGCCAGAATAACCAAATATGAATGCAAGGAGTGCGGGACAAGGCTCATTATCACTGAAAGCCTTGAATCAAATCTGAGCCCGATTTTCTGCTGCGGGATAGAAGTCGCATCCATTTCCGCAGCTGCAAAAAAGCTCAGTCCGCCGGCAAAAAAAACAGCTTCAAAGAAAACAGTAAAACAGGCGGTAAAGAAACCCTCCAAAGGGAAGTCCGTTACAACAAAAAAACCTGTTCAGAAAGGCAAACCGGCAAAGGCCGCGGGCAAGCGTTAGGCAGACTCCAAATTGTCACAAGGCAAAGGATGTATCCGGAGTTTATACTTAATGACTTTTATTCAGCATTATCTCTTTTTCTTTCAGTCCCTGACAACGGAACAGCCAGACCTTTTATCCTCATGCTGTCCACGCCCCTTGTGATATTCCGCCTGAATATAGCATGCTCAGTTTCTCAGTATCTTATTCGCATTAAAGACACAAATAATAATGGGTCTTCGTGTAAGTGAGTGGGTAAAATACTCTTTAAAAGGTATACTTATAGATATCCCCCCTTTAGAAAAGGGGGGTGAGGGGGGATTTGAAAACCTCTGTAATGTTGATATGCTTCCA
>Ga0233425_10003176_pt1 | contig 30526 bp, 21 predicted proteins | sample Watercolumn_Towu_2_FD_181712 | JGI IMG/M metagenome (GOLD analysis project Ga0233425, IMG submission 181712) | Freshwater microbial communities from Lake Towuti, South Sulawesi, Indonesia - Watercolumn_Towuti2014_140_MG | ecosystem: Environmental > Aquatic > Freshwater > Lake | place...
GGCACGCCCAGCGCGCGGAGGACATGGGAGGGCTCGAGCGAGCCCGAGGTGCAGGCCGACCCCGAGGAAGCGCAGATGCCCAGGTCGCTGAGCGCCAGGAGGATCGACTCCCCCTCGATGTAGTCGAAGCTGATGCTGGAGGTGTTCGGCAGGCGCGGCTCGGCGGCGCCGTTGCGGTGCGCGTCGCGGCAGTTCGCCAGGAGCGCCGCCTCCATCCGGTCCCGCAGCGCGCGGACCGTGGTCCGCTCGGCGTCAACATGCCCCTTCGCCAGTTCCGCTGCCTGGCCCAGGCCGATGATCGACGCCGCGTTCTCGGTGCCCGCGCGGCGGTTGTGTTCCTGATGCCCACCGATGAGGAAGGGCGCGAAGGGCGTGCCCCGCCGGACGTACAGGACGCCGACCCCCTTGGGGCCGTGGAACTTGTGGGCGCTGAGGGACAGGTAGTCGATCGTGCTGCTCTGCAGGTCCACCGGGACCTTCCCCACCGCCTGCACGGCGTCGCAGTGGAAGATGGCCCCGTGCGCCTTTGCCAGGCGGCCGACCTCCTCGACGGGGAGGATCGCCCCGGTCTCGTTGTTGGCCCACATCACTGAGACGATCGCGGTCTCATCGTCGATCACCGCGGCGGCTTCGTCGAGGTCGAGGCGACCCTCGGTGTCCACGCCCAGATAGGTGACCTGATACCCGCGGTCCTCGAAGTAGCGGGCCGGGCCGAGGACCGCCGGATGCTCGATGCGGCTGGTGACGATCTTCTTCCGGTCGGGGTACAGGTCCACCGCCGAGCGCAGGGCGGCGTTGTCGCTCTCGCTGCCGCAGCCGGTGAAGACGATCTCCCCGGCGTCGGCGCCGATGAGCTCCGCAACCTGCCCGCGCGCCGCATCAATGTCCTTGGCGACATTCCCACCGAAGTAGTGCATGCTGGACGGGTTGCCGTACCGCTCGGTGTAGTACGGGAGCATCGCGGCCACGACCTCATCGGCCGTGCGCGTGGTCGCGTTGTTATCCAGGTAGGTGACGCTCATGCCGCCGCCTCCTCGACCACGATGTTCTCATCGACGAGCTCGCGGAGCTGGGCCTGCACGAACTGCTTGATCGTCGCGCCCGAGGCCACGCACGAGGCGCAGCGCCCCCGGAGCGCCACGAAGACGTTCGGACCCGCAATGTCCACCAGGTCGATGTCGCCGCCGTCTTGCCGCAGGGCGGGCGCGATGTGCTTCTCGATGGCCTCCTCGACCGCCTTCATCAGCTGGATGTTCGACAGCCTCCGGCGTGAGGGTTGCGGCGGCGCGCCGACGCGCTCGGCCTTGCGCTCGTCCTCGATGATCTCCAGGATCCGCTCGTGGCACTGGCCGCAGCCGCCGCCGGCTTTCGTGTAGTGCGTCACATCATCGACGGTCAGCAGGGCGTTGGTCCGCACCGCGTCGCGGATCTGGTCCTCGGTGATGCCGAAGCACTTGCAGACGACCTTGGCTTCGTCCACCGGCGCGGGCGGCTCGCCGCGGTAGTTGCGGATCGCCGCATCGAGGGCCTCGGCGCCCATCACCGAGCAGTGCATCTTCTCCTCGGGCAGGCCGCCAAGCCAATCGACGATGTCCTGGTTCGTCAGCCGGGCCGCCTCGTCCACCGACTTGCCGACCACGATCTCGGTCAGCGCCGAGCCAGCCGCAACCGCGCTGCCGCAGCCGAACGTCTGGTACTTCGCGTCGGTGATCACATCCTGCGGGTCGATCCTCAGCATCAGCCGCAGTGCATCCCCGCAGGCCAGGCTCCCCGCGTCGCCGACCGCCGACGGCGAGTCCATCCGCCCGACGTTGCGCGGGTTGCGGATATGGTCCCACACCTTCTCATTGTAATCCCACATCTTCAGTCACGCTCCTGGACGGCAGTGGCAAGTGTCGAGTGGCAAGTGGCAAGTGGCAAGTGTCAGACGACGTGAACGGCTCCAAGGGAGAGAACACCTTGCCAGGGGGCATGTTCTCACGCACGCTCGCTGCCATGCTCAAGGCTTAGCGGGTCGCGGCGGACCGGGAGTTCGCGCGGGCGTGCGAGGAGACGTGCAAGACGTGGTTCACCTCGCACGCGGTGGTCTCGACCTGGAAGGTCGTCTCCGCAATGGCGAAGCGCTCACCCACCATGCGATCGGCCTGGGTGAGGAGGGCCTCGCGAGTCTCGTCATCCAAGGGCCCCGTCATGAGATGGGCGCTCATCGCGTGGACGTTTGAGCAGAGACTCCAGACGTGGACGTAATGCACATCGGTGACGTTCGGCAGCGCGCGGAGGGCGGCGATGACCTCCTCCAGGTCCATCCCGTACGGCACGCCTTCGAGGAGGATGTGAAAGCCCTCCCGGAGGAGTCGCACGCTGCTGTAGATGATGGCCAGCGCGATCAGCACGCTGAGGATGGGGTCGATGAGGTGGAAGCCGGTGAAGCGCATCACCACCCCGGCGATCACCACACCCACCGAGGCGAGCAGGTCGCCCAGCACATGGAGGTACGCGCCGCGGACGTTCAGGTCGGTGTGGTTGTGCCCGCCCAAGCGGAGGAGGACGATGCCGTTGGCCACCAGCCCGCAGACCGCGACGATGAGCATCGGGCCGACGCGGATCGGCGCAGGATGCAGAAAGCGTTCGTACGCCTCGCGGATGATCACCACGCCGATGACCACGAGGGTCAGCCCGTTGATGACCGCCGCCAGGACCTCGGCCCGATGCCAGCCGTAGGTGCGCTTCACGGAGGCCGGACGCCGAGCCAGCCGATGCGCGCCATAGCTTAGCCCGAGAGCGAACACGTCGCTGAACACATGGGCCGCGTCGCTGAGGAGCGCGAGACTGCCGGTGAGGATACCGCCGACGACCTCCGCCAGGAAGATCAGGAACGTCAGCGCCGCCGCGAAGGCGAGACGCGCCCCGGTCTGCTCGTCGGCATCGCCGCCGCACGCGAGGGCTCCGGGGTGATGATCGTGATCGTGATGATCGTGGGGCATGGGAAGGTGGGGTCGATAGGCGGTGCGGGTCGATAGGACTTCGGGGGCCGACACCGCAACTCGATGAAGCTGAGTTCCGGTGTCAGCCCCCGTCATGGCGACTCACTTGCGTGCGACGGCGCGCCGGGTCGCCGCGACGATGGCCTCCACCGTGAGGCCGTACTTCTCCAGCAGCTCGTCGGGCGTACCGGTCTCGCCGTAGGTGTCGTTCACCGCGACCATCTCTACCGGGACGGGGCAGTGCCGCGCAGTCACCTCCGCCACGGCGCCGCCGAGGCCGGCGTTGATCTGATGCTCCTCGGCGGTCACTATCGCACCCGTGTTGCTGGCCGCCTCGGTGATCGCTTCCACGTCGATGGGCTTGATCGTCGCGAGGTTCAGGAGCGTCGCCTCGATGCCCTCCGCCGCCAGCTGCTCGGCGGCCTGCGCCGCGCGGGCGGTCATGATGCCACATGCCGCGATCGTTACATCGGCGCCGTCCCGCAGCTTCGCGGCTTTCCCGATGCGGAAGTCGTAGTCCTCGGTGAAGAGGATCGGCTCGTTGCTGCGACCGAAGCGCAGGTAGACCGGCCCGAAGTGCTCGGCGGCGGCGAGGGTCGCCTTCTCGCCCTCGATCCCGTCGGCGGGCACGATCACCGCCATGTTGGGCATCGCGCGCCAGAGAGCGATGTCCTCCAGCATCTGTGCAGACGCGCCGTCCTCGCCCACCGTCAGGCCACCGTGGGTGAAGGCGAGCTTCACGTTCACGTTCGCCAGCCCGACGCTGACCCGGACCTGCTCCCAACCGCGCGCGCCGAAGCACGCGAAGCTGCTCGCGAAGGGGATCTTGCCCTCGAGCGCCAGCCCGGCCGCCACGCCGATCATGTTCTGCTCGGCGATTCCCAGGTCGACGAACCGCTCGGGCCACTTCTCGCGGAACTTCTGCGTGCGCGTGCTCGTCCACAGATCCGCGTCCAACACCACGACCTGCGGGTTGCTCTCACCCAGCTTCAGCAACGCCTTCCCGTACGCATCGCGGGTCGACATCTTCTCAGCCATCAGTCGGAACTCCCTCCGTCGGACTACGGACCACAGACTACAGACTACGAACCGAAGGCCCGGACTACTGACCCTCGAGTTCGGCGAGGGCGGCGGCGAGCTCGGCGTCGTTGGGCGCCTTGCCGTGGAAGTCGGCGGGTGAATCCATCATGAACGAGATCGGCCAGCCCTTCTTCGTGTGGGCGACGATCATCGTCGGCTTCCCGGGGACGATCCGCTCCGGCTGGAGGGCCCAGTTGATCTCCTGGACGTCGTGGCCGTTGACCTCGTAGACGGTCCAGCCGAACGCTTCCCACTTCGCGCCCAGAGGCGCCGTATCCAGAATGTCCTCGGTGTGGCCGCACTGCTGTGCGCCATTGCGGTCAATGATCGCGACGAAGCTGTCCAGCTTCCGGTTCGGCGCCAGCAGCGCGCCTTCCCAGACCTGGCCCTCATCGATCTCCCCATCGCCCAACATGCAGTAGACCCGGTGCGGCGCGCCATCGATCTGGCCCGCGATCGCGAGGCCCAGCGCCTCTGAGAAGCCTTGCCCGAGGGACCCGGTGCAGACCTCGAGGGCAGGCAGGAACCGAATGTCCGGGTGGCCCTGTAAGGGACTCCCCATCTGCCGGAACGTGTCGAGAGTCGCGGCCGGGAAGTAGCCGCGATCCGCCATCACCACGTACAGCGCCGGGCAGCCATGACCCTTGCTCAGCACAAACCGGTCCCGACCGGGCCAGCGCGGGTTGCCTGGATCGTGGCGCAGCACCCGCTCGAAGAGGACCGTGAGGATGTCGATCGACGAGAGCGACCCGCCCGGGTGACCCGATCCGCCCTTGTGCAGCGTCCTCAGGATGGTGCGTCGGTGCTCGTTGGCCTTGGCGGCCAGCGCCGCGGCCTCCTGCTCGGTCAGCAACTTCTCCATGTTCCGTCACCTGCTCCAAGTCATTCGTGAACGCCCGCCCAACCCCGCCGCGCCTGCCGTCGACTGTAGGCTGTGGACTGCGGACTGCCGTTCCGCCCTACTCGCCATCGCCGCTCACGGCGGCGTCGGGCGCACTTCATGTGGAGCCCGCAGCGGGCTCGACCTCCTCGGCGGCCTCCCCGTCGGCCTTGGGGGCGAGGCTCTCGGGGTCCTGGAGAAACGCCAGCAGGGCCTCGGGGCCCTCGTACCCTTCGAGCTTCCCGATCGCGACGCCGTCACCGTCGGCGACGATGAGCGTCGGCGGCGCGAGGAACTTGTACTTCTCGGCGAGCTTCTCCTCTTTCGCGTCGATGTCCGTTACGTCGACGCGGAGCAGCTCGAACTGAGCGAGGGCTTCGCGAATGTCCGGTCGCGGGAAGGCCTCCTTCTCCATCTCCTTGCAGATGTCGCACCATTCCGCGGTCCAGTCCATGAGGACGCGGCGGTCCGAGGCGCGGGCGGCCTCGAAGGCGCCGAACACGTCCGTCTTCCAGGGCAGAGGCTCCGCGGGCTGTCCGGTCGCCTCAGCCGGAGAAGCGCCAGCGGCCGCCGGCGCGGCAATCGGTCGCTCCGGCAGGAGCGCGCCGTGGTTCCACAGCGTCCCGAGCAGGACGTAGAACCCCAACACCATCAGCACGACTCCCGCGCCCTTCCGCAGGCGTCGGCCAGTCGTAGGCTCAGGGATGGCGTCCAGCGCGCCGAAGGCGATGCCTCCGGCGATGAGACACGCGGCGATCGCGACGAAGTAGACCATCTCAGGCACCAGAGTGCGAATGAAGTAGGCTGCCACACCCAGGAATATGAAGCCGAAGAGGCGCTTCACGTCGAGCATCCACTCACCGCTGCGCGGCAACCGCGTGAGCACGCCAGCGGACGTGCCGACCGCAATCAGCAGCAGCCCCATGCCCCAGGCGAAGCTGAACAACAAGACGAACCCCGTGACCGGCTTGCCCTGCACCGCCACATACGCCAGGATCCCCGCCAAGGGGGCGGCGGTGCACGGCGAGGCCACCAGACCCGAGACCATCCCCATCAGCAGCACGCCCAGCAGCCCCTTCCCCCCGATCGCGTTCAGCCGCGTGGCGAGAGAGGGCGGGAGCTGCAGCTCGAAGAGCCCCAGCATCCCGAGGGCCAGCACGGCGAAGAGCACGGCGACGGTGATCAGGATGTACGGGCCCATGAGGAAGCTGCGGACCTGTGCGCCCAACAGACCGACGAGCAGCCCCAGCACCGAGTACACGACCACCAGACCGAACACATAGGTGAACGAGAGACCGAAGGAACGGCGGAGCGAGGAGGTCTCGCCGCGCGCGCCGATGATGCCCACCGTGATGGGGATCATCGGGTAGACGCACGGAGTGAAGCTCACCAGAACGCCGGCCCCGAAGGCGATGAGCATCGCCCACCACAGCCCACGCTCCGCAATGAGCGCCTCGAAGTCGTAGCGCCCCGCAGGCTCCTGGGCGTGCAAGACCGCCGCCAAGCCGAGGGCCAGACCGACTGCCAGCGCTGTGTGCAGCAATCGGGGCAGTGTTCGCGATGGAACCATGGCAAGCGCTCCCGTACTCAACCACCGCAGCATAGCATCCCGGAGGCCCACCCCGCAAGATGAGACGAGGCTCCTCCCTGCCTCCAACGGCCGGCCCGCCTGCGGCGACTTCCCCGTGGGCAGACAAAGGCAAGGGGCGTGGCACCCCAGCCTTTGCCACGCCCCTTGCGAGCTCGTCAACAGTCAGATGGCTACTTGCCCTTCTTCTTGGCAGGAGCCTTCTTCGCCGGCGCCTTCTTGGCGGGAGCCTTCTTCGCCGGCGCCTTCTTTGCGGCCTTCTTCGCAGCAGCCTTCGGTGCCAACAGCTTCACCTCCTTCGCGTTCGCAAGGTGGTGCCCCTAGCTGGCCGCCCTACTCCTGCCCTTGCGTGGTAGTGCACGTAAGGGAATCGAGGTTCCGGAGTCCCTGCCGGCGTCCCACCCGCTTACCGGCAAGACTCATAGGGCGCGGGAAGGCAAGGCCAACTTACGACGGTGCAGACTAGACGTACTTATACACGCACATCGACTGCATGTCAACAGGATGCCCAGGGCTTTTTTTCGGGCGACTCTAACCACAACGGCGAGCCTCGAGGGCTCGCCGTTGTCGCGTAATCCGACCGGATGAGGGCATGATTGGTGGAGGCGGCGGGAATCGAACCCGCGTCCGAGAAGCAGCCAGTGGGACTTCTACGAGCGTAGTGCGTGATTAGGCTTCGCCTCGGCGGGGCTCACGCACAGGCCCCGCCTCGGCTAGCTCGATTCGGCATTCCCTCCCGGGGTTACCGAGCAGTCACCGGTTGGTAGCCGACTGGGTTGGCGCCCGGTCTCCGGACCGTCGGCGGGCCCGAAGCGGACGGCTGCCTAGAGACTAGGCAGCGAGTGCGAGATTGCTCTCGGCGTTTGTGTTTGTTCCGCGATTAACGAGATAGCGGAGATCTCGGCTCGCTTCCCCCACCCGCTGTGCATCCCGTCGAAACCTTGGCGCCCCCACATGTCCAGTGTGAGTATACCCACGCATGGGCCTCGGGTCAACATCCCGAATCGCAGGTCAGCGGGCGTAGAGACGGAGTTCGAGCCACTTGTCCCCCCGGCGGACTTGTCGCGGTAGCGTGGCCTCCAGCGAGAAGCCCGCGGCCTCGAGAAGCGCGGCCTGCTCGGGCTGTCCCGAGTCGCACCAGGCCTGCAGCTTCGCGTCGAGGTCGAGGTTCAGGGCCGCGAGCAGCCGCCCGCCCTCGGCGAGGTAGCTTGGGTGCAGGAACACGTCGAGCAGCCAGGTGTCGCCCCGGAAGGTCCGATCCCGCGCGATGAAGGCCTGCCCCACGATCGCCCCGTTGGCGGCCTCCAGGACCTTCCACTGCGCGATCCGACCCTCGGCCAAGTCCTTCCGGTGGTGGACATACTGTCCCTCATACCCGGAGCGGCCCCACTGGCGCGCGTAGAGGCTGCGGAGGTAGCCGCCCTCCTCGATCCCGTACAGGGCCTCCAGCAGCGCCCAGTCGGCCCACCGGGTGTCGCGCACGGTCACGGGTCGAACCGCCCAGAAGTCCTCGGCGAACTCCGGGTCCGGGAAGCGCTCCATGATGCCCGTGTCCCGCCAGCCGACGAAGCCTGCCGAGCGGTAGATGTGGTACGCGGTGCTGTCGTACTCCGTGTGCAGGTACGCGGCGCGGCCGCCGCGGGCATCGAAGTCGGCCGCGTAGGCGCCGATGATCGACGAGCAGATCCCCAGTCGCCGGCGCTCGGGCGGGGTGAAGACGTGCTGCAGGATGCCGACCGGGTGCTGCAGGGCCTCGATGCTGCTGGCGTTCCCGACGACCTCTTCCCCCACGACCCCCAGGTAGAAGTGCTGCGCCAGCCCTTCCAGGTCCCCTTGGAGGTTCAGCTCCATCGGGGTCTGCCACGGCTCGCCCTTGTGGTGCAGGTGTCGGAGGATGCGCTCGCGATACTCCTCATCGGGCGCCGTGACCCTCAGGATGTCGAGCGCCTCACCCGTCTTCAGCAGCACCGACTGTAGATGGGTCTTCATCTCCGAGTGCCTCCTACTCTCTGACGCTCGCCGCGAAGCGGCTGCTCAGCGCCTCGATTACCCGTGCCATCGCCGCGTTCACTTCGTCATCGGTGAGCGTCCGGTCCGGGGACTGGAAGGTCAGCGAGAACGCGATGCTCCGCTTCCCCTCGCCCAGGCGCTGTGGGTTCACAAACACATCGAAGGGCTCAACGGTGGTCAGCAGCTCGCCGCCGGCCTCGCGCATCGCCGCCTGCAAGTTCCCGGCGGAGCACGCGTCGCTGTCCTCGACCACCACCGCCAGGTCGCGCAGCGCCGCCGGGTAGCGCGACAGCGGCCGGTATCGCCGGTGGAGCGCCGCGTGATCCAAGAGCGTGTCGGCGTTGAGCTCCGCCATGCAGACCCGACGCGGCAGACCGAACGCCTCGCGCACCGCCGCCGACACCTCGCCCGCATGGCCGAGCAGCTGCGGGCCCAGTCTCACCTCGGCGCAGTGTCCGGTGCGGAAGGTCGGGTGCTCGCCGGGCGCCCAGATTGCGTCCGTGATCCCCAGCCCCTGCAACGCCTCCTCGACGATGCCCTTCAGCAGGTAGAAGTCGGCCGCGTCCGCCTCGGGCATCGCATTCCACCGGCCGCCGCGGAGGCTCCCGGAGATGAGCACGCACAGGTGCAGGCGCTCCTCCAGACCGTCCGTGGCGTGAGCATCCTGCTGTTGGGGGAGCTGCTCACACGGGATGAAGACCCGATCGATCTCGTAGAGCGCGACGTCGGCTACGCGCTGGTTGGCGTTGTGCTCGGCGGCGCGGAGCAGCCCGGGCAGCAGCGTCCGGCGGAGGCCGCTCAGCCCCTCCTCGGTCGAGCGCTGCAGAGCGAGCATCTCCCGCTCGGGGGCGTCGGGCGGTAGGCCGATGCGGTCGAGGTCCCGCGGGTCGATCATCGCGAGGTTGATCGTCTCACACAGCCCGCTCGACCGCAGCAGCTCCCGCAGCCGCACCCGCAGCCGCTGCCGCTCGGTCAGAACCGCAGCCTCGTCCAGCGCCCCCGGCACGGTTGGGGCGATGCGGTTGTAGTCGTGGACGATGGCGATCTCCTCGATGAGGTCGATCTCCCGCTCCACATCCGGCCGGAAGCCCGGCACGGTCACCGACAGGCCCGCCGAGGCGTCGACCTCCATGTCGAGCCGCATCAGGTACTCCGCCATCGTCTTGGCCGGGATGTCCGTGCCCAGGATCGCGTTCGCGCGCTCCGGACGCAGCTCGAGGGTGACAGGCGCCTTGCGGCCGGGGTAGACGTCGACCTCGCCCGCCGCGAGTTCGCCTCCGGCGGTCTCCACGATCAGCTGCGCGCAACGCCGGGCCGCGCGGAGCGTGCCCTCGGGATCGACGGTGCGCTGGAAGCGGTACGTGGCCTCGGTGTCCATCCCCAGCCGCACGGCGGTCTTGCGGTTCAGAACGGGATCGAAGTGAGCCGACTCGATGAGCACGTCCAGGGTGCTGTCGCCGACCTCCGAGTTCGCGCCGCCCATGACTCCCGCCAGCGCGATGGCCTGCTGCGGATCGGCGATGACGACATCGGTGCCCTCCAGCACGCGTTCCTGGCCGTCGAGGCTGACGAAGCGCTCAGCGGGCTCCGCGCGGCGCACGATGATCTTGGCGCGGCCCCGCTCGTCCTTCGCCAGGAGCGCCACATCGAAGGCGTGGAGTGGCTGACCCAGCTCCCACATGACGTAGTTGGTGCAGTCCACGATGTTGCTGATCGGCCGCATCCCGGCCGCCAGCAGCCGCTCCTGCATCCACCGGGGCGAGGGCCCCACCTTCACCCCGCGCACGAGCAGCGCCGTGTACCGCGGGCAGCCGACCGGGTCGGCGATCTCGACCGCGATGTCCTCCTCGGCGGGCGGACCGACCGGCGGCAGGTCCAGCTCGAAGGGCAGGCGCTCCGCCCCCAACGTCGCTGCCGCGTGCCGCGCCAGCCCGTAGACCGACAGCAGGTCGCCCCGGTTCGCGGTGAGCTTGGTGCACAGCACCTGATCCTCCGCTTCACCGTCGGTCCATCGAGCGATCTCCTCGACTTCGGCCCCCGACAGCGTCAGCCGATGGGCGAGCTCCTCCGCCGAGCCCTCCCACACCAGGTAGTCCCTCAGCCACGAGTACGGTACTCGCATCCCGCCGTCCTTGCCTTTCCCGGGACCGCGCGCCACCGGCATGCGCCGTTGCCGCTCTCCCAGACTCCCAAACTCGTGAACTCCCAAACCCCCGCCGTCAGAACTGCCTCAGGAACCGCATGTCACCGCTCCAGAGCAGCCGGATGTCCTCGATCCGGTGGCGGAGCATGGCGAAGCGGTCGATGCCGAAACCGAAGGCGAAGCCCGAGACTTCCTCGGGATCGTAGCCGACGTTGCGGAGGACGTTCTCGTCGATGACGCCGCAGCCGCCGACCTCCAGCCAGCCCGTACCCGAGCAGGTCCGGCAGCCCGTGCCCCCGCAGAGGGTGCAGGTCAGCGCAAACTCGGCGCTGGGCTCAGTGAAGGGGAAGAAGTCCGGCCGCACGCGGACGTTCATGCTCTCCCCGAAGAGCGCCCGCGCAAACGCGATGAGTGTGCCCTTCAGGTCGCCGAAGGTGATGCCCCGGGCGACCTTGAAGCCCTCGAGCTGGTAGAAGGTATGGTGGTGCGTCGCGTCCACGCGATCGCGCCGGTACGTGCGCCCGGGAACGATGTAGGCCACCGGAGGGGGCTCGACCTGCATCGTGCGGATCTGCATGGTGGACGTCTGGCTGCGGAGGAGCAGGCCGTTCTCCAAGTAGAAGGTCATCTGCTCATCCATGGCCGGGTGATCGTCGGGGTAGTTGAGGGCTTCCCACGCGTAGTAGTGGCTCTCGACCTCCGGTCCCTCGGCGACCTTGTAGCCCAGACCCAGGAAGATGGCGATGAGTTCGTCCATCGTGGCCAGCACGGGGTGACGCGTCCCGACGCGCGTCGCGCGCCCGGGCAGCGTGACATCGAGGCGATCTGCCTCGGCCGCGGCGCGCGTCGCCGGCTTTGCCTTCTTCTCCGCCTTTGGAACCTCGCTGACCTGCCCCGCGTGCGCCGCCAGCAGGTCCTCGATCTCCTTCTGCACCGCCTGGGCGAGCTGGCCCGCGGCCGGACGTTCCTCCGGGGGCAGCGTCCCCAGGGAGGACATCAGGTCCCTCAGGCGGCCGGACTTCCGCCCCAGGAAGGCGACCCGCACAGCCTCCAGGTCCTGCGGCGTCGTTGCCTGCTCGATGGCCTTGCGCGCCTCCCCGGCCAGAGCTTGCAGTTGCTCCTTCATTGCACGTGCCTCCTGCCGTCAGCCATGCGGCGTCCTGCTGTGAACCCGCACCCCGCAACGCCGTGACCCGCAACCTCCCCCAAACACAAACCCCCGGCCTGTCCCGAGGGACGAGAGCCGGGGGCTATCGCTTGTGAACCACCCAATCGGTGGGGCCGCCCAGTAACGCCGGGCTCGCGGCGACGCCTAGTAGGAAGCCGGGGGCTTTCCGTTCAGCGCGCGGCTCCGGAGCGAACTTCGGCGGATCGCTGAGCAGGGCGGCTCGCAGCCGCTGACCGCCCCTCTCTGGTGCCCTCGAGGCCCGCCTACTTTGCCCCTTCGCAGCCTTTGTCCTATACGGTTCCCCCTCTCCTTCGGGAGCGGGGGGTAGGGGGTGAAGCCTACCGCGGACGCTGCCTGCGGTATTCGTACATCATCACCGCCGCCGCGACCGCGACGTTGAGGCTCTCGGTGCCGCCCGGCATCGGGATGGCGACCCTTGTGACCTCCGAACCGACCAGCTCCTCCGGCAGCCCCTGCGTCTCCCCCCCGAGGAGGAGCGCCGTCCGTTCCGGCAGGGCTTCCCCGAAGAGCGAGCGTTCGGTGTGCACCGTCGCCGCGACGACCTCGACGCGATTCGCCCGGCACCAGCCCAGAAACTCGGCCGGCTGCGCGCGGCGGATCACCGGGAAGTGGAACAGCGACCCCATCGTCGCGCGGACCACCTTCGGGCTGTACGCGTCGACGCAGTTCCCCAACGCCACCAGAGCCGTCGCGCTCACGGCATGTGCCGTGCGGACCATCGTGCCGAGGTTGCCGGGGTCCTGGGTCTCGAAGGGCGCCGCGATAAGACACTGCTTGGGCAGCTCGAGGTCGTGCAGCGTCCTGTCGGGTATACGCGCCTCGGCCGCGATGGGTTGCGGGGTAACGGTGCTCGACATCTGCTCGAGGACACGCTCGGTGACCTCGAAGACCTCAGCGTCCGCCGGCAGAGCCGCGATGAGCGACGCCTCGCGGCCGCTCTCCGCGCGCTCGGGGCACCAGAACACGGCCTCCGGCGCCACCCCGGCGCGCAACGCCTCGTCGATGAGCGACAGACCCTCCAACTGGAAGCGCCCGCGCTCCCGTCGTCCCTTCCCCGTCGCCAGCGACTTGTAGGCGCGGACCCTGGGGTTGGCGGGGCTCTCGATCCTCACCGACGCCCTCCCCGGCAGCCGTCCGCAACTGCCGCCACCCTGAGACCCGCGAGCCCGTAGCGCACAACCGCCGTTACACCAGCGCCGTCTGGGCCTGCTGGACGACGGCCCCGAAGGCGGCGGGGTCGGTGAGAGCGAGATCGGCAAGCTGCTTGCGATCCAGCTCGACGCCGGCCTTCTTCAGGCCGCCGATGAACCGGCTATAGCTCAGCCCGTGCTCGCGCACCCCGGCGCTGATCCGCGCGATCCAGAGCCGCCGGAAGTCTCGCTTGCGCTCCCGCCGATGCACGTAGGCGTACTGATCCGAGCGCATCACCGACTGGACGGCCATCCGGAACCACCGAGACCGCTTGCCTCGATAGCCCTTGGCCAGCTTCATTACGCGCTTGTGGCGGCGATGCCCCGCCACGCCACGCTTCACTCTGGTCATGCTCGCGTCCGTCCTTTCACCTTGCAGCGTGGCCCGCCCCGCCCGGGTTCGGCCGGCGAGGCTCCCTAACCGGCACGGGGTAAGTGCGCGACGGCGCGCACGAAGGTGCGCGCCGACGTTCTGCGGCGGTAGGTGCGACCTCTAACCGTGAGGCACCATGCGCTTGGCGCGCTTGGCGTCGCGACCCCCCAGCTCGCCCAACTGCCGGAGGCTACGCTTCCTCTTCGCCGTCTTCTTCGAGAGGAGGTGGCTCCGCCCCGCCTTCTTGAACAGAACCTTCCCCGTCCCAGTGATCTTGAACCGCTTCGCCGCGGCCTTCCTCGTCTTCGCCTTCGTCTTTGGCATCCTGATCGCTACTCTCTGGGGCGGCCTTCTTGGCGCTCTGGAGTTGTTCGAGAACCTCGGGCCGAGGCGTCAGGACCATCGTCATGTTGCGGACTTCCATGCGGGGCATCTGGTCCACATCGGCGATGCTCTTGCACGCCTCGATGAAATGCAGGAGCTGAGTGCGCCCGATCTCCTTGTGCCGCAGCTCCGGGCCCCGGAAGATCACGTTGAACTTGACCTTGTGACCTTTGAGGAGGAACTTCTCTGCGTGCTTGGCCTTTACTTCCAGGTCGTGGTCGTCGGTGTTCGGGCGGACCCGAATCGTCTTGACCTCGACCTGGCGGCTCTTCTTCTGGGAGTCCCGTTCCTTCTTGCGCTGCTGGTACCGGAACTTGCCGTAGTCCATGATCCGGCAGACAGGAGGCTCCGCCTGGGGCGCGACCTCAATGAGATCGCTCCCGCGCAGCTCCGCCTGCCGCAGCGCTTCCTCGACGGAGATGATCCCGAGCTGCTCACCCTCTTCCGTGACGACGCGAACCTCGCGAGCCCGGATGGCGCGGTTCACGCGCAACCGCTTCTCCGGTTTACGCAACGCTGGCTTGGATCGCCGCAAAGACAGCTGTCTCCTTTTGGCCGCGCATAGGACACCCCACGACCCGCCCCGGCTCGCGGCCCAGAGTTTCGGGCTGTCAGCCTACCAAATACGCCTTGCCCTGTCAAGATCGGGCCACACCCGCAATCAGGGGCCGAGGCGGAAGTTGTCGACCCAGTAGGTGGCGCCGCGGCGGTTGGCGCCGATGCCGCAACGGACGTACGACTCCTCGGGCGCCGCGAAGGCGACGTACTTCACGGTGAGCACGGGGGACTCGGGGTGCAGCGCGGCCAGTGGCGGGAGAAGGTCGAACTCCGCGTGCCGCCAGGTGTCGTCCGTCTGGACACCGTCAATGGTCCCCAGGAGCACCGCGCCGCCAATCGACGGCTCCTCGGCGCTCAGGCGTATGGCGTGCCAGGTGTTCGCCGCATAGGCGTACAGGTTCACCGCGACACCGGGGGGGATGCGGTAGTCGAAGCTGAGCCGGCGCATGTCCGTCGCCCGGAAGGGCGTCGCCACCGCGTAGGCCCCAAGCGGCCCGCCCGAGACGAGGCTGCGGATCCGCAGGCTGCGGCCGCCCGCCGCGGCGGTTGTGCTGTCCAAGGCCAGTTCGATCGGGGAGGGGTCAGAGAACGTCTGCCACTCACCCGCATCCCGCTCGAAATCGTTACCGACCGGGGTCGTGGCGTCGCGGATCTGCACCTCGGGCGCGGGCGCGGAGGGCAGCCACGCCGGAACCACGCTTCCGGGCTGCTCCTCGGTGAACCACAGTCGCGCGCGCCCGACCATCAGCCCATTGTGGAAACTGAACACCGCCGCGCGCCCGCCGAGCAGCGGATCGGGGTCGCTGTAGGCCAGGACCTCCCGCCCATCGACGGCAAGGGCGACCCGACTCCCGATCTTCTCCGCCCGCACGCGGAACCAGTGTCGGTGGAAGTTGAAGTTCGAGCTGATCGGATCGACGAAGACGGCGTTGCTCGTCTCGGCGACGATCTGGCCCTTCCGCAGGATCGCGCTTCGAGTGTTGCGCCAGCCCGCGAAGATGAAGGCGTAGCCGCTGCCCAAGTCCACTCCGTCGCCGCACAGGGCCGCATCGATGTCGCTCGGCCGGGAGTAGCCCGGCGGCGGCGGGACGTCCATGGGGAGGTTGGCGAAGAACTCCAGCACCGTATCGCCGGCATAGGCGTGCTTCGTCCAGAGCGTTGGGTTCTCGCTGTGGGTGCCGCCGAAGAAGGTCCAGCCCGGCTGGCAGGGCCAGCGGGTCGTGACCTGCCACACGCCCCGGCTGCTGAACCAGTCGGTCGGGGCGGAGTCGAAGGCGTAGTCGCGAGAGTTGGGCGAGGCGACGACCGTGCCGTTCACATGCTCGGCCGAAGCGCCCACGAGGCCGAGCAGCTTGCCGGTCAGGGGCGCGAGGTCGGCGAAGGAGATGGCCTCAGAGCCCCCGGAAGCCACGCGCAGGCTCCCGCCCACGGCCGAGATGACCACCTCGCCGGCCGCCTCCGCCGCGCACGCGCCCTCGGCGAGGATCTCGGGGCCCTTCCGCAGGGAGGCTTGGACCGTGCCGCCGTTGAGTTGCACGGTGACGGCGTAGGCGTTCTCGGCGCTGGAGCCGTCGCCGCGCAGCAGAACCGTCAGCGGCGCCGCCAGCGGCGCGGCGGCGGTTTGTACGAACACATCGCCCGGGTAGTAGCCCCGATTCCACAGCACGCCCCCCTCGCCCGTCCGCCACTGGCCCGCCGGCTGGTACAGCTCGTTGGCCGTCATCGTCTCGTCGGCCAGGAAGACCGGGTTGATGCGCGGCGCTTCCCAGCGGGGGGCGTCGAGCGGCGCGACGGAGAGATCGTCGAAGACGGCCTCCCCGCCCTCGGCCAGCACCCCAACCGCGCCCTGCCCGAAGGCGTCCGTCTCGGCGGATAGGACCGGGTAGCGGTCGATGAAGGCCTCGATCCGACCGGGCTGCGCCGCCACCTCCAGGCGGTACCACTGCCCCGCCTCGAACCCGCCCGGCGCGGCGGCGAGCACGCTCTCCTTCCCGTCGCGCAGCAGCACGAGCTGCCGGGCCTTCGGCAGATCGGCAGCGCCGGCGCTCCACCGGAAGGCCAGCAGGTTGCGCGCGTCCTGCACGTAGGCCGCGAGGCCCACGACCTTCGCCGCCCACGGCCGCACGCTGACCCGGGTGCGGTAGGCGTCCCAGAAGCCATATCCGGTTGCCGCCAGCGCCGCCGGGTCGCCCGCCGTGCGGAAACCGAAGGGGTTGGCGCTCTGGGTGGCTGCCGCCTGAGGCGCAGACACGAGGGTGTTACGCCACTGCCCCGACAGGGCCGTCCAGGGGCCAAGATCGTCCGGCTCGCGGGTGAAGTCGTCCTGCACGAAGGCCTGCTCGTGGGGCTGCACGAAGGGCTCGTTGAGGGTCACTCCGGCCGACGCCCAGGTCCCGGCGCGCCCGGCGATCGGTCCGGCCCAGGGCTCGTCGAGAACCACCCGTCCCAGCGCCAGCAGGCGCACCCGCCCCTCGCGCCGCTGCACCGAGGCCTGCCAGGACGCCGTCGGTTGCAGCGGCCGCGGAGCGCCGACCGTGGCGGCCTTCCCGGCGACCACGCGGACCAACATGGCCCGCTGGCCCACGACCCGCACGAAGGCGAGGTCTTGCTCGCCCGCGACGTCGAAGGCCAGGCGCACCTCGTACGCGTCGGCCCAAGCTCCGGCGCTCGCCACGTCCGCCGTCAGCGTATACTCCCCGGCCTCCGCGTCGAGGAGGTCATAGACGACCGCCTCCTGCGCCGCCAGCCCCGAGGCGAGCAGCACCCCCAGGGCCACCGGCCCGAATGCCCGGCGCAGGTTGGGCGGGTTGATGAGTGTCACGGCTTGACGGTCGCCTCCGCAGTGGCCAGCACTTCACCGGACGCGAGATGCACGAGCGAGGCACGGGCCTCGGACCCCTCGGGTGCGTACCGCAGCTCCGCGACCGCGACCGCGGCGGCGCCCCTGTCCTGCGCCGCCGTGCGCTGGGCGTTCGGGAGCAGCGCACCGGCCTCCCAGGGCATCAGCCCCACCATCGCCCGCCGCCGCCCGAGCGCAATCAGCAGGTCGCTCTGCAGGTCCCGCGCCACATGCGGCGACAGCCCGACCACCTTCGGTAGGGCCACGGCGATCGGCCCGGGGTCGACCCCCTTGAGCGAGGCCTCCAGGCCGGCGGCCAACTCATCCGCCGCGCTGGGGGGCAGCGGCAGCAACCCCAGCTCCTTCAGCACCACCGTGGGGCCGCCCCAGACGCAGTGGGTGTGGTCGGGCGTACTGCCGTCGGCGCGCCGACAGCGCAGGGCGAACTGCCCGCCGGGCAGCGCGCACTTCAGCGGCACGGTGGCCCCGGTCGTCACCTGTGCCGACCAGAGCACCGTCCCGGCCGCGTCGAGCACCGCGAACTCGGCCGCCTCGCCGGCCTCTTGCGGCAGGTACGCAAGCGTAGCTTCCAGCCCAACGGCGGCCACCTGCAGCGGGATCGTCGCGTCGGCGCCGTAGAGGCTGTCGGGGTACGCCCGGCCGTCGTGCGTCCACCAGAAGCGGGACACCGCCGCTTGCGGAGCCGCCTCGATGAGGGGCATGCGGCGCGTCAGGCGCGGCAGCACCCGGATGCTCGTCACCAGCCCGTTCGCATCCTGCGCCAGGTCTACGAGGTCGCCCGCCGTGATGGCGGCGAGGCCTTCGGCCCCGCTGACGCGCACTCCCTCCGCCAAGGGCGCCGTCGCGCCGCTCTCCAGGGCAATGCCGTCCGCCGCGCTCACCTTCACCACCGTGCCCAGGATGCTCGGACGCTCCTCCGGGGGCAGGGGCGGTTGCGCGACGGCGACGCCGCAAAGCAGCAGGAAACCCCAGGACGGGTGCATCTTACTGGGTCGCTCGTGCGGTCGCGATGATCTGACCGCTCTCAACGTCCACCAGGACGGCGTTGATGACCAGCATGTCCCCCCGGTCGGATACGCTCCCGACCAGCAGGCTCTTCGCGCCGAGCTTGACCGCCTCGGCCTTGGCGGCATCGGGCAGCGGCACGCCGGGCTCCGGGCGCTGGGCGCACTTGCCGGTGACCTGGAACGAGCCGACGGCCGCGACGATGAGGTCTTCGTGCAGGTCCTGCAGCGCCTGGTCATCGCGAACGCGCAGGTTCGCGAAGAGCGCGATGGCGAGCGGCCCCGCCTGCTTGTCGCCCAGGGCCTGACGCAGATCCGCCAGCAGCGCATGCGCCGTGCTGCGCAGGACGCCCACGCCCTGCGGAGCCGGCAGCGGCGCCACCAGCCGTGGGTCGAGCCACAGGCACCACTCGGGCTGCAGAGCGCCCTCGCCGACGGGGGTCGCCAGCAGCGTGAACGCATCGGCCCGCCCGGGGGTGAAGTTCAGCCGGAAGTCGGCCGACTCCCCGGCCTTCACCGTGCACTCGAACAGCACGTCGCTGGCCGGCCCGACGATGGCGAAGCGCGCGGCGCCGGCCTTGCTCTCCTTCGGCGGCACGAAAGCCACGCCCCCCACAAGCGCCGCCATGTTGGCCTGCCCCACGAAGGTGGCCTTGATGGCCGCGAGGGACCGGGGGTACGTCCGTCCCCCAACCGTTGCCCGCAGGCCGATGGCGCCCCGCACGGTGAGGTTGCTGAGGTAGGCCTCCGGGGCCAGCGGCGTCGGCAGCAGCTCGAGGCGCGTCACCGTGCCTTGGGCGTCGAGGGTGAGTTCCGCTCGCAGGCCCTTCGCCACGTCCGCCGGGGTCCCGTCCGTCCCGTCCAGGCGCACGACCTTCGTCGCGTCGCCGAGCTTCACCGTCGTCCCGTCATCGAGGGTCAGCGCCTGCCCGTCGATGTTGTCGATGTAACCCCACGTAAGACCGGCCGCGGGCGGCGCCGGCTGCGTCGACGCCAGACTGAGCGCCAACAGGCCGCTGAGGCCGATTCCGATGCTCCTGTACACGGACCGCATCCTCCGTTCCCCGCCGGGTCAGTCGACGAGCGAGACCGCCGCGAGCAGGGCCCCGTTGTCGAGCTGAACGACCGCCGCGTTGTAGACCGTGCCCTCGCCCCGGCCGCTCACGGTCCCGACCAGCACGTAGGCCGCGCCGAGCTTCTGCAGCTCCGCCCGGTTCGCGTCGGGGACCGGTGTCCCGATCGGGAGGCGGTTTCGGTACACGCCCGCCACCCGGTACGTTCGCCCGAAGAGCACGAGCAGGTCCTCGTTGAGGTCCCGCAGGAAGCTCTGGTCGCGGTTCACGCGCACCGGCGCGAACTCCGCCACCGCCAGGCCGTCCACGCGCGTCTCGCCGAGGGCCTTGATCAGCGCCTCGGTGAGGCGCGCCGGGAAGGTGCGGGAGAACCCCGGCGCCACGCCCGCCGGCGGCGGGATCAGGAAGTGCGGATCGAGCCACAGGGACGCATCCTGCGCCAGTTGGCCCTCGCCGGCCGGGGCAACCTCCAGGGTCAGGCGGTCCGTGGCATTCGCGTCGAGGCCCGCGTTCAGCGCCACGGTCTGTCCGGCCGCCGCCACGCGCTCGACGATCACGTCGCCGAAGCTGTCCTTCAGCGTGAAGCGCGCGGCCGCCGGCGCCCCCGTCGCGCCGCGGGGGTCGTACCGCACCTCGGAGATGAACTGCGTCCAGTTCGCCGGGCGGGTGTAGGTGACCCGCGAGAGCGCCAGCGACCGACTCCGCTCACCGCCGGCGTCGCGGACGGTCGTCACATACGCCGCGCCGCGCGCCGGAGCGAGGTTGCTGAGGTAGACCCGCTGCGTCGCCGTGGGGGCGTAAGCCCGCAGCTCGGCCACGGAGCCGTCCGCGGCCCGGGTTGCCACCACTCGCCCGCCGCGGCTGATCGACTCCACGCCGCCCGCGCTCCCGTCGGCACGCACGATGCGCGTCCCCGGGGCCAGCCGCAGCAGGGAGCCATCGTCCAGGAGCAGGTTCGGACCCACCAGAGACGTGACATAGCCCCACGTCTCGGCGGTCCGGCCAGGCGAGCAGAGCCACAATCCAAAGACCAGGGCGCAGACCGCGCCCGACCACGCAGGAACACGATGGGTTCGCATACAAACAGGGAAACACGACTGGCCGCGCGGGGTTCCCCTGCCCCCCGGAAGGAGCAGATTCCCCCGCGCGCACGTTGTCTCAAGGGAAGCCCACACCCGCGCCGTCCTGGGGCACTCCGCCCGATGAGCCAAGCTCCGCCCCCCGATCTCAACCGCCCGCTGGTCAGCATCCGCTCGAAGCTGATCCTGGCCCTGCTATTGGCCTGTGTGCCGATGGTGTTCCTGGTCGGCTGGTTCGGGCTGGCGACGGCCACGAACCTGATGCGCGCCCAGGCCGTGCGCGGGATGGCGGACTCGGCCCGCCTGCAGGCGCGGCTGCTCGAGGACGCCCTGCTGCGGGGCACGGCGGATGCGCGTTTCCTGGCACAGCTGGAGGACCTCGGCAACCTGGCGGCCTCGCCCGCGCACTCCGGCGCGGGGTTCGCGGAGCTGCAGCAGCACGTCCTGGGTGAGTTCACCGCCCTCGGACGGTCAACGGGCCTGTACTCCACGATCCGCTACGCCGATGCCTCGGGCAAGGAGCGAGCGCGGGTCGACTTCGGCCCGGAGGGCGCCACCATCGTCCCCGAGCGGGAGCTCCAGGACCTCACGAACCAGGGCTACTTCGGGCCCAGCCTCCAGTTCCCCCCGGGGGCGGTCTTCGTGTCGCCCCTGGGCCTGAATCGAGAGAACGGGCGCATCGAGGAGCCCCATCGCCCGGTGATCCGCTTCGCCTCTCCCGTGTCACGCGGGGGCAAGACGCTGGGGCTGGTGGTGCTGAGCGCGGAGGCGGACCCGCTACTTCCGCGGGCAACCTACGCGGGCGGGCAGACCTTCCTCGCCGACCCTGAGGGGTACTACCTGTCGCACACCGACCCCGCGAGGGCCTGGAGCGGAGCGCGCAATCTCTCGACCGGCCACAACGTCCAACGCGACTACGGGCCGAATGCCCTCGCGGCGCTCGGCCCCTCGGAGTCCGTCCTCCCGCACTCCGGCGGCCTGCTGGCCACGTACCCGCTGCTGTTCGGCCCGCCGCAGGCCGGCAACTTCATGGTGCTCGGCGTCGAGGCGCGGGAGGAGCTGATCTTCTCGGGGCTGGAAGACTACCGCCGCTTCTTCTGGGGCGTCTTCGCCATCAGCTTCGTCGCGCCCGTGCTGGCGGGCCTCGCGCTCGCCACCTTCTTCCTGAGGCCCATGCGCCAGCTCCGTCGCGCCGTCCATGCCGTCGCCGAGGGCGACCTGGACACGACCCTCGACGTGCGCTCCGGCGATGAGTTCCAGATGCTCGCCCAGGACTTCAACACGATGGCCGCCCGCCTGCGCGAGTACCAGCAGCAGGAGCGCCTGGCGCTCGTGGGCCGCATGGCCGCCAGCATCATTCACGATGTGCGCAACCCGCTCGCCGCCCTGACCGTCTCCACCCGCCTCCTGACCGAGAAGGAGTTGCCCGAGGCCCAACGGCGGGAGGTAGGGGAGCGCGCTATGGCCCAGGCCGACCGGATTCTGGCGATGCTCCAGGAGATCCTCGAGTTCACCCGCACCGGCAAGACCGACATCGAGAAGCGCCCCGAGGACCTCCGGGCGATCCTCGCCGAGATGGAGTACGGCCTGACCACCCAGTGTGCGGCGCGCGGCATCGCCCTGTCCCTGGGGAACGTGCCCGACTGCGTGGTCGAGGTGGATCGCGGCAAGCTCCAGCGCGCCCTGACCAACATTGCGCTCAACGGCTGCGAGGTCTCCTCGCCAGGCGACGCCCTGACGGTAAGCGCCCAGCTGGACGGCGAGGGGGTCTCGATCGAGATCGCCGACGGCGGCCCCGGACTCCCGCCGGAGATCGAGGACCGGCTGTTTGAGCCCTTCGCGACCTACGGCAAGGCCCACGGCACCGGCCTGGGCCTCGCGATCACCCGCGCCATCGTCGAGGCCCACGGCGGCCGCGTCAGCGCCCGCAACGGCGACACCGGCGGCGCGGTCTTCACCCTCTGGCTGCCCCGCGCGCCGGAGTAGCCCCCGGGCAGGCCGCGCCCTCCCGCTTGACGAACACCCCCGCGCTGCAGCCCCGTCTCGAGGAGGCCCGCATGAGCCTGGGCGGCCTGGCCCTCTGTCTGGGGGCATACTCCTGTCATGCACAGCCGCCGGTCCCAACGCAGCCGGAGCTCTTTGAGAGGCGCCAGTGGGTCGCCGCGAAGTTCGGCGGCGCGCCCGTCGCGCCCCCCATCGCGGAGGGCCTGGAGGTCCACGCGAACCATGGCCCGGTCCAGGTCGATGCGCGCGGCGGCAGGCCTCTCCGGCTGGGCGCCACCGCCTACTCGCGCGGGCTCTACTGCCACGCCCCGAGCCATGTTGCGGTGCGGTTGCCGCGCGCCGGCGCCCGGTTCGAGGCGCACGTCGGCGTCGACAGTAACGACCAGACCAGCGGCGGCCGCGGCAGCGTCGTGTTCGTCGTGCGCGTCGGCGGCGCCGAGTGCTGGCGGTCCGCAGTCCTCCGGGAGGGCATGGCCCCCGTGCCGGTGCCGGCGCCTCTGGGAGGCGCGACCGAGTTCGAGCTCCTGGTCGAGCCCACCGAGGACGGCTACGCGTGCGATCAGGCCGACTGGGCCGACGCGCGGGTACTGCTGGCCGATGGGACAGCCCTGGCCCTGGGCGACTTGCCGCTCTACGACCGCAGCCGCGCGCCCTACTCGACCGAACCGTGGTTCTCCTTCACTTACGATGGCCGGCGCTCGCGCGAGCTTCTCGACGGGTGGACGGTTGAGCGCGAGGCCGAGCACATCGAGGACCCGCGCCACGGCGTCCGCACGCGCCACACCGTGCGCTACACCGATCCCGTCACGCGCTTGGAGGTCCGCTGCGTCGGTACCGAGTACCACGACTTCCCGACGGTGGAGTGGACCCTCTACCTCCGCAACGGAGGGGATGCGGACACCCCGCTCATCTCCGATGTGCGGGCCATCGATACGACCTTCGAGCGCTCCGCCGGGGGGGAGTTCGTTCTGCACCGCATTCGGGGCGACGACTGTACTCCCGCGAGCTATCAGCCCCTCGTCGACGTTCTCGCCCCGGGGGCGCAGCTCCCGATCGCGAACACCGGCGGCCGGCCCACGCAGCTCGCCTTCCCGTACTTCAACCTCGAGTGGCCCGGTGCGGGGCTCATCTGTGTGCTGAGCTGGGCCGGGCAGTGGTCGATGGGCTTTGAGCGCGACGCGGCCGCGGGGCTACGGCTTCACGGGGGCCAGGAGGTGACCCGCTTCCGGCTGCATCCGGGGGAGGAGGTCCGCTCACCCCTGGTGGTGCTGCAGTTCTACCAGGGCGACTGGGTGCGGGCGCAGAACGTGTGGCGCCGGTGGATGCTGGCCCACAACCTCCCTCAGCCCGGCGCCAAGCCCCTCCCGACCCAGCGGTCGCTCTGCACGGGGAACTTCTACCCCGGCCTGATGACGGTCGCCGACCAGGAGCGCGCCTTCCTGCAGCGACACCGCGATGAGGGCGTCGGCTTCGACGTATGGTGGCAGGACGCGGGCTGGTACCCCTGCGACGGGGTCGGCTGGCCCAAGGTGGGCACGTGGGAGCCCGATCCCGTCCGCTTCCCGCGCGGCCTGCGCGAGCTCTCCGACCTCATGCACGACCACGGGAAGCGGGCGATGGTGTGGTTCGAGCCCGAGCGCGTCCATCCGGGCACTTGGGTCGCCGAGCAGCACCCCGAGTGGGTCCACGGTGGCGCCGAGGGCGGGCTGCTGAAGCTGAGCGAGCCGGCCTGCCGCGAGTGGCTGACGGATCACATCGACCGGCTCTTGACCGAGCAGGGCCTCGACGACTACCGCCAGGACTTCAACATCGACCCGTTGCCCTATTGGCGCGCGGCCGACGCCGAGGACCGGCAGGGCATCACCGAGATCCGGCACGTCGAGGGGTACTTCGCCTACTGGGACGAGCTGCTCCGCCGCCACCCAAACATGCTGATCGACTCCTGCGCCTCAGGCGGTCGCCGGAACGACCTGGAGACCCTCCGGCGGGCGGTGCCGCTCCTCCGGAGCGATTGGTACTGGTCGCCCGAGGGCCAGCAGCGCCTCACCTATGGCCTCTCGCTGTGGTTCCCGTACCAGGGCACCGGGGTGATCTACCAGCAGGACGCGTACTGGTGGCGCAGCAGCATGGTGGCCGAGATGAGCTTCGGCCCCGACGCCGCCGGCCTGGAGCACGTCGACTTCGGCCTGATCCGGCGGATGGTCGATGAGCACCGCACGATCTCGCCCTACTTCCTCGGCGACTTCTACCCCCTGACCCCCTACGCCGAAGGCGACGACGTGTGGACCGCCTGGCAGTTCGACCGCCCGGACCTCGGCGGCGGCGTGGTGCAGGTCTTCCGCCGAGCCGCGAGCATCTACGAGTCGGCGCAGCTGAAGCTCCGCAACCTGGACCCGGTGGCGACGTACCGCGTGCGCGACCTCGACTCCGGCGAGGAGACGGACTACCCCGGTGCCTCGCTCATGACCCCGGGCGTGCGCGTTGCCCTCCCTCAACCGGCATCGTCGGCGGTAGTGGTGTACGAGCACCGGGGTCGTGGCCTGAGCACCGGGCCCTGAGGCCACGACGCCGGTCCCTGTCCCCCGGAGAGCCCAACATGCTCCTCGCACTGTGTCTGTTGCTCCCCACTTGCCTCTGCGCCGCCGAGCTCCACGTCGCCGGGAGCGATCCGGCGGCGAGCGACGGGCACGACGGTTCCGCCGCGCGGCCCTGGAAGACCATCTCGCACGCCGCGCAGGTCATCCAGCCTGGTGACACGGTGTGGATCCACGGCGGCGAGTACCGCGAGACCGTGGTCGTCGACAAGTCCGGGGCGGGGCCTGGCGCGATGCTGGCCTTCCGGGCGGCCCCGGGGGAGAAGCCGGTCGTGCTGGGCTCAGAACCCCTCATCGGCTGGACGCGTTGCGCCGATGAGCCCGATGGCGCGGTCTGGGAAGCGGACTGGCCCTTCCAGGGCATCTACCCGAGCATGATCGCCGTCGACGAGGCGCCGCTCGTCCCGCTCAGCGTCGCCCCCGAGACCGAGGCGCTGAAGCCGCCGCAGGCCTATTGCCAGTACTTCCTCGGCTTTGGTCGAGGACGGGAGGCGATGGTCCCGGGCAGCTTCTTCTACGACGAGTCGCGCCGGAAGCTCCTGGTATGGCTCAAAGGGGATGAAGACCCGAACGCCCACGCGATGGAGGCGGCCGTGCGGGCCTGTTGGCTGTCGCAGGGCGACTACATCCTCGTCGAGGGTCTGACCTTCCGCTACTGCCCGCAGGTCGTGCCCATCGGCGGCGTGGCCTTCGTGATGTGCGGGCCGGGCGGCGGGGGCGCGCCGGCGGACGGCTGCATCGTGCGGAACTGCGAGGTGTCGCTTTCGGCCTTCGAGGGCATGGTGGTGCGCGGCGGGAGGCGGGTCAGCACGGTGGTGGAGGATTGCTGGGTGCACCACAACGGAAACGGCTGCGGGAGTTTCGAGGGGCTGGGCAGCCCGGACTCGGACTCATGGCTGATCGTGCGCCGCTGCCGACTCACCGACAACAACCTCTCCAACTGGAACCCTGCCTGGCACTGTGGCGGCAAGCACTTCGGCACCCGGGTCCTCTTCGACGAGTGCGAGTTCGCGCGCAACTACAACTCACCGGGTCTCTGGTTCGACATCCATCAGCGCGACTGCCTTGTGAACCGCTGCTACGCGCATCAGAACGGCACGACCGGGCTGTACTACGAGATCGGTGAGACGGGCGCGTTCATCAACAACCTCGTCGAGGGCGGTCCGCACTACACCGCGATCATGCTCGCGGGCTCGTCGCGCACGCTGGTCGCCAACAACCTGGTCACAACCGGCGCCGGGGGCATCACCGTCGCCGGGGAGAGCATTGCCGGTGATCCGGTCAGCCGTGTGACGTGCCACAACGCGGTCCACAACAACGTCGTGCTTGGCCGTGGGCAGCCGGTCTTGACCGTGAGCCCCGAGGGCGACCTCGCCCGTGCGAACGCCTCCGACCACAACCTACTCTGGTGGGTGGCCGGCGAGGGGACGGGTTTCTTCGGAGCGCCGGGCGCGGCGTTGGACCTGACCCAGTGGCAGACTCAGCGCGGCTTCGACCTCGCGTCGACCGTCGCCGATCCTCTGATCGAGGTGCGCAACGGCCGCTGGCGGCGCCTGCCGGGCAGTCCGACCCTCACCGGGGGGAAGCGGCTGTCCCTGGACGACCTGCGCGCCCTCTTCGCGGTGCGGCCGATGCCGGACATCCCCTCTGAGGAGGGTTCGTCCTCCATCCGGGACCACCGTCCGCCGACGGAGGCGTTCGTGCGGAAGGTCGCGGAGCTGCTCGCCCTTGACGAGGGCCGGCCGATGCCCATCGGCCCGCTGCCCCAAGATGATGGCGCCGAGGAGCTGACCATCGCCAACGGGGGCTTCGAGGCGCCGGCCCTGCCGGTCAACGGCACGGCAGAGCCCGTCCCAAGCTGGGCTTCGACGGGCGGCGCGCCGTTGGTGTGGCACGCCGAGGGCACCGGCCTCTGGAACTGGTACATGCCGTCCGGCGACAACGTGTTGGTGCTGCCGCCGGGGGAGAGCGACCTGGAGATCTCGCAGACGCTGAGCGAGACCCTCCGGCCGAGCACGCGCTACCGCCTCAGCGTCTGGGCGGGACAGAAGGTCAACGAGGCCGCCCTGCCCTGGCCGCGGGTCGAGTTGGCCCTCTGGGCGGGCGACCAACGGCTGGCCTCGGTCGAGGTCCCGGAGCCCACGATCAAGCCGCACTACGGGGTGTGGGTCGAGACGGCGCTCACCTACACCTCGCCCCCCTCACCGCCTGCAGACCGCCCGCTCCGCATCGTCCTCCGCCGCCCCGGCCCGGCGCGGGTGCAGGCGTGCTTCGACAACCTCGGAGGAGATCGGCATTCGGGGACGTGATCGGTATTCGGGGACATGACCCAACTCGGTCGTTTCGAATCGGGATCGTGTCCCCGAATACCCTACCCTCCGGCCGGTTGCCCGATGAGCAGCAGCGCCCGGCGGGTGACGCGAACGGTGATGACCTGTCCGGTTGAGGCGCCCTGGCTCCAGGCGATCAGGCCGCTGCGGGCGGGGAGGCTGAAGGAGCGGAGGACCGTCTGGGGCGTGGCGCCGGCCGGGCCGATACGGAGGTTGCGGTCGTCCTCCATCTCCGCCGGGGGCTCGCTGAGCCCGGTCAGCCGCTTGAGCACGTCGGGGTCCGGCCCCACGCTGCGGGCGCGGATGAGCTGCCCGTTGGGGGCGGCCAGCGGCGAGGAGGTGACCTCACACTGGGCCTTCAGCGTCTTCCACTTCGGCTCCACCACCCGCCCCTGCGTGTCGAGCTGCAGCTCCATGCAGACCCACAGCGTTGAGCCCGGCGAGGGCGGCGTGCTCCCCGCGGCGTAGAGCACCTCACACACGATCTCCTCGAGTCCCAAGGTGACCAGCCGAACCTCGGCCAGGCCGTCCTCCGCGCGCGTCGCGTAGGCGAGGTGCTCCTCGGTCGGCGACCAGACCGGCGGAGCCACTGCCGCGTAGCTGTGGACGCCGAGGCTGCCGCGGGGCAGCAGCCGCCGGGGCTCGCCTTGGCCTGGGGCGGAGACGAAGAGCCCGTCCTCCCGGCACACGGCGATCAGCCCGCTGCGCGGCGCCGAGCCCGGCGGGAGCGCAGAGACCGCGCTCACTTCCTCGGCCGCGGCGCCCTCGACCAGCCCCGTGCGCGTGTCGATGAGGTACCGCTCGACGGCGCCATCCAAACCGGCGGCCCCCACGAGCACGCTGCCCGGGGTCGAGGACGGCCGCAGGACGGTCCCGAGCCCGCTCACCGTGGCGACGAGGGGCGCGAGCTTCTCGGCCACCGGGTCGTACAGGATCAGGGCGGTCGATTCCTGCTGGGGCCGGAGGGTGACGATGAGTTCCGGGTCGCTCAACCAGAGGACCGGCGGCGCCGAAGGGAAGGGAGCGATGCCGGGGATCGGCACACAGACCCCGACGTCCGGGTCGAAGATCGACAGCAGGAACTGCGGGGTTCCGGCCGGGGAAGCGGCTCCCCGTTGCCAGCAGGCGAGCCGTGAGCCGTGCGGCGCGAGCGCGAGGCGCGTGGAGGCGAGGTTCGGCACGCTGAGGACCGGCCGGCCGTCAAGCGGCGCCACGACCCCCACGGCCTCCCCCGCGGCCGTGTAGCCGGCAACCAGGACGCAGCCGCCATCGGGCGACCAGAACAGCTCCGGCGCCTGCATCTGCGCCACCAACCGCTCATCGGTGGCCACGAGCCCGGCCAAGTCCGCCACCGTCACGGCCCCCGCCTGTCCCGCCATGAGGCTCAGTGCCGCCGGTAGGACACCGGTTACCAGTCTAGTCAAGGGGCTGAGTCACCTCCTGCTTCAGGAAGTGGCGGCCACAGCGGTGACAGACGGGGTGCGGGCGCACGAAGTCGCGCCACGGGGCGATGCGGCGGAAGTCGAGCGGGCCGCTCTCCGCGCCGCAGTTCGGGCAGCTCACCCGCACGAACAGCCGATAGGCGACAAGCAGGAAGTACAGCGCGCCGACCGCGAGGGCGTAGGTGGCCGCTTGCCGGAGCAGCGCCCCCACCTGCAGCGCGCCCCAGAAGACCAACCCACACAGGCCGGCGATGGCCACGCCGACGCAGAGGTAGTAGAGCAGCGCGCCCCGCACGCGCATCGGACGCTCGAACCAGCGCCCGGCGGGGTCGGCGCGCCGCCCAGCCCGCACGCGGCTCGCGAGGTCCTCGCTCCGGCGGACACACGTCTGGCAGATCGTGCGGCCCAGGTCGAAGTCCTCCTCCAGCTCCCCGATCGGCCGGCTCGGCGCGACGCACTCCCCGCACACGGGGCGCCCGCAGTCCCAGCAGAACGCCACCGCCGACCGGCGGGGGTGGTTGAAGCACTTCAGCAGCATCTCAACCGCATCGGCGTCGGAGGCCGCGGCCCGGACCGGCAGCCCCATTCGACGTTTGCGGTCGTACTCCGCCCGCTCGGCCGGGTCGCTGAGGACCTGGTAGGCCAGGTTCAGCTCCGTCATCAGGCGCTCCGCCTCCGCCTTGGCTTCGGGCGGGTGCACATCCGGGTGGTACCGACGGGCCAGCAGTCGATAGACCTGGTTGACGACCTCCGGGATCGCCTTCTCATGCAGCATCAGGATCTCGTAGAGGTCGCGCACAGCGGCTCCTCGGAGGGCCCCTACAGCACGTACTTGCGGAGGGCCTCGGCGACGCCCTCATCGCCCGGGCCGGTCACGAACGCAGCCGCCTGTCGCACCGACTCGGGCGCGTGGTGCATCGCGATGCCCAGCCCGGCCGCCTCGATCAGCGGCAGGTCGTTGATCATGTCCCCGAGGCCCAGCGTCTCCTCGAGCGGGACGCCCAGGTGGTCTGCGACCGCCCGGAGGGCGCGGCCCTTCGAGGCGGTGACGCTGAGGAACTCGATGTACTCGGGCAGCGAGCGGGTCACGTACACCCGCCCGTCGAAGCGCTCGCCGGCCTCGGCAAGGTACCGCTCGGCGCGGTCGGGCCGGTCGATGATGAGGATCTTCGTCGGCTCCTTGCCCGCGAGCCGCCGGACGTCCCCGACGGGCACCGGCGCCGAGCCCGTACGCTCCAGGTAGCTGCGCGCCCAGTGGTCGACCTTGAGGACGTACATCACGTCATCCACGTAGTAGTGGATGTTCGCGCGGTTCTCGATGCAGTAGGCGAGGATCTCCTCGGTGGCCTCGGCGGGCACGGGGTCGTGCAGGATGGTCTCGCCCGACTGCGCGCGGCGGACCATCGCGCCGTTGTAGGAGATCACCGGCGCGTCCCCGAGGCCGAGGCGCTCCGCGAAGTCGACCGCCGAATGGTGCATCCTCCCCGTCGCCAAGATGATGTGCACGCCCCGCGCTTGAGCCTCCCCGATGGCCTCGGCGCAAGCGGTCGGGATGTGATGGCCGCCGGTGACGAGGGTCCCGTCGAGGTCCATCGCCACCAGGCGAAAGCTGCGCGTCGCTGACATCCGTCCGGCTCCCAGACGACCAGTGATGAGTGACCGTTGCAGGGAGACAACACGCGCGGCGGGCGGCTACTGCCACTCCAGCACCCGGACCTCGCGGCGGAGGCCGACCCAGACCTGCGGCTTCTCGCCGGAGGC
>Ga0233425_10003177_pt1 | contig 30525 bp, 39 predicted proteins | sample Watercolumn_Towu_2_FD_181712 | JGI IMG/M metagenome (GOLD analysis project Ga0233425, IMG submission 181712) | Freshwater microbial communities from Lake Towuti, South Sulawesi, Indonesia - Watercolumn_Towuti2014_140_MG | ecosystem: Environmental > Aquatic > Freshwater > Lake | place...
CTTTTTCGGGTCTTCGCCCTCGTCCGCGAGGACCGCGATCACCGTGTTGACCTTCACGCCCTCGGTGCCCGCGGGCACGGCGATGCGCGCCAGCGTGCCCTCGTCCACCGCCTCGACTTCCATCGTGGCCTTGTCGGTCTCGATCTCGGCGATCACGTCGCCGGCCTTGACCTTGTCACCCTCCTTCTTGCGCCATTGGGCGAGCTTGCCCTCGGTCATGGTGGGCGACAGTGCCGGCATCAGGATGTTGGTCGGCATTTTCTCAGCGTCCCGTGACTCGATCGGGAGCGGCAACACAAGGCGTCACCCTCCCCCTACCCCCCTCCCTTCGAGGGAGGGGGGACCTGAAAATGGAATCCCCCCTCCCCTTGAGGGAGGGGGACAGGGGGAGGGGCATAATCGTCGCCATCGAGAGCCAGCTCGCCTAATTCCGGTACAGCACCGCCTTGGCGGCGGCGGCGATGCGCTCGGGCTGCGGCACGACCATGCGCTCGAGGTTCGCGGCGTAGGGCATCGGCACGTCCACGCCCGTGACGCGCGCGACCGGCGCATCGAGCCAGTCGAAACCGTGCTCCATGATGGTCGCCGCGATCTCGGCGCCGATGCCGGCGTAGGGCCAGCCCTCCTCGACGCTGACGAGGCGGTTGGTCTTGCGCACCGACGCCACGACGGTGTCGACGTCGAGCGGCCGGATCGTGCGCAGGTTGATCACCTCGGCCTCGATGCCCTCGGCCGCGAGCGCCTCGGCCGCTTTCATCGCCATGCCCACCATCAGCGAGAACGCGACGATGGTCACGTCCTTGCCCGGCCGCTCGACCCTCGCGCGGCCGATCGGCAGCACGAAATCGGGCGATTCCGGCACCGGGAAGCTCTGGCCGTAGAGGATTTCGTTTTCGAGGAAGATCACCGGATTCGGGTCGCGGATCGCGGCCTTGAGCAGCCCCTTGGCGTCGGCCGCCGACCAGGGCGCGATCACCTTGAGGCCCGGGCAGTGCGCGTACCAGCTCGCGTAGCACTGCGAGTGCTGCGCGGCCACGCGCGCCGCCGCGCCGTTGGGCCCGCGGAACACCACGGGGCAGCCCATCTGCCCGCCCGACATGTAGAGCGTCTTGGCGGCCGAGTTGACGATCTGGTCCATCGCCTGCATGGCGAAGTTGAAGGTCATGAACTCGACGATCGGCCTCAAGCCCCCGAACGCCGCGCCCACGGCCAGGCCGGTGAAGCCGTGCTCGGTGATCGGCGTGTCGATCACGCGCTTGGCTCCGAACTCCTGCAGCAGGTTCTGGCTCACCTTGTAGGCGCCCTGGTACTCCGCCACCTCCTCGCCGATCAGGAAGACCGCCGGATCGCGGCGCATCTCCTCGGCCATCGCGTCGCGCAGCGCCTCGCGCACGGTGAGCGTGACGGTCGGCCCCTCCCATTCCTGTTCCTGCGGTCGGGCGGAAGCGGCGGGCGCAGCCGGAACGGGCGCCGCGGGCGCAACCGGCGCCGGCGCTTCCTGCCTGGCCGCACGCGGCGCGGGCGCGGGCTGCGCTTGGCCGTTGCCCGAGGACTTCGAGGCGGCGGCAACGTCCTCGCCTTCGGCGGCGAGCACGGCGATCGGCACGTTCACCTTCACGCCCTCGGTGCCGGCGGGCACCAGGATCTTGGCGAGCGTGCCCTCGTCCACCGCCTCGACCTCCATCGTGGCCTTGTCGGTCTCGATCTCCGCCAGGACGTCGCCGGCCTTGATCGCGTCGCCCTCTTTCTTGCGCCATTGCGCGATCTTGCCCTCGGTCATGGTGGGCGAGAGCGCGGGCATCAGAACCTGGATCGGCATGGGTCCCCCTCGCCCGCCCTAGCGCGCTTCGACCAGGACGTCGGTGTAGAGCTCGGCCGGGTCCGGCTCGGGGCTCTGCTGCGCGAACTCGGCCGCCGCCGTCACGATGTCCTTCACGTCCTTGTCGATGGCTTTGAGCGCGTTCTCGTCGGCCGTGCCCCAGTCCATCAGCGCCGCGCGCAGCCGGTCGATCGGGTCGTTCTCCTCGCGCATGCGCGCGACCTCTTCCTTGGGCCGGTACTTGGCGGGGTCGGACATGGAATGGCCGCGATAGCGGTAGGTCATCATCTCGAGGATGTACGGCCCCTTGCCGCCGCGGGCGTGGGCCACCGCCTTGGCGCCCGCCTCCTGGACCGCCAGGACGTCCATGCCGTCCCCCTGCTCGCCGGGAATGCCGTAGGCCTGGCCGCGCTGGTAGAGGTCGGTGCGCGCCGAGGCGCGCTCGACGCTGGTGCCCATGCCGTACTTGTTGTTCTCGATCACGTAGACCACCGGCAGCTTCCACAGCGCCGCCATGTTGAAGGCCTCGTACACCTGGCCCTGGTTGACCGCCCCGTCGCCGAGATAGGTCAGGCACACGCCGCCGTCGTCCTTGTACTTGTGCGCGAAGGCGAGGCCGGAGCCGAGCGGCACCTGGGCGCCGACGATGCCGTGGCCGCCGTAGAAGCCCTTTTCGCGGCTGAACATGTGCATCGAGCCGCCCTTGCCCTTGGAATAGCCGCCGGCGCGGCCGGTGAGCTCGGCCATCACCCCCTTGGGGTCCATGTCGCAGGCCAGCATGTGGCCGTGGTCGCGGTAGGAGGTGATGACGCTGTCGCCGGGCTTGAGGCAGGCCTGCATGCCCACGACCACCGCCTCCTGTCCGATGTAGAGATGGCAGAAGCCGCCGATCAGCCCCATGCCGTACATCTGCCCGGCCTTCTCCTCGAAGCGGCGGATCAACAGCATGTGGCGGTAATGGGCCAACAGTTCCTGGGCCGGCGCCGGCGCCTTTCCGGGCGTCCGCGCAACCTTCTTGGCGGTTGCCATCGGCGTTGCTCCCTGCGACTAACGGTGGCGTTGCCGGCCCCCGCCGGCGCCCCCTTCCGGGTTAACCACTCATAGTCTGCCGTACCGCCGAAGGCAAGCGGAGAACGGGAATACGTCATTGTTTTGCCACGCAAAATCAGCGATTAATCGGTTTCCGGTTAACCGGCGGATTTTGAAATATCTTTTCGTCGGCGGCGCCGTTCGCGCCTGCGACATGGCGCTGCGCCGCGACCGAACTGTGCACAGGGAAAGCGCGTTTTGAAACGAACCGCGCGCGCCGGACACCGAAAAAGAAACGCGCGGCCGTTTCCGCGCCGCGCGTTCCTCGCCCGTTTCGAGCCTTGCTGTGCTTCTACCCTGTACCTCGCGGGTACTTCTCGTTTTCCTTGCTCTAGACCTCGATCGCGCTTGCGTTACGGCTTCGGCGGCGGCGCGAGCGGCACCTGCACCAGCGCGCCCGCGGGCCGCGGCTGGGCGTGCCGCTTGAACACCACCACTTCGTCGGGCTGCGCGAGGTTCAGCATCAGGCGCGAACGCTCGTCCAGCATGTCCGGGTCGGTGTGGTCGGGGCGCAGCAGCGCGACGCGGCGCTCCATCTCGGCGCGCACCGCCGCGACCTCCTGGCGCGCCTGCTCCGCCTCGGCGATACGGTCCTGCAAGCGCAGGTAGGCGAACAGCCCGCGCTCGCCCTCGATGGCGTGGTAGGCGAAATAGCCGAAAATCCCGATGCCGAGCACGGGACCGACGGCATAGCGCAGACGCTTCTTGATCTCGCCCAGGAGTGCCATGGACGCGCATCGAATCATGGAGCGCTGGGATGCGTCAAGCGATCACCGCAGAATCAAGCGTTTATGCGGTTCGCCTCAGGACTCGTGTCACGCCGCCACAATGCGGCGCGGCTTCATGCGATTCGTGAGCCCCTGCGCCTACCGCTTCAGCGCCGCCCTTCCGGGATAGACCGCGGCCGGCCCCAGCTCTTCGGCGATGCGCAGGAGCTGGTTGTATTTCGCGGTGCGGTCGGTGCGCGACAGCGAGCCGGTCTTGATCTGCCCGCAATTCGTGGCGACGGCGAGGTCGGCGATCGTGGCGTCCTCGGTCTCGCCGGAGCGGTGCGACATCACCGCGCGATAGCCCGCGCGGTGCGCGGTTTCGACCGCCTCCAGCGTTTCGCTGAGGGTGCCGATCTGGTTGACCTTGACCAGGATGGCGTTGGCCACGCCCTTCTCGATTCCCTGGCGCAGGCGCGCGGGGTTGGTAACGAAGATGTCGTCGCCGACGAGCTGGACCTTTTTCCCGACCGCGAGCGTGAGCGCCTTCCAGCCCTGCCAGTCGTCCTCCGCCATGCCGTCCTCGATCGAGACGATCGGGTACTTGGCGATCAGCCCCTCGTAGAACTTGACCAGGTCGTTGGCGTCGAGGGTTTTGCCTTCGCCTTCAAGCACGTACTTGCCGTTCTTGAAGAATTCGGTTGAAGCGGCGTCGAGCGCCAGCACCACGTCCTGGCCGGCCTTGTACCCAGCCGCTTCGATGGCCTGCATAATGAAATCAAGGGCCTGCGCTGTGTTCTGAAGGTTGGGCGCGAACCCGCCCTCGTCGCCCACGTTGGTGGAATGGCCGGCTTCGCTCAAACGCTTCTTGAGCGCGTGGAACACCTCGACGCCCATGCGCAAGGCCTCGGCGAAGCTCGCCGCGCCCGCCGGTACGATCATGAATTCCTGGAGGTCGATCGGGTTGTCGGCGTGCGCCCCGCCGTTGACGATGTTCATCATCGGCACCGGCAGCGTGCGGGCATAGGCGCCGCCCACGTGGCGGTAGAGCGGGATGCCGCCGGCCGCGGCCGCCGCCTTTGCGACCGCGAGGCTCACGCCCAGGATCGCGTTGCCGCCGAGGCGCGACTTGTTGGGTGTGCCGTCGAGCTCGACCATCAGCCGGTCGATCTTCACCTGGTCGCGCGCGTCGAGGCCCGAGACCGCGTCGAACAGCTCGCCGTTGACCGCCGCAACGGCCTTCAAGACCCCTTTGCCGCCGTAGCGCTTGTTGTCGCCGTCCCTGAGCTCCAGCGTCTCGTGCGCGCCGGTCGAGGCGCCCGAGGGCACGATGGCGCGGCCGAGCGCGCCGCCGCCGAGCCGCACGTCCACCTCGACCGTGGGATTGCCGCGGCTGTCCAGGACCTCGCGGGCGCGGACATCGACGATGGCGGTACTCATGGGCGTTCCTTGGGGCGTTTCTCGTTAAGCGCAACGGCCGCGCAGGGATAGCGAAGCCGGACGGCCGGCGCAAGCCGCGGCGGCGGGCGGCTCATCTTCCAAGCCGCGCCAGAGCGCGATAGACCTCGTCGTCGTTGCGCTTTCCGACCAGAACCACGCGCAGCACACCGCCGGCCACCTCGTACACGATGCGGTACTCGCCGCTGTCGGCCCGCCGGTACGGCGAGCCATGCAACGCCTTGGTGTCGGGCGCGTCGGGCGCGGACGCGAGGAGGATGATGCGCTCGGCGATCTGACGGCGATGCTTAGGCGGAAGCCTGGCCTGGAACTTGGCGACCCGATTGCCGACCTCAATCCTTAGCATTCAGCATCCCGGCCAGCAGCCTGCGGCTCTTTGCCGGACTCAGGAAGCCGCCCGCCGCCCACTTCCTGGCCTTCTCGGCCCACCAGGCGTCCTCGATCGCCGCGAGGCGCTCGTAATCCTCCAGCGACAGCATCACGGCGACCGGCCGGCCGTTCTTTTCGATCGTCACCGGCTCGCGCCGGGCGGAATCGAGCAGATGGCCGAACTCGTTCTTCGCCTCGCGCGCGGCAAACCGCTTCATGGTGGCTCCATCGACCGGAATGGCTTTTCTAACCGATCTGCAAACAATAGCTACTATAGCCATTCTCGGCCGCGCCGCAATCCCCTACCCCGCGCACAGGACCTGGACGACGCTGCGCCGGCTCATGAGCTCGTCGCGCGCGGCGTCGAAGCTCGCCGGGCCCGCGGACACGGGCGCCGCCCCCGGCGGCACGAATCTGAGGCCCGTGCGCTGCACCGTCGCCGCGATCACCTCGGGCGCCACGGTGTAGATGCGCCCGCGCCGCTCCGAGGCCACCGACATGATGCCGACCACGCTGCCGTCCCACGTCGTCAGCGGCCCGCCGCTCATGCCGCCGATCCAGCGTTCGCCCGGCGGCACGATGGCGCGCTCGGCCCAGGCGGTCACGGGCGTCGATCCCGCCATGCGGCCGCTCTGAAGCGTGCGCGCCCGGCCGAGCAGCGCGGCGTGGATCGCCGAGGGCCCGCCCTGCCCCGCGAAGCCGAAGGCATAGCCCGGCTCGCCCAGCGCCAGCGGCCCGGCCGAGACCGGCAGCGGCGGTCCGCCGCCGCGCGCGCGCAGCACGGCGATGTCGGCCGAGGCGTCGGCGAACTCCACCGCCGCCGGGTCCCACGCGTTGCCGCGGCGGATTTGAATCCGCGCGCAGCCGTCGACCACGTGCCTGGCGGTAAGCCACGCCCCGTCGCGGCCCACCGCGAAGGCGGTGCCGGTCGAGCGCGTCTCGGGCCGGCGCGGCGGCGCGGGATTGACCTGGATCGCCGGATCGCGGTCGCTCGCCGGCGGCAGCAGGTGCTGGCCGAGCGGGGTATGCGGCGCGGGACGATCCGGCGGGGCGCCGGGCGCGGGCTTCTGCCAGCTGGGCGGCGGCCGGCGCGCGAGGGCGGCGAAATCCTCCCACTGCCGCACGACGGCCTGGACCAGCGCCTGGCCGAACATCAGCAGCGCGAGGACCACCAGGAACCTGTCGATGAAGCGCATCGGCCGCGCGCCCTAGAATGCGGTGCTTCCGGCGGGCGCCGCCATGGCTCAAGCGCGCCGGCGCAGAAAGACGAACCAATAGACGGCGCCGACCATCAGGCTGCCGCCGATCAGGTTGCCCAGGGTGGCGACCGCGATGTTGCGCAGGGCGGCGAGCGCGGTCAGATCCGCATACGCGCCCGCGCCGCTTCCGATCGCGGCCCAGAACCCGGGCCCCGCCCAGGCCTTGACCGCGAGGGCATAGGGCAGAAAGTAGAGATTGGCGATCGAATGCTCGAACCCCGCGGCCACGAAGGCCGCGATCGGCGGAACGATCACCACGACCTTGTCGGTCGTGCTTCGCGCGCCGAACGACATCCACACCGCCAGGCAGACCAGCACGTTGCACAGCACGGCGAGAAAGAACAGCTCGACCGGCGGCAGCGCCGCCTTGGCCGAGGCGATGGCGAGCGCGGTCTGGCCGGCCGCGCCGCCGGCGAACTCGTACTGCCCCGCGAGGAACACGAGGCCCGCCGTGCCGACCGCGCCGGCGATGTTCCCGGCATAGACCAGCGACCAGGCGCGCAGCAGCTTCGCGACCGTGATGCGCCCGCTGGCGCACGCCACGATCATCAGCGAGTCGCCGGTGAACAGCTCGGCGCCGCCGACGATCACGAGGATGAGGCCGAGCGCGAACACGGCCCCGGCGAGCAGGCGCGCGACGCCCCAGGGAAGCTCGGCGGCGCCGGTCAGCACCACCGTCATGAACAGCGCGCCGAAGGCGATGAACGCGCCCGCGAGCAGCCCCAGAACCGCAAGCGCGACGGCGTCGCGCCCCGCCTTGAGGGCGCCGGCCGCCTCGCAAGCCAGCGCCATCTCCGGCGGCAGCAAGGCGTCGAGCGGCGATGCCTCGCGCCCCTTCGGCGGCATGTCCGTCATGCGTTCCCCCGTCGGCCGCCGCGTTCCTAGCCGCGCATCGCCGCCGCGTTGATGATCCCCACCGAAATCTGCACGCCCGCCAGCAGCAGCGCCGGGGCCATCTCGCCGCGCGCGATCGATTCGACCAGCCGGCGCACGATCGCGGCCACCACGGCGAAGGTCAGAAGCTGCACCGCCAGCGCCACGGTGCCCCAGACCGCGAGGTCGTAGATGTTGACGCTGCCGAGCAGGGCGCCCGCGATCGGCAGCGCGAGGCCGATGGTCGCGCCCGCGGCCGACACGCCGGCGGCGGCGTTGCCCTCGCGGATCAGCTTCAGCTCGTGGAACGGCGTGACCCAGTTGTAGATCGCGATGCCCGCGACCAGGATCAGGATCGCCGCCAGGAAATGCGTCGCCATCACCGGCATGCCGGCGATGAGGCTGTCGATCACCGCGCCCATGGACTCCCCCGCCTAGGCCCGCGCAACAATCGGGCGGGCGGCGGGCGGGGTCAAGCGCGGCCGCGCGGGCGCCGCCTGCCCTTGCTGTGCTTGAAGAACTCGACCTGGCGCAGGCGCTTGGCCGCTTCCTCGCGCGTGCGGTACGGCCCGCCCAGGTTGCGGCCCTTCTCGGACAGCACCACGTAGCCCTGCTTCAGCTTGCGGATCATGGCCGGTCCTCCGCCGCTCCGGCTATTTCTTCCGGTTCTGAAGTTCCTCGACCGCGATGCAGTCGCCGAAGCCCGCGAACGCGCCGCGCGCCGAGTTGATCGACATGGACATGATGCGGGTCTTCTCGTCCACCGCGATCAGCCAGGCGAAGCCGTGCTCGATGCCGTGCAGCACCAGCTGGTCGCCGTCGCGCGCCAAGAGCGCGATGCGCGAGGCGCTGATGTAGCCGCGCGACAGCGCCGACATGACGACGCGGTTGTCGAAATCGATGGTGATCTTGATCGGCAGCTTTTCCTCGCCGAGCTTCTCCGCCGCGTTGCAGCCCTCGGCCGGGCGGCAGATCGTGCCCTTGGCCACGGAACAGGCGAGGTCGGCGATGTCGCCGCTGGGCGCGACCACGGCCGGGCGGTCGGGTGCGGCGGGCGTCGATGCGCCTTGGGCAACGGCCGCGCCCGTCCACAGCATCGACGCGGCGGCGGCAACCAGGGCGCCGCGCACGAAAGCCGTCGCATGCATCGTCATGGTCACATCCCCTCGATGATCGCCTTGCGCTTCGCGTCGCATTCCTGCTTGGACATCAGCCCGCGCTTGCACGCCTCCTGCAGCTCCTCCAGGCGCTGCGCCGCGGTCTGCGCGGGAGGCACCGGCGCCGGCGCGTAGTAGTAGCCGGGCGCCGCATAGGGATCGGGCGCGGGATAGACCGGCACCGGCGGGTAAGGCGGCACCGGCGGCGGCACGTAGTAGGCCGGCGGCGGATCGACGTAGACGTATTGCGGGGGCCCGTAGGGCCGCGCCAGCGCCCCCAGCGTCAGGCCCAGGATCGCGCCGCCGAACACGCCGCCGATCAGCGCGTCGCTGCGGTAGTGATAGCCGGGATGGCGGTAGCCGCCGGAATGGGTGCGTGCGCCGGTGGGACGGCTGCGCGTGTCCGCCCACGCGGCCAAAGGCAGAGCGGCGGCCAACGCTCCCGCAAGGACCACGGCGACGGTCTTGTGCCGCAAAGCGCCCGGGCACGGCATGGGCACCTCCCTGCCGCCGGCAGGATCCGGCAGCCGGGAAAAGGCTCACACGGGCGCCGCCGCGGTGAAATGACGTGGATCAAGCAAGAAGGGGATCACGCCGGCGAGACCGTCCATAGGGCGCGGGGCGCCGGGCGCGCACCCGAGGACTTCCCGGGTTTGCAGCGCACGGGTTTTGCTGTATTGCCTGTGGCAATAACAAAACATCAAGAACAACCGGGAGGAACATCATGCGCGCCATTCGCCCGTATTCCGCCCTTGCCGCCCTCGCGGCCTTCGCGCTGGCGGCCGCGCCGGCGCTGGCGCTGGACGAGCGGTTCAAGGACGCCGACAACGACATGGTGGCCGACACGCCGGCCGACCCGAAGCTGCTGGTCGATCCGCCGACGCTGATCTTCGCCTACACGCCGGTCGAGGACCCGGCGGTCTACGCCAAGGTGTGGCAGGAGTTCCTCGACCACCTCGCCAAGACCACGGGCAAGAAGGTGCAGTTCTTCCCGGTGCAGTCCAACGCCGCGCAGATCGAGGCGATGCGCGCCGGGCGCCTGCACGTCGCGGGGTTCAACACCGGCTCGAACCCGCTGGCGGTCAACTGCGCGGGCTTCGTGCCGTTCGCCATGATGGCGTCGGACAAGGGCGAGTTCGGCTACGAGATGCAGATCATCACCCATCCCGGCAGCGGCATCGAGAAGGTCGAGGACATCAAGGGCAAGAAGATGGCGTTCACCGCCGAGACCTCGAACTCGGGCTACAAGGCGCCCTCGGCCCTGCTGCGCGACAAGTTCAAGCTCGAGGCCGGCAGGGACTACGCGCCGGTGTTCTCGGGCAAGCACGACAACTCGATCATCGGCGTGGCGAACAAGGACTATCCGGCCGCCGCGATCGCAAGCTCGGTGCGCGGCCGCATGATCGCCCGCGGCGTGGTCAAGGCCGAGCAGTTCAAGGTGGTGTACACGTCCGAGACCTTCCCCACCACCGCCTACGGCCACGTCTACAACCTCAAGCCCGAATTGGCCGCGAAGGTGAAGCAGGCGTTCTTCACCTTCAAATGGGAGGGCACGGCGCTGTTGAAGGAATTCGAGAAGTCCGAGCCGCCGGCGCAGAAGTTCATTCCCATCACCTACAAGGGCCACTGGCAGATCGTGCGCGACATCGACCAGGCGCTGGGCGTGAAATACACCTGCAAGGGCGCGACCTGACGCAACCGCGATGCTGCGGATCGAGGGCCTCGCCAAGCGCTACCGCACCGGCGACCTGGCGCTGGACGGAGTCGACCTCGAGGTGCCGGCGGGCCAGGTGATGGGCCTGATCGGCCCGTCCGGCGCGGGCAAGTCCACGCTGATCCGCTGCATCAACCGGCTGGTCGAGCCGACCGCGGGGCGCATCTTCCTCAAGGGCCAGGAGGTCACGGGCCTCGGCCGCGCGGCGCTGCGCCAGGTGCGCCGGCGCATGGGCATGATCTTCCAGGAATTCGCGCTGGTCGAGCGGCTGACGGTGATGGAGAACGTGCTGTCGGGGCGGCTCGGCTATGTCGGGTTCTGGCGCAGCTTCGCGCGCCGCTACCCGCCCGCGGACGTGGCCAAGGCGTTCGCGACGCTCGACCGCGTGGGCCTGATGGAGCACGTGGACAAGCGCGCCGACGCGCTTTCGGGCGGCCAGCGCCAGCGCGTCGGCATCGCACGCGCGCTGGTGCAGGACCCCGACATGCTGCTGGTGGACGAGCCCACGGCCTCGCTCGACCCCAAGACCTCGCGCCAGATCATGCGGCTGATCTGCGAGCTGTGCGCGGAGCGCAACCTGGCCGCGATCGTCAACCTCCACGACGTGAACCTGGCGCAGATGTTCGTGCAGCGCATCGTCGGCCTGCGCCAGGGCCGCGTGGTGTTCGACGGGGCGCCGTCGGCGCTCACCCCCGAGGTGCTCACGCGCATCTACGGCGAGGAGGACTGGACCCGTTCGATCAAGCGCGAGGACGAGGATGAAGAGGCGGCGCCCGCGCCCGCCCATGGCGGCGAGCCCGAACGCGAACGCCTGGCGGGGCTGACGTGACCGCCGCGGCCGTGCCCACCCGTTATCCCGCGCGCTGGAAGCGCCCGCCGTTCATCGAGCGCGCCTGGCTGCGCCGGGCGATCTACGGCGGCGCCGCGCTGTACCTGGTCCTGGCCGTCGGCGCGCTCGAGATCAACTGGGCGCGCCTGAGCGAGGGGCTGGTGCGCGGCTGGCGCTTCGCCGCCGCCTTCGCGCATCCCGATTTCGTCTCGCGCTTCGCCGACATCGCGCTCGGCATGCAGGAAAGCCTCACCATGACCGTCACCGCGACGGTCGTGGGCATCGCGGTCTCGGTGCCGATCGGCGTGGGCGCGGCGCGCAACCTGGCGCCGCTGCCGGTCTATCTCGCCTGCCGCGCGGTCATCGCCCTGTCGCGCAGCTTCCAGGAGATCATCGTCGCGATCCTGTTCGTGGCGATGGTGGGCTTCGGCCCGTTTGCGGGGTTCCTGACGCTGTCGTTCGCCACCATCGGGTTCCTCGCCAAGCTTTTGGCCGAGGACATCGAGGACACCGACCCGGCGCAGGCCGAGGCGATCCGCGCCACCGGCGCCACCTGGGCGCAGCTGGTCAACTACGGCATCCAGCCCCAGGTGATGCCGCGGCTGATCGGCCTCAGCATGTACCGCTTCGACATCAATTTCCGCGAGTCGGCCGTAGTGGGCATCGTCGGCGCGGGCGGGATCGGCGCCACGCTCAACACCGCGCTCGACCGCTACGAGTTCGACAGCGCGGCGGCGATCCTGATCCTGATCATCGCGATCGTGATGGCGTGCGAATACACGTCCAGCCTCGTGCGCAAGCGGATCCAGTAGCCCATGCCGGTGCTGAAGCGCGCGGAGAGCGGACTCGACTGGCGGTTGCGCACGCCGCGCGCGGCCCTCGTGCGCTGGGCGGCGTGGTTCGCGCTGGTCGCGCTCGCGGCGTTCTCGTGGCGGGTGATGACCGAGGACACGATCTGGGCGTTCGTCGTCGACGCGCCGGAGCAGGCCGCCGACATCGCCGACCGGATGGTGCCGCCGCGCTGGGACTACATGGGCAAGCTGTGGCGGCCGCTGTGGGACACGGTCAGCATCGCCACGCTCGGCACGCTGCTCGCGGTGGTCATGGGCGTGCCGGTGGCGTTCCTCGCGGCGCGCAACACCACGCCCAGCGCCGCGCTGGTGCGGCCCGTGGCGCTGCTCGTCATCGTCTCGTCGCGCTCGATCAACGCGCTGATCTGGGCGCTGCTCCTGGTCACGATCATGGGCCCGGGCGTGGCGGCCGGCATCGTGGCGATCGCGCTGCGCTCGATCGGGTTCGTCGGCAAGCTCTTGTACGAGGCGATCGAGGAGATCGACCAGAGCCAGGTCGAGGCCGTGACCGCCGCGGGCGCCGGCCCGGCGCAGGTGATGGACTACGCGATCGTGCCGCAGATCCTCCCCGCCTTCGCCGGCATCACGGTGTTCCGCTGGGACATCAACATCCGCGAGTCCGCCGTGGTGGGCCTCGTCGGCGCGGGCGGCCTGGGCCTGCAGCTCGAATCCTCGCTCAACGTGCTGGCCTGGCCGCAGGTGAGCCTGATCCTTCTCGTGATCCTGGCGACGGTCCTGCTCAGCGAATGGGTCTCGGCCAAGGTGCGCCACGCGATCATCTGAGCCGCGCGGCGGGCGGGCAGCCTATTTTCGCCAGGGGTCGACCACGCGGGCGCCGAGCCCCGCCACGCCTCGGTCGCGGGTGGCCAGCGTCAGATCGTGGCTGATCGCGGTTGCCAGCAGAAGCGCGTCGATCACCGGCAACGGCTTCCCGCGCCGCATGGCCTCGCCGGACAGCCGGCCCCAGATCGTCCATGTCGGCCGGTCGACCGGCAGAATGCGCCCGGCGAACATCGGCAGCACATCGCGCTCCAGCCACAACTCGATCTCGGCGCGTCGCTTGGATTCGGGAAGGTGGAAGATGCCCTGGAGCAGCTCGCCGACGGCGGTTTCGCTGATAAACAGCGATTCCAATGGCCGCGAATCGAGCCATGCCTCGACCGCCGGGCTGCGGCGCGGCCGGGTCATTTCCGACACGACGTTCGTGTCGAGAAGAAAACGCTCAATCAAACCGTATAGCCCGGCCCATGTCCCGGCTACGCCCGAGCCGAAGCTCGCCGCCGGGACAGGCACGCAGCACGTCCGTCAGCTTCGGCACCTTGCGCGGCCGGGACGTCAGGCGGCGGTACTCCTCCTCCGGCAGCACGACCACCGGATTGCCGCCCCTCGTGGTGACGCGCTGCGGGCCGTCGCGCCGCGCCCGGCGCACGAGCTCGCTCAACCTCGCCTTGGCGTCCTGCAACGCCCAGGTCGGCAGGCCCGGGGGCCGCGACGCGCCGCCCGCGGCCGTCCACGCCGCGCGTTCCTCGCCGGCGCGCCCGGTGCGCTTGCCGCGCTTCGCCATCGCGCGTCTCCCGACTAGTCAGACCGACTAGTCAGCAGAATACGCCGGGACGGCGCCGCGCGCAACCGCCGCCGCGCCGCTCGTCCGCGCGCGCTACTTCGCCAGGAACGCCTTCAGCGCCTCGCCCTGCTTGGCGATGTGGATCACGCCGTTCAGGTGGCCGTTCGGCCCGTCGATCTCCGCGAGCTCGGCCTGCCAGCCCGTGGTCCGGGTCGCGGCCTGGAGCTTGCGCGAGTCCTCGACCGGGAAGATCAGGTCGCCCTTGGCCGGCAGCAGCAGCATGCGCGCGCCGATCTTCTTGGCCACCGCCTCGAGTCCGTCGGGGTTGTCGTGGAAATAGAGCTGGTTGGCCTTGACCAGATAGAGGAACGAGTTGGCGTCGCTCGCCGCGGCGCGGGCGGCCGAGGACTTGTCGAGCGTGTCCTCGATCGCGAACTTGTTGTCGAAGGAAGCCAGCGGGTTCTTGTCGGACACGGCCCATTTGCGGCCGAAGCCGTTGGCCGCCCACTCCACGCCCTGGGCATGAAGCGTCACGATCTTGAGGGACTCGGCGAGGCCCTTCACCGGCTCGGCCTTGCCGTAGTAGTCGCCGCCGTTCCAGTTCGGATCGAGCCTGATCGGCGCGGCCCAGACGTTGAGCCAGCCGATCAGCGAGGCGCTCGCCTCTCCCGCGCCGATCACCGGCACCACGCGCTCGACCATCTCGGGATAGCCCGCGGCCCATTCCAGCGCCTGCAGCGCGCCCATCGACGCGCCGATGACGGCGTAGAGCTTGCGCACGCCCAGCGAGTCCATCAGCGCCTTCTGCACGTTGACGAAGTCGCGGATGGCGACGACCGGGAAGCTCATGCCGTAGGGCTTGCCGGTGTCGGGGTTGATCGAGGCCGGGCCGGTGGTAACGGTGGTGGGGCTCTTGGCGTTGAGGTTCGCGAGCGAGTCGACGCTCACCACGTAGAATCGGTCGGTGTCGATCGGCTTGCCGGCGCCGATGATCGAATCCCAATAGCCCGGCGCCGCGTCCTCGGGCTTGTACTTGCCGGCGGCGTGCGAGTTGCCGGAGAAGAAATGCGGGATCAGGACGACGTTGCTCTTGGCCTCGTTGAGCTTGCCGTAGGCCTCCCAGCCCACCTTCACGTCCTTGATCGTCTTGCCGCCGACGGTGGTGTAGAACGGCAGCGCGAAGGTCTTCTTCTCGACCGGCCCGTCATAGGCCAGCGCCGGCAGCGCGAGCAGCAGCGCCGCGGACACGGCCGCAAACCAAGCGCGGATTCTCTTCCCCCACATGCGATCCCTCCCCAAGATGCGGCCGCCTCACCCCGGCCGACGATGCGCGATTGGCTGGTTCTTGTGCCGGCAGCATGCAGCCCCGGCGGCCGGTTGCCAATGGGCGCCCGGGCGCGGTCCGGCGTTCGATCGGGAAACGGGCGATCCGCGGCTTGCCTAAAGCGGCGGCAGCGGCCGGGCCTTGGCGAGCCGGTCGAACTCCATCAGCGTCTCGATCAGGCCCGGCATGTGCTTGAGCGGCACCATGTTGGGGCCGTCGCTCGGCGCCTTGTCCGGCTCGCGGTGGGTTTCCATGAACACGGCCGCCACGCCGATGGAAACGGCCGCGCGCGCGAGGACCGGCACGAACTCGCGCTGGCCGCCCGACGTGCCGCCCTGCCCGCCGGGCTGCTGCACCGAGTGGGTGGCGTCGAACACTAGGGGTGCGCCGATGCCCTTCAGGATCGGCAGCGCGCGCATGTCGCTCACCAGCGTGTTGTAGCCGAAGCTGACCCCGCGCTCGCACACCAGGGCGTTGCGGTTGCCCGTGGAGTCGATCTTGGCCACCACGTTCTTCATGTCCCAGGGCGCGAGGAACTGTCCCTTCTTGACGTTGACCGGCTTGCCGGTGCGCCCCGCCGCGAGCAGCAGGTCGGTCTGCCGGCACAGGAACGCGGGAATTTGCAGCACGTCCACGGCCTCGGCCGTGGGCGCGCACTGGCCGGGCTCGTGCACGTCGGTCAGCACCGGGACGCCGACGCTCTCCCGCACCTCCGCCAGGATCGGCAGGCCCTTCTTCATGCCGATGCCGCGCGCCGAGGAGGCCGCGGTTCGGTTGGCCTTGTCGAAACTGGTCTTGTAGATCAGGCCGATGCCGAGCCTGGCGCACAGCTCCTTCAGCGCGCGGCTCATCTCAAGCGCGTGCACGCGGCTTTCCAGCGCGCACGGCCCCGCGATCAGCGCGAGCGGCCGGTCGTTGGCGAGCTTGAGCTTGCCGATGCGGACCTGGCGGGTGTCGGACATAGGGAACCGCTGCCGTTTTCGGGAGTATCGCATACACTAGCCGGCGCCGGGGTGAAAGCATCCAAGGGGGCCGCCGTGATCCGGCGATTCAGGGCCGTTTCCGCGCAATCCGCCTTCGAGCCCGGGCCGGGCGGCGGCTATCTGTTCTTCCCGCACGGCGTCTGGGGCCACGGCTACGCCGTGGACGCGGCGCAGCGCGCGGCCCTCGAAAGTCGCATGAACCGCTTCTATTTCTGGACGGCGATGCTCCTGATGCTGCTGGTGCTGGCGGGCCTGCCGCTCAGCGTGAAGCTACTGCCGCAGTTCCCGCGGCTCGGCGCGGCGATCGCGGCGTTCGCCGTGATGCTGGTGGGCGGCTTCTTCACGGTCGTCGCCTACTATTTCTTCATGCGCCCCGCCCTGGCCGGCCTGCCGCGCGCGGAGGAGCGCCGCGGCTTGCGCGACATCCAGCTCGCGCGGGCGCGGCGCCTCTCGGCGTTCCGCCTAGGCTTCGGCGCCGCGGGGTCGGCGCTCATGCTGGTCGTCACCGCCTTCGCGCTCCGCCGCGGAATCGCCAGCGGCAGCGTCCAGACCGTGGCGCTGAGCGGCATCGGCCTCGCCGGCTTCGCCTTCACCGCCTGGCTCAACCTCCACGCGCTGTGGCTGAAGCGGACGGCGGGATAACGCCCGCTACTTCGCCCTGGCCGAGAAGTTGCTGCCGCCCTTGCCGTCGGGCGTGAAGGCGATAGCCACCACGACGGTCTTGCCGCAGCCCGCGAAGGTCCAGTCCTCGCGCCACGGCGCGCCGGGCTGGAAGCGCCCGTCGATCGCCGAGTCGACGGCGTGCATCGCGTCTTGGCAGCCCGACTTCACGCGCGCCGCGACCACGGCCGCGCGCATCGCGTCGCGCTGGAGCAGGGGCGACGTGGCGGTGCGGCCGGGGATCATCGCGGCCGGCGTCAGCTTCTCCTTCTCCCGCACCGCGATCAGGATGTTGCGCGTGCCGCGCTTGCCGCAACGCTCGACCGCCAGGCGGTCGACCCACTGCCCGGCCTGCGGCATGAGAGCCCCCGGGGCGAAGCGCACGTCGTCGAGCATGAACGAAGTCTCGCGCCCCACCAGCTTGAGCTGGGCGCACTCGGCCTTCAGCGGCGGCGGCTCCATCTCGTTGAGCCGCGCCTCGACGTAGCCGAGATAGGGCTTGCTGTTGAGGAACTCCTCGTAGCGCTTGGCCTGGTCCACGGGGCTCTGCGCCCGCGCGGCCGCGGGCCCCAGCGCGAGGCACGCGGCAAGGGCCGCGGCCATGCTCCGCGCCGCGGTCACCGGATCGACCCGCGGTTGCGTCCCCAGCTCCAGCGCGGCTTCTCGCCCTTGGTCCAGCACAACAGGACGAAGCCGCCGGTGAGGATCAGGAGCGGCAGGAAGCCGAGATACGGCTTGTCGGCGGTGGCCTCGGCGGCCCTGACCCAATACGCGATCCAGATGCCGAACGCCGCGGCGTAAACCGAGGTGGCGAGCCAGCCCTCCCAGGTCGCGGGCGTCCAGCCCCAGCCGTGGGTCTTGGCCTTGAACCACAGGCGGCGCTGCATCACAACAGCCCCATCCGTTTCAGATAGTCCTTCAGTGCCGCCTCCCACAACGCCGGCGCGAAAACAATGGCATGGCCGTCCTTGACCGAAACGGGCTGAAACGCCAGGAACTCACCCTTGCCGCCGGCGGACTGGAACGTCTCGAAATTCCGCCGGCTGTGCGACAGAGGATAGTACGGGTCGTTGTCGCCGTAGAGCCACAGCGTCTCGCCCGCGAAGCCCGCGCCGCGCTTGAACAGCGTCTTGTTGATCGTTGCCCCCCTATCGCCGCAGCTCGCACCCATCCAGCCGCCGACGAAATTGATCACGGCCTTAACTTGTTGCGGATACAGGCCCGAATAGGCGACGGCAAGGATCCCGCCGCGCGATTGGCCGCCGATGGCGATGCGCGACTTGTCCACGAACGGCATGCGTTCGATTTCCGCCATTGCTGCGGCGATGTCGCGCAGCGCCCGGTCGGCGCCGGGCAACGACTGGGCTGGCTCGCAGGAATACCCCTTGGACCGGTCCGGGCCGAACCCTTCGTCGTATAGTCCTTCCGAATTGCCGCGCCCGCGACGGTGCGGCGTGACCACAACCCATCCCTGCGCCACCATCAGATCGGCCAGCGGCCGGAAGACCTGCGCGCGGGTGAACAGCGCCGGGTCGCGGCCGTTGCCGGTGGAGCCGTGGTTGAACACCAAGGTCGGGAACGGCCCGTCGCCCTCGGGCTTGAAGATGCGCATGTCGAAAGCGACGGTCCGGCCGTCGAGTGCGACCGCCACCATCTTGGATTCCTCGATCGCCGCGGCCGAAAACGGGCATACCGCCGCCAGCAATGCAACGAGCAACCGCATGGACGTTCACACCAGCCGGCTTTGCGCCACGGCGGCCTTGATGAACGAGGCGAACAGCGGGTGCGGGTCGAACGGCTTCGATTTCAGCTCGGGATGGAACTGCACGCCGATGAACCAGGGATGCGCGGGGATCTCCACGATCTCGGGCAGCGTGCCGTCGGGCGACATGCCGGAGAAGCGCAGGCCCGCCTGCTCCAGCCGGTCCTTGTAGGTGATGTTGACCTCGTAGCGGTGGCGGTGGCGCTCGCTGATGCGCTCCTGGCCGTAGATATCGCGCACCTTGCTGCCGGGCGCGAGATGCGCCGGATAGGCGCCAAGCCGCATGGTGCCGCCGAGGTTGTCGCCGATGGTGCGGCGTTCCACCGTGTTGCCGCGCGTCCACTCGGTCAGCAGGCCGACCACGGGATGCTTGCAGGGCCCGAACTCGGACGAGCCCGCGCCGTCGAGCCCCACCAGGTTGCGCGCGGCCTCGATCACCGCCATCTGCATGCCGAAGCAGATGCCGAAATACGGCACCTTGCGCTCGCGCGCGAACCGCGCCGCCAGGATCTTGCCCTCCGTCCCGCGCTCGCCGAAGCCGCCCGGCACCAGGATGCCGTGCACGCCCTCGAGGTGGTGGACCGTGTCTTCGTTCTCGAAGATTTCCGAGTCGATCCAGTTGAGGTTGACTTTCATGTTGTTGGCGATGCCGCCATGCACCAGCGCCTCGCCCAGCGACTTGTAGGCGTCCTTCAGCACCATGTACTTGCCGACCACGGCGATCGCGACCTCGCCCTCGGGGCTGCGGATGCGCTGCATGATGCCGGTCCAGCGCGCGAGGTCCGGCTGCTTGGCCTCGATGGCGAAGTGGCGCATCACCTCCTCGTCGAAGCCCTGGTCGTGGTAGCCCTGCGGCACGCCGTAGATGCTGTCGACGTCGAGCGCCTGGATCACCGCGCTGGGCCTCAGGTTGCAGAACAGCGCGATCTTGCGCCGCGCCTCGGCCGGGATTTCCCGGTCGCAGCGGCACAACAGGATGTCGGGCTGGATGCCCACGCTCTGCAGCTCCTTGACCGAGTGCTGCGTGGGCTTGGTCTTGAGCTCGGCCGACGAGGCGATCCACGGCACCAGCGTCAGGTGCACGAACAGCGAGCGGGCGTGCCCCAGCTCGTTGCCGAGCTGGCGGATGGCTTCGAGGAACGGCAGGCCCTCGATGTCGCCGACGGTGCCGCCGATCTCGCACAACACGAAGTCGGTGTCGCCGGTCTCGCCGGTGATGAACTGCTTGATGGCGTCGGTGACGTGCGGGATCACCTGCACCGTGGCGCCGAGGTAGTCGCCTTTGCGCTCGCGCGCGATCACGGTCGAGTAGATGCGGCCCGTCGTGGTGCTGTCGGACTGGCGCGCGGGCACGCCGGTGAAGCGCTCGTAGTGCCCGAGGTCGAGGTCGGTCTCCGCCCCGTCGTCGGTGACGTAGACCTCGCCGTGCTGGTAGGGGCTCATCGTGCCCGGATCGACGTTGAGATAGGGGTCGAGCTTGCGCAGGCGCACGCTGAATCCGCGCGCCTGGAGCAGCGCGCCGAGGGCCGCCGATGCGATGCCTTTGCCGAGGGAGGAAGCCACGCCGCCGGTGATGAAGATGAACCGCGTCATGGACCTACATCATACACGAGCGCGAAGGCGCCGCGCCATGCCAAAACCGCGCGGCGCGCAGAAGGGAACCGGGACGCTTCCGGGCGCCGCGCGCCTATTTCACGGGCGCGCTGGGACCGGCGGGCGCCGCGGGTTGCGCGGGCGCCTGCTGCTGCGCCGGCGCGGGCGCGCCGCCCGGCGCCATGAACGGACGCGCGCCGCGGCCCGAGGCCATCAACGTCAGGGCCAGGCTGGTGACCATGAAGAGCACGGCGAGGATCGTCGTGGCGCGCGTCAGGATGTTCGCGGTGCCGCGGCCCGACATCAGCCCGCCCATGCCCCCGCCGCCGCCGATGCCGAGCCCCCCGCCCTCGCTGCGCTGGATCAGGATCACGCCCACCATGGCGACGGTGATCAGGATGTGGATGACGGTCAGAATCGCGATCATCGGTGCTCCGGGACGGGCCGCGGCGGCGGCTGATTCGCCCGCCGAAGCCCTTGATTTGCGCGGTCCGCGTGCTCGTGCGGCGGTCTTTTAGCCCGTCGCGCCGCCCTATGCCAGTGCCGATTGCGTCATCGTGCGGGCGGCCCGCCCGGCGCCCGGCGCGTCACTTCCGCGCATCGTGGCGGCGCAGGGCTTTGTGGCGCCAGCGCAGCAGGTTGTCGTCGGCGGTGATCAGCGTGGCCTGGTGCGCGATCGCGGTCGCGGCGATGAACCGGTCGGCCGGGTCCTTGTGCGGCAGGTCGAGCTGGGCCGCCGCGATCGCGCAGTGCCCGTCCAGAGGAAGCTCCATTAGGCCGTAAGCCAGCAACTCCGCGCGCCATTCCTGGGCCGGCAGGCGCAGCGCCAGCCGCCTTTTCGCCAGCAGGATCGCGCACTCCCAAAAGCTGACCGCGCTGACGCAGGCCGCTTGGCCGTCCCAAGCCTTCCGGATCAGCCGTCGCGCGTCCGCGCCGAGAGAAGGATCGTCCTTGTCCATCCACACCAGCGCGTGCGTATCGAGCAGGATCACTTCAGCGCGTCCCACTCCACATCGAGCGGCGAGATGATGTCCCCGGTAATCTTGAGCTTCCCCTTGTGGATGCCGAACGGGCTTTTCTTGCGCTTGCCGCGATGCGGCACCAGTTCGGCCACGGGCTTGCCCTTCTTGGTGATGACCACGCGGTGCTGGTGGCGCTGCACCTCGTCCATCAGCTTCAGGCACTTGGCCTTGAACTCGGAGGCCTTGATCTCGCGCATGGCGCCGCCCCTCAGGTGACCATGGTCATGACCATGGTCATATAGCCGGACAGCCGAGGACCGTCAATCTATTGCGCCGCGGCCTGGATCATCGCCCAGAACGCGTCGGCGTCGAGGCTGGCGCCGCCCACGAGGCACCCGTCGACCCCCGCCACGGCCAGGATCTCCGCCGCGTTGCGGGCATTGGCCGAGCCGCCGTAGAGTACGCGGACCTCGCCGCCCGCGCGCGCGGCCGCGCCGAGGCGCGCCCGCAGGTGCCCGTGCGCCTCGGCGATATCGGCGGCGGTCGCGGTCAGACCCGTGCCGATCGCCCAAACCGGCTCGTAGGCCACGACCGTGTTCTGCGGCGAAGCGGCGACCGGCAGCGAGGCTTCGACCTGCCGCGCGATCACCGCGAGATGCCGGCCCGCCTCGCGCTCCTGCCGGCTTTCGCCGACGCAGACGATGGCCGCGAGCCCGGTGCGGTGCGCGGCCTCCGCCTTGGCGCGCACCGCGGCGTCGGTTTCGCCGTGGCCGGCGCGGCGCTCGGAATGGCCCACGATCACGTAGCGGCAGCCCAGCTCCGCCAGCATCGGCGCGGCGATGTCGCCGGTGAAGGCACCCTTGTCCTGGGCGTGGCAGTCCTGCGCCCCCAGCAGCAGCGGCGAGCCCGCGATCGCCTTCCCCACTTCGCCGAGGATGGTGGCGGGCGGGCACAGGACGATCTCGGGCAGGCCCTTGGCCGCGCGGGCGCGTGCCGCGAGGTCGCGGGCGCGGGCGGCACCGTCGGCCAAGAGACCGTTCATCTTCCAGTTTCCGGCGATCAGGCGGCGGCGCTCGGGCATCGGTTTCCTCCCCCGCGCTTTCTACCAGCCCAGCGGCCGGCATGGTAAGGCCGCCCGGTTTTCGGTTGCGGGCGACTCCCCGCCCCCGTATCATGCCGCACGGCGGACAACGCGCCGCGGTAAATGAAGTAAGATCAACACCATAACGGCGTTTCTTCAGGCTTTACATGCTCCAATCGATCCGCTCCAAGGCCACCTCCTGGGTCATCAAGATCCTGTTCGGCATCTTGATCGTGAGCTTCGCGATCTGGGGCATCGGCGACATCCTGCGCGGGCCCGGCGAAGAGGCGACCGTGGCCCAGGTCGGCGACATCGCGATCTCGGCCCGCGAGCTCCGCGCCGAGTTCCGCACCCAGATCGACCGGCTGCGGCCGGTGTTCGGCGGCAACCTCGACGTCGAGAAGGCCAAGCAGCTGGGCCTCCTGGACCGCACGCTCGAAACCCTGATCGAGCGCGCCGTGCTGCAAGAGGAGCTGAAGCACCTCGGCATCACGGTGCCGGAGGACACGCTGCGCCGGCAGATCGCCTCGATCCCGGCGTTCAGGAACCAGGCCGGGCTGTTCGACCCGCAGCGCTTCGCCGCGGCGCTGCGCCAGAGCAATATGACCGAGGCCGGGTTCGTCGCCACGCTGAAGCAGGACATGGCGCGCGCGCAGTTCATGGGGTCGATCGGCCTCGGCGTCGAGTCCCCGTCCGCGCTGACCGATCTCCTGTTCCGCTACCGCGAGGAGAAGCGCGTGGCGGATTACGTCCTGGTCGAGGCCGCGCAGATGCCCGCCCCGCCTGCGCCCGACGAGGCCGAGGCCCGCGCCTATCTCGAAAAGCACAAGGAGCGCTTCTCGACGCCGGAATATCGCGCCGTCGACCTCGTGCGCGTGGACGCAGCCGCCGTCATGGCCGGCTTCAAGCCCGACGAGGCGCGCTTGAAGGAGGTCTACGAGCAGCGCCTCAACGAATTCAAGAAGCCGGAGCGCCGCGCCGTGCTGCAAATGGCGCTCAAGGACGAGGAGACGGCCAAGCGCGCCAAGGAGGAGCTCGCCAAGGGCAAGGACTTCCTGGCCGTGGCCAAGGAGATCGCGGGCCAGGACGAGGGCACGACCAGGCTGGGCGACCTCGCCCAGGCCGACCTGCCGCCCGACATCGCGGGGCCGGTGTTCGCCCTCGCCCAGGGGGCGGCGAGCGATCCGGTCAAGACCGCGTTCGGCTGGAACCTGTTCGCGGTCGAGAAGATCGAGCCGGCCCACACCCAGACGCTGGAGCAGGCGCGCGCCAAGCTCACCGCCGACCTGGCGCGCGACGCGGCGGCCGGGACCATCACCAAGATCGCCAACAAGTTCGAGGACGAGCGCGCGGGTGGCGCCTCGGTGGCCGAGGCCGCGGAGCGCACGGGCCTGAAGCCGGTCAGGATCGCGGCGGTCGCGCGCGACGGCAACGGCCCCGACGGCAAGCCGGCCGAGGGCCTGCCGGCCCCCGGCGCGGGCCTCGCGGAGATCGTCAAGACGATCTTCGAGGCGCCGGTCAACGCCGACGCGCCGAGCCTCGAATTGCCCGACGGCGGCGCCGTGTTCGTGCGCGTCACCGCGGTGACGCCGCCGGCGGTGAAGCCCTTCGACCAGGTGAAGGACGCGCTCGTCCAGGCGCTCGCGGCGGAAGCGCGCCTGAAAGAGGCGGAGAAGGCGGCGCAGGCGATCGTGGACAAGGTGAAGTCCGGCCGGCTTCTGCCCTCGGCCGCCGAAGGCCGCAAGGTCGAGACCACGAAGCCCTTCACCCGCGACGACCGCGGGGCGTTCGGGCGCAACGCGCCGTCGCTGGCGCAGAACGTGTTCAAGCTCAAGCCCGGCGAGCCGACGATGGCGCTCGCCCCCGGCGGCTACCTGGTCGCGGTCCTGAAGCAGGTCGACGCCGTCGACCCCGCCGCCGACAAGGCGGCCGCGGAGCGCGTGCGCGGCGAGCTGCGCCAAGCCATCGCCAACGACCTCTACGCCCAGCTCGGCCAGGCGCTGCGCCAGCGGATCGGCGTGGAGGTGAAGCAATCCGTCGTCGACCAGTTCTTCAAGAGCCAGTAGTATCCCCCCGGGCGGCGCCGGAAACGGCGCAGGCCCGCCACGCGCTGGAATCCAACCCCCGCGCGTTCGCCCCGACATAAGGACCCGCCGCCATGCATCCTTCGTTCGACGACTTCGCCGCCGTCTATCGCTTGAAGCGGCCCCAGGTCGTCTGGACGCGGCTGGTCAGCGACCTCGAAACGCCCGTCTCGGCCATGCTCAAGCTCTCGGACGGGCAGCCCAACAGCTTCCTTTTGGAATCGGTCGAGGGCGGCGCGGTGCGCGGGCGCTACTCGATGATCGGCCTCAGGCCCGACCTGATCTGGCGCTGCCGCGGCGACCGGGCCGAGGTCAACCGCCGCGCGCTGTTCGAGCCCGGGGCGTTCGAGCCGCACGGCGAGGGCGCGCTCGACAGCTTGCGCGCGATCGTCGCCGAGACGCAGATGGCGGTCCCCAAGGGCCTGCCGCCGATGGCCGCGGGCCTGTTCGGCTACATGGGCTACGACATGGTGCGACTGATGGAGCGGCTACCCGACAAGAACCCCGACACGCTGGGCGTCCCGGACGGCATGTTCATCCGGCCCACGATCATCGCGATCTTCGACACGATCGAGGACACGGTGACCGTGGTGACGCCGGTGTGGCCCGACCCGGAGACCGGCGCGCGCGTCGCCTACGACCGGGCGTGCGAGCGGCTCGGCGCCGTGGTGCTGGATTTCGGCCGCTCGCTGCCGCACCGGCGCGAGCCGGCGGCGACGGTCGCGCGCCTGCCCGCCCCCACCTCGAACACCACGCGCGAGCAGTACCACGCGATGGTCGAGTGCGCGAAGGAGTACATCCGCGCGGGCGACGCGTTCCAGGTCGTGCCCTCGCAGCGCTTCGCGGTGCCGTTCCACCTGCCGCCGCTGGCGCTCTACCGGGCGCTTCGGCGCCTCAACCCCTCGCCGTTCCTGTTCTTCCTCGATTTCGGGGCGTTCGCGGTCGTGGGGTCGTCGCCGGAGCTCCTGGTGCGCCTGCGCGACGGGCAGGTGACGATCCGCCCGATCGCCGGCACGCGCCGGCGCGGCGCCACGCCCGAGGAGGACAAGGCGCTGGCCGAGGACCTGCTCTCCGACCCCAAGGAGCGCGCCGAGCACCTGATGCTGCTCGACCTCGCGCGCAACGACGTGGGGCGGATCGCTAGGATCGGCACGGTGCGGGTGACCGAGCAGTTCACCATCGAGCGCTACTCGCACGTCATGCACATCGTCTCGAACGTGACGGGCGAGCTCAATCCCGACTACGACGCCATGGACGCGCTGATCGCGGGCTTCCCCGCCGGCACCGTCTCGGGCGCGCCCAAGGTCCGGGCGATGGAGATCATCGACGAGCTCGAGGTGGCGCGGCGCGGCGTCTATGGCGGCTGCATCGGCTATTTCGCCGCCAACGGCACGATGGACAACTGCATCGCGCTCCGTACCGCGGTGGTGAAGGACGGGGTGATGTACGTGCAGGCGGGCGGCGGCGTGGTGGCGGACAGCGACCCCGAAGCCGAGTACCAGGAGACGGTGAACAAGGCCCGGGCCCTCGTCCGCGCCGCCGAGGAAGCCGTCAAGTTCGCCAGCGACCGGCGGAACGAGCCGTAGGGCGCTTGCGGCCGTGCGGCCCAGTGTATATACTAATTTGTATATACGCATGGAGGGGCCGGCATGGCGACTGCGCGCGTCTTCAAGTCCGGGAACAGTCAGGCGGTGCGGCTGCCCAAGGGCTTTCGGCTTGCCCGCAAGCAGGTGACGATTTTTCGCCGCGGCAAGGACATCGTGTTGCGCGAGACGGCACCGGACATGGCGCGCGCCTTTGAACTTCTTGCGAGCCTTCCCGAGGATTTCATGGCTGAGGGCCGGGACGACCGCCCGCCGCAACGCCGCAGAGGCCTTGGATGACCGCTCGCTACCTCCTGGACACCAACATCTGCATCTACATCCAGCGCCAGAAGCCGCCCGAGGTGCTTGAACGATTCAAGCGGCTGAAGTTCGGCGATACGGTTATCTCGGTAATCACGTACGGCGAGCTTCGGTTCGGCACCGAGAAAAGCAAGCAGAGGGAACAAGCCTCCGAAATGCTACGCGAATTTACGGAGCTTGTGCCCGTGGTTCCGTTGCCTGTCGAAGCGGCGCAGACCTACGGCGTCATCCGTGCGACCCTCGAAGCGAATGGCAAAATGATCGGCAACAACGATCTGTGGATCGCCGCGCACGCCAAGTCGGCTGGCCTTGCCGTCGTAACGAACAACGAGAACGAGTTCTCGCGAGTCCCCGGCCTCAAGGTCCAGAATTGGGTGCTGCCGCCGCGCATCGCCCGATAGCCGGGCGGTGCGCGACACTGGGATGCTACCATGACCCGGCACGAGGCGGAGGCCAGGTTCGAGCACGCGGGCAAGCGCTACGTCTACCGCGTCCACCGCGACGACGAGCGCATGGCCCAGGGCAGCCAGCTGGCGGCCGAGGACGGCAGCGACGAGCCGATGTGCCTGGCCGTGGGCGGCGCGTGGCTGATCCGCGGCCCCCGCGCGCTGCTCGAAAGCCTCGGCGCGCGCCGCGGCATGGCGTTCGACGACGCCGGCGTGTTCGCGTTCGCCGGCGAGGACGACGATCCCGAGACCATGCGCATCCCCGCGGGCCACGTGCTGTTCAGCTTCTTCGAGCTGCCGGCGCAGCTCGTGCCCGAGCCGGCGTTCCGCCGCTTCGTCGGCGCGTTCGCCCGCGCGGCGTTCGCGGCCGACGCGCGCGCCGGCTGCCCCGCCCCGCCCGCGGACGAGCGCACGGCCCTGGCGGACGCCTTCGCCGCCCTCGCCCGAAGCCCGGGCGGCGCGCCCGCGGCCACGGGATGACGGCGCGATGACGGCGCGGCGCGCTTGTCCTAGATCAACGACCCGCGGCGGCGTCCGTCCGACATTCGCGGCGGCATTCGGGGATCGCCCATGGCTTTGTCGCGGACCTGCCTTGTCGCCGCCGCCCTGCTCGCGTCCGTCCCGGCCGCGGCCGACGGTCCGCCCGAAAACGCGGCCAACGCCGGCCGCGCCGCGCTCGGCGACTGTCTGAAGAAGCTGCCGGCCGAACGCCTGAGCGACGAAGGCGCGATCGGCCAGTGCTTCGAGCAGGGCCAGCGCGCCGCCGAGACCGCCGACAAGCGCCAGGGCCAGATCGAATTCCTGCGCCGCCTCGACGACATGGACCGGCTGATCGAGCGCACCACGCGCGGCAGCCGGCGGCCGTGACGGCCGGCTATTTGGCCCTTGTCGCGGTCCGCAGCCGGCGCTTGCGGACCGTCGCGACGAACGGGTCGCGCACGGCGCGGAACAAAGCCGGCGGAAGGTAGCCGCAGTGGTAGCGGCCGGGCTCGCCCGGGATCGGCCCGCAAGCGCCGCGCCTTATCCCTCCTTGACCCGGCACAGCGTCAGGTCGACGCCGCGCTCCCCCACGTACCACAGCGCCAGGACGTCGGCATCCGCGCCGGCCGGCGCGGGCGCTCCGGGCGGACCCGCGAGTCGGGCCCGCATCGCGGTCACGACGTCGATCTCCACGGGCAGGAGCGCGACCGCGTAGCCGCGCGCGCGGAAGGCGCGCTCGCCCGCGCCCACGATCCCCTGCGCGCGGGGAAAATCGTCCTCGGGGAACGCCCAGCGCCACATCTCGTGGCCGCGGCAGGCGACGCCCAGCGTCTCCGCGAGTTGCAGCGCGAGCGTCTCCTGGTCGGCGTCGGCGGAGCGCTGCGGGGCTTCGGGCAGCGCGAGGCGCGCGATCCCGGTGACGGCGCCCGGGCCCTGCTGCGCGGAGGCCGGCGCGGCCAGCGCCACCGCCGCGACCAGCGCCAGGAACCGGCGCCTCATCCCCCCGCCGCGCGCGCGAAGGCGGGCGCGGCCGCGCGCTCGTGGCCGCGGCGCAGCGCCGCGCGCCGCACGACCAGCGCGGAAACCGGGGCCAGCGCGAAGCCCCGCGCCGCCAGCGTCGGCAGCCAGCGTTCGAGCGCGTCGAGCGTGAGGTCGTGCGGGTGCCCGATCGCCACGGCCTGTCCCTGGCGCAGCGCGATGCGCTCGATGTCGGCGAGCCGCGCCCTGACCGCCTCCTCGCTGCCCTCGTGGTCGATGAACACGTCGCGCGCCGCGCCGGGAATGCCGAGCCGGTCCGCCAGCGGCCCCGCGACCGAGCCCGCGATGGTGCGCGAATCGACGAACAGCAGGCCGCGCGCGCGCACCTGCTCCAGGACCGGCAGCATCGCGCCCGCGTCCAGCGTCATGCGGCTGCCCATGTGGTTGTTGACCCCCACGAAGCCGTCGAAGCTCGCGAGCATCCGCGTGAGGCGCTGCTCGATCTCGCCGCGCGCCAGCCACGTCATCAGCGGATGCGGGCCGGGGTCTTCGTTGGGCGAGATCGGCTCCATCGGCAGGTGCAGCATCAGCTCGTGCCCGGCGCGCCGCGCCTCCTGGGCCTGGCGCCGGAGCTCCCCGGCATAAGGCAGGAACGAGATCGTCAGCGGCGCGTCGAGCCGCACGGCGCGGGCGGTGCGCGCGCGGTCGAGCCCGGCGTCGTCGATGATGACCGCGATCAGCTTCCGGCCCGGGCGGTCCTGGAACGGCACCGCGTTGACGCGCCAGGGCGCGGGCGCCGGTGCCGCGGGGCCGGGAACCAGCGCCGCGAGCGCGCGCCGGGGGCTGTCGTCCGCCTCGCTCAAAAGCCCGTCGAGATTGGGCGCGTCGCTGCCCGGCTCGACCACCGCGGGCGCGTCGCGGAACTCCTGCTCGACGACGGCGGCGGCCGGGGGAAGCCGGGCCACGACGACCGGCAAGATCTTCTCGCGCTGGCCCCCGTGCGAATCCTCAAGCGCGTAGGACGCGGCGCCCAGCGCCACGCCGCACAACAGCAGCGCCGCGCCCGCCCGCTTCATGCCTTGCCCAGCGCCAGGATCGCCAGCATCGCCGCTCCCACGATCGCCCGATAGACCGCGAATGGGACGAAACCGTGCCGCCCCACGAACCCCACGAGCCAGCGCACCACCAGCATCGCCGCGACGAACGCCGAAGCGAATCCCACGGCGATCACCAGCCAGTCGCCGTCGCCCAGCGCCGCGCGGTTCTTGTACACGTCGTACACCGTGGCCGCGAGCATGGTGGGCACGGCGAGGAAGAACGAGAACTCGGTCGCCGCGCGCCGGTCCGCGCCCAGCAGCATCCCGCCCATGATCGTGGCGCCCGAGCGGCTGACGCCCGGGACCATCGCGACGGTCTGGAACAGGCCGATGCGGAAGGCGAGCCAGGGCCGGAACGTGTCGACCGTTTCGTGGCGCGGCGCGGGCTTCCACCGCTCGACCGCCACGATCGCGCCCGCGCCTGCGATCAGCGCCGCCGACACCACCCAGGGCGAGAACAGCACCGACTTGATGAAGCCGTGCAGCAGCGCGCCCAGCACCATCGCCGGCACGAACGCGACGAATAGGTTGTAGGCGAACTGCAGCGACGGCTCGTCCAGCCTGAGCACGCCGCGCGCCACCTCGAGGAACTTGACGCGGTACACCCACACGATCGCCAGGATCGCGCCGAGCTGGATCGCGACCTCGAACACCTTGCCCGGTGGGCCCTTGAAGCCCAGGAGATCGACCAGGAGAATCAGGTGGCCGGTGGAGGAGACGGGCAGGAACTCGGTCAGGCCCTCGACGACGCCGAGCAGCACCGCCATTCCCAGCGTGACCGGATCCATTCGGGCTCCCGCCGAAATGCTGTAGTCCGGGTATCCCTACACTACGAGGTACGGCCGGGGAAGATGTTCCGTGCGAATCGCCCGGCAACTGATTCGGGCGCGGCTAGTATCGCCGCTCGACGTCGACCGCGACCAGAATGTGGTCGACCGTCGAGCCGTCGTCGGAGAACGGCATCAGGCAATGCTCGACGCGCGTCACGTCGCCGTCGGGCCCGACATAGGACAGCGCCCGGCGCACCGGCGCGCGCGCTTCGACCGTCTCCTGGTGGTGCTGCCAGATCGGATTGGGCGAGCGCTTGTCGGACACCTCCGACATGCGGATGCCCTTGTAGTTGCGGTGGCAGATGCGGTCGATCTCGGTGCCGATCAGGCGGTAGCGGAAGTCCAGCGGCTCGCGCAGCACGTCCATCAGGATCACGTAGGGCAGCAGCTTCGGGATGTCGCCGGGGTGGAGGTCGGCGCGCCGGGGCATCGGCCGCCCGGTGCGGATGCGGTTCCAGTACGCCAGCGCCTGGTCGATGACGCCGGGCTTTGCGCGCGCGGGCGCGCCCGGCTTCGCCGCGGCCGTCTTCGCCCCGCGCCGCGGCAGTTTCACGACGTTCGATTTGTCCTGCATTGCCCCCCTTCTCGGTGTCCCGGAGCCGCCCGCGGCCCCGGCGCGCGGGCGCCGTTTATCCACGAAGCGCAGGGGAAA
>Ga0233425_10003178_pt1 | contig 30521 bp, 25 predicted proteins | sample Watercolumn_Towu_2_FD_181712 | JGI IMG/M metagenome (GOLD analysis project Ga0233425, IMG submission 181712) | Freshwater microbial communities from Lake Towuti, South Sulawesi, Indonesia - Watercolumn_Towuti2014_140_MG | ecosystem: Environmental > Aquatic > Freshwater > Lake | place...
GGATTAGAAGACCTTTACAAAGAACTCCAAAGAGTACAAACAGAAACTACTGTTGCTCATCCTACTATTGCTGGAGCTACTTTAACAACAAAAAGAAAATTAACAGCAGCAGAAGCTGGAAAAATAATTAGTCAACGAAAATATAAAACAGTACGCTCAACACTTGAACAACTTGCAGTTGATATGGGTTATGTTGGAGAAGTTGATATAGTGACATCTCCTATTAGACCATATCCTATTCCTGGAACTCCTAGACCTTATCCAATACCTTACCCTATTCCTCCTGGAACACCTGCTCCTGTTGCGCCTCCTGTTTACAGAACACCAACAGCTGATGATATCAGACAATCATACTCTACATTTAGACTTGATAGAACATTACCTCGAACATTGCTTCAAGCAATACCTGACGAAGCACTTGCAGTTGTTAGAACTGCAGGATTAGGATTAGCTGTTGCTAGTGCAGCTGTTGGATTATATGTTCCTCTTGCAATGTATGCAGGCGGAAGATTAGCATCTGGTGCTACAGCATCTGCTGTTTCACATTTTGTAAGACAACAAGGAAGAGATTATATTACTAATGAAGACGGACTTCAAAACGCTGCAGAACTTGCTGGAAAACTTGGCGGACTTACAGCATATGGTGCATTTGCATCAGCAATTGCTGGCGGACTTGCACTTACATGGGTTACTGGATGTTTAGCTGGAAGCGCTGTTACTCGATATATGGGAAACAGAAGACGACAGCAAGCACGTGACTTACAAAGACAATTAGAAAATATTACTCAAACAGGAGCAAACGATCCAGCATTGAGAACAAGAATTGACAGCACAGTTCTTAGCGCAGAAAAATATGAAGCTGCATCTGCAGGATTAGATATATTATCACTCTTAAGTATGGGAATTGGCGGATTACGAGGACTTCATTTACCTACTTGGACAAGTACACCTGACACTACTGTACCAAGTCTTGCACATGCAGGATATCAAAGTACAGGGATTCATTTTGATGCAACTGTTGGAGATAATAGAGATGTAGAAACTGTTACTGCTGATCTTATACCTATTAGCGGAACATTACACTCTCCAAGTTTACAATCTGCAACATTACATTCAGACGGATTTTGGGATAATTATGTTCTTGATCCTATTTCACGTTTAGTTGGCAGACAAATGACTGATGTTGATGGTTCATTCACAGCATCTCCAGGACAATATCTTGTAAGAATAAATATGACAGATGGCGCAGGCAATATGAGTTCAGAATTAATAAGCCATACATTCACAGTTACTGATGCAACAACACCTGCTCCTGTTACACCAACACCTGTAATTCCTACACCTGTTGATCCAACAACTGTAGTTTCTACACCAGTCATACCAGTTCCTTGCGAAAATGGACATGTTCCTTTTGGAACAAACCTTGCAGGAACTAATTTAGACTTGCGAGAAGTGTATGATTATCATGCACACGGCAGTGAAATAACACCTGAAGCAGGACATGAACAAGGATTAGACTTGACAACTGGAACTGTTACAGTCGGTCCACATGATGAACACACACCATGCGACTTTAATGTAGACGACACAGTTGTTATGTTTGAACATTACAACACAGGTGTCGGACATCACACATTCACAGATCCAAAACTCAACATCCCTGATTACAGAGTTATTGTTGATGTTGATGCAAGCGGACACTTTGAAATTCCAGCTGACTTTAAACACGCAAACACAGACAGCTACCAAGTAACATGGGCACGAATAACACATTCAGATTGCGCAAATGCACAGCTTGGTTTAGAAGACTTAGCATCTGTTACTCATGGACCACATGTTGTTGTTTCACAAGAACAGGTATTCAGCGGAACAGTACCAGCACACGTTCCACCACATTACATTACATGCGGCGGAGATCCTGTTGCACCAGTAGTGCCTATAGAAGGATTTCATCGTTATGACATCGCACCAATTGAAGACCATGGAGCATTTTTGCTTAACATTACTGACAACAGATTTGATGGTATACACAATACAACAGAACTTTACTCAGGAGGCAATCTGATTCAATGGAGTCACGATACTTTTGTACCTAGAGTAACAACTGCAGTTGTTGGCGGACATTATCCTGTTCATCTTCCTGCAGAAGATTATTCTGTACATTCATGGGGACATGATGATCTCAACATTGCATCAGATGACATAGTCTTCCCATTTACAACATCAGGAGTAGATGTTACTGCTGGATATATTGCACCAAGTGCATCAGCTATTGATGTATCTGGAGCAGCAGCAAGTCCTGTAGCACCTACTACTATAATTGAAACAGAAGCACCTGCTGTTGAATTATCTGCAACTGGTTCTGCATCTGAACATATTGCACCTGAAGCACCTGCTGTTGAATTATCTGCAACTGGTTCCGCATCTGAACATATTGCACCTGAAGCACCTGCTGTTGATTTATTAGAAGCAGGTACAGATTGTGGATGCACTTCATCATTAGAAAGCACAATGTCATATGAAGATATACTTAGATTATGGCAAGACTATCACAAAATAGTTGACATTAAAATAGCATGAGGTAAACAAAAATGAGAAAATTAGCAGCAACAACAATGGGTTTAGGATTATTAGTAAGTACAGCACAGGCACAGACAGCTCCGACAAGATATAGTGCACCAATAGATATTGCACCATATACAGAGCAAGTACCAACTGTTGCACCAGGACAGACAATAGTATATAAAATTAATCCAACCTCAGTGCCTGTTGTTTCAGTCACTCAATATGACGTTCAAGTATGGTTAACACCTTATGCTACGTTACAGAATTCTGCAGATGATATTCTTGTCCAGGATATTCCTGTTACATTATCAGGACCAAATCCTACACTTGCAGCAGAGTGGGAACATGTACGAACAATGACTGCACCTACAGCAGAAGGAAAGTATGCATTATGCACTGAAGCACAGTTTGATGGTCATATTCAAGAAAGCAGATTATGCCACGCATTTACTGTTGCAGCACCAGTAGCAGCACCTGCACCTGTAGACCTTCTTACTACATTAATAGGTGCGCAAATTGGTCAACCATGGGATATTTTAATTGGAAGGTATAGACCAACAACTCAATGGACTAGACCTAACAGAGAATTACCCGAAGGATTATTTTATGACGACAAAAGGGAATTAATGATAGATACATTGAATCTCTCTCACAATTTTGAATTTATGATTCGTGAAGAAGCATGTAGTACATGTGGAACAAGAACAGCTCCAACACCTTCTGTATCCACCTCTCCAAGCGTGGAAGAAAGAGTAGCATATTTTGCAGTAAATGCTGCACTCACTCATCAAAGACCACATGATAAAGACATACAAATATGTGGAATGCCAGGTTCAGTAGTTGAATTAGTTGTAGGACAATCATATGAAGCTAAATTACATGCATATGATGTAAATGGTCCTTTGAGAGTAGGTGTTACTGCAACTACAGAACGAGTTTTTACACCTTATGAAGCACCAGTTCCAGGAGTAGCAGCAGCTTTACCTGTCATGGGAGATGATGAATTCCAACTTGTGAGAATAAGATACAAAGATGTTGATGGAAGTGGTACATATACTAGAGGGGATATTCCAACTGGACTTGATATTGTTAAGATTAATGTGAATGATAAAAATGCTAATCCTTATGCGATTGCAGCTTCAACATATTTTATGGGAGTTGTAACTGGATTATTAATTCCATTAAAGGGAATAGGAATACCAAACGGACACGGACCATTGTCAATTCCAGGTGGACCTTTAGGAAATTACTTTCCAGGCAACCCCGGAAACCTTGTTGAATAAATTTTTTATTTCAGATTTTATTATATTTTTTTATCGTCCTACTAATTACTAATTAGTACAAACATACAAAAGTACTCATTGCCAGTTATAGTGAATGACAAATTAATTTAGACAATAATATATTGTCATTCACTATTCCGCTGAAGACATCACTTGTTCAATTATTTATGTCTTCAGCTATAGTACTTTACGTTCTTATTCCAAAGAAGAAGATTTATTCCATCATTTTTTATTTCAGAAATTAATTGTGTCTTTTTTAAGAATTCCTGCTCTGTAAAATAATGCACTTGTATTTTTTTCTTAAATATTTTCTCAATATTTCCACAGACAGAGGTTATTATAACTTCTTGGTTTAAATCTTTCTTGTCAATAATCACTGCAACATCAACATCAGAATCAACACGAGCAGTGCCTTTTGCAACTGAGCCAAAGAGAATACACGATTTAACAAAATACGTTTTCTCCAGTATCTGACGTGTAAACTCATTTAATGCACTCAGAACATCAAACGAAATATTCTTAAGATGAAACTTTTCGCAAGCTAGAAATTCCACAATCTTCACAGTAAAGGGATTAGACAGATTAAGATAATATAATTCTTTTTTTTTATTCTTCTCTTGAATAACTATCTCTGCAAGAAGCAATCTTTTCAGTGCAGTATTCACTGCTTCATTGCCTAATTTAGTCAGCATTTTTACATCTGCTCGAGCAACAGGTTTTGACGGGGTTTCTGCAAGCAACTCTAAAATTCTCCACGAGGCTTTATATCCTAAAATTGTTTCACTTATCATTGCCAATCATCTTTTTCATTATGTCGACATATGGTCGCACTATCTTTTCTTGAAACTCAAGAGATTTTTCCAGATTTATCTTTTCTTCAGAATAATATTGTGTTTTTTCCCTTTCTTCTTTTCCTTTATTTAAAATAGCTGGGATTACTTTTTCTTTAAGCGGTGTTGAAAAAATATCATACGTCTTTTTTGCTTCTGCTAATAACAGAAGAACTTTTTTCTTTTGTTCATTATCAGAAAGCACATAACGCAATGCAACAACTGCTGCAAGGTGCACGCCTTTTTCACTGATCTTCAAATTATGATGCTTTGCAAGATACAATTTTGTGATATCATGCATTGCATAATACCCTGCGATAATTGCCCATCGAAAAGAAGAAGTCAAAAGCATTTCTGCAACTTTTATATCATCTTCATATGCAGTCTTGTGAAATAAAATGTATTTCTCTTTTTCAACTGTTTCTAACAACCTTATAATCCCTTGATTAAGATAACTTTCATAATCCATTGCAATGATATAAGAAGATTAACAGATATATAAATTTTTTCAAAAAAACAGATTTCAGTTCTTTTTTTGAACATTTATGCATAATTAAACTGTTTTCGGTTTATTTTTGAACTGATTACAGACTTATCATTTGTCAATAGCTCGCTGACACAGAAAATAAAAAATCCCAATCGGAGCAGAGCTCCGAGGTATTTTTTAACCTCAAACTGTGTTTCAAGTCGCAGCAGAGCTGCGGGGTATGAACCCCGTTCGAGGAATCAAAGATTTTCTTAGACGCGTTCATTTCATTCAGCGTCCACCACTGGTCAAAGAGTGTGCAAGTGCACTCGCAGACTCGTGCAGGATATGGCATGCTCGCCCTTCGGGCTCGGTCAGCTCGCTTTTGAGCACAACGCTCATCCACTCGACTCTCTGTCACAGAATCGTGGATTCAGTTGTTTGAATCTTTTTGTTTACACTAAATAGTAGGAACAATGCGAAACATTTATAAACCAATAGTCATTACCATGCAGTAATCAAGAGTCATTCAGTGATGACAAAAAGGTGGAACCACAATGAACAAGATTATAGCATATATGGCATTATTTTTGGTTTGCATTAGCGCAGTTTTTGCAGCAAACACATTAACATTGAATTTCTACGACGAGAATGGAAATCAAGTGACACATGTTGAAACATCAATATTTCAATGCACAGACAGTTCTTGTAAAGAATTAACAGGAACAAGCGCACGCGATAGAATTGATTATGCAGACTCAGGTTCCACAAACATTGCAACACTATCAATTCCAAAAACAAGCACACAAACATGGTATATTGCATACATGTTTGCAGAAGAATCAAACTCTTATCTTCCACGATATTACACTTTTGCATTTACAGGAGATTATGCACAAGGTGAAGAAGAAATTACATTAGAAAAAAAGGATTTATGTAGAAGCACAATCCAATCATTCAGCGTCACAAACAGTAATGAACCAGAGATGCCTATTGTTGTTGATGTTGCAGCAGCATTAGAAGCTGACACATACAGCGCATTTCAATTGACAGACGAGGTTTATCCATACGGAATGTCTTACACTTCTGGAACAACACACGTTGCCAGCCAATATAATGACTGGTACAGCGCAGAAACTACTGTTTATCTCACAATCACTAAAGAAGGAACTTTAATGGGAAATCCTATTGATATAGTCATGTACACAGATTCTGAAACAATAAATATTCAAGCAGAAGGCAGTAAAAATGTTCAATTTACATGGACACCAACACGTGAAGGAACATACACTGCAACTGTTACAACAGAAGTTATTGACGCACAATGTTTAGCAACAGAAGAACAATCCAGCTCAGAAACATTCACTATTGTTTCAGCAGAAGACAACAGCTACTGTTACACACTCATTGACAATCTTGCTGTGCAGGAAATTGAAACAGGAGAGGTTTCAACATTGCAGACAGGAGAAACATACACAGTCACATTTGACAAAATTTCAAATGCAGTTGCAGACGATGGAAGCTTAACATCATTAGCAACAGCACTTGACATTGCAGTTCTCAGCGAAAGCGGAAATACTGATTATGCATTCTCTGACACAATGGATGCAAATGCAAACACTGTTGATTATGAACAATACAGCTTTGCATGGACACCTGCAAGCGAAGGAGACAATACTATTACAGTAGACGGCATTGCAACTGGCTGCACATTTGAAACAAACAATCCAGAATCACAGACTCTGACAATATATGTCAGCGGCAATCAACCACCTGTTGCAGATGCTGGCGGATTACTCGGATACTGGAACTTTGGAGATTACACAATTAATTTTGACGGCTCAGGCAGTTATGATCCTGACGGATACATTGTTGATTATTCATGGGACTTTGGCGACGGTACAACTGGCACTGGAGTTAATCCAACACACACGTATGCAGACGCAGGAACTTACACTGCAACACTCACTGTTACTGACAATGACGATGCAACAGATGATGATACTGCAACTGTCAGAATTTATGTTTACACATTTCCTGAATTAGATACAACCCCTTCTGTATTCTGTCATGGACCATACGAAGGATATGTCAATGAAGACATTCAATTCAGCGGAACAGCATTTGATATTGACGGAGACTCATTAACATTATTGTGGGATTTCGGCGACAGCGCAACAAGCACAGAAGAAGATCCAATATATGCATACAGTGCAATTGGAGTTTATGATGTAACATTCACAGTTACAGATGAAGACGGCAATTCAAATGTTTGCAGCACAACTGCAACAATCACAGAAGAACCTGTTGAAAATGAAGAACCAACAATCAGCTGTACTTTTGATGGCACTACAGGTATTGTTAATGAACCTGTTACATTAGAGGTTGAAGCAACTGACAGCGACGGAACAATTGAACAATATGCATGGGACTTTGGAGACAGCGCAACAGACAGCACAACTGAAGATACCACAGAACACACATACACAACAGCAAACACATACACAGTCACTGTTACTGCAACTGATGATGATGGAGACAGCGCAAGCTGTTCAGGTGTTGTCATTATTACAGAAGAACCAACAGAAGAAAATGAAGAGCCTGTTGCTCTATGCAATGGACCATATGAAGCATATGTCGGAGAGACAATTACTTTTGACGGCTCAGACAGTTATGATATGGACGGATACTTAACAAGCGCATCATGGAATTTTGGCGACAGTGCTTTTGCATCAGCAGTCAGTTTCACAGGTGCTTTGACAGAAGAAGAATTACAGGCTGAACATGCATACGATGAAGCAGGAGTATTTACAGTTACGTTAACTGTTTTTGATGAAGACAGCGCATACAATACATGCGAAACTACAGCAACAATAACAGAAGAACCTGTTGAACCAGTTGACAACCCTGCAATTGCAGTTGCAAGCGCAAATCCAGAATCTGGAGAACCTACATTGTGGGTGCAGTTCAGCTCAGAAGGAAGTTCAGGAGATGAACCATTAAGCTATTACTGGACATTCGGCGACGGAGAAACTTCAACACGAGCAAATCCAGGACATTATTATGATGAAGAAGGCACATACACTGCAGTATTAACAATTGTTGATGCAGATGGAGATTCAGACTCTGACAGTGTTACAATTACTGTTGCTGATGAACTTGAAAATCTTGCAGGCAGACACTATTATATTGATGGCATTGCAATGAGCAATGATGGCATAGTCAATGCTGGAGATACTCTTGAACTTTATGTTGGTACAGAAAACATAGCTGGCATTGACAAAGAAAGAGTTGTATTCAACGCAATTATCCAAGAACTCGGCATTTATGAAACAACAACTGAATTTGACTTAGATGCAGGAGACAAAGAAGTTGCAGTATTGTACTTAGAAATTCCAGCAGATACAATGCCTGGCATATACTATATCAGAATTACAGTTAGTGATGATGATGTCAAGCGAATTGCTTACAGAGACATCATTGTTACTGCGTAATACTTTGAAATAGTAAATTAAAGTAACCACTGTAGTGTACTCATTACAACGAAACATTTATAAATGAGTACTGAATACATGGTCTAAAAGAGTGCTTATGCTCTATTACACTCACAAAAAAATAGAGGAATTAGGGGGTAAAAAAAATGAAAGGAAAAGCATTAGGAGTTGCATTGATGCTTGCAGTTTTTGCAATTTTTGCTATGGCAAGTGTTAGCGCACAAATAGTGACTATTGACGAAGTTGAATTTGATGAAGACGCATTAAATCCATCAAGCAGCACATCAATAGCTAACTACGAAAGAAACCAAGACATTGAAGTAAAAGTTCACTTCACAGGAGATTCTGCAATAACAACTACAGATGCAGAAATTGAAGTAGAATTAAGCGGCTATGACGGCGAAAGTATTCGAGATAGCGAATATGTTCGAGAAGTTAAAGCTGGAGAAACCTATGTTGAAAGATTAACATTAAGTCTTCCATGGGACATGGATGATCAATATTACACTTTACGTGTTAATGTATGCCCACGAACAGGCTCATGTGTTGAAAATACATATGAACTTGACGTAGAAGCACAAGACCACGGATTTGTTATCAAAGACGTTGACTTCTCACCTGGCTTAACAGTAGAAGCAGGACGAGCACTTTTGACAACTGTTCGCGTTGAAAACATCGGTGCAGAAACAGATGACGAAGGCGTTAAAATCAAAGTCAGCATTCCAGAACTTGGATTGAGCGCATCAGACTACCTCGATAAAATAGAATCAGATGACTCAACATCAAGCGAAGAATTATACATCAGAATTCCTTCTGAAACATCAACAGGCAGCTATAACGTTGAAGTTACAGTAACCTATGATGACGGCGATGAAACTGTTAGCGAAGATTACACATTAACAGTTACAGGCGTTGAAGCAGAAGAAACAACTGAAGAAACTCCAGTTGAATCACGATCAGTGATTTCAATCGGTCCACAGAGCCAAGACATGACAGCAGGTCAAGGCGGCGCAGTATACCCAATTGTCTTAACAAATGCAGCAGGAGACGCTAAAACATATGTTATCAGCGTTTCAGGCTACGACAGCTGGGGCAGTGTCAGACTTGATCCAAGCAATGTTGTTGTCTTAGGTGAAGGAGAAACACAAACTGTTTATTTATTTGCATCAGCAAATGAAGACGCAAGTGGCAGCTATACTTTCGCAGTAACTGTGACTGTTGGCAGCGAAACAAAACAAATGCTTTTATCAGCAAATGTCGCTCCAGCTCAGGTTGCTCAAGAAACAAGCAGCTATGACAGCGTGAAAAAAGGTCTTGAAGTAGGATTAATCGTATTGGTTATCTTACTGGTCATCCTCGGCTTGATCATTGTTGTGAACAAGCTCAGAAACAGTGATGACGAAGACGACGAAAAAAGCAAAACTTACTACTAAGTAAGTTTGTCTTTTCCTTTCGTTACTCCTTTTTTCTTTTATTTTTTTCTTATATTCTTTTTCTGATAATTTTCCATAGACAAATCGAATTTCGTAGACTTTTTATATGATGAAAACATCCATGTTCTCGTCGGAAGGTGACTGGGATGACACAAACAGGGAATATGCGAATATATGGAATAACACTATTAGTATTGCTTTTTATCAGCGCAATGCCAATATCTGCTGAGGAATTTGAGGTGCAAACAACAGGTGCTGTTGTCTCACAATTTTATGCATATTCGCCGTCGTATACCTCTGCATGCACTAATACTCCTGCAACTGACAGTATTACTGTCAAAAACCAAGGCACTGTGCCAGATACATATGCAGTTACAATTAATGCAGATATTCCCATCACAGTCAGCGAACAATTATTCAGCTTAAACCCTGGCCAGGAAAAGGAGGTTTTCTTATACATCACAGCTCCTGACGCAAAAACATACTCTTTCACAGTTCAGATTGCCTCTGCATATGACAGCACAAAAGATATTCAAAAAAGCATTACAGCACATGAATGTTCAACATTCTCTGCTCAAGGATATCCACAAAGCCAGCAATCCTGTCCATGCAGCACTGTTGTATATGTTTTTCAAGTCACAAATACAGGCACTACTGCTGACACATACTCTTTATCATTAAAAAATATGGATTCTATATATTATGACCTTTCTGAATATTCCATTGTTTTACAGCCAAAACAAACAAAAGAGGTTTATGCATACATCCGCATGGCATGCTTTGAATATGGGCAGTTTGATTTTACTCTGATTGCAGAAAATGATGCATATAGTGCAGAACTGCCATTATATCTGACAATCCCTCAAGCATGCTACAATTATAACATTGCTCTTGGAGAGGCATTAGTGTTCTCTCATGAAAGCCTTGATATGGACTATACTCCTGCACAAGACACATCATATGAACTCTGTCAGGAAACTCCTGCTGTTATTCCTGTACAAATTCAGAATCCAGGAGAAGTCATGAATGAATACAATTTGTTTATAGAAGATGCAGAAGACTGGATTACTGCAGCAGAGCCATACATTAAGCTTAACTCAAACAAAGAACGAGTGACAAGCATTGTTGTTAATCCAGCAGCAGCTGACACAGACACATACTCATTTGCACTCAAAGCAAAAACACTGCGCGGAGACTTAGAATCAGTCATACCATTTACAGTTACAGTGACACAATGCACTGAACAAGGACTGCCTGCATGGCTCAAATATACACTTTACACTCTGCTGGGAATTGTTATTCTTGCAATTCTTTTTGCAGGATATCAATTAACAAAAAAGCCTGAATCAAAGACAGGACAATATGTTCAGAAAAACAAAAAATGGCTCTGGATACCACTTCTCCTGTTGCTGTTATTTATTCTTCTTGGATTATTTGCATATCCGCAGGTCAAAGAATTGTACGGCACATCAGCAATTCCATTGGGAGAAACATGGAAGACTGTTGAAACAGTATTCTACAATTGGGCAACTGCATTAATTGTACTTGGTACTCTTTTGCTGCTGGCATTATTACTCTGGTACCTTAAATTCAGAAAAAAAAAGAATAATGGAAAATGCAAAGACAGATACAAAGCATATTATGAAAAAATAAAACCTGCTCTTAAATGGCTGTGGATACTGCTTTTATTAGCTATACTTTTAGCTGCATTAGGCGCTGGAGGATACTACCTCTACAAAAATTATAAAGAAGATGCAAGCAAGGTTTTTGAAATACCTGAAGAAATCCAGATAAATACCACAGAACAAAGCGATCAAGAACTAACTGAAGTACAGCAAAACATTACAAACACTGAAGAACAGATTGCTGCATTACAAGAAGAACTGCTCAAACTCGCTGAACAAGCAGCTACTGAAGAAAACTCTGCAGTCGTGGAACAGTATGAAGCTCGAATACAAGAACTGCTGGAAAAAATTGCTGCTCTTGAAGAACAGCTTGCAGCACTGCAGCAACACGAAACAGACTTTGAACAAAGAATTGCAGAACTTGAAGAGCAGATTACTGCACTACAGACTATGATTGCACAACTCTCTCTTGAAAAAGCCAATGAAACAATTATCAATGAGACACAAGAAAAGATAGAGGAACTTACTGAACAGAAGAATACTATTACAGTGATATTAACTCCTGTAAAAATCCCTCTTGAAGAAATACCTGTTATTACTGATGATTCCTACGAAACAACACTTGTATTTGATATTAGTTTAAGCGGCCAGATTGTGGAAGACGGCATGACGAGATTCCAGCGAGGAGTAGAGGCTGCAGAAAAATATGTTCAAGAAAAAGGAATGTATAATATCATGATTATCGGCAAAAACCCAATCATGATAAAACGCGATGCAACACGCAGAGATACATTACGGACAATTCACCTTTTAAGACCTCTGGACACGCAATCAAACCTTGGCACTGCATTGTACAAAGCTGCTGAAGATTTCCACGAGAAAAAAGGAAGAATTGTACTCATCAGCGATATGCGGACAACTGATAACACAGATATTTCTGCAATTCATGATGACCTTGAAGAACAGGGATTTGATATTGTCTTTATTGACATTTCATACAAAATACCTATCTTAACAGAAGAAACTATCCCTCCATATTTTAATGTCGAGGCACAAACAAGCGAAACGTTTTTCCTTGACATACCTATGAATACAGAGCATATTGTTGATTTAAATAATTATTTTGCAGATGAGGATAATGATATTCTCACCTATACTGCAACAGCAGGAGAACATCTTGCTGCAACAATAAAAGACAATCTTGCAACTCTTATTCCAGAACAAGATTGGACTGGAACAACAACTGTTGTCTTTGCTGCAGATGATACTAAAGGAGGATATGTTGAAAGTCCTGCACTTGTCGTCAATGTGTTTGAACCTACTGAAGAAACTGCTTCAGAAGAAATATATGAACCAATAGAAGAAGTTGAAGAAACCACTGAAACAGCACCTGCTGAAATAGCAGAAGAGTACACTGAATCTTCTACACTGAATGCTTCTCTGGAACAATACATTCCGTGGATAATTATTGGGTCTATCTTAACCTTAATTATTGTCTCATTAGTTGTCGGGGCATTTATGAAGAAATACCAGCATTAGCTTTTTATATCAGTTGATGTCTCAAGCTAGAACAATGGGGACATAGTTTAACCTGGCTAGAACTGCCGCCTCCAGAGCGGCTGATCGGGGTTCAAAAGATGCAAAACATCATGAAAGTCCTCGTGTCCCCATTTTTTTCTCACAAAATATATATAGTGCTTTTTCAAAAAAAGATATATGAGAACATTCACGCTCATTATTGTTATATTTATCATGGCACTTCTTTTTTTTGAAATTACAGACTGGACACCAAGTGTACCGACAACAAAAGAAGTAACAAAAGAAAAAACTGTGATTGTAGAAACTATTTCTGAAATAGGAGAGGTAGTCAACACTACAGTTACTAAAGAAGTCACAAATCAAACTCAAGAACATCAGCAATAGCTATTTTTGACTTTTTCACTGCACCTGCAGGAAGTTCAAGCACATACTTGGCTTGGTTTTTAGGAAAATATATGGTGAATGGTTTAAAGTGCTCTTTTATTTCTACCACTTTCTTTTGTTTGTTAAGATATATAACATCAATGGGATAAAAGACAAACCACATATGCAATGGCACTCTCTCTTCCTTGCTAAACTGAAAAACAAGATTTCTCTGCTTTGAAAACATAAGGCCGCGAGCTTTTTGAACATACGTTGTGCAGGCTTCTGCATTTGAAGAGATGATTTCTTTGTTTTTTTTATTAACTATTCTCATCGTAAGTTTTATATACCCCAATTACTAAAAAAGACGCTGTGAATAAAAAACTATTGATTTTCATCAGCATATGCATTCTCTTTTTTATAGGTGGATGTCCGCTTCCATTCAATGTTGCTATCTGCGGCAATGATGTCTGCGAAACAGGTGAAGAGACTGTTTGTCCAGGAGACTGCCCAACTGAAGTTTCTCTTACAGATGACGATGGACTTGATGATGAAACAGAAACAACAGATACAACAAGTACAACAACTTCACAAACATATTCAGATGTGACAAATACGACAACCACAAGCAGTGATGTAACTAATACTACAACAAGCAGTAACGTAACTAATACTACTAACACAACAACATCGTCTACAACACAAACAAGTTCAGAAGAGGACGATGATGATGACGACGATCACAGGCATTATTCAAAAAGTTCAACAACGACAACAACCTCAACAACAAGCATTCACTGCACACATAAATGGCAGTGCACTGGATGGAATCCTTGTGAAGAAAATGGCATGCAGACACGAATCTGCTACTATGTCGGAAACTGCACAACAGAAGGAAATCAGAGCGATACACGACAACGATGCACATATGTTGCACCTGAGCAAGAAGAGTATATTCCTGAAGAAGAAGTATATCCAACATGTTATGACGGCATTAAAAATCAAGGAGAAAAAGGCATAGATTGTGATGGACCATGTCCTGCATGTGAAGTTCCTCAAGTACAAGAACCTCAATCAAATACATTATATGTCGTACTTGCAATAGGATTACTATTACTCATTATTGCAGCACTTGGATATATTTTCAGAAACAAATGGATGCCATACTGGGAGAAGATTAAAAGCACATTTGTCAAACCAAAACCCCAACCCATGCAATTTAGACAGTTCCCACAACGGCCGCAATATCAACAACCGCAACAATATAGAAGATATTAAATCTCAATAACTGCTTCTTTAAGATGGATTTTTTTAATCTGCGGATATGTTTGCTGAACTTTCTTGAAATCTTGAGCAGATTTACATTCTTTCAATTCTTTAGAGATTTCATCTAAAATTTGGTAATTTTGATATATTGCCTCGCCTATCAATTGATTCTGCTGATGCTCTTCTTCATACACATGAATTTGTTTTTCCTGGCTGTCAATCATGACTTGTACTTTTGTTTTTGCTTTTTCATTCTTTGACACCTGCTCTTTTTCTTCTTTTTTCATTATTTTTGGACTAAGGAATGCATCAAGAGCTTCCATATATGAATCAAATTTTTCTGCTGAATCAAACTGTTTCAAAGAACAAGGAAACACATGATTATTTACAATAACTGCTCTGCCAGTTTCAACATCATGCAACAAGGATTGAAATGCTGAAAACAGTGCTTTTGTTCCTGCATCAACTGGTTTTGTTTCTTTAGCAATCTCTGCTCTCAAACAGATTTCTTCTGCATATCTGCCACCAAGACCAAACTCCAACGCTAAGACAGTAACAACTGAATCTTTAGAACTCTTTTTCATAGCATGCGCATATTCTTCTTCTGACAAGGTAAATATATTATACTCTTGCTTCGGATACTTATACTGCTCTCGTGCTTTTATACTGCGGCCTGCCCATTCCTGTATTTCAAACGGCGAGAGTATGAGATTGTGCTCATTCGCAAGAATGAAATTTCCCTTGCTAAATAACTCAATATACATCTTATAAAAGACTGGACTATATTCTTTTTTTGTCAAATCTCTTGCTTCAAGAGTTATACAAACAATTCGTTCTGCATCAACCTGCTCTATTGCCTTGACACGCGCATTTCTCAAATACTTTCGCAGATATGCACAGTAGCCATCTGGCTTTTGCGGCATTTCTGGCTTCACTGACGCAAGAAACATAAGAGAAGGGAAAATAATCCTCAATAATTTTCTGCCTTGATTTGACACAAAGATTTCAAACAGCATTTCTTTTTTTTCTCTATCAACATAAATCTGATTTATCTTGCCACCTAAGCAAATCTGAAGCTCCTTAACAACACGATGCAATTCCAGAGTAGATAATTGTTCCATATATACTGCAAAGAAATACTATTATTTATGTGTTTAGTTTATCTTCCTCACAATACCTTTATCTGCATCAACTTCTATAATATCTCCTGACTTAAACGCTTTTGTGGCAATTCGAGTGCCAATTATACAAGGGATATTCAATTCTCTGCTGACAATAGCTGCATGACAAGTAATTCCTCCCTCATCTGTCACTATTGCAGAAACTTTTGAAAGCACTGGCACAAAATTTGTCGTCGTCATATGAGTAACAAGAATATCTCCTTCTTTAATTTCTTCTACATCACTTACATTTTTCACGATTATTGCTCTGCCTTTTGCAACACCATGACACGCAGAAAATCCCTTTACTCCCTTAGGCATAACTTCTTCTTTTTCTTCAATCTCGTTAATTGTTTTTTTGTTATAATATTTTACTGCAGTATTGATAACAACAAACCCCCATGCATTCTGCCGTTCTCTACTCTCTTTAATAAAAACAGACTTTTTTTGGGAAAAAATATCTTGAAGTTCAGTGTGACTCAAATACAATAAATCAGTATACGATACTTCTGCTCTTTTTGCGATTTCATAAAGAAACGGAAGTGTTGCTGCTATGCCAAAAGACGTCATATCTTTCACATATGTTCGCAAGTGAACCCAATCTCTCAACTGCTCAAAAATATGTTTTTCCTTTTTTGTGAGCTGTAATTGCTTCATGCACTCCTGAATTTGTTTTTCTCTCTCTGCTTTTTTAGTACTTCTTTCCTGCAATTTTTTTGAATTGTTATGTTTTAATTCTTCATCTACCTCTCTTTTGAAATGCTCTTTTGTATACGGCACCCCTGCATACATAACGCATCCCATCCACGAAAATCTTTTAGTATGCTTTTCTACAAGAGTGGATTCATCACTTCCTTTTTGAATTTTACGTGCCATCTGCAGAATATCATTGCGCTCCTGAACCATAAAACTATCTTCTTTTGGAAGAGAGATCAACAGAAAAAGTGCACTTCTTTTTTCAAGATCTTTTATCTTTTTCTCAAGAATATGTTTCACTTTTTCCTCGAGAATATCACTCATCTGCACTGTTCCTTTAAAACTCATAAATGCAGTCAGTGCAGCTATTGCATGGTATCCTTTCATCCATGATGCAATAAGTTCAGTATTTGTTTGTTTTTGCAGTTGTATTTTTTCCAACACAGATACTGTTTCTTTCAATTCATCTACTGTTGCTTCAATTTTTTGTTTTATTTTATCTGGAAAAAAGATATCTTGAGAAACTTTTTCTTTCAGTGCATCATACATATCTTTCACTGCTTTTTTCCCGAAATAAATATCTCCATTAATGTGCTTAATTGGTAGATCCACTGAGATTCCTACATTTTTTTGCATTAATGGAAGAGAAAGAACATGAAGCCCTTGCGCAAGAGGAACTTGCGGCTTTTTCATTGTCCACTGCCATTCTATTTTTGAAGACTCACTGGAAGAGGGTATCATCTCTTTGAGAGTCACTTACTATAATAAAAAAGTATCGAATCTATTTTACTGTTACACTCTTTGCAAGATTTCTTGGTTTGTCAATCTCACAACCTTTAATCTTGCCAATATAATAACTCAGCAAATGGCCTATGATGCAACAGTAAATAGAAAATTCCACATCATTGCTCTGCGGAACAAGAATTTCAGTATATGATGAATGCAAGGGGGTGTTGGTAATTGCAATAACTGCTGCTCCTCTGGCTTCAACTTCTTTTGTCGACGATAACATTTCAAGATTATTATTTGGAATGATGCTAATCACTGGCGTGCCTGATTCAATCAGTGCAATAGTGCCATGTTTGAGCTCTCCTGCCATCATACCCTCTGCATGAATATATGAAATTTCTTTTAACTTCAATGCAATTTCTCTTGCCATAGGATATGAAATAGAACGGCCGAGAACAAAAAGGTCTCTTCTCTCAGCCAAGGTTTCTGCAAGTTTTTGTATTCTTAAATCATTATGATCAATTGTCTGCTCTATACGTTCAGGAATTTTATCAAACCCTCTGTCCATCTCATTATTACCAAGCAAAGATGCAATCTTCAACAGTGCAACAACCTGATTAGTAAATGATTTTGTTGCTGCAACACAGACCTCCTGACCTGCAAGCACTTCCAGCGAATGGTCGCTCCAGCGCTGGATTGTGGAATATGGCACGTTTACAATAGACAAGATTTTTGCTCCTGCTTCTTTTGCTTTTCTCAATGGAATAATGACATCCATTGTTTCACCACTCTGCGAAATGGCAATAACGACGCTGCTCTTGTCAAAATGCAAAAATGTTTCTGCTTCTGAGGCAATATTCGCCCGAGCTGTATAGCCTAAACGATTCAACAATATACAGCCAATCAATGCTGCATGATAACTAGAGCCAGAGGCAAGAAAAATAATCTGCGACGACTCTTTCACTATCTGGACAAATTTCAAGAGTTTATTTTTCTGTGTTGTGTCAAACGAATCTAGCAATCTTTTGACAACTGCTGGCTGCTCGCGAATCTCTTTTATCATATAATGCTCAAATTCCATTAATGATTCTTCTTTTGCAGTCCATTCAAACTCCTGCACTTTTTTCTCAACTTTATTTCCTGATTTATTATAAAAAATGTACGATTGAGGGGTTATTACTGCATACTCTTCATCTTCAAAAAAGATTGCTTTTGTTGTTTCATCACTAAATGCATAAATATCTGAGCCAAGTGCAAAACCATCTGCACAAATGCCTAATGCCAACGGAGAGTCTCTCTTGAAAGCATACAAAACATCTTTTGATTTTTCACAAATAACTGCAGCATATGTTCCTTTGACATTTTTCATAAACTGCTGGATTGCCTCAGGAATTGTTTTTCCTGCCTTTAACTGACTTTCAAAATAGTGCGGAATTATTTCTGAATCTGTCTGTGAAAGAAAAATAACTCCTTTTTTCTGCAAATCTGCTTTGATTTCTTGATAATTTTCAATAATGCCGTTATGAACAACAAAAAGCGTTGCATCATTATTAAAATGCGGATGCGCATTCAACTGCGTGACACCGCCATGCGTTGCCCAACGCGTGTGTGCAATAGCGGCAGTTGTTTCAAAATCCTTGTCAAACACGTCAATAAATGCAGAAATGCTTCCTGTCTGCTTTTTTACAATTCCTTCTTTTGTTGCAAACCCTACAGAATCATATCCCCTATATTCTAATCGTTTCAGGGATTTCAACAATTTGTTTTTCACTGAAAACTTTTGTGATTGAATAAACCCTACAATGCCGCACATATTTTCACCTTATACTCTCTCAATATCCAGCGTTTATTAATGCCTTATGCAATATTCATACAGATCATACTTTCATTTGCTGGCATTACATCTTCTTTATTGTTTCAATATCTAACTCACGCAAACTTTTAATAATAAAATCTGCACTTGTATCTTGTAATTGTTTTTTTGGAAACGTATTTGTCACTGCAATGCACTTTGCACCTGCTGTTTTTGCTGATGTAATCCCATGAATTGCGTCTTCAATCACTAAACACTGATTTGCCTTGACGTGAAGTTTTTCTGCAATCTTAACGTATGGCTCTGGATACGGTTTTGCAAGCTGAACATCTTCTGCAGTCACAATTGCATCAAACAAATGCTTAATGTCAAAATGCTTGAGAATTGTACTGACGCTCTGTTTTGACGACGAGGTCACAAGACCTACTTTGAATCTGTTTTTACATTTTTTTGCAAGCTCTTTAAATCCTGGATACACTCGCATCTTTTTCTGCATAAGCCTCGTGAAAATCTCCATTTTTTTCTGGAGCAAAATATCTGGATGCTCTTTGATGTCAAAATGCCTGCTGTAATACTGAAATGTTTCTTTATCGCGCATTCCTTTCACATCCTTAAATAATTCAGATGTCAAAACTGCATTGTACTGTTTCAGAACTTCTTTTTCACAATGTTCATGCAACTCTTCGGAGTCAACAATAACTCCATCCATGTCAAAGATTACTCCTTTTATCATAGCACCTCATCCCTGTTATCACTGTCTTACTGCTTTTCTTTGTCTTGTTGTATACATTCGCCTGGAAGTGTTGTTGTTCCTGGCCATAATTTTCTTCCTGGATATATAGACGTATGAATTCCTGTATGAACGCTATCTCCTATAATTGCTCCAAGCTTTCTTCTTCCTGAATCTATCAAAATACCGTTGACCATTGATTTAATAGAATGATTATCATGACGGAGATTTGCTGCAATAGTTCCTGCACCGCAATTGACTTTTTCACCAACAATTGAATCTCCCATGTACGAAAGGTGGCCGACATTAGAATAATCATTAATAACTGAATTTTTTATTTCCACAGCATTGCCTATCTTCACATGATTACCAATTGTTGTTGAGGCGCGGATATAACAATTCGGACCAATACTGCAGTTTTCTCCAATAAGAACAGGGCCTTCAATATATGTTCCTGATTTTAATACTGTGCCTTTTCCTATCTGAACTGCTCCATGAATTGTGACAGAAGGTTCTATTTTTCCATTGTTCTTAAATTTTAAGGAATCTACTATTTTTTTATTTGCATCAAGAATATGCCAAGGGTATGTTATTGGCTGCCAGTGTTTTGTTTTGACAACCTCTACAGGCTTCTGAGATGCATATGTTGTCACTGCATCCACAAGCTCATATTCTCCGCGCTTTGATTTCTTCACTTTTTTCAAAAGCGGAAAAATGCTTTTGTCAAGAACATAGCATGCAGTATTGACGCAGTTTGACTTTGGTTTTTTTGGTTTTTCTTCAATACATCTCAACTGATTTTTTTCATCGACAGAAACTATACCATACTGTTCAGGATGCTCAAGCTCCTGCACAAGAATTGCAGAACTTTTTGCACACATTTTTAGAATATCTATTTTATCAAAATAATCGTCTCCGACTGTCACTAAAAAAGGTTCATTGCCTATGTACTGCTCAACGTGCTGCAACGCATGGCCTGTGCCTTTTGTCTGTTTCTGCTCAACATATTTCACTGTCAAATTTTTATACTGCTTCCCTATATGCTGCTCTATCATTTCTTTTTTGTAATTCACAACAAGAATAACTTCTTTAACACACTCATTCAATGCATCAAGGATGTATTCCACAACTGGCTTGTTTGCAACTTTCAGCAAGGCTTTTGGCCGTGTCCCTGTTAAAGGCATTGTTCTGGTGCTCTGACCTGCGACAAGTATAACTGCTTGTTTCATTATCCCAACTCTTTCTGCACAACAGCTGCAAGCTCTTGCGCGATTTTTGCAATCTGTTTTTTATCTTTGCCTTCTACTGTAAGCCGGCAAAGATTTTCTGTTCCTGAATACCGCACAATGACTTTTGCCTCTGCTTTTGCACTCTGAATCTTCTGCTGAATGCTAAGTATTTTTTCCAGCGGTTTTTTTTCTTTCACAGGAACATTAAGAGTGATTTGAGGATAGACAGTCATGACTTTTGCAAGCTCGCTTAATGATTTCTTTGACTGATGCATAATACTAAGAATCTGCAACGCAGCTAATGTGCCATCACCTGTTGTTGCATGCTTGCCGAAAATAATATGACCTGAGGGTTCACCACCAAGCGTGCAGCCAGATTTTTGCATTTCTTCAATGACATACCTGTCGCCAACTGCTGTATGAATCACTTTAATCTCATGCTGTTTCATTGCATCTTCAAACCCTGAATTGGACATTACTGTTGTCACAACAGTATTTTTTTCCAGCTTTGCTTTTGCCTTCAGATGCACTGCTGCAATTGCAAGAAGAACATCACCATCCAACAACATGCCATTTTCATCTGCCATAATTATTCTATCTGCATCACCATCAAGTGCAATGCCAACACTGGCGTTGTGTTTTTTTACGGCCTCTTGCATAATCTCTGGATGCAATGAGCCACAGCCTTTGTTAATGTTTAATCCATTCGGAGTATTATTGAGAATTATTACTTCTGCACCTAGCTCTTGAAATATTAATGGGGCAACACGATACGCTGCACCATTTGCACAATCCAGAACTATCTTGTAGCCTTTCAAGGAACGGTTTTTAATAGAATGCTTGACAAACTCTATGTATCTGCCTCTTGCGTCTTCTATCTTAAACGCCCTGCCAAGTTTTTCTACTGATGTTGTTAATTCAAGAGTATTTATCTGCTTTTCAATCTCTTCTTCCACTGCATCTGGCAGTTTATAGCCGTCACTGGAAAAGAATTTTATACCGTTGTCTTCAATAGGATTATGAGATGCTGTAATCATAATTCCTGCATCTGCGGCAAATGACTTGACAAGGTGCGCTAATGCCGGCGTAGGCATAGGACCAACTTGGTAGACATCAACACCCATTGAACAGAGACCTGCTGTTAACGCATACTCAAAGATATAGCCACTGACTCGCGTGTCTTTTGCAATAATCACTTTGTGTCTCTTATGATTGCCTTTTGCAAATATAGCTGCTGCTGCTTGACCTATTTTTAACAGCAAAGAAGGAGTCATGGGATCCTTATTTACCGCCCCCCGTATACCGTCTGTACCGAACAGCTTTCGCATCAAAACTGAGAATATGAGTTTATATTTAAATTTAATGCGATAAAAAGGGATTTTCCACTATCAGTGGAAAATCCATTGAAGACAATGTAAAAAAGAGAATAAAACATTAAGAAGAACAAAAAAAGCAGTTGAGACTTTTGTCGAGTGTATGTCTTGTGGGATTCTTGACCATCAACTGAAGACCGACCACCACCGGTCACAGACCGGATGGTATGCTCGCTCCCTTTAGTCGCTCGGGTCGGTCTTCCAGTTTCCTCTGGATTTTCCAATCGACAGGTTTCATTCTGCAAAACCACTGGTGAAACACCAGTGGAAAATCCAGCTTTTACACACAATTGCCTGAAAAACAATTACAAGATTATGGCATAGGAAAAAAAGGACAACAAGTCTTTCAAGAAATACTTGATGCATGAACTCTCACTTCTTGAAGTATTTTTCTGTGTGAACTGCTAATATATGCAACAACGCACATATGTCTTCTGTCATTGGTTCTGGAAGTTGATTAATGGGAAACCATTCAACACGTTCTACTTCTTGCCCTATATGAAACTGATCAGAAGCAACACGTGCAGTACATTCATAAAAATAAAACTTGGTATCAGGACATTTATACCCAATTTCTGCGCCTGTTTTCTGCGAGTTAAGTCAGGATAATATACTACATATTCCAGCTCAATTCCCAACTCTTCTCTCACTTCTCTCTTCGCACATGCAAGAACTCGTTCATCGATAGTTGATCCTTGATCTTCTGGCTCTATTCTACCCCCTGGAATTGTCCATAAAAGATGACCTGTTGAATGGTGCCTAAATTTATCTGATTGTATTAACGCAACTTCATATTGACCCTTACGTTCATTAAATCTGTATAAAAAAATACCTGTGCAATGTCTTTCATTTTTTTGTTGCATCAAAAGAGTATTTTTCCAAACAATAAATGTTTTTGCAATATTGAAAACAGGCATTTTGGCATTGCAATGGCCATTATAAACATTGCAATGCATTGCAATGGGCATTGTAATGTTTGCAATGCATCATAATGCTGTTTTTTGCTTATTTTTAATGAAAAAAAGCAAAAAAAACCTATTTTTGGAAATAAAATATACAAAAAGCACCAAAAGTGAGCATAGAAATTAAAAAATACAGAGAAAATTGTAAAAATAATACTTATTGGCGGCATTTTAGGCATTGCAATGGGCATTATAATGTTTACAATGCATTGGATTCATTGCATTGCAAACATTGTAAACATTGGGAATGTTGGAAATGGCTTACAGAACCTGCACATTATAGATTTTCTTTATCTTTTCTTTGTTTGTTACAGAAAAAAGCTTGACTCCTGAAGGAAGGGTTGATTCTTCAACAAATCCTTTCTTTTTCAAAGAATTCATATTTACACGCACAGTATTAATGCTGTGGCCTGTCAATTGACTGACTTTTGCATACGTTAATGGCTCAGATTCTGAAATAAGAAGATTCAACAATTTTTGCTCAGGATTTGCCAACAGAAATGACGTATCTGTTTGTATAACTGAATGTATTGGCTGCTGAACAGGCTGTGGCAACTGCTGCTGCATTTCCTGCATTACTTCAGTATTTTTTTCATGATGCTCTTGCAATGACTCTTGCAATGACTCCTGTAATGAAGAATACAGCTCTTGTCTCATATTTGCTTTCATACTTTGAACATCAAAAGTAAGATTTTGCAGAACTGCTTGAGTAATAGCATTATAATCTGGCTCTTTATGAACTATTTCTTTTTGGATAATTTTTTCACTTGCTTTTTTATTTACAACATCTACTGCTTCATACAAATCTGCAAGAGTGGTTTCATACTCTTTTAATGAACGTTCTATTGATTTCTGCATTTCAGTCAATTGTTTTTCCTGCTTTTGCACTGATTTATGCAAATAAGATATCCAGCTGTTGATTCTTGCTGTTTCTGTTTTTGATGACTCTTTGTGATCACTATGCTGTGTATGTAATGATAAATGATTCTGATGCAGATATTTTAACCACTCTTTCTGCTTCGCAAGGTCTGCATTCATAGAAGTAAGATGTGTGTATAAATGAGAAAATGCCTCACTTACATGCGAATGCATTGTTGTGAGTCTGCGCTCTGCATGATTCACATTCTTTTTTTGAAAAATATCAAATATCCCCATCCCATAATGTCCAGAGCGTTTAAAATATATAAATGTTTATGTCTGTACTTGGTTTTAGGTTGTAATAATTTTTACTGTATGGCCTGCTTCTTTTGCCTCCATAAGACAGATATCAAAGATTTCACACTGCATGTTTTCTTGGATTTTACTTTTTGAATATCTGCGTTTTTGCAATCTGTTTTTCAACTTATTTAAAGAAGTTTTTATCACATAACATACATCAACAGATTTTGCAGGCAAATAATGCGACAAATGAGAATCAATAATAATGCTTTTTTTCTCTCTTTTTGCTTGCGCAATTATCTTCATTAACACTTTGTTCAATTTCTTTATATCTACAACATATGATTTTCTTATGCGATCATAGCTTTCCCTAAGCTTATTGTCCTTTATTATCTTGTTTACATTTATATATTCTGCTTTGTACTTTTTTGCAAACTTTTTTGCTACTGTTGTCTTTCCTGTACCCGGAGTTCCTGTCACAAGCATTACTTTCATTGATGCACCTTTTGGAAGAGTTCTATAAACACTTCTTGCGGAATCTGGATGCCTGCACTGACACAGGCTTTTGCCAGCACTGTTGCTGCTTCCCGCTGCTCTAATGCTTTGATATTTATTTGAATAATCTCTTTTAATGTATACTCATTCATATAGCCTTCGTTGATTTTCAATGTGACATCATTTTTTCCGCTTGTTATCTGCAGTGTTGCTGGATCGCCGACTATTTTGCCATGATTGTATATCCACTTCTTCTTTACTAACGGATCTTTGACAAAACCATGCTGACACAGCGTCCACTCCATCAATGCACGCACTATCTGCTTAGGCTCTTTTGGAATTGTTGGAAAAGATTCTTCAAATGCGATTTGGTTTGTTTTTTCTGGAGCAAATATTCTGCCAAGATATTTCTTGACCTTTTGTCTTGCTTTATTGTTCTCCCAACTGTTTTCCACTAAGTATGCATACATGTTTCCTTTGATTTTTTTAATTCGAACGAACATGGTGCCTAAAAACAAGGAGTAGTTTATATTATTTTCTTTTCAAAACCTCTCTGATAGTACACAATGCTGTCATTGCATATACTGTCGTAGTCACTTCATGCCCATATTGCCAATATGTTTTTTGATTATAAAATGGTACCCATGGCCAGAATCCGGTCTGTTCTCTTGTTTTGATAAGATATTCTCTTGCTTCATCTGCTTTTTCTTTCATTTCTCTCAATGCTGCTGCTGTTCCAACCCATGCTGCTTCTAAAGGATTGCGATAAGACACTTGCCTTAAAAAATCATCAAGAGAGTTTTTTGCACGTTGTTCTAAATATCCATTTTTATGTATTTCAATCTCGGCTGCTCTTGCTGCAAAATATATTCTTCCTGAAGGATAATATGACGTTGCTTCCGGTATTTCACTTATACTCTTTACTTGCTCATTGATAACTTCTTGAAGATGATCATATAGAGCACTAAAGAATTTTCCATATATAAAAAACAAAGCAACTGCACTTGTGACAACAGGATCTGGTTCCTCTTCAGGTCGATAATTATCAAACCATGTTTTGATTCCGTGGGGATGTTGTAATTCTTGAAATTGTTGTCTGTTTTGTGGTGTATTGGCAACTATAGGAACTGAAATGTTTTCTTGCTCTGCTAAATAAAAAACTAAAAGAGTTAATGCAGTAGAGTCTCCATCTGGTGGAAAAGAAGGGAGTGTTGATTGGGAGCGAGGAGCATTATGTTTCCACCTATACTTTCCGTCACTTACTACTGCGTTTTCTTGAAAATATGAAAAACACACTTGAAGATATTTTGGATTCTTTGTTAGTTTATATAACTCTAATGCAATTACTGCAGTATCAAATACTGTATCTATTTCTTGAATAATGCCTGTACTATTTTTTCGTTTTATCAAAAATCTTCCTGTAAAATGAGATTCAATCTCACGAAGTGTCTCTTCTATGCTGTCATTACTCATATTTTGAAGAGAAAAAAAATGTTTATTATATCTTTTACCTTTTTCTACGCATGAGCAAAAAAGTAACAAGAAAATACGCTAAAATGGTTGTCATTGCAACTGCAAGAAAAAGCCAGACAAGATTTGCTGATGATTGTGCAACACTTTCACTTGCTTCGAATGCTGTAGTTGCACTATAATCATATACTGCTTTTTCTACTGCTTGCTCTGCCATAGGTGCTGCAAGCAACAGGCCAGCAGATTTTGACCCTGCAGATGACAAATTCCAATACCATTGCAATGCTGTTGTAATTCCTGCTGCAATAAGAGCTACAGGCAGAATTTTCTTAAGCTTTTCTATGATAGATTCAGAAGGTTGCTCTGGTGTAATAATGACCATCTTGTTTGCAAGCTTGTAATGCTTGACTTCTTTTCCTTTTGCAGAATAATGATACTCATCTGCTATGACGAGTTTGCCTTGCTCTAAGTTAGTCAGATTATAATGAATAGTTGATAATGGAATATTCATTTCTTTTGCCAAATCTGTTGCAGTATATTCTTTTTTTGCTAATAATTCAAGAATCTTTTTTGCAGTCGGATTTCCCAATAATTCTCCTAATTTCTTTGCTTTTTCATCTTTTAAACTGATTAACACAAATGAATCTTCTGCCATGAATGTAAAGATATGATTGGCATTATATATAGGTTTTGTTAGGTTTGAATAAGATTGGAGCTATGGCTTACAAAAACACCTGCTGATAATTTTGAAATACGACGTTTTCTACTTCTTTCAACTCCATTTTCTTTACTTGCGCAATTATTTTGTATGTTTCGACAACAAATGCAGGTTCATTTCGTTTGGCAGAATATGGACTTAAGAATGGACTGTCTGTTTCTGCAAATAATTGCGTGATAGGCATATATTCAATCAGTTTTTGGAAATGTTCGCTTTTGACGCAATTTGTCGGGATACTACAATACCAGTTGTTGTCCTTAATTCTCTGCCACAAGGCTTTTTTCCCACTAAAGCAGTGCATGATGACTTTTTTTGCATGATATTGTTCTAAAAGATTAATGACTTCTTCTTCTGCTTTTCTGGAGTGAACCATCAATGGCTTGTTGATTTCTTTGCTGAGTTCTATGAGTTTTTTAAAGATTTCAACTTGCTTGTTTGTCATGTATTGGTTCTTTCTATCAAGACCAACTTCGCCAATTGCAATAATATCTTTCTTATGCTTTTTTATAAACGCAATTTCCTCGTCAACATTGAAATGCAGAGATTCTTCTTTGTAATAACCTGCTTTGACATCATCCACCATTGCTTCCCATGGATAAACTCCCAACGCTGCTTTGATTTCTGGATGTTTTTTTGCTAATTCCAATGTATGATGATTTGTTTCTTTATTGAGCCCGTTTGCAATGATAATCCCTACATTTGCAGCATGCGCATTTTTTAGCACCTGCTCTATCTGTGCCTCTGTAAAGAAATACTGATCAAGATGTGCGTGGACGTCGATGTACATAATTGTTCCTCAAAGTTTTTGCAACTCTTCTTTTATTTTATTGACAAGTGGATGAAAACAAGTATCCATTATTGAGATGGCATCTTGAGCTTCTTCAATATGAGGAATATACCCTTGATAATTTATTTTGTGCCTCATGGTTTTTAAATTCAATAATACCTGTATGGGTCTTGATGTGTTCACTTTCAATGTAAATAATTCTTTAATCATTTCTCCATGATGATCTACTCCAACAGCTTCTTTTCCGCGAATAAGAAGGAGCGCATCTCCAAGCATTCTAAACGATTCATAAATATTTCTTATAATAGTTGATGATGATTCTTTTGTTGTTTCTAAGGTTTTAGTAAATTTAATTTCCACTTCAGCAGCAGAAATCATACTTTGAGCCTTATATTTATCAGGGATTCTTCTCCGTATCATGGTTTTACCTCTAAAAATCCTTTCAGGACAATACCATTTGCAATATTTGCAAAAAGATTGATATCAACTTTTTTTCGTGAGAAAAGATGAATATTTACAGAAATATTCTCCCTATACCCTAATTTTTGAATAACTGCTTTCCAAATATCCAACTCATTTTCTTCTGATATTTCAACAGCAATATCGACATCACTTGTTTTTATATCATCTCCTTTCCTATAACTCCCAAATAATATAATTGATTTTGCTGTAGGAATCTCTCTTTCTACCCATTCTATAATTCCTGATTCATAGATTATTTTAAGATTAAAGGGTATTTTTCGAGTTATAAACCATTGATGATGAGAATTTGCTTTTATGCGCCATAATTTACCTAACTTTGAAACTGTAAGAAACCCTTCATGAACTAACTCAGAGACAACAATATTAGCTGAAGTTTTTGCAATTTCTGTTTCTTCGGCTAGTTCATTTAAAGAAAACTCCTCTTCGGGAAAAGCAAAAAACCATGCATGAACCTTATCATATGCACGTTCTAATTCTGAGATAGACACACCGTGGATAATGTCCTTCTTTTTAACCATTGTTACTGGTAATAAATGTTACTATTTAAACTTTTTGGTTACCACGTGGTTTTTAAAAAGTTTAAGTGGTTTTAATCATTACCATTGAAGTATTACGCCCTTTCTTACCCAATAGCTTAATAAAGTTCAATGTGTTTACTATTTCCATGAAAGGAAAATTTGTGATGATTGACGGCATTGATGGCGCTGGCAAAGGAACAATAACGTCTGCTCTTCGAAAATATGAAGAATTAAAGGCAAAAAAGATTCTTGACTTGCGCGAGTATTGGCAGGAACATGACACTGTTCCCAGCATTGATGAGATTAAAGAATATGATGTTCTTATCAGCTATGAACCAACATCATGCTGGATAGGCAAAGCAATACGACAAGAGATTATTAAAAAAAACGACAAACGCAAATATTCTGGCATGAGCACAGCACAGGCTTTTGCACTCGACAGAGAGATTTTGTACAAAAAGCTGATAGTTCCAGCACTGGAAGCTGGCAAGATTATTTTTCAAGAACGCGGAGTTATTTCTTCACTAATTTACCAGCCAGTACAACTTGAACAGATTACACTTATGGATTTGATGAAACTGCCTGGCAATTCTTTTGCAATCAAACACGCACCATCTCTGCTTATTATCATTGACATAGATCCGGACATTGCAATCAAACGGCTCAAAGAACGCAAGAAGCAGGATGATGCAATTTTTGAAGAAGTACTGTTTTTACGCAAAATAGCTGCACGATACAAAAGCGACTGGGTAAAAAAAGTGTTTGAACAAGGCGGAACACAGATTGAATACTTAGACACAAACCCTCCTATGACTGTTGAAGACACTGAAAAGAAAGCAGTTGAGATATGGGAGAAATTCAACAACCAGAATACTTTATTGAAACACGTATAAATTCTTGGTATTATCACTAGTAAGTGATTAAAATACCGCAAACTTTATAAATAACCTCCAAAACAGAATACAATAGAGGTTACAATGACAGAGATTACACTTGGACAAAGGTATAGACTTACTCAACAGATTGGACGAGGCGGAGAAGGGACTGTTTACAGAGCAGAAACCTTTGATGGAAGAGCTGTTGCTGTAAAAGAATTACATGGATTGTATTTAGGTCTTGAACAGCATCACCTTGAATCACAATTGCATGTTCTTCAAAATTTAGAGGGAATTCCAGGGATTCCAAAGATACAAGAGCGAGGGTTTATTGACGGAAGATATTATATTGTTTCTCAATTAATTGAAGGCGATTCTCTTGAACAAATGGTTGCATCAGGCAAACGCTTTAATTTACAAGAGGCAAAAGAATTCATGACTTATATGCTCGAAACAATGCA
>Ga0233425_10003179_pt1 | contig 30521 bp, 27 predicted proteins | sample Watercolumn_Towu_2_FD_181712 | JGI IMG/M metagenome (GOLD analysis project Ga0233425, IMG submission 181712) | Freshwater microbial communities from Lake Towuti, South Sulawesi, Indonesia - Watercolumn_Towuti2014_140_MG | ecosystem: Environmental > Aquatic > Freshwater > Lake | place...
CGGCTCGAACTCGCCGCGGATGCTGCACCCGCTGCAGGATGCCCGGCGCCGGGGCGTTCCGATCATCACCTTCAATCCGCTGCGCGAGCGGGGCTTGGAGCGCTTCACCAACCCGCAATCGCCGATCGAGATGCTGACGCATGCCTCGACGCAGATTTCGACCCAGTACCATCAGGTCAAGGCGGGCGGCGACATCGCGGCGATCGCCGGGATCTGCAAGGCGCTGTTCGCGATGGATCGGCAGGCGCAGGAGGAAGGGCGCCCGCGCATCCTCGATATCGATTTCATCGAAGAGCACACCCACGGGTTCGAAGAGTTCGAGGAATTCTGCGACCGGCTCGAATGGCCGGCGCTGGAAGCCAAGTCCGGCCTGAAGCGCGAGGGGATGGAGGCGGCCGCCGCCGTCTATGCCCGCGCGCGGGCGGTGATCGGCATCTACGGCATGGGCCTGACCCAGCATCGCCGCGGCACCGAGACCGTGCAGATGTTCGTCAATCTGCTGCTTCTGCGCGGCAATATCGGTCGTCCCGGCGCCGGCATCTGCCCGGTGCGCGGCCATTCCAACGTGCAGGGCCAGCGCACGGTCGGCATCGCCGACGAGCCCGAACTGGTGCCCCTCGACAAGCTCAAGGAGATGTACGACTTCGAGCCTCCGCGCGAGAAGGGGATGAACACGATCGAGACCTGCGAGGGTGTCCTCTCCGGCAAGGTGAAGGCCTTCGTCGGGCTGGGAGGCAACTTCGTCCGCGCCGTTCCCGACACGCAACGGATGGAAGAGGCGTGGCGGGGGCTGCGCCTGACCGTGCAGGTCTCGACCAAGCTCAATCGCTCGCATCTCGTCCATGGCGAGATCGCCTACATCCTTCCCTGCCTCGGCCGGATCGAGATCGACGAGCAGGCGAGCGGCCCGCAGGCGGTGTCGATGGAGGATTCGACCTCCTGCTTCCACGGCTCAAGGGGCGTTGCGTCGCCGGTCAGCGACCACGTGCGCTCCGAGCCCTGGATCGTGGCGCAGCTCGCCAAGGCGACGCTGGCACCCAACCCCAAGGTCGATTGGGACGCCTGGGTCGGCGACTATGCCAAGGTGCGCGACGCCATCGAGGCGACTTACCCGGAAAAATTCAAGGACTTCAACGCGCGCCTGTTCGAGCCCGGCGGACTGCACAAGCCGCTCGCCGCCCGCGAGCGGAAGTGGGAGACCCCGACCGGCAAGGCCAACTTCGTCGTGCCGCCGGACGGACTCGATATGGACCCGGACATGAAGAGCGACCGCCGCGACGTGCTCGACCTCATCACGCTCCGCTCGAACGATCAGTTCAACACCACGATCTACGGCTATCACGACCGCTTCCGCGGTGTGAAAGGCACCCGGCAGGTGCTGTTCATGAACGAGAACGACATCGAGCGCCTTCAACTCGCCGACGGCGAGACCGTCGACGTCGTCACGGAGGCCGCCGATGAGTTCGCCCGCGAGGTGAAGGGCCTGCGAATCGTCAAGTACGACATCCCCGAGGGCAACTGCGCCGGCTACTACCCGGAGCTGAACGTGCTGATCCCACTCTGGCACCACGACGCGCAGGCCAAGGTTCCGGCGGCCAAGGCGATTCCCGTGCGGATCGCCAAGGCGGCGGAACTGGCCGTGAGGGATTGAGCGCGCGCCCGTCAGGATCCCGCTGGCGGCGGGCCGAACGACGAGAGGCCGGATTGCACGATGTGCAAATCATCACTTGTACACCGTGCAAACCTGACGCACTCTGGGGGCGTGACGACGCGATCACGCCACCGGAGTGATGCCATGTTGACGCTGTTGCGAACCCTCGCCCGCGGGGCCGCCGCCCAGGCCCGCGAGGACGCCTACGACCGCCACGCCCTACTCGTGCTCGATCAGCAGATCCGCGAGACGGCGGCCGATCTGGAGCGCGGCCGGCGGACGCTGGCCGCAGCCATGGCCGGGGACGGCGCCGAGGCGCGACGGCTGGCGGAGGTCGAGGCCCGCGCAGCCGATCTGGAGACCCGTGCCGTAGCCGCCCTCTCGGCGGGCCGCGAGGATCTGGCCCGCGAGGCGGCCGAAGCCATCGCGAACCTCGAGGCCGAGCGGGATGCGCTGTGCCGGTCGCGGGCGACCTTCGCCGCCGAGGTGGCACGCATGCGCGCGGTGCTCGCCGACGCCACCCGGCGCCAGGCCGCCCTGGAGCGCGGGCGCCGGGTCGCGGCGGCCGCGGAAGCGGTCCGGCGCCTCCGCCGGACGCCGACGGTGAGCGGAGGGGCGAGCCTGCGAGAGGCAGAGGCCACGCTGACACGCCTCCAGCGAATCCAGGCGGAGGCGGTGGAGGCCGACGATGCCCTCACCGCGATCGAGACGCCCGAGGCAACAATCGCCGAGCGCCTCGAGAGCGAGGGCTTCGGGCCCCGGACGCGTCCCTGCTCCGACGACGTGATGGCACGCATGCGAAGCCGCGCCGAGGCGGCCCGCGCCGGCTGCGTCTGATCCCGCTCTTCAGCCCCCCGATCGAGAACCCTGACCATGCCCCAAGAGAACGCGCAGCATAGCGGCAGCTGGGTCGTCTTCACCCAAGCGTCCTTCGTCGCCTCCGCCGCCCTCGTCGGCTTCGGCATCCTGTTCATGCCCCTCGACCTGTGGATGAAGGGCTACCTCGCCATGGGAACGGTGATGCTCGTCCAGTCCTGCATCACCGTCACGAAGACCCTCCGCGACGTCCACGAGGCGCGCCGCATGGTCAACCGCATTGAGGATGCCCGCACCGAGCGCCTGCTGATGTCGGTCGGCAAGGAGTGACGAAAGTCGCCTGCCGGCGGAGACTCGACGCGCGCCCGCGACGGTCCATATTCCGTCGCATGGACAGTTCGGACGGAGCTCACGCGCGACGGCAGGCGATCATTGATCGGCTGCTCCGCGATGCCCTGCGCCCGGCGGGTGGGATCGTGCTGCCGAGTCACGACGCCCTGCCAGCCGATATCCGCATGACCGTCGATCGCCTGCTCGCCAAAGCGGATGCGGAACGCCGCCGATCGCTCACCTACGACGATCTCGAGGAGGCGCTGCCGCCGCGGGACGTGACTGCGGACGACCTGGAGGCGATCTTCTGGGTGCTGGCCGAGTATGGCATCGAGCTTGACGAGGGGGAGTAGACCCTCTCTCCCGTGCCGTGCGAGGTCCTGGCGACGGAGAATCGTGGCGGGGCGGTTCGGCTTTCCCGCGCCGACAGCGGGCGTCTACGCAGGTGTCGGGGTGGCGCCGCCTCGCATCACGGCCGATCGGAGCCGCTCACGCAGCTTGTAAGCTCTTCGCCGAGACGTCTCAGTATTCGGGGGCCTGAGCGGGATCGCCGACAATGTTCTCGGATTCTTGAGCCGAAGCGACGAGCTGCCAGGATCGGTCTGCGGAGGGCCGCTCCGGCCGGCAGCCCTTGCAAATCGAGTGTGTGGCCCAGTCCGCACGATCATCGAGCCGTTTGTAGAGCGCTTCCATCCGCGCTTGTGCCTGGGCACGCTCGGCTTCGCCGGACACATGCGCCCTGACTTCGGGCGGGGGCTGTTCGCAGAGTGCCTGCGTCGAAGCCGCGGTCGGCTGCCGAGGCGGTTTGTTGGCCTGTGCATCGGCTCCACTCGTCCAGAGCAGTGCTGCCGACATCAGTAAGGCAATGATTGTCTTCATATCGACACTGCAGGCATGGAAATATACTGTTATTACACATTAGATTGGAAAACAGGTCGTTAATTGCGGGGCGCTCATCGGCGATGGTCCGGTATCGTCGAGGCTGATCAGGCGCGCCGCTGGCCTGCCGGGGCCGTTCCTGCCGGAGCCGGCCGTCTGAACTCTTCAGGGAGGCCGCTCCTCTGAACTCGGCGGCCGTCCGGCTCGATCATCTCCGGTCGAGCGCTGTCCTGACAGGAGGCAGAAGCAGGAAATATTGACGAACGCACTCGTGCGGATCAACCTCATCGGGCAGTCCCGGAGGCTTCGGCGCTCACGCATGCACGAGAGGTTGGTCGACCGGTGGCATCGGGAGAATAAGGCGGCCCATCGGCCGCCGTCGGCGTTGCATCAATGCGTGACGGGAGCGGTCAGGGGCGGACTACTCGGGATCGTCCTGCTTGCCGCGCTGTTCCTAGTCGGCTGGGTCGGTCTGCTCTGAAACGCGGGCGCCCTCGCGCGCCGATGCCGAGATGCCTCGCAAAACCCCGATCGCGGATCGCTTTCTCTTCGGGCGGTGCGGCGTCGGTCTCGTGCGCGAGGGAAAAGGGCCGTACCGCGACCTGAGCCGAGCCCGGCGTCCCGACTCGATCCGGCGGGGGGGCGGTTCAGCCCTCCGCCCCCTGCAGCAGCCGTGCCGCCGCGGCGCGGGCCTCGTCGGTGACCGTGGCGCCGGCGAGCATCCGCGCGATCTCCTCGCGGCGCGCATCCGCCGCGAGGCCGACGACACGGGTGGTCACCCGATCGGCACTCTTTTCCGCGCCTTTGGCCGTCTTCCCCTTCACGCTGTCCTTGGCGATTCGGAAATGGGTCGAGGCGCGGGCGGCGACCTGCGGCGCGTGTGTGACCGCCACGACCTGCACCTGCTCCGAGAGCCGGCCGAGCCGCGCGCCGATGGCATCGGCCACGGCGCCGCCGAGTCCGGTGTCGATCTCGTCGAAGATCAGCGTCGGCGCCGAGCCCTTGCCGGCCAGCACTACCTTGAGCGCCAGCATGAAGCGGGACAGCTCGCCGCCCGAGGCAACCTTCATCATCGGGCCGGCGCGGGTCCCGGGATTGGTCTGCGCCCAGAACTCGATCCGCTCCGTGCCCGCCGCGTCGCGGGAGGCTTCATCCACGGTGATCTGCGTGATGAAGCGGGCGCCCTCCAGCTTCAGCGGCGGAAGCTCGGCCTGCACGGCCGCGTCCAGGGCCTTCGCGGCCTTGCGCCGACCGTCGCCGAGCTTCTTCGCGGCCTGGGCATAAGCGGCCTCCGCCGCCTCCAATTCGGCCTCGAGGCCCGCGAGCGCCTGCTCGCCGGCATCGAGAGCGGCGACGTCCGCGTCGTAGCGACCGCGCAGATCGGCGAGGTCGTCGGCCGGGACGCCGTATTTTCGCGAGGCGGCGCGCAGGGCGAACAGGCGCTCCTCGACCCGCTCCAGCTCGCGCGGGTCGAACTCGGCGGCGAGCACCGCGGCGTCAAGGGCGGCGCGCGCCTCGTCGAGGGCCACCAGCGCGGCGTCGAGGGCCGCGATACTCGGATCGACCAGCGTCGGCACCGTCGCGCTGCGCCGCTCCAGGCGGCGCACGGCGGAGGAGAGATGCGGCACGAGAGAGCCGGAGCCGCCGACGAGGTCGAGCGCCTCGTTGAGCTCGCGCGCGACCTTCTCGCCCTGCTGCATCACCGTGCGGCGCTCGGCGAGCGTGGCTTCCTCGCCGGGCTGCGGATCGAGGCTCCCGAGTTCCTCCACCGCGTGGCGCAGGAAGTCGGCTTCCTTCTGCGCCGCCTCGACCCGAGCGCGCTGCTCGGACAGGGTCGAACGGGCGGTGCGCACGCGTTTGGCCGCGGCGGCGACCTGGTTGAGCGGTCCCTGCAACCCGCCGAAGGCATCGAGGATGATGCGGTGTGTGGTGGGATCGGCGAGTGCCCGGTCGTCGTGCTGCCCGTGGATCTCGACGAGCGCCGTGCCGATCGCCCGCATCGTCTGCACGCCGACCGGCTGGTCGTTGACGAAGGCACGGGTACGCCCGTCGGCGAACTGCGTGCGGCGCAGGATCAGGTCGCCGTCGGTGTCGATCTCGGCCGCCGCTGCGACGGCCCGGGCGGGGTGGTCCATGGGCACGTCGAACACCGCGGTGACGCCGCCCTGCGCCTCGCCCTGCCGCACGAGCCCGCCATCGCCGCGCCCGCCCAGCGCCAGGGCGAAGGCGTCGAGCAGAATCGACTTGCCCGCGCCGGTCTCGCCCGTGAGGACGGTGAGTCCAGCGGAGAAGGTCAACTCGAGCTTGTCGATCAGAACGATGTCGCGGATTGCGAGCTGGACGAGCATGAAGCGGCGCCAGAGCCCCTTATTGAATTGTGCGTGGGTTTAGCCGTAAGCGGAGACGACTTCACCCGGAAAGTGCTGCGAGATCGGCGACGACGATCGGCCGCGCGATGGTCGCAAACCAGGCCGTTTCCCTCATCGGGTGAAGCGTGACTGGGAGCCGGACCATGCGGATCGTTGCGGTGAGTCGGGTGCTCGATGAGGTCGATATCATCGAGGCCTTCATCCGGCATGCCGCCGCCTTCGTCGATCATCACATCATCCTCGACAATGGAAGCCGCGATGGGACCATCGAGGTCGTCAAACGTCTCGCCGAGGAAGGCTTGTCTCTGACGGTCTACCAATCGCCGTCGATCTGCTTCTCGGAGCGGGACATGAACAACTGGCTCTACAACGAGGCTGTCGACCGGCACGATGCGGATTGGGTCGCCTGTCTCGACAGCGACGAGTTCTACGACGAGCGCGAGTTGCCGGGCGGATTGCGGCGCTACCTCCAGGGACTGGAGACTTCCGGTGAGACCGTCGTCGCCGTCCGGATACCCTGGGCGCATTACAACTACAGGACCGACGACGACGCGACCGAGAATCTCGTGCCGCGCCGCATCACCCACCGCACGGAGATCGTCGCCGAAGGCAAGGTGATCGCGAGCTGGCGGCTCGGAAAGGAGAAGGGGCTCGTGCTGGAAGGGCAGCACGACGTGTCCCTTCCGGAAGGAAGCCAAGGCACGGTCGTCACCGAGCAGCGGCTTCGGATCGCGCATTTCTCCGTCAGAAATGCTGCCCAGTACGTCACGAAAGTCGTGCGAGGATGGGCGAAGATCCTGACGGCAGGTCAGGCTTGCCTGGATCGAGGCTTCTCGAGCCATTATCGCGGGCCGTTCGAGCTACTGAGGGATCACCCCGAACGATTGCTGAGGTCCGATTGGATCATCGAGCAGGAGAACGAGGATCGCTGCGTCATCCACGACCCGATCGATTACCGCGGCGGACCCCTCCGCTACACGCCACCGAACGACCCTGAGATGCAGTCGGTCCGGGCGCTCATCGGTTTCCTGTCGGAGGTCTGCACCCGCTACGGCGAGCTGACCGACGCGCTGCCCGTGGCGAGGGCCTATTCAGAGCGGATCGAGCGGCGGATCGACCGGATCGTCTGAAGCACGCGCGCCTGGGCCGCGCCGAGCCCGATTGGGCGGGGGTGGTGTTGGCTCCGCCTGGGACGCTGAGGTTGCTGTTCATCCGGCGCCGTCATCGCGAGCCTTCGCGACGCACGCCGTGGCCCAATATCTCCGGACGGCTCGCGCCCGGGATCGCGTCGGGTCCGCCCTGCAGGGGCACCGGAGCGGCGTAAACGAGAACAGCGCCCCGGATCTCGGATCCGGGACGCTGTTCGTATGCGTCGTCTTTGTCGCGCAAGCGCCGTGAGGAGGCCCTACTCCGCGGCGGCGGTCCGCCCGATCACGCCGCGATAGATCTTGCTGATCCAGGAGGATTTTTCCTCGCGCGGCTCCAGGCCGCCGGTCTGCAGGAGCTTGTAGGCATCCTGATACCAGGGGCTGTCGGGGAAGTTGTGGCCGAGTACGGCCGCGGCGGTCTGCGCCTCGCCGGTGATGCCGAGCGCCATGTAGGCCTCGACCAGACGCTCCAGCGCCTCCTCGGCGTGGCGGGTCGTCTGGTACTTGCTGACCACGTCGCGGAAGCGGTTGATCGCCGCCGGGAAGGCGCGCTTCTCAAGGTAGAAGCGGCCGACTTCCATCTCCTTGCCGGCGAGCTGATCGCGGGTGATCTGGATCTTGGCCTTGGCGTCGGCGGCGTATTCGGAGGTCGGGTACTTCTGCACCAGCTCCTGGAGAGCGACGAGGGCGCGCTCGGAGCGCTCCTGATCGCGGGTCACGTCCGGGATCTGCTTATATTGCGACATCGCCATCAGGTACTGGGCGTAGGCCGCGTCCTTGCTCGCCGGATGGCGCTGCAGGTAGCGCTTGGAGGCGGTGATGGCATCGTCGTACTTCGCGCCCTCGTAGTTCGCGTAGGCCGTCATCAGCAGGCCTTTCCGCGACCAGTCGGAATAGGTGTACTGCTTGTCGAGCTGCTCGAACTGCTTGGCGGCGTTCTCGTAATCCTTGTCCTCCATCTTCGCCAAGCCGTCGCTGTAGAGCTTGTCCGCCGGCGTGTCCGGAACGGCCTCTGGCTTGTACTTCTCGGCGAAGAGATTGGTCGGGTCGAGGGCGTCGCAGCCGCCGAGCCCGAGGCCGAGGCTGAGAAGCACGGCCGCCATCGCGCCACGGGTCGGGAAGGTCAGAGGCATCGCGGTCAAATTCCCTGTCAGGTCCGGCCGCCTCGAGGCGGCACGCGACCTACGCGCAGGCTTTCACGGGTGGAGGCCGATTCGGGCGTCAAAACGGCAGGGCGGCAGGAACTGTTAACGGATTCCGCCCGGAGCGTGGATCGAGGACCGATGTGGCGCAGCGGTTACAGTTCCGCGGCGAAGGCGGCGATGCCGAGGCCGAACTCGGCGCGGGCCGGTTCGCGGCGGCTGCCCTGGCCCTCGACGATGGCGTAGTTCGCGCGGTCGGCGAACAGGGCTTCGAGGATGCCGACATTCATGCGGTGGCCACCGCAATAGGAGCGGTAGGCGCCCTGGATCGGCAGGCCGGCCAGAGCGAGATCACCGACCGCGTCGAGGAACTTGTGGCGGACGAACTCGTCCGCGAAGCGCAGGCCTTCCGGGTTGACGACGGCGGTTTCGCCGACGGCGACCGTGTTGTCGAGGGAGGCGCCGAGCGCGAAGCCCGCTTTCCAGTAGCGCTCCACGTCCTTCATCATGCCGAAGGTGCGGGCGGGGGCGATCTCGCGGCGGTAGGCGGCCGGGGTCAGGTCCATCGCCTTGCGCGAGCGGCCGATCACCGGGGATTCGAAATCGATCTCCACGTCGAGGCGGAATCCGCGGTCGATCGGGCGGAGTTCGGCGAAGGCGCGGCCGGCCTCGATGCGGACCGGCTGAAGCACCTTGATCCAGCGGCGCGCCGCGCCGCAGGAGGCGAGGCCGACGCTGTCGATGGCGGTGACGAAGGGGCGGGCGCTGCCGTCGAGGATCGGCATCTCGGGGCCGTCGATCTCGATCAGCGCGTTGTCGACACCGAGGCCGTAGAGGGCCGACATCAGGTGTTCGATGGTGGCGACGGCGCCGGTCTCGACGTCACCGATGACGGTGCACAGCTCGGTGGCGGAGACGCAGGCGAAGTGGGCCTTGATGAGCCGGTCGTTGCCGGTGGTGGTGCCCGTTCGGAGGAAAGCGATACCGTGGTTGGCTTTGGCGGGGTGGATCGTGATCTCTGCCGGGTTTCCGGAGTGGACTCCGATTCCGGTGAGGGTCACGGACGTTTTGAGCGTTGTTTGTTGGTTCGTCCGCATACCTTAGCCCTCGGCCAGGATCCTTCCCGCGCAGGCCCGATCCGGGGCGCGGTATGGGAAAGTCCGTCCGCTGCTTGAAGCCTCTGCGAGCGCTGCCGGTCGGTCGACCATCCGCGCCTTCTGTCGTTCCGGCATGGTGTATAGCTGTGGCAAACAGGGCGGCCAAATCACGGATTCTTACGTTCTGTTACAGCCACGGTTTCGCCACGATCTTTGAAAAGCATTTTGTGTTCAATGTCTTAACAAGCAACTAAACCCGGGATCTTGCGATCCCGGGTCTGTTGCCGAAACACCTCACTGTAGGCCGAAGGGGGCATGGTTTCCCCCATCAATCCACAGCTGATGCGCCTCTTGGTTCGGTGGTCAGTTGGCTTGGCGGCGGAGGAAGGCGGGAATCTCGAGCTGGTCGTCTTCCATCATCCGCGGCGGCAGGGCGCGGCCCTGCGGGTCGAGGTTGCCCTGCGCGGGGCGGTATTGCGGCGCCTGGGGTGCCGGCGCCCGCAGAGCGGGCTCGACGCGCGGCGCAGCGACCGGAGCCGGCGCCGCGGCGCGGGCGGGCTGAGCCGGGGCGGGCTCGGCCTCCTCGCGGCGACCGCCGAAGCCGACGGTGGCGAGGCGGCGCAGCAGGGTCATGCGCTTGGAGTCTTGGCTCGGCTCCGGCTGGGGCTCCTCACCGCGGCTCTTGAGGATCTGCGCCTGGGTGTGGGGCGGCAGGTCCGAGATCTGCGGCATGCGCGGCGGGCGGGCGAGCTGCGGGCGCGGCGGCACGTAGGGACCGTTCGCGACCGCCGCGGGCTCCTGCGCCTGGGCGGGGGCCGGCGGCTCGTAGGCCGGGACGGCGGCGCGGGCCGGCGCCTGGGTTAGCACGACGTCGTGGTGGTGCAGGGCCGGGGCGGGCTCGGCGCGCATCGGCTCGGGCGCGACCGGCTCGGACAGCATCGCCCGCGGGCCGGCGTTCGGGGCGAGCAGCGGCTCGGGGCCCGAGGCCCGATGCGTCGGCTGATGGGCCGCCTGCTGCACCGGCTGATGCGTCGAGGCGGGGCTCAGCGCCGCGGAAGCGCGGGCGCGGGCCTCGGAGCGCAGGCGCTCGGCGACCTCGGCGATCCGCTGCTCGGTCTGGGCGATCTCCGGGTTGTTCGGGGAATCGGCCGAGATCAGCGCCGGCTCGATGCCGGTGGCGACCACCGAGACGCGGATGATGCCGTCGAGGCTCTCGTCGAAGGTCGCGCCGAGGATGATGTTGGCGTCCGAATCGACCTCCTCGCGGATGCGGGTGGCGGCCTCGTCGAGCTCGTAGAGGGTGAGGTCGGAGCCGCCGGTGATCGAGATCAGCAGGCCGCGGGCACCCTTCATCGACACGTCGTCGAGGAGCGGGTTGGCGATGGCCGCTTCCGCCGCGCGGTTGGCGCGGTTCTCGCCGGAGGCCTCGCCGGTGCCCATCATCGCCTTGCCCATGCCGCGCATGATCGCGCGCACGTCGGCGAAGTCGAGGTTGATCAGGCCTTCCTTGACCATCAGGTCGGTGATGCAGGCCACGCCCGAGTAGAGCACCTGGTCGGCCATGGCGAAGGCGTCGGCGAAGGTGGTCTTCTCGTTGGCGACCCGGAACAGGTTCTGGTTCGGGATGACGATCAGGGTGTCGACCGCCGCCTGAAGCTCCTGGATGCCGGCCTCGGCCGTGCGCATCCGGCGCATGCCCTCGAACTGGAACGGCTTCGTGACGACGCCGACCGTGAGGATGCCCATGTCACGCGCCGCGCGGGCGATGACCGGGGCCGCGCCGGTGCCGGTGCCGCCGCCCATGCCGGCGGTGATGAAGGCCATGTGCGCGCCCGAGAGCTGGTCGCGGATCTCGTCGATGACTTCCTCGGCCGCCGCCGAGCCGACCTCCGGGTGCGAGCCGGCGCCGAGCCCTTGCGTCACGCCGATGCCCATCTGGATCACCCGCTCGGCCTTCGAGGAGGTGAGCGCCTGGGCATCGGTGTTGGCGACGACGAACTCGCAGCCGAGCAGACCCGACTCGATCATGTTGTTGACGGCATTGCCGCCCGCGCCGCCGACGCCGAACACGGTGATGCGGGGCTTGAGTTCCCGGATGTCCGGAGCCTGAAGAGAGATGGCCATGTGGTCGAACCCTTCGTGACTTTCGATTGCCTGAACGACGTCTTGCGACGCCTGCCCTGTTTTGCTTGTCCCGCGCTGGCCTCGCGGCGGCGCGGGGTCGTCTTCAGAAACTTTCCCGGATCCAGCGACCGACCCGCGAGAAGTAGCCGTCCGTTCCCGTGCCGGCGAAGGCGCCCTGCCCCCGCGGCTCGAAATGCTCCGCATGCGCCACCTGCGGGTAGACCAGCAGGCCGACCGAGGCCGAGAAGGCGGGCCCCTTGGCGGCTTCCGGCAGGCCGCGGATGCCGAGCGGGCGCCCGATCCGGACCTGTCCCTGGAGGATGCGTCGGGCCGTCTCCGGCAGGCCGACGAGCTGGCTGGCGCCGCCCGTGAGGACCACCCGGCGCCCGGCCTGGGCGCCGAAACCGGCCCCACGCAGGCGGTCGCGCACGAGTTCGAGCACTTCCTCGACCCGCGGCTTGACGATGCGCACGAGCTGCGAGCGGGGCACGTGGCCGGGTGCCTCGCCCTCGTCCTCGCCGACGCCGTGCACGGCAATCATGTCCCGCTCGTCGGAAGCCGTGGCAATGGCCGAGCCGTAGAGCGTCTTCAGTCGCTCGGCGACGGAGACGCGGGTCGAGAGGCCGCGGGCGATGTCCATGGTGACGTGGTGGCCGCCGACCGCGACCGCGTCGCAATGGACGAGGTGCCCGCCCATGAACACGCCGACGCTCGTGGTGCCGCCGCCCATGTCGACGACGGCGCAGCCGAGTTCGGCCTCGTCGTCCACCAAGGCCGAGAGGCCGGCGGCGTAGGGAGTGGCGATCACCGCGTCGACGCCGAGATGACAGTGCTCGACCGCCAGCATCAGGTTGCGGGCGGCGGCGGCCTCCGCCGTGACGACGTGGAGATCGACGCCGAGGGCGCTGCCGATCATGCCCGACGGGTCGATCACCGCGCCCTGGCCGTCCAGCGCGTAGCCGGTCGGCAGGGCGTGGAGCACGGCCCGGCCGGGGCTGACGCCGTGGGCGCTCGCGGTTTCCAGAACCCGCTCCACGTCGGAGCCGGTGACGGTGCCGGAGCGGACGTTTACCCGCGCCTCGAAATGCTGCGAGGCGATGCGCCCGCCGGAAATGTTGACGATGACCGATTGGACCTCGGCCTTGGCCATCCGCTCGGCGGCGTGGACCGCCTGACGGATCGCGCCCTCGGCCGCTTCGAGATCGACGATGGCGCCGCCCTTGAGGCCGAGCGAGCGCTGGTGGCCGATGCCGATGATGCGGGCCAGATGCGTGCGCCCGCGCAGGGTCGACATCGCCTCGGCCGGCTGCAGCTCGGCGATGAGGCAGACGACCTTGCTGGTGCCGATGTCGAGAACCGACATCGTCGCGCTCCGACGGGCGGAGAGCGGCTTCAGGCGCGGCGTGAGGCCGTGGTGAGTCTGCATCGGACGCTACTCGACGGATACGCGAGAGGACACGGAGGAGAGTTCGTTCGAGAGGGCGGCGCTCATGTCGCGGTCCCCTTCTTCGGCTTCTTGCGGCTCTCGGCCCGGGCGGCCGCGGCCTCCTCGGTCAGGCGCACCACGACGCGATCGGCCATGCGCAGATCGACCGCGATGATGTCCTTCTCCAGAATCCTGCTCTCCCGCTCCAGGCGGACGAGGCGGGCCAGCGCCTCGGCGGGAGCGGCTTCGGGCAGGCGGATGTCGACGCCGTCGAGCTTGAGCGTCCAGCGTCGGCCGGAGACGTAGGTGCCGGCGCGGATGCGCGAGCCCAGCGGGCCGGCCGCCTCGATCAGGTCGAGATATTCCTTGAGGCGCTCGTTGGCGCCCGCACCCACCACGAGGGGCAGGTTGACGTAGCGCTCGTCGCGCAGATCGTCGATCACCTTGCCGTCGGCGGCGATCACCTGGATCTCGCCGTTCTGCTGCCACAGGGCGGCGGGCTCCCGCTCGACCTGGTTGATGACGATCTCGTTCGGGTACAGCTTGCGCACGGAGGCGCTGGCGATCAGCTTCTCGGCGAGCAGGCGGTCGCGCACCCCGTCGACGTCGAGGAACGGCACCGAGGAGCGCCAGTCGATGCCGGCGGTGCTCAGCACCTCGCGCTCGTACATCCGCGACAGGCCGGTGATGGTCACCCGCTCGACGCCGAAACCGGCGATCCGGGCGAGGATGTCGAGCGGACGGCCGTTCTCGGCGACGAAGGCGTCGTAGCGCCCGCTCATGACGAAGCCGGTCAGCGCGACGCCGCCGGCGAGGCCCGCGACCAGCGCGGTGCCCGCGAGCCGCGGCACGCGCGCCTCGATCGGCACCGCCGGCCGCAGCCGGCGCGCCGACGAGAACCGCCTGAGGATCCTCGGGAGCCGCAGGCCCGCGAGGAATCCGCCGCTGCCGGAGGTACCGGCAGCGTTCAGCGGTTGAGAGAAGCGTCCTCCACCATCCATCGGACGAGTTCACCGAAACTCAGGCCTGCATGGGCCGCGATCTCCGGCACAAGGCTCGTCTGGGTCATCCCTGGCTGCGTGTTGACCTCGAGGACGACGAGGGCGCCGGTTCCTCCCGGCGTGTCGTCGTAACGAAGGTCGGCACGGCTGACGCCACGGCATCCCAGTGCTTGATGCGCCGTTAACGCCAACTCTTGGACACGCTGGTAAACATTTAGTTTAAGATCCGCGGGAAGGACGTGAATCGACCCCCCGCCAGCGTACTTCGCATCGAAGTCGTACCACTCCCCAGAGACCGGCTTGATCTCGGTCACGCCGAGGGCCCGGTCGCCCAGCACGGCACAGGTCAGCTCGCGGCCGGCAACGTAAGTCTCTGCAAGGACTTCCTCGCCGTAGACCCACTCGTCGGAAGCCAGGATTTGGGGCGGATGGGAGCGCTCCTCGCGCACGATGATCACCCCCATGGAGGAGCCCTCGGCGATCGGCTTCACGACATAGGGAGGGGTTAACGGGTGTGACTTCGCCGCATCATGACGGTTAACGACCCGGCCCTCCGGAACGCTGACTCCGGCCGCGCGCATGACCGTTTTGGCACGCTCCTTGTGCATGGCGAGCGCCGAGGCCAGCACCCCGGAATGGGTGTAGGGGATCTTCAGGATCTCCAGGAGGCCCTGAATCGTGCCGTCCTCGCCCGCCGGTCCGTGCAGCGCGTTGAGCGCCGCGTCGGGCTTCAGGTCGGTCAGCACCGATGCGATGTCGGGCCCGACATCGACGCGGGTGACGCGGTACCCCTCCCCTTCCAGCGCCGCGGCGCAGGCATTGCCGGAGCGGAGCGAGATCTCCCGCTCGGAGGACCAGCCGCCCATCAGGACGGCGACGTGCTTGGACATCGGTTTCGAGCCTTTCAGGGCTGGTTCGGCGCCTCCGGCGCCCGATGGTGCGGGGGAAGCGGGATCAAGCCTCGTTGCCGAGGAGCCGGGTGCCGCGCATGGCGACGCCGCCCTCGACGGTGATGGCGTGGCGTCGCAGCCCGGCGAAGAAGCGCGCGAAATCCGGGCGGCGAAAGGTGATGCGGCCGGGGCCGCCGTCCGGCGAGATCGCGTCGAACAGGACGACCGAGGGTTCAGGCGATGCGTCCGCGTAGTCGAGGCAGAGCCAGAGGTCGGAGCCGTGGCTGCTGAGCGGGATCATGCGGTCGATCCCTGGTAGGGCGGCGCGCCAGGATTCCTCCTCGCCGCCGACGTCGATGCCGTCGGCGATCGTGCCGAGCGTCTTCAGCCGTTCCAGGGAACTCAGGCCGAAGCCGGGCAGCACCGTGCGCCAGATTTCGTCGGCCTCGCGCAAGGCCGCGTCGCCCTCGAACACGAAGGGCGCATCGGGCGTGTCCGTGGCGAGGAAGAAGTCCGTCGTCCCACCGTTCCGCCGCCGGTAGAGCGCCCGGAGCGATTCGGGCAGCGTCACGCCAAGGCGGGATTCGGCCGCGCCGATCGCCGCCTCGGCCTCGCCGGCCCAGTCCGCGGCCGGCGTATCCGCCTCGAAGAACGTGGCGTGGGTCGGGGCTTCGGAGTCGATGACGAGGCGGGGCTCCGACGGAGGGACGGTATCCCGCAGGGCAACGAACCGATCGGTCAGGCGGGCATGCGCCGCCTCGCAGCGACGCCGCAGCGCCGCGTAGGCCTCCTCCGACAGGTATGCGCCGGGCTTCGCGCCGTCCCACTCGCGATTGAGCCGGTCGCGCAGGCGCAGGATGTCGCCGCCCGCGCGGGCCTTATCGGCCCCGGCGGCGACCTCTTCGACGAGTTTGCCGAGTTCTGCCGCCAGGGCCGTGGGGTCGGTCGTGGCCATGGGCGATCCCTCCTCCGATCTCGACGGGTGCGCTCCGTCAGGCGGGCGAGGCCTCGACGCCGATGCGCTTGATCTCCCAGTGCAGCTCGAAGCCCGAATGTTCGCGCACCCGGCGGCGCACCTCCTCGCCGAGTCCCTCGATATCGGCGGCGGTGGCGCCGCCGCGGTTGATCAGGAAGTTGCAGTGCATCTCCGAGACCTGGGCCCCGCCGCGGATCAGGCCGCGGCAACCGGCGGCGTCGATGAGCTGCCAGGCCTTGCCGCCCTCGGGGTTCTTGAAGGTCGAACCTCCTGTGCGCTCGCGGATTGGCTGAGCCGCCTCGCGGGCGGCGGTGACCCGCTCCATCTCCGCCTCGATCGCTTCGCGGTCGCCGGGACGTCCCCGAAACAGGGCGCTCGTGAAGATCACGTCCTCGGGTGCCGAGGAGTGGCGGTAGCGAAAGCCCATCTCGGCATGGGTGAAGCTGCGGACCTCGCCCTTGCGGTCGATGCCGCGGGCCTGGATCAGCACGTCGGTGGTCTCGCCGCCATGGGCGCCGGCATTCATCCGAAGCGCACCGCCGATCGAGCCGGGAATGCCGCGGAAGAAGGCCAGTCCGTCGAGACCGGCCTCCGCCGCCGCCTTGGCCAGCCGCATGTCCGGCACGGCGGTGCCGGCGCGGAGGGTGTCGCCGTCGATCTCGACCGAGCCGAACGCCTTGCCGCCGAGCCGGATCGTCACGCCCGGAATGCCGCCGTCACGCACGATCAGGTTCGAGCCGAGCCCGATCACGGTCACCGGCACGGACGGATCGAGGGCGGCGAGAAAGACGGAAAGGTCCTCCTCGTCGGCCGGGCTGAACAGCACCTGCGCCGGCCCGCCGACGCGGAACCATGTGAGGTCGCTGAGCGACTGGTCTTCGAGCAGGCGACCGCGGAGGTTGGGCGCGGCGGCGCGGATTTTTTCGATCAGATCGGGAAAGGCGGTCATCCAGGGTCTCCCCCTCTCCCCGCACGCGGGGAGAGGGCTTCGGCGACCTCGTCGTCGCCGAAGCGAGGCGGCAGCCGAGGGTGAGGGGGCGAATCCGGAGGAGGCTCGCGCGTCGAGGCCTCCTCACCTTCGCCCTGCGGGCTCGTCGCGCCGACGACCCAAGTCGGGCTTGCCCGATTTGGGCAACCTAGATCGGAACTCGGGTAAACCCGATGTCCGAGGTCGTCGCGACCCTCTCCCCGCGTGCGGGGAGAGGGGGGAAGCGCGGCAAGGATCGTGTCTAATACGCCGATGACGTTGTTCGAAACCTCCGCGTTCCAGAATCGAAGAACGCGATAGCCTTGCTCGATTAGCCAGGCATCTCGAACCGCGTCGTAACCGCTCTCCGCATGCTGGCTGCCGTCGCGTTCGATGATCAGCCTCGCCTCGCGGCAGCAGACATCCGCCACGTAGGGGTCGACGCTCTCCTGTCGCACGAACTTAAACCCGGCGAGACGACGGTCGCGCAAACGATACCAGAGGCGGCGCTCGGCCTCCGTCTGCTCATGCCGCAGCCGCTTTCGAAACTGCCTCCGCTCGTCGTCCGCGGAGCGCATGCCTCACCCCTGCAAAGCCGCCAGCTCCCCCGGCAGTGCGTAGGCCCACTGCGTGATCGTTCCGGCGCCGAGACACACCACGTAGTCGTTCGGCCCGGCGCGGCCGGCAACCAGTCGGGCAAGATCCTCGGGCCGCTCCAGGGCGACGGCATCGCGGTGGCCGCGGGCCTTCAGGCCGGCGATCAGCGAGTCGCGGTCGATGCCCTCGATCGGCGCCTCGCCCGCGGCGTAGACCGGCGCGACGATCACCGTGTCGGCATCGTTGAAGCAGGTGCAGAAATCCTCGAACAGCGACTGAAGCCGGGTGTAGCGGTGCGGCTGCACCACCGCGATCACCTTGCCGGCGGTGGAGGAGCGGGCGGCGCGCAGCACCGCGGCGATCTCCACCGGGTGGTGGCCGTAATCGTCGAAGATCGCCGCGCCGTTCCACTCGCCGGTGCGGGTGAAGCGGCGCTTGACGCCGCCGAAGCCCGAGAGCGCCTTCCGGATCGCGTCCTCGGAAACGCCGAGCTCGTGGGCCACCGCCAGCGCGGCCGTGGCGTTGAGCGCGTTGTGGCGGCCCGGCATCGGCAGGACGAGATCCTGCATCTCCAAGCGGAAACCCGGGCGGCGGTCGCGGATCATCACGCGGAAGCGGCTCTGGCCGCCCTTCAGGTCGATGTCGAGCAATCGCACGTCGGCCTGCGGGTTCTCGCCGTAGGTGATGATGCGCCGGTCCTCGATATGGCCGACCAGATCCTGGACGATCGGGTGATCGATGCACATCACCGCGAAACCGTAGAACGGGATGTTGTCGATGAAGCGCCGGAAGGCGTCCTTGATCGCGTCGAACGAGCCGAAATGATCGAGATGCTCGGGGTCGATGTTGGTGACGATGGCGACATCCGCCGGCAGCTTGAGGAAGGTGCCGTCGGATTCATCGGCTTCGACCACCATCCAGTCGCCGGCGCCCATGCGGGCATTCGTGCCGTAGGCGTTGATGATGCCGCCATTGATGACGGTGGGGTCGAGGTTGCCGGCGTCGAGGAGCGTCGCGACGAGCGAGGTCGTCGTCGTCTTGCCGTGGGTGCCGGCCACCGCGACGCAGGACTTGAAGCGCATCAGCTCGGCCAGCATCTCGGCCCGGCGCACCACCGGCAGGCGGCGCTCGCGGGCCTCGACCAGCTCCGGATTGTCGCGGCGGATCGCGGTTGAGACGACGACGAGGGCCGCGTTCTCGACGTTCTCGGCCCGGTGGCCGACGAAGGTGCGGATGCCGTTCTCGGAGAGTCGGCGGACGTTGGCGTTGTCGTTCGCGTCCGAGCCCTGCACCGTGTAGCCGAGATTGGCCATCACCTCGGCGATGCCGGACATGCCGATGCCGCCGATGCCGATGAAGTGGATGGGGCCGAGCTTTTCGGGCAGCTTCATATCGAAAACCTTTTGAGTCCGGGGCTCTGACGAGTCTCGGCTGTCTCGTATCGAACCCCGACGATCCTGAATCGCCGAAGCCCGCCCCGCGCCTGCGGGGCGGCGGTCGTCCGCCGGGCGCGGCAAGCCTTTCGGACTTGCCGCCTTTATGAAGTCGCGGTCGCGGTCTCGACGACGAGGGCGGCGAGGCGGTCGGCCGCGTCGAGGATGCGGGCGGTTTTGGCCGCAGCGGCGGCCTGGGTCAATTTCCGCGGCGCCTCGAACAGGTCCACGAGTTCGGCGGCGAGCCGGTCGGGGGTGAAGGCGCTTTGCGGGATCGACAGCGCGGCGCCGATCTGCGCCAGGGTCGCGGCGTTGGCCGCCTGATCCTGATCGAGCGCGCCGGGCAGCGGCACGAGGATGGCGGGCCGGCCGATGGCGGCGAGTTCCGAGACCGTCGAGGCGCCGGAGCGCGCCACCACGAGGTGGGCGGCGGCCATGCGGCCGGGCAGATCCTTGAAGAAGGGCGCCGCCTCGATGCCGCCGAGCCCCATGGCAAGGTAGCGGTTCTGCGTCGCCGTCAGGTCCTCGGGCCGCGCCTGCTGCACGAGGTGAAGCCGAGCGCGCAGGTCTTCGGGCAGTTTCTCGATCGCCGTCGGCACCACTTCGCTCATCACGCGGGCACCCTGGCTGCCGCCGAAGACGAGGAGGCGCAGGGGCGAATCCGCGTCGAGAACCGGATAGGGCGTCTCGGCCACCGCCAGCACCGCCGGGCGGATCGGGTTGCCGGTATGGACGCGGCGTGCCGTCGCCTTCTCGGGGACGCCGCGAACCTCCTTGAAGCCGGTGGCGATGACTCGCGCGCCCTTGGCGAGGAAGCCGTTGGCCCGACCCATCACCGCATTCTGCTCGTGCAGGATGGTGGGCACCCGGAGCAATTGCGCAGCCAGCATCGGCGGCACGGTCGGGTAGCCGCCGAAGCCGACGACGGCGGCCGGATTCAGGCGACGCACCGCGCGGGCGGCCTGTCCGAACCCCCGCCCGAGCGTGAACACGGCGCCGGCCCGGCGCAGGGCCGAGCGGCCGGACGGCGTCGCCGAGGCGATGGTGACGATCTCTTCCGCCGGGAAATCGCCGGCGATGGAATCGACGCGGGCATCGGTGGCGAGCGCCACCCGGATCCCGCGTTCCTTCAGCGCGTAGGCGAGGCTTTGGGCCGGAAACAGGTGGCCGCCGGTGCCGCCGGCGCAGACGAGGACGAGAGGCGTGAAAACGGTCATGAGGGTTGTCCTCGACGCTGACGCCTCGGGGACGGTCTGCCGCACAAGTGGCGGCGCGCCTTCGCGCTCGCCGGCGGCATTCGCCAGGAAGACTCCATGATTGTTACCGCCGGGGTCACTGCATCAGCCCCGGAACGGCCGAGGGCATGGTACCGGGCGGGCGCTGGTTCACCGTCGTGGTGCGCGGGCGCTTGCGGGTGAGCGCCACGAGGAAGCCCATTCCCAGTGCCAGCGAGATCAGCGAGGAGCCGCCGTAGGAGACGAACGGCAGGGTCATGCCCTTGGCCGGCATGAGCTGCGTGTTCACCGCCATGTTGATGCAGGCCTGGAGGCCGAAGAGCGTGGTCAGACCGGTGATGGCGAGCCTCGTGAAGGTATCGTCGGTGCGGCGCGCGAGCTTCAGCCCGCGGATGACGATGTAGGCGAAGAGCGCGACGAGGCCCAGGCAGACCAACACGCCGAATTCCTCTCCGGTCACCGAGAAGATGAAGTCGGTATGCGCGTCGGGCAGGTGGCGCTTGGCCACGCCCTCGCCGGGGCCGGTGCCGAACCAGCCGCCGGAATTGAACGATTCCCGCGACCAGACCTCCTGGAAGCTGTCGCCGGACTCGGGATCCATGAAGCGGTTGATGCGCTCGCGGACGTGGTGGAGGAAGGTGTAGGCCGTGAACACGCCGATCATGCCGGCGAAGCCGAGGCCCGCCACCCAGAACCAGTGCAGGCCGGCGACGAAGAACAGGGTGCACCACACCATCGTGATCAGCATGGTCTGCCCGAAATCGGGCTGGAGGATCAGCGGCACGATGGTCAGCGGCAGGAGCAGGAAGGCGAGGGTGACGCCGGGCATGTCGCGGCGGTTGGCGCCCTCCGAGAAGGCCCAGGCGGTGACGACGACGAAGGCGGGCTTCACGAATTCCGACGGCTGGAGGCCGAAGGAGCCGAACTGGATCCAGCGGTGCGCGCCCTTGATCTCGGGCCCGAACTTGCCGGCGAGCACGCAGAGCACCACGCCGAGCATCCACGTCACCAGCGCGAAGCGGCGGATGTGGCGCACCGAGAGGAACGAGACCGCAATGATGAGCAGGATCGTCGGGGCGAGGTACATCGCCTGACGGTTCAGAAAGTAGAAGGTCGGCAGGCCGATGCGCTCGGCCACCGGCGGGCCGCCGCCCATCAGGAAGACGAGTCCGGCCACCATCAGGCAGCCGAGGCCCGCGAGGAGGCCGCGATCGACCGTCCACCACCAATCCGCGAGGGGACTGCGTTCGGCGCGCGACATCATGGCGAGGGCTCGTCTCCAGCCGGCCGGTCCCGCGACAGGACGCGGGCGGTCCGCCGTGATCGTGGAACGTAAGGGTTAATGGGGGGTTGCCGCGACGGATCAGAACTGCGTCGAGGCGCTCCGATCGCCCGTCAGCCATGCACGGCAAAGGATGGCTGCGGCTTTGCGTGCATCGTGCACCCATGATACTGGCCCCTGCCAACCCGATCCCGCTGGCCGGACGTTCCCGGCCCGGCGCAACACCCGTCTCCGGAGTTGGTTTCCATGGCCCGTATCAGCGCTGACACGATCATCGAGGGCCTCACCTTCGACGACGTGCTGCTGCGCCCCGCCGCCTCCTCGGTGATGCCCACCGAGGTCGACGTCGCGACCCGTCTCACCCGCACGATCCGGCTCAACCTGCCGATCATCGCGTCGGCGATGGACACTGTCACCGAGGCGCCGATGGCGATCGCCATGGCGCAGAATGGCGGTCTCGGCGTGATCCACCGCAACCTCGAGCCGGCCGAGCAGGCCGAGCAGGTCCGCCTCGTCAAGAAGTACGAGTCGGGCATGGTGCTCAACCCGATCACCATCCACCCCGACGAGACGCTGGCCGACGCCTTCGAGGTGATGAAGAAGAACCGGATCTCCGGCATCCCGGTGGTCGAGCGCGGTCCCAACGGCTCCCGCGGCAAGCTCGTCGGCATCCTGACGAACCGCGACGTGCGCTTCGCCACCAATATCGGCCAGCCGGTGGCCGAGCTGATGACCCGCGATCGGCTCATCACGGTGCGCGAGGGCGTGACGCAGGACGAGGCCAAGCGGCTGCTGCACCAGTTCCGCATCGAGAAGCTGCTCGTCGTCGACGACCACTACCGCTGCATCGGCCTGATCACGGTCAAGGACATCGAGAAGCAGGTCGCCTACCCCAGCGCCGTCAAGGACGAGCAGGGCCGGCTGCGGGTCGCGGCCGCGACGACCACCGGTGATTCGGGCTTCGAGCGGGCCGAGCGCCTCATCGATGCCGGCTGCGACGTGATCGTCGTCGACACCGCCCACGGTCATTCCCGCAAGGTGCTCGACAGCGTCGCGCGGGTGAAGCAGCTCTCCAACGCCGTGCAGATCATCGCCGGCAACGTCGCCACGGCGGAAGGCGCCCGCGCGCTGATCGACGCCGGCGCCGACGCGATCAAGGTCGGCATCGGCCCGGGCTCGATCTGCACGACCCGCATCGTCGCGGGTGTCGGCGTGCCGCAGCTCACGGCGCTGATGGAGGCGGTCGAGGCGGCGCAGGGCGCCGACGTGCCGGTGATCGCCGACGGCGGCATCAAGTTCTCGGGCGACCTCGCCAAGGCGATCGCCGCGGGCGCCTCCGTGGCGATGCTCGGCTCGTTACTCGCGGGCACCGACGAAGCGCCGGGCGAGGTCTTTCTGTATCAAGGCCGCTCGTACAAGAGCTACCGCGGCATGGGATCGGTGGGCGCCATGGCCCGTGGTTCGGCCGACCGCTACTTCCAGGCCGAGGTCAGCGACACCCACAAACTCGTCCCGGAGGGCATCGAGGGGCAGGTGCCCTACAAGGGCCCGGTCGCGGCGGTGCTGCACCAGCTCGCCGGCGGCCTGCGGGCGGCGATGGGCTATGTCGGCGCGGCGACCGTTCCGGATTTCCAGGAACGGGCGCAGTTCGTGCGCATCACCAATGCGGGTCTGCGCGAGAGCCACGTCCACGACGTGACGATCACCCGCGAGAGCCCGAACTATCCGAGCCGGGCCTGAGACGGCTGCGAGGTCCCTCCCGAGGGGCCTCGCGAGGACGGCTTCACAGCCAGATCAGGCTGACCAGCAGGGTCAGGCATTCGAGAAAGATCAGCACACAGAGCGTGGCGGCCACGGCGCGCTCACGCGCCGTCGCCGGGACCGGTGAGAGGGTATGCCGCATCGTCGGCCTCCGCGAGGCGACAAGCGTAGATGAACATCGATCCCACGAACTTAGTGGATGTCAATCTTGTCCTAGAAAGTCTCTCTCGCACCTAAAAAAATCTCCGCGCCCTGGGGGTGGCAGCGGAGAACAAGTATCGGGAGGAACGCGTTCGGCGAAGTTCAGTCACCGTCGCTCCGAGACACGGCGATGATTTCGCCTGGCGCCAAAGAAGCTTTCCACCAATGGGTGCCTGCGTTCAATGACCTGAATCAAGTCACGCGGCGGCATTCCCATCAAATTCGCGCGCGCTGCGGAGGCGACGGATCCGGACTGCGCTCGGGCGCGGCTCCGGCCAGATCGGGTTTCGCTCCGATCGGCGGATGCCGGCATGAACGTCACGGGCGGGATCGGTTACGGTTTCTTCGACGACGCTCCGGGCGCGGCCTCCGCCTGACGATCGATCGCGCTCGTGAATTCGTCTGGGTTCAGGGCGATGAACCGACGCAACGCCTCTTGAAACTCCGCCTCCTTGTCGGGGGGCGGGCAAGTGAAGCCGCGGGACTTCGTGACCTGCCCGCGCATCGCCGCCTCGTAGGGCGCCATCTCCGGGCGGAGCGCCGCCATCTTCGCCTCGACCGCCTCACGCTGCGCATCGGTCGCGGCCATTCCGCAGGTCCTCAGGACGCCCTGGAGGGCGAGGCCCACCGTGTAAGCCGCCATCCGCGCCCGCGGCGGCAGCGGGGGCTCGGCCGCCACGGTCGGCTCGCTCGTCGATCCCGCCGCGCAGCGCCGCAGGGCGGCGACGGCCGCCTCCAGATCGGGCACGGCGACCGGCCTGTCGCCATCGGCGAAGCGAAGTGCCAGCGCCCGCGCGCCGAGTAGGCTTGGTACGATCGACTCCGGCAAGGCCGTGCGCAGGATCTGCCCATCGCCGGTCCAGATCAGTGTCGTCCCGGCGGGTCTCCCATCCAGAAGCATCGGTACGGCAAACCGCTCGCCTGCCGGGAAATCCCAATTCCGGTCGGCGACCGCCAGGGTGAGGCCGCCCCGGTCGAGGGAGACGATCACCAGGAAGGCGATCTCGCCCTGCGCGTCCTTCTCGGTGCGGGTCATGCGGCAGGAGGGGGCGGCGGGCTGGCCCGCGCGGCGCTCGACCGTCCACTCGCCGACGGTCTCGACCGACGCGCGATCCGCCGCGGCGAGCGGGCTGCCGAGGAGCGTCGCCAGCATCGCTGCCGTGACGGGTGAGAGGCGCACGCGACATCTCCGCGGGGAACGGCCGGTCCGTACCGCCCGCGGAATGCAGGATGGCCAGCCGGCTGAAGAAGCCTAGCCGCAGCGGCTCGGCGCAACCAGCCACGAAGAAGGCATCCCTCACAGAGTTCTGCGATGTCGCGATGGGAGTAGGACGCCCGCTGCCCCGGGGATCGGGGGTCGTGCGGCGCGGCTCTCGCGGGCGTTCGGATGCGCGTCGGCTGACATCCGACCCGAGGGATCTCTCGGGCCGGCGGATCCGGACAGCGCTCACGCGCGGCGCGGACCCGCCATCACGCCGACCGCTTCGATCAAGCGGAGGGCGGATCAGCTTTTCTCACAGCTGAGACCCGCTCTTCGAGTCCGGCGCCTGTTGCGGCGCGGGCGGCTTCTCTAGCGCGGCGACGAGGTCTTCCGGGCTCAGCTCGATGAACTTGCGCATGACATCCTGGAACTCCGCCTGCTTGTCCGCCGCCGGACAGGACTCGCCGTTGCGCTTCAGTTCGCTGCGCAATTGCGCGTCCAGCGGCGCCATCTCCGGCTGGAGCGCGGCCATCCTGGCATCCACGGCGGTGCGCTGCTTGCCGGTCGAGGACAGGTCGCATTCCTTCAGCACGCGCTGCACCGACAGACCGATCGCGTAGGCGGCGATGCGTTGCTGGGACGGCACGGGGGGCTGGGCGGGCGCGGCCTGGAGCGTGGCGCCGCCCGGCGAGGCCGGCCGGGGTGCGGCGACGGCGGCCGGTGAGGCGTCGCAGCGCCGCAATGCCTCGTAGCCCGCCGCGAAATCCGGGATCCGGAAGTCCGCGTCGCTGTCCTCGAAGCGCAGGATCACCGTCTTGGCCGCGAGCAGGTCCGGCACCACGCTGTCGGGCAATTGGGTCCGCAGGGTCTTGCCGTCGCCGATCCAGGTCGTCTTCAGCTTGATCGGCTTCTTGTCGAGGAAGAGAGGGACCTTGACCGGCTCCTCCTTGTCGAAGTCCCATCCCTGATAGACCAGCACGAGCACGGCCGAGGAGCCCCGCAGGGCGAAGACCACGGCATTGGCGGCGTTGTTGTCGTCCTTGTCCTCGTAGGCATGGGTCATCAGGCAGGGATTGGCACTGGTATCGCCGACCGTCCGCTCGATTTCCCACCCCTTCACGACTTCGAACGGCTGGCGTTCGGTGGCCGAGGCCGCGTGCGAGCCGAATACGGAAAGACATCCTGCGGCCAGAGTGGCGAGGAGCGATCGGGTGCGCATGGGCGATATCCGCTGAAAGCCAGCAATCGCCGGTGCGGAATGCAGGGGCCGTCTGGTGAGCCAAGCTTAACCGCAGCGTGATCGCGACTCCAGATCTGTTCAGAGCGGAAGACGCCCCATTACGGAAACTGATGAACGGATCGCCGCCTTGCCGGGGTGCGGGACGTCAGGCTTCGCGGTAAGTGAGGAGACGGAGAAAGGGGAACACGATGCGGATTCTCGTGGTCGGGGCCGGTGCGACCGGTGGGTATTTCGGGGCGCGGCTGGCGGAAGCCGGGCGGGACGTGACCTTCCTCGTGCGCCCGGCGCGGGCTGAGCGGCTGGCGACGAACGGCCTGCAGGTGCTCAGCCCGGTGGGAGACGTCCACATCGCCACCCCGCAGACGGTGACGGCCGACCGCCTCGCCGCCGCTGGCGGGTTCGACCTCGTGCTGCTCTCCGCCAAGGCCTACGACCTCGATGCGGCGGTGGCGGATGTCGCGCCCGCCGTCGGACCCGGCACGGTCGTGCTGCCGATCCTCAACGGCCTGCGCCATCTCGACCTGCTGGATCGGACCTTCGGTGCCGACCGGGTTCTGGGAGGAAGCTGTGCCATCGTCGCGACGCTGACGGGGGATGGCGCGATCCGGCAGATGACCGACCTGCACAGCCTCACCTACGGCGAGCGCGACGGAACCCGGTCGGAGCGGATCGGGCGCATCGAGGCGCAGATGGAGGGCGTGCGCTTCCAGCCGCGTGCCAGCGACAAAATCCTCCTGGAGATGTGGGAGAAGTGGGTCTTCCTCGCGACGCTCGCCGGGTCGACGACCCTGATGCGGGCGGCGCTCGGCGACATCGTCGCGGCGCCCGGCGGCCGGGCCTTCATCGGGGCGCTGCATGACGAGTGCCAGGCGGTGGCCGGCGCCAACGGCAACGCCGCCCGCGAGAAGGTCTTCGCCGGTGCCCGCAAGATGCTGACGGCGGAGGGCTCGACGATGACCGCCTCGATGCTGCGCGATATCGAGGGAGGCGCCCGCATCGAAGCCGATCACATCATCGGCGACCTGATTGAGCGCGGGCGGGCCAAGGGCGTCGAGACGCCGGTGCTCGCCCGCGTCCTGACGCACCTCAAGGCGTACGAGCATCGGCGCGCCCGCGAGGCGGCCTGAGTCGCCCCGCTGCCGCGCCCTCTCAGTAGCGGCCGGATCGCAGCGGGGGCGGGTTGCCGTATTCCAGCTGTGTCTTGGCGTCCGGGCGTGGCGCGGGCGGAGGCACCGGGTCGAGGGCGGGTGCCGCCGGGGCGGTGGAGCAGGCGGCGAGCGTGAGCGCCAGCAGGCCGGCGCAGGCGATGGGCTTCAGGGATGGCATCCCGGGGGTCCTTTCCTCACATGTCCTTGACGGACGGGGCCATCGTGCCGTTCTGGACGGCCAAAGAGCCGGAAGCTCGGCCGTATCGTGTCGGACCGCTGGTCCGAGCGTGGCCGCACGGTGGCAAGTTTAACGAAACGTTTCCGGAGCCGATCCTGACCCCCTCCGCCCGCCTCTCCGCCGCCATCGAGATCTTGGACGACATCGCCGCGCGCCGCCGCCCGGCCGCCGATGCCCTGAAGGATTGGGGCCTCGCCCACCGCTTCGCCGGCTCCGGCGACCGCGCGGCGATCGCGAGCCTCGTCTATGACGGCCTGCGGCGCCGGGCCTCCGCCGCCTGGATCATGGGCGGGGAGACCGGCCGCGCGATCCTCATCGGCATGCTGCGCCTGCAGCGCGGGCTGGCCGAGCCGAGCATCGCCTCGCTGTTCGACGGCGCGCGCTTCGCCCCCCCTCCCCTGACCGAGGACGAGCGGAAGCGGCTCGCGGAAGGAAGCCTCGCCGACGCGCCGCCTGAGGTCGCGGGCGATGCGCCGGCCTTCGTGCTGCCCTCCTTGACCGCATTGTTCGGTGACGCGCTGCTGCCCGAGTTGCGCGCGCTCGGGCGCCGGGCGCCGCTCGATATCCGCGCCAACACCCTGAAGCAGAGCCGCGACGCCGCAAGCGAGGCGCTTGCCGACCTCGCCCCCGAGGCGACGCCGCTCTCCCCCCTCGGGCTGCGCATCCCCCTCGGCGACGACGGACGCGGCCCGGCACTGCACGTCGATCCGGTGTTTCTGGAGGGCGGGTTCGAGATACAGGACGAGGGCTCTCAGATCGCCAGCCTGCTCGCGGCGGCGAGGCCGGGCGAGACGATCGTCGATCTGTGCGCTGGCGGAGGCGGCAAGTCGCTGGCGCTCGCCGCGATCACCGGCAATGCCGCGCGGCTGATCGCCACCGATGCCGATCCGCGCCGGCTCGCCCCGATCCACGAGCGCCTGCGCCGCTCGGGTGCGCAGGTCGAGGTGCGCACCCCGCGCACCGGCAAGGCGCGCTCCGACGTCCTGGCCGATCTCGACGGCACGGTTGATCGGGTGCTGGTCGACGCGCCCTGCACGGGCACCGGCACATGGCGCCGCAATCCCGACGCCAAGTGGCGGCTGCGGCCGGGCAGTCTCGCCGGCCGGATCGCCGAGCAGGCCGAGGTGCTCGACCGTGCGGCCAAACTGCTGCGTCCCGGCGGCACCCTCGTCTACGTCACGTGCTCGCTCCTGCCCGAGGAGAACGACGCCGCTGTGGACGGCCTGCTCCGCCGTGGCGGCCGCGCGATCGAGGCGGTCACGACGGATCTCGGCCCCGTTCCGGGTCTCGATGACAAGGTGCGTCGGACGGTGCGCGGCATCCAGATGAGCCCAGCGCTGACCGGAACCGACGGCTTCTATGTCGCGACGATGACACGCAAAAGCTGATCCGGAGCCGGATCGGTCGCGCGCCTTCGCCGTTGTCCCGGGGAGCCGCGTGCGGGACACGTGGGGGCTGCCGTCACGGACGAGATTCCTGCGCGGTGCCGCGGCGGGAGTATCGATGACGGCGAGGCCGAGACCATGACGCTCCACCGGCGCGCCCTCCTCGCGGGGACGGCGACGGTTCTCGCCGGGACCGGCGCGCGGGCGCAGCAGCCGTCGGACGCGCGCCCGGCCCTCCGGCTTCCGGTGCGTCCCCAGACCGGAGACGTCGTACAGCCCCTGCCGAGGTCCGCGCCCGGTTCGGACCTCGAAGTCATCGACCTTTGGCCGGATCTGCCGCCGGGGGGCGGCGGGCCGTTCCGCTCGGAATACCGGTTCGACGAAACCCTAACCGGCGTCATCACCGCCGTCGCGCGCCCCTGCCTCCTCGTGATCCGCCCCGAGCGCCCGAACGGGGCCGGCGTGCTGATCGCGGCGGGCGGCGGCTATCTGCGCATCGACATCGGCAACGAGGGGCTGCCCGTCGGGCAATGGCTGGCGCGCGCCGGCATCACCGCCTTCGTGCTGGTCTATCGGCTCCCGAGCGAGGAATGGCGCGACGGCCCCGACGCGCCGCGCCAGGACGCGCAGCGCGCCATGCGCCTCATCCGCTGGAAGGCGGAGGAGTACGGCCTCGACCCCGACCGGGTCGGCGTGCTCGGGTTCTCCGCCGGCGGCCATCTGATGGGCGTGACTGCGACCGATGCCGAGCAGGATCTCTACGACGATCTCGACGACGCCGACGGCCTGAGCGCCCGTCCCTCCTTCGCCGGACTGATCTACCCGATCATCACCATGCGGGCGCCGTACGACCGGACCATGTCGAGCCGCCGGGTGCTCGTCGGCGACGATCCGCCCGACGCGCGGCGGCGGGCGTACTCGGTGGAGGTTCAGGTCAACGCGCGCACGCCGCCGGTCTTCATGGTCCAGGCCTCCGACGACCGGATCGCCGTCACCGACCATCCTCTGCTGATGTATGCGGCCCTGCGGGCGGCGAAGGTGCCGGTCGAGATGCACCTGTTCGAGCGAGGCGGCCATGGCTTCGGGCTCGGGGTGCCGGGCAGCCCGGCGGCGGCATGGCCCGCTCTCTTCATGGCCTGGATGCGCGGCCACGGTCTGCTGAAGTCATGAAAAAACGGCCCCCGTCTCCGGGGGCCGCTGAACGTTCTGCGTAGCGACGCCGATCAGAAGCAGCGGCGCTCGCGGGTGACGACGACCCGGCCGAACCGGCCGCGGCGCTTGGTGACGACGGTCTTGCAGCGCGGGCCGCGGACGACCCGGCGGCTGTACTGGGCCTGCTGGAACAGCCCGTCCGACAGCGGAGCGGCACCGGAAAGAGGAAGGGCCTGGGCCGGCGCGGCGGCACCGAAACCTGCGATCGTGACGGCGATTCCGAAGAGGGCAGCTCTCATGGTCGGATGACTCCTGTCCGTTTCGAGGGGGTGCCGTGTCGCCCCGAAATCGTGAACGTGAGATTAACGGCAGCGACCTGAGGGCCGCCGCATGTGCCCCCCGACACCGCGCGCGTTGCGCCGTCCCGAGGCCTCGTCTAACCGGTATCGCAGAAGGCCCGAGGCAGCATGACCATCGACACGTCCCACCACGATAAGATCCTGATCGTCGATTTCGGCTCCCAGGTGACGCAGCTCATCGCTCGCCGCGTGCGCGAAGAGGGCGTCTACTGCGAGATCGTGCCGTTCACGAAGGCCGAGGCCGCCTTCGACGAGCACCGGCCCAAGGGCGTGATCCTGTCGGGCGGCCCGGAATCGGTGACGACGGATCTCTCGCCGCGCGCTCCGCAAAAAATCTTCGAAGCCGGCGTGCCGGTCTTCGGAATCTGCTACGGCCAGCAGACCATGGCGGCCCAGCTCGGCGGCGAGGTCGAGGGCGGCCACCATGCCGAGTTCGGCCGGGCCGAGGTCGAGATCCTGTCCGACTCGCCGCT
>Ga0233425_10003180_pt1 | contig 30519 bp, 25 predicted proteins | sample Watercolumn_Towu_2_FD_181712 | JGI IMG/M metagenome (GOLD analysis project Ga0233425, IMG submission 181712) | Freshwater microbial communities from Lake Towuti, South Sulawesi, Indonesia - Watercolumn_Towuti2014_140_MG | ecosystem: Environmental > Aquatic > Freshwater > Lake | place...
CGGAATGGCCGATTTCTGCGTAGGGTGGGTCGAGGTATTCCGAGGCCCACCAGACTTTCCAACTGATCAAGACGCATTCGACGAGTTGGTTGCCGACGATGGCCCGCGGTTTGGGAATCGTGCAATGGTGGGCCTCGGAGTACCTCGACCCACCCTACTTCTACTCGACCCACCCTACTTCGGTCCCGGTGGCAGCTTCTCGCGCAGGAACTGTGTCATCAGCCCGAACAGGTGTCGCGTGGTGTTGGTTCGTTCGTTGATACTGTGGCTGCGGTCAGGATAAGCGAACATGGAGAACTGCTTGTTTCGCGCCACCAATTCGTTGATCAGTGACTCAGCGCCCTGGTAATGGCAATTGTCGTCGCCGGTACCGTGCACCAGCAGCAGGTTGCCCTGCAGCTGGCCGGCGAAGTGGATTGGCGAGCCGCGCATGTATCCGTCGGCGTTGTCGCCGGGGAGTCCCATGTAGCGTTCCTGGTAGATCGTGTCGTAGTGTCGCTGGTTGGGGACCGGCGCGACGGAGATGCCGGTATGGTAGAGCTCCGGATAGCGGAACATGGCGTTCAATGTCATCGACCCGCCGCCACTCCAACCCCAGACGCCGACACGCTGCGGGTCGAGGTAAGGCCGCGCCTGCAGGATCGCTTTGACGGCGGCGGCCTGATCGGCCGACGCCAGGATGCCCACCTGCCTGTAAATGCACTTGCGCCATTCGCTGCCGCGCGGTGCCGGTGTGCCGCGATTGTCGACGCTGAAAACGGCGTAACCTTGCTGGGCCAGGAACATGTGCCAGAGATGGTGCCGCGAACCCCAGCGGTCAAGAACGGTCTGGCCGGCCGGTTCCCCGTAGACATGGAATAACACCGGGTACTTGCGCGCCGGATCGAAGTCGGGCGGAAGCAGGCACCAGGCATCGAGCTGCAGGTTGTTGCCGATGTCGATCCGGAACATCTCGCGGACCGGCATCTTCAATTTGGCGAGCTTCTCCTGGAGCGACTTGTTGTCGGTGAGCACACGAACGGTCTTGTGGTCGGGCAGACTGATCAACTCACTGGTCGGCGGTCGCGTGAACGTCGAGTAGGTATGCACGGCCCACTTGCCGTCGGGCGAAATACTGTAGTTGTGCGTGCCGGGCTGGTCCATCGGCGTCAGCCGTTCCTGACGCGTCCCATCGTAACGCACGCGGTAAAGGTAACGCTGCGTCGGATTGTCCGGGGAGGCCGCGTAATACAGCCAACCGTCGCGATCACTCGTGTCATCGGCCCGTTCGATTTGCATCACGTCGAACTTCCCCGACGTGATCGGTCGCGTTTGCCCGTCGTTGCGATCGATCAAATAAGCGTGCTGCCAGCCGCCACGTTCGCTCAGCCAGACCACGCGCGTGTGGTGATCGGTCCAGATCAGCCGAGCGTTATGGTTGTCGACCCAGGCCGGATCGGTTTCCGTCTGCAGCGTACGCAAGTCGCCTTGCTGAAGATCAGCCAGAAACAGGCGGTTGGTATTCTGCAGGCGATTGAATTGCTGGATTACAAGGTGGCGGGAGTCACCCGCCCAATCCATTTGAGCGAGGTAATGTTCGCGCGGGTCGCCTGGGATCGGCAACCAGTTTGTTTCGCCGCCCCCGGCAGGCACGACGCCGATCCGCGCCGACGGATTCGTTTCACCGACCTTGGGGTACGGCACAGCCATTGTTTCGTTGTAGAGCCCGCTGACATTGCTGATCAGCAGATAGTCGCGAACGCCATCGACGTCGATTTGCCAGTAGGCGATCGCCTGCCCGTCGGGGCTCCAGCGGAATCCGTCCTGCAAGCCGAGTTCTTCCTCGTAGACCCAATCGAACGTGCCATTGATCACTCGCGATTCGCCTTTGTCGGTCAAACGCGTGATCGCCATCGTGCGCAGGTCCTGGACGTAGATGTCCTGTTCCCGAACATAGGCGACACGTCCGCCATCCGGCGAGAATTTGGCGAACATCAACGACGACGGCGCGGCCGGGCCGCCGATTTTCTTGAGTTCACCCGAGGCGATATCGAGAACCCAGTAGTCGCCGCGGGATCGGGTGCGCCAGACGCGCTTGGAGTTGGTGTAGAGCAGCAGTTTGGATTCGTCGTCGCTGAAGGTGTAGCGCTCGACATTCAGGGCCGCTTCCTCGCGCGGGGGAATGAAATGGTAGGCCGGAACGAGCACTTCGTTGCGGTCGGTTGCCGTGTCGTGCCAGACCAGGCTGCGTCCACCCGGGATTTCCTTCACGGCTTCCATCCGCAGATAACCGCCGCGGCGCTGATGCCAGTTGAACGATTCGGGAGGTTGGCCGCTGAGCTCATTACCCTGAAAGATCCGATCGAGCGTCAGCAGCGATTCGTCGACTTGCGGTTGCTGTTGCTGTTCCTGTCCCAGCCCGAACCGTGGTGCCGACGCCAGCAGCGTCAGGCTCAGTATCCACAGGGCGAATCGCGAAGGGCAGGGGGCGAGCGATCGCGAGCTTGGAGGAGCTGCGGCGCCGGGCGCGCCCGAGCAAGTTGGAGTCGGGTGGGACTTGTTGGAATCGAACATCAGAGGGCTCGCTCCAGGGGATCGGCATATGGACAGGAAAGCGTATGCAGATAGCATAATTCGAGCCGTGGCGGTTCGGAATCGGCGCGGAGCGGGCAATTCCGATCTGCAGCGGAGGCCTCGCATAGGCCCCGCGAAGACCCCGCGACGGCAGTGACAGCCGCGGCCGTGGCAGCGGTCCGGGCATTGGAGCAGGAAACAGACGGCATGAAATACTGGCTGGTAAAGACGGAACCGGAAGAATATTCCATCCAGGATCTGGCGGCGGAGCCGGATCAGACGACGGCCTGGGACGGCGTAAGGAACTACCAGGCTCGAAATTACCTCCGTGATGGCATGCGGGTCGGCGACCGGGTGCTGGTTTACCATTCGAATACCGAACCGTTGGCGATCGTGGGGCTGGCGCGGGTCGTCCGCGATGCCTACCCCGACGTCTCGGCGTTTGACCGCAAAAGCGCCTATTTCGATCCCAAATCCAAGGCGGAGTCGCCGACCTGGGTGAATGTCGATTTGAAGCTCGATCGGATCTTCGCCGAACCGGTGACGCTCGCGCAGCTGCGTGCCGATCCCGCGCTGGCCGGCATGGAACTGCTGCGGCGCGGGTCGCGACTGTCGGTGCAGCCGGTCTCGGCCGAGGAATTCCGCCAGGTTCAGAAACTGGCCGGCCGCTGACCGCCGATTCTATTGCCATAATTCAGCAAAATCTGCTCCATTAGAAACATGACATCGACCGCCGACGCCAACGACGCGAATTTCGACCCGGAGCCGAGCGAGAGTTTGCCGGCGGCGCTCGGCTTCGATTTTGCCGCGAACAAGGTCCGCGAATTTCCCCAGAAGCCAGGCGTCTACCTGATGAAGGATGCGGCCGGCCGAGTGATCTACGTCGGCAAAGCCAAAAACCTCCGCTCCCGCGCCGCGAGTTATTTTCACCTGGCGGCCGAACAGGAGTTGCGTACGCAATGGGTGCGGGAGATTCATGACATCGATTTTGTCGAGTGTGAAAGTGAAGTCGACGCGCTGTTGATGGAATCGCGGTTGATCAAGGACGTTCAGCCGAAACACAACAAGGAACTCAAAGACGACAAGACGTTTCCCTACCTGATGATCACGACCGGAGAAGATTTTCCGCGCGTCGAGTTAACGCGACAGCCGCCCGATCGGGGAGTCAAGCTGTACGGTCCGTTCGCCAACGCGGGGGCCTTGCGTGGAGCGATCCAGGTGTTGCAGCGGATCTTCAAATTCCGTACCTGCAGTCTGGATATCGAGGAAAGCGACGAGCGCTGGAACTGGTTTCGGCCCTGCCTGCTGGCAAGCATCGAACAATGCACCGCCCCCTGTAATCTGCGGATTTCGCGCGAGGCCTACCGCCGCGACATCCGCCGGCTGCAGATGTTCCTGGAAGGCCGCAAGGGCGAATTGCTGCGGCAGATGCGGGAAGAAATGCAGCTGGCCGCGAAGGAGTTGCGATTCGAAGAGGCGGCTCGACTGCGCGACGAGCTGCGGATGCTGGAACGGCTCGACGAACGGGGGGAACTCGAGACCCACGAACAGCCCGAAGTGTTCTATATCGATCCCAAGAAGGGGCTGGCCGGACTGCGCAAGCTGCTCAAGTTGCCGCAAACGCCGCGGACGATCGAAGGAGTCGATATCGCCCACCTGCAGGGTGCGGATACGGTCGCCAGCGTCGTGCAATTCATCGACGGACTGCCGTTCAAGCCCGGGTATCGACGCTACAAGATTCGGTCGGTTGGCGGCATCGATGACTTCCGCTCGATTCATGAAGTGGTGGCGCGACGCTTCCGGCGATTGTCCGACGAGTCCCAGGTTTTTCCCGACCTGTTGTTGATCGACGGCGGCAAGGGACAACTGAACGCGGCGCTGGCGGCATTCGAGACACAAGGGATTACACCCCCCGTGCTGCTGTCGCTGGCCAAACGCGACGAGGAGATCTTTCTGCCGGGGCAAAGCGAGTCGTTGCGGCTGGGACGGGGGGCATTCGCGCTCCGTCTGTTGCAGTATGTCCGCGACGAGGCGCATCGGTTCGCCCAGCACTACCATCACGAATTGCGCCGTAAAGCGACATTCGGCGACGAACCGGACCGATCCTCGCCCTGATTCTGCCCGGGCGTCACCCCCCGACCGGTCCAATGCCGATCGACCGGCCCGCACCGCCGGGCCGTCCAGGTATTTTCCAGATTCTACGCAACCGATTCCGGAACCATGCGAAAACGTAACTGTCGGACGCATGCGACGGAACGAATCAACGACTGCGAGCAAGAAAAAACGATTGCCGGTGGCAATCGGCTGAAGATAAATCTGTGAAACCAACAATTACCAGGAGAAGAACATGGCTGCTTTCATCAAGTTTGACGGGGTTGACGGCGAATCCCAGGACAAGGAACACAAGGCCTGGAGCGACCTGCTGAGTTTTGGGCAGGTGATCCACAAGATTGGCGGGGGCGCCACCAGCACCGCTCGACGCCGCGGCGACACCCAGTTCGAAGATGTTCAGATCACCAAATTGCTTGACAAGTCCAGCCCCAAGCTGGCCGAGGCATTGGCCAAGGGCAAAGTGTTCCCGAAGGTCGAAATTCATATGACGGCCAGCTACACCGATGCGGGACGCGCGACCTATTACGCTTACGAACTGAAAGACGTCATGGTCAGCTCGTACAGCGTGTCCGGCGGCGGTGAGGACAAGCCGTCGGAGCAGATGACGCTGAACTTCGAGGAGATCAAGGTCACCTACACCGAATGCGACAACAAGGGCAAGAAGAAGGGCAACGTGGAATACGAATGGAAGGTTGCCGAAGGAAAATAGTGCCCGCGTTCATGGCCGCTGGTCGCGGCGGCAAAGATGGTTCGATTCCGGGTGCCACTTGCAAGGAAGAAATCCGTGCAAGTGGCACCTGAGTTGGGTGGCTAGGTTTTACTGATTTGCTAATTTGGGCGCGGTGTTGGCTTCGCACCAGCGAATGGGTCGTCACCTGGCACTTTGCTCTTGCAGGGGCGAAACTCCCCTCCTCCGAAACCCTAGCTATTATAGATTCGCAGTACTCAGCACCATGCAACTCTGGCGCCCCCGATTCTCGTTGCGAACGCTGCTCGTGCTTGTCACTGCTGTCTGCTTGCGATCGGCGAGTTATGCCTGGAGCAGCGAAGCGTTTTGTATGGTGTTCCCTTGCTCGACGACAGTCGTCGCACTTCTGTTCTTGCGCCGACATTCGTCACTTGGCTGGCCTGCCGCATTGATTGCAGCCGTTGGATTCGCGACCCTTCTCGTATCGTTGGTGATCGGACTCTTGTCATTTGTTGGAAACAACTTTACGGAGCCGCCCGAGGGAGGCGTTTGGATGTGGACCGGGCCGGCTGCGTTCTTCATCCCCGCGATGCTTTGGGGCATGAACGCTTTTATCGTATCGAGCTGTGTTGCGTTGATTTGTGGCAGCGCCGTTGCGATTGGATGGTGGATGAAAAACCGACCCGATCGGTATTACAAACTCTGAGAAAGCTTGCGCCGTAAACAAACAGATTTGTTTCTGGCGTCGAACCCGGCGTGCCCCACCCGCCCTGTGTGGCTCGCTTCCATCCGCAGGCGTCATCAGGCCAGATCGGCGATCAGGCACCCTTCGGCGAACTGCCGGGCGACGGCACGATGTAATCGGCCGTTACGAGCCGGCTGAGTCAATAACACGGGTGCGTAGCGGCACGACGTGCCGAATGCCTGGAACCGATCGCGAACGGCGCGTAAGCCGGCCGGCAACGGCAGTTCGCTGCCCGGCGGCGTTTCCACCAGCACTTCCATCGGCATTCCGATCTGCTGGCGATGGAATGTGTCGCGCAAGGATGCTGCGAGTTGTTCCAGCTGTCCAATTCGCGCGGCGCGGACCTGTGGCGGCACCTGATCGGGCATCGAAGCAGCGGGCGTACCGCGGCGAGCGCTGAAGGAGAATGCGTGGACTTTCGAAAAGGCCGCTTCACGCACCGCGTCGCAGGTTCGCTGAAAGTCGTCGTCCGTCTCCCCGGGGAATCCCACGATCACGTCGGTCGTGAGTGCCGGATCCGGCAGGTAGTCACGAATCAAGCGGCAACGGTCGAGAAAATGTCGATTGCTCCAGCGACGCCGCATGCGCCGCAAGACAGCGTCCGAGCCGCTTTGCATGCAGACGTGCAGATGAGGACAGACACGATCGGCGTGGGTCCGCATGACTTCCAGCAGTTCGCGAGTGACTTCCGTTGCTTCGATACTCGAAAGCCGAATTCGAAACTCGCCAGGAAGCATCGCCAGTCGATCCAGCAAATGCGACAGTCGCAACCAGTCCGACTTGGGCTTGCCCTGATTGAAATCGACACCGTAGTGCCCGAGATGGATACCCGTGAGCACAATCTCGCGGTAGCCATTCTCGACCAGGCGGCCCACTTCTTCCACGATCGGCTGCCAGGGACGACTCGCCATCCGCGGCCGCACGTAAGGAATAATGCAGTAGCTGCAACGTAACAGGCAGCCGTCTTGCACCTTGACAAAGGCCCGATGGTGGTTGGCGAACCGGGAAATCCCCGTGGGCATTTCATGGATCCCGAATCGGTCCAGCAGATCGGGAAGTTCTCGCTTGTCGGTTACGACTTCGGCGACGCCCGGGATCGCCGCGATTTCCTCGGGGGCCCGCGTCGCGTAACAGCCCATGACGACGATCCGAGCGTGAGGGTTCTCTCGCGCCAGGCGTCGAATCGCCTGGCGGCTCTTGGCGTCCCCTTCGGCCGTTACGGTGCAGGTATTGACCACGCAGACATCGGCCGATTCGTGCTCGACAGCGTCCGTAAACCCGGCCCGCGCAAAGCCCTCGCGCACCAGTTCCGTCTCGTACTGGTTGACTTTGCAACCCAGCGTCACGGTGCGGATTGTGGGAGACATGCCCCGCCTATTCGACCGGCTCGATCGACGCCTGCATCGATCGGCCGCCTGACGACGAGCGTGGGTCACCCCCGTAACGATGAATCTGGTCGCGTTTGAGTTCCGCGTGTTCCAGCGTCGTCGTCAGGCAGATCGCGCGACCCGTCGAGTCCACCTCGTCGGCAATCTGCCGCCCTTTCGCCGTGGGATGGCCGAACAGGGTCCGCATCATGCCGATCACATAATCGAACGTATGGTCCTTGTCGTCCCAGAGGATAACGTTGTATCGCGGCACGCGGCGGGGTGCCGGCCGGCGCTCCTGCTGCGTGCCCTGCTGCGTGTCCTGTTCGACGTCCATCCGGGACTCAGATTTCGATTTGAATTCCGCCATGGGGCACCCTGTATTCGTCCTTTGCCGGGGACAGCGCCGGGGAACCCGAATAGGATTGGGGTTCTCCATGGATTATATTGTCCGACCGAATCGGATGCCAAGTGGGACGCCGATGGCCCGACCCAGGGGGCCGATGGGGCCGATGCCAGCCAACGGGAACGCAGGGGAGCGAAAACGCAATGCAAGAGATTCGTGCCTATATCGACAGCCAGCAGAACGCGTTCGAGGACGATTTGTGTCATTTGCTGGCAATTCCCAGCGTCAGTGCCGATTCGAAGCATCGAGGCGATGTGCGGCGCGCGGCCGAGTGGGTCGCAACCCGGTTCCGTGAATTGGGACTGCAGTCGGAGATCGTCAACACCAGCGGGCATCCGCTGGTGCTGGCGGAATCGCCGGACGTACCGGGAGCCCCAACCGTTCTGGTTTATGGACACTATGACGTTCAGCCGCCGGATCCGTTGTCCGAGTGGATCACGCCGCCTTTCGAACCCACACGACGCAACGGCAATCTGTTTGCACGCGGAGCAACCGACGACAAAGGGCAATTCCTGACGCATGTTTTCAGCACCCAGGCTTGGCTGGCAACGCGCAAATCACTGCCGCTGAAGCTGAAGTTCCTGATTGAGGGGGAAGAGGAGGTCGGCAGTCAGGGCGTGAACGAGTTCCTGGAGGATGCCGCATCGCGGAAGCGGTTAGCTTGCGACGTCGCCGTGATCAGCGACACCTGCCAGTTCGCCGCCGGTCAACCGGCGATCACGTACGGTCTGCGCGGTATCGCCTATTTCGAATTACGTCTCTCCGGGCCCAAGCAAGACCTGCATTCGGGCACTTTTGGCGGCGGCGTGACGAACCCTGCCATCGCTCTTTGCCAGATGCTGAGCGGTCTGATCGATCGCCAAGGGCGAATCCAGGTCCCCGGTTTCTACGATGATGTGTTGCCGTTGTCCGACCGCGAACGACAGCAATTCGCCGCGTTGCCGTTTGACGAACGGGATTTCATGGGCCAGATCGGCGTGGAGGGACTCTCGGGCGAGGCGTCGTTTTCAACACTGGAACGTCGCTGGTCGCGGCCCACATTTGACATCAACGGTATCTGGGGCGGATACCAGGGCGAGGGAGCGAAAACGGTGCTCCCCGCCCGCGCCGCGGCCAAGTTCAGCTTCCGCCTGGTTCCCAATCAGGATCCGCATAAGGTCGCCGCGAGTCTGGCCAGCCATCTGCGATCGCTATGTCCGCCCGGCATTAAGATGGAGTTGATCGATATGCACGGCGCCCCCGGGGTGGTGGTTCCTCTGGACAGCCCCTATATGGCTGCGGCCGCTCGGGCGATTGAGTCGGGGTTTGGCAAAGCGCCGGTCTACATTCGGGAAGGCGGTTCGATCCCGATCGTCACCCGATTCAAGACGTCCCTGGGAGTCGATACGCTGTTGTTGGGCTGGGGCCTGAACGACGATAACGCCCACAGCCCGAACGAAAAATTCTGCCTCGCCGATTTTCACCGGGGGATCCAGGCGAGTGCCCGACTGTGGGCCGAACTGGCGGGATGCAAAGTTTGACGCGCCGTCGCCAGTCGCGCGTTGGTTCGGATCAAAACATGGAGTGAGGAATCGGATTCATGCTGGATCGCAAGTTCATTGTAGAGAACGCCGAAGCGGTGAAGGCGAATTGCCGCAACCGTGGAGTCGTCGCCGACGTCGACAAGCTGCTGGAAATCGAGAGCCAGCGGCGCGCGAAGCTGAACCAGGTGCAGGAGCTGAATCGGCAGGCCAACGAAGTCGCCAAGACGATCGGCCAGACCAAGGATGCCGCCGAGCGGGAAAACCGCAAGGAACAAGGTCGTCAGCTGCGGGACGAAAAGGACCGCTGCCAGGCGGATCACGATCAGCTCGACCAGGAAGCCCACCTGCTGCAATGTGCGATCCCCAATATGACACATCCCGACGCGCCGATCGGCAGCGGGGATCATGCCAATGTCGAGGTCCGCAAGGGACGGCAGCCCGTAAGGACTTTTGACTTCAAGCCCCTGGATCATGTCGCGATCGGCGAGCGGCTCGATCTGTTCGATCTCGAAGGCGGCTCGCGCACCACCGGGCACGGTTTCTATTTTCTGCGGAACGAGGCAGTATTGCTGGAGCTGGCGCTGCAGCGATACGTGCTGGGAATCCTCGTGGGCGAGGGCTTCACCATCACCACCACGCCCGATCTGGCTCAAGATCGCATTCTGCACGGAATTGGATTTATGCCGCGGGGCCCGGAAACCCAGGTGTACAGTATCGAGAACTCCGAGTTGAGCCTGGTCGGGACCGCCGAAATTACCCTGGGAGGTCTGTATAGTGGCCAGACGCTGGAAGACAGCCAGTTGCCACTGAAGATTGCCGGAGTCAGCCATTGCTTTCGCACCGAGGCCGGTGCGCATGGCCGAGCGACACGCGGCATTTACCGCGTGCACCAGTTTACCAAGGTTGAAATGTTCGCTTACACGCTGCCGGAAGTGAGCGACCCCATGCACCAGTACTTGTGCGAATTGGAATGCCGTATTTTTGACGGGTTGGAAATTCCCTACCGCGTGATCGACACCGCAACCGGCGACCTGGGAGGACCCGCCTACCGCAAGTTCGATCTGGAGGCCTGGATGCCCGGTCGAGGCGAAGCGGGAGAATGGGGCGAAGTGACCAGCACCTCAAATTGCACCGACTACCAGTCGCGGCGACTCGATACGCGGTTCCGTACCAAGGGAGAGAAAGGTACGCGCTTCGTGCATACGCTGAATGGCACCGCCGTGGCCATCACGCGCGCGATCATCGCGATCCTGGAAAACCACCAGCAGGCGGACGGATCGGTGGTGATTCCCGAAGTGCTGCGGCCGTGGGTCGGCACGGACAGGATTCTGCCGCGTACAGCCGGCGCGTAGTCCCTCGGGAATCAACCGGAATCAAACCCACAATTTCTTGCACCAGGCCGGCGGATGGGCTATCTTCGCGGCCATGAATACCGGCTCCGGTTGGCAAAGCAGGTTCGTGCTGGTGATGGCATTCGCCGGCTGGTTGTTCGCCGGAACACAGATGTCGTTGACGTCGCTGGTCGCGAATTCCGCCACGCAGGACTTCCTGCGCGATCAACCGGGAGGCGTGTCAAAGACGCAGACCACGACCTGGTTCTCCCGCTATAACGCGACGTTTCTGTTCGGGGCCGCTGCGGGCGGTCTGTTGTTTGGCTGGCTGGGTGATCGCTTTGGCCGAGCCCGGGCGTTGGGCCACAGCGTTTGTTGCTACACCGTGTTCAGTTTTCTGGCCGGGTTCGCCCAATCCCCCGAACAATTCGTCGTTTGCCGGTTCCTCGGCTGCCTGGGGATCGGCGGCACCTGGCCCAACGCGATTGCGCTGGTCGGCGAGACCTGGCCCAATGTCGCACGCCCGGTGCTCGCCGGAATCATCGGTTCCGCCGCCAATGTGGGACTGGTTCTGATGGGGCTGCTGGCCTGCTACGTCCAGATCACGATGGAGCATTGGCGCTGGGTGATGTTCCTGGGAGGCGCCCCGATACTTGTCGGTCTGACCATCTTGCTGTTTGTTCCTGAGTCGCCGCAATGGCTGGCAACGCGCGGTCAATACGAATCGAAGTCGCGCGCGCCGGTCAGTGAAGTCCTCTCGCCGCCACTGCTCTCAACAACGTTGATTGGAATCGTCCTGGGTGCCATTCCGCTGTTCGGAGGCTGGGGCTGCACCAATTGGCTCGTGCCCTGGGCCGATCAGGTCGGTGCGACGGCGGACCCCGCTTTGAAGGCCTGGACGCAGGTCTATCGGTCGGTCGGCGCCGCGTTCAGCAGCTTCGCCGGTGGCTGGGTGTCACACAAAGTCGGTGCGCGATTGGCCTATTTCCTTTTCAGCCTCTCCTCGCTGCTGATCGGACAGTACATCTACCAGATGCTCGACCCTCGCGCCCCGTCGTTCAACCTGTGGGTGTTCATGCTCGGCACAACCTCCGGCTTCTACTTCGGCTGGCTGCCGCTCTACTTGCCCGAAATGTTCCCAACACGCGTTCGATCGACCGGCGCCGGTGTGACATTCAATGCCGGTCGCATCCTGACCGGACTCGGTGTGCTCGGCGCCGGATACCTCGGCAGCCTCAGCTATTTCTCCGGCGACTACGGAAAAATCGGCCGCGTCACCAGCCTGGTGTTCATGACCGGGATGATCTTTATCTGGCTGTTGCCTCGGCGCAAGACAGGGTAGGTTACGGGTTACAGGTTACGGGTTACGGGTTACAGAGAATCGTCATCATGAACACTCGGAACAAATTGGCGTCCTTGGTCCCGGCGATGATGGCCATCGCAATACTCGCCGGCTTTGACCTCGCCCCGACAGCGTTCTCGACGCGGCTCGCGACGGGGTTTCTGAACCGATCGCTGTCGGCGAACGAATGGAAGTCCGCCGCGGGAAGCATTAAGATCACGCCGGCCGAACCGATCTGGATGGCAGGCTATGGCAGCCGCAACAAACCGGCGGAAGGCTTGATCAGCGACCTGTTCGCCAAAGTGCTGATCCTTCGCGATCCGCAGGGCCATCAGGGCGTCGTGCTTACGCTGGACCTGGTAGGCATCGACCGCAAGTTCTCCGAGTCGCTCTGTGCGCGCCTGGAAAAAGAGCTTTCGCTGCAGCGTCACCAGATCGCGATCTGCACGTCGCACACCCACTCGGGGCCCGTCGTCGGCAGGAATCTCGCCCCGATGCATTACGAACTGATTCCTCCCGATCAACAGCAGAAGGTGGACGCCTATGCGGCGCAACTCGAATCGACCCTGGTGCGACTCGTTGCGGAAACAACGCCCAAACTGGAACCCGTCGATCTGAGCTGGGACAGCGGAACAACCTGCTTCGCCGTCAATCGCCGAAATAACAACGAAGCCAAAGTGCCGGAACTGCGTGCCCTCGGTCAACTCCAAGGACCGTTCGACCACGATGTCCCGGTGCTGGCGGTGCGTGGCAAGGACGGCAAGCTGCGCAGCGTGCTGTTCGGATATGCTTGCCATGCGACCGTTCTTAGCCTGTACGACTGGTGCGCAGATTATCCGGGTTTCGCGCAGACGGAGCTGGAACAGCTGGTTCCTGGTTGTGTTGCGCTGTTCTGGGCGGGATGCGGAGCCGACCAGAACCCGTTGCCGCGCCGCGAAGTCGACCTCGCCAGAAAATACGGCAGGCAACTCGCCCACGCCGTGAAGGAAGTACTCGACCGGCCCATGCATCCGATCTCCGGCCAACTGCAAACTCAATACGCGGAAGTCCCCATCGCATTCGACACCATTCCGACGCGAGATTACTGGGTCAAGGAAGCCGACTCCACCACCGCCTACATCGCGGCGCGCGCCCGGATGATGCTCCGGCAACTCGACGCCGGGCACTCCATCCCCACGACCTATCCCTATCCCGTCGCCACTTGGCGCATCGGTTGGGACGTGCAATGGGTTGTGCTTGGTGGTGAAGTCGTCGTCGACTACGCCCTGCGTCTCAAACGAGAACGCACAGATACCCGAACCTGGGTCGCCGGTTACAGCAACGACGTCATGGCCTACATCCCGTCCGTACGTGTGCTGTTGGAAGGCGGGTACGAAGGCTCCAGCTCCCAACCACTTTACGGCCAACCCGCCCACTGGGCTCCTTCGATTGAAAACACCATCGTCCGCGAAGTGCATCGCCAACTGGGGCGATGACGGGGAACGGGGAACGACTCACTGCCAGGCGTACCACGCCATGCCGGCCCATTCGTGAATGGCGGCCCGGCAATGGTCGGCGGCCCAAGTGCGCGGAATGAAAGCTTGCCAGCGGTGGGGCCGATCCAGCGGAGACTGGATCGCTCGGTAATGGGTGCCGCACGGCACGAGATCGATATCACCCGGCTGAAGTCGAAAACACCGCTCCGCGCGCTTCAAGTGCGATCCGTCGGTGACCAGCGCCACGCGCTGCAATTTGCGTTCTTGCAGGATTTTGGCGGTGTAGATTGCGTTTTCCAACGTGTTTTTTGAACGATCTTCCAAGACGATATTTTCCTCGGGCACGCCCAGGTCAATCAGGAATTCGCGCATCGCCTCGGCAAGGCTGAATTCAGAATAATCGGGGTTCAGATTGCCGCCGCTGACGACGATCGGGATGCGCGTGCCGTCGTGGTACAGCTGGGCGGCATAGACGCAGCGGCGAAGGGTGTCCGCACCGAGCTCCCCCAAGGTTTGAGGATCCGGCCCGGGGTTCAGCGCACCGCCCAGGACCACGATGGCGTCGAGGTCCTCAGGCCGCGATGCCAGCGGTGGGAACGGACGTTCGAGTTCGCGCAACAGCAGGAATGCACCGTACGGAGTAACGGCGAATGCGGTCAGCAGATAAATCAGCGATGGGAGTACGATCGAACCGCTGCCAGATTGAGCGCGGCGGCGCCACAGGGCCAGCAGCAGGAACAGTCCGAGCAGTGTCAACAGGAATACCGGATCGATCAGATCGCTAACGATACTTCGCATGACGATTCCCACGGGGTCGAGGGCAGGCAGGATGTCGCGGCTCCGGCATCCGATGCAGGGTGGACAAGCCGTGCCAGAATGATTGTACGATTCGGAACTGCCCAAAACAAATGTGGTTGAAGGTTCCACCGCAGGGCCCGTTGCCCGTAGGGTGACGTTTCCCGTATGGAGCGGTGCGCGCCGATCGCATAGGATGGCTCGCATTCGGGCCGAGGGCTAATACGGAGGAATCGATGGCAACCAGGGACGAGACATCCGAAATGGATCGGCCTGCATTACCGGTGGGTGCTGATGCGGAGGACGTTGCCGCTGGCGAAGTGACTGCGGCAGCCAATCCGATTTCTCGACGCGGAGTGCTCGGCAGGGGAGTGCTGGGCTTGCTGACTGTGGCCGGAGTTGGAACGCCGGTTTTTCGTCGGGCACTCGCCGCGCAAGCCGAGGAAGGAGCGGCCTTCACGGCGGAGATGATCCAGCAGGCGGAGTGGATTGCCGGAATCAAGCTGTCGGAGCAGGATCGTGAGGCGACGCTGCGGACCGTCCGAGATCGCAACGAGAAGCTGGCCGCGCTGCGTTCGGCCCAGATTGGCTACGCCGATCCGCCGGCGCTCTGGTTTAATCCGACGCCGGGCCGATTAAGTGAAGGTGAAGTGCGGCGGGGTGCGGTGCCGGCAAATGCGCAAGCGGACGTTGCACGTCCCGCGGACGACAACGACCTGGCTTTTCTTTCGGTTGCCGAGCTGGCTTCGCTGTTGCGAACGCGACGAATTTCGGCGGTCGAGTTGACGCGCCTGTATCTCGACCGGCTGCACAAGCACGACGCCACTCTGAAATGCGTCGTCAGTTTCACGGACGAGCTGGCGTTACGTCAGGCGGAACAGGCCGACCGGGAAATCGCCGCAGGCCGCTATCGAGGTCCGCTGCATGGTATTCCCTGGGGCGCCAAGGATATCATCAGTTATCCAGGTTACCGCACGACCTGGGGAGCGGTTCCGTTCGAACAACAGCAGCTGGAAGTGAAGGCGACCGTTGCCGAGCGACTGGATGAAGCTGGCGCCGTGTTAATCGCTAAACTCTCCGTCGGCGCACTGGCGTTAGGGGACAAATGGTTCGGCGGCATGACCCGCAATCCCTGGAATACCGAGCAGGGTTCCAGCGGTTCGTCGGCCGGTTCCGCGGCGGCCACCGTCGCCGGGCTGGTTGGATTCGCGCTCGGTTCGGAGACGCTGGGCAGTATCGTGTCGCCCTGCCGCCGCTGCCGAGTCACCGGTCTGCGTCCAACGTTTGGGCGGGTCAGCCGGTTCGGGTGCATGTCGCTCTGTTGGAGTATGGACAAAATCGGGCCGATCTGCCGGACGGTCGAGGACTGCGCGTTGGTCCTGGATGTTATTCACGGCGCGGATGGCCGGGATCCGACGGCGGTCGATCGACCGTTTGACTGGCCGGCGCGCCGGGAACTGTCGTCACTGCGGGTCGGTTACTTTCCGGAGAAAGAACGGCCCGACGCGGAGCGAGCGGAGTTGAACCGATTCAAGGAACTTGGCGTGCAGCTGGTGCCGATCGAATTGCCCCGCACGTTGCCGGTCGATTCGCTGGATACGATTCTCGTGACCGAGGCCGCCGCCGTTTTCGATGAATTGACCCGCCAGGGGCGGCTGGAAGGGATCGGTCCCTGGCCGAACACGTTCCGGGCGGGCCAGTTCATTCCCGCCATCGAGTATTTACGCGCGAATCGGGTGCGGGGACTCTTGATGCGGCAGATGGAACAACTGATGCAGACCGTCGATGCCTATATCGGCGGAGACGACCTGATGATCACCAATTTCACCGGCCATCCGACCGTCGTTTTGCCGAAAGCGGCGGAGTCCAGCGACGGCGTGGAAACTCCATCGATGATGACCATGACCGGACGGCTATATGGTGAATCCGACCTGCTGTCGTTGGCGCATGCTTTCCAGCAGGGCGGCGGCTTCCACAAGCTGCGTCCCCGACTTTAAGTCGATTGCGGCCAGTCCCCTACAGCCGGCTGCCATCGAGCAAACCGGCGAACCTGGCACGCGTCCGCGAAATGGAACTGTTCGATACAACCCAGCCATTCGCCCGTCGACGGGGGAGGGCGCTCAGGGTCGTCGGGCACGGATCATTTGCGATGGCGGATACGAGCGCGCATGCGGCGTTTCTTGCGACCCAGTTTTCTTCGTCCTTTTCCCGTCTTCTTTACTCCCACAATCAGCTCCTTCAGCACGGCCTGGTGTTCGGGTTGTAACAACTTTGACAGCGGATCGTAACAAATCGCCTTCGGGGTCTACAAGTGATCCTCGTCCCAAACCGCCTCTGCCGGAGCTTTCGCCGCGGTAGGACGGGTCGCCCGCACAGGTAGGACGGGTCGCCCGCACAGGTAGGACGGGTCTCCCGCACTGGTAGGACGGGTCTCCAGACCCGTCCGGAACTGTGATTCAACGTCGCCAAAATATGATTCAACGTCGCTCAACCAAGGCGAAGCGCCCGAAAAGCGGTCATCAAGGGTACGGATTATGAGCTAGGCTATCGCAGACGTCGAATTCCCGCGGTTTGGACTCGAGTTGACTGGTTATGGCCCAAGCAATACCGGAGATTTCCAGTTTGTCGTCCCTTGTGGCGGCCTTTCCGGCTCAGGCGACAGGGGCGGATGGGGCCACCGCGCCGGCGCTGGTCGGTGGCTCGCGCGAGCCCGAGCGACGCGAATTGGCGCGCCGGATCATCACCGGGTTGGAAGTGCCCGGATGGCTGCGGACGATTCGAGAGACTCCGCACGACGAAGTGGCTCGCCAGATCGAAGACGCCATACCGCGACTCGCTCGGCAGCTGACCGGACTTGGTAACCTGGGCTTGCTCGGTTCCACGTCCTGCGTCGACGAGTTGAGTCATTTCCTGCGCCATCTGGGACCGGTTCAGGGTCGGCAGTTGGCCGCTGCGATCGGGCTGGTCGATTCCATGACCGACGGCCTGGAGTTCGACGTGCAGCAGCGGCTGCGGGCCCGCACTCTAATGATGGGCCTGGTCGCGCACGAGTGGTCGTTGCTCGCGGGTAGATCGAGCGATGCTTCGCCGCTCGGCTACGCCATCCTGCAACCGCTCGGGATCGCCGTGTTGGCGCGGCAACTGGGCCCGATCTACCAGACATTTTTCGCTTCGGTGGCCGGGGAGCAGGCCAACCTGCGATCCCTGGAGGTCGCCACGCTTGGCTTTGACCACCTCGATGTGACCGACGGGATTTTCCAGGCCTGGCAGCTAAACGAGCTGTTTCATGATCGGGACGTCCATCGCGAATCGGTCGGCATCGCCGAACAGATCACCGAAGCGCTGATCGATCGGCAATCGCCGGCCTTCGAGGAATTCCTGCGGCACTCCACCACGGCGGGTTGGAGTTACCATCAGCTGCATACTTTCGCGGAACGCATCGAGGATCGCCTGCACGACGTCGCCGAACGACTTCTCTGGCCGTTGCGCGATCGGCTCAACCTGCGGCAATCATTGACACTGTTGCACGCCGAGCGGGAGGCACTGCGTTCGCTGCGAGGCGGCGGCGCCGATCCGCTTGCCACTCCACTGGCGGAGGAGTCCGAAGAACTCCGTTCGAGTTTCCTTGAGGTCGACCCGGAGCCCCACGAATTTGCTGCAAGATTGGCGCCGATTACCGTCGCAGCCGAGGGGATCACGATCGATCAACTGACGGCGATTGTCGCGAACGCAGTACATTCATCGCGGCGCAGCCGAGTGCCGCTCAGTTTCGCACTGGCGGAATTGGATGGCCTGGAGGTCTGGCGTCGATCCTTGGGGTCCGAAATCAATGCCTTGACGAGCCATATCGCACGCGTCGTGATCGAGGCATGCGAGCAGCAGTCGCAGGTCGTGATCCTGGAAGGCGGCAGACTGGCATTGATCCAGAAGGGGGTGGATCGCGTGCCGGCCGTGGCGTTGGGAAGGCAGGTTCTGGCCGCCGTGCGACGCTGGTCCGATGCGCATGGCGCCTCCTACGTGACGCTCTCGATCGGCGTCGCCACCGTCGGAGTACCAGCGAGAAATCTCGACCCGTTGTCGTTGCTCCAGGCCGCCCAGCGGTGTCTGAACGCGGCGCAGGCGTCGGGGGGCGGATCGCTGAAGAGCATCGATATTCTCTGAAGACGTTGGCTTCCGGCTCAACCGGACACGTCCCGTCGCCGCGAGATTTGCTTTTCCCAGGGACGGTTTTGCGTTACCGTTGGCTGCTGGCGTTCACGTCCGGCCGCTTTGCGCGAATGACGCCAGCCAGCATCCACGCCAGCGTGAAATAGACGCACGACAGCAGCACCAGCAACGTCGGCAGAATCACCGCGAAATGGTCGCGCATCAGCACCAGCGCCGGCGGCTCGAGGCTCTTTGGTATCCGCCGCTGGACCGGACCGCTGCCCTGCGCCTGCTCCCGTGCGACCTCCCGCCAGGCGTCCCATTCCTCCCGGGCCGCCTGGGACCCATACGCGGTCAACGTGATATCGCGCGCGACCACCATTGCGACGATCACCGCCGCGGCCATCAGCAGCCAGCCCAGAGCGGCAACGATTTGAAATCGGTTCACGTCGGCGATCCGATCAATCGGCTCATTGCAGCAACTCCAGGGCCGCCAGGCTCATCGAGACCACGCCGGTTTCGAGCACCAACTCGGCGTCCGGGTAGAATTTTGCCGAGTGCAACGACGGCGGGGGCTGACTCAATTCGCGATAGCCGCGGAGTCGTTTTGCGTCGACGGCGCCGAGCCGAAACATCAGAATCTTCACGCCGGCCCTGCCATAGCGACTGAAGTCCTCGCCGCCCATCGATTGCTCGGCCGGAGTGACATTTTCCGCGCCCAGGTTGGCCCGGAACATCGCGTCCACCCGCGCCGTCAATCCGTCGTCGTTGTACAGTGCCGGCGTGCCATCGGTGACCTGGATTTCGGGTTCCGGCGCGCCCGCGCTGAACGCGATCCCCTTGGCCTTGCGCTCGATTGCCTTCAGCGTCTGCTCGCGCACCTCGTCCGAGTAGCTGCGAATGGTCAGTTGCAGTTTGCATTGGTCCGGGATGATGTTGTGTTTGGTGCCGGCGTGGATCGATCCGACCGTGACCACGGCTGGCTCCGTGGGCCGAATCTCGCGGCTGACAATCGTCTGCAACGCCAGGATCAACTGGGCCGCCGTGACGATTGGATCCACAGTGGTATGCGGATAGGCGCCGTGCCCGCCCTTACCGAACAGCGTGATGTCGACACTGTCGGAGTTGGCGAGGGCATAACCGGGGCGACAACCGATTTTGCCGGCCTCCAATGCTGCATCGACATGCAGCGCCAGGGCAAAATCGGGGCGGGGAAATCGCGTGAACAGGCCGTCGTCCAGCATCGCTTTGGCACCCAGAACACGCTCCTCCGCCGGCTGCCCGATCACAACCAGCGTGCCATTCCAATCGGCCCGGTGGCCTGCCAGGTAACGCGTGGCGCCGAGGATACTCGTCATATGAACGTCGTGTCCACAAGCGTGCATCACGCCGACTTCAACGCCGCTCGAGTCTTTGACCTTCACCTTCGACGCGAACGGCAAGCCGGTGTTCTCCGTCACCGGCAGCGCGTCCAGGTCGGTGCGTACCATCACGGTCGGGCCCGTGCCGTTCTTCAGAATTCCGACGACGCCGTAGCCCCCCACATTGGTCGTGACTTCGAGCCCCGCCGCCCGCAGTTCCGCCGCGAACCGTGCCGCGGTCTCCTTTTCCATCAGCGAGAGTTCCGGATGGGTGTGGAAGTGGCGATAGAGTCCCAGCAAGTCCGGCAGGTTGGCGCGTGCCCAGTCACGGACCGGCCCGACTTTCGGCTCGGCCGCTTGCGCCGTTGGCGAGCCATTCCTGCCAGGGGGAGACGGCAGGAGCAATGCCAGCAGCAGTGACAAGGTCAGGACCAGTTTTCCCCGGAGTTTCGGGCGCGGGGCCGAGATCCAGGTCGGGGTAGCCACGGATTGCGGAGCTCCCGACCGCCACCGGATACCGTTGCCGGCTGCGGCCCGCGAGGAACCGGAAAATTCGCTTGCCAGATTTGCCGCAAGTTGCTCTAATCCGCGCATCATTTGGTTCTCCATTTTCATGCGGCCGGTGAGCGACGACTGTCGCTCACCGGTTGTTTTTTTTCGCCGCCCTGTTTCGACGCTCACCGCCATCCGCGGCAGTCCGATCGACGGAGCCAGATGCGGTCGACGTGCAGTAGGTACAGTAGATATTCTGTCAGGCCGGGGTCGGGAGCGTATGCGTTTGCGCGGGGAGGCGCGGCGCGGAAACCGGCCAGTCGCCTCGGGCCACGAGTTGTACCAGTGCAGGCACGAAAAGTCGAACCGCGCGACTGCGGTGACTGATCACGCCCTTGACCGCGGAACTCAATTCTCCAAAAGTCTGGTGGTATTCGAGCAACTCGAATAACGGATCATAACCGAAACCGCCCTCGCCGCCCGGTTCGAATCGAATCCGGCCGTGGCACTCACCCTGGCATCGGATCCGCACGACGCCCTCCGGATCGGAAAGACACATATGGCAAACGTAATGGGCATTGCGTTTCTCCCAGGGCACGCCAGCCAGCGCTTCCAGCAACTTCTGATTATTGGAGGCGTCGCTGGCGGCGGGACCGGAATAGCGAGCGGAATGGACGCCCGGTGCGCCGCCGAGCGCGTCGACCAGTAATCCGCTGTCCTCGCCCAACACCCAGGCCTGCAGGCGGCGGGCCTGCTCGCAGGCTTTGAGCGCCGCGTTTTCGGCGAACGTTGAACCCGACTCCTCCACCACGATCGCGTTCGGGCACCGACCGTAAGCGAAATTGGTGAGGTTCCAGCAGCTCGACCAGTTCGGCCAGCTTCTTGCGATTGTGGGTTCCCAGGACCAAAGTACGTGAATTTGTCATGGCACCAATGTAGTGACCGATTCGCGAGGATAAAAGGCAGCGGCACCGGCCATTGCAATTTATCGGCCCTGGCTCTTAAATGCGGCGGAGGTGAAATGATGCACGCTTTGCCACGAGTCGCCGTCACGATGGGGGACCCCGCCGGAATCGGGCCGGAGGTCTGCCTGCATCTGTTGTCGCATCCGGCGGTCCATGCCGAATGCGTGCCGATCGTGTTCGGCGATGCCGACGTGATGCGTCGCGTGGCGGCCACCTGCAACCTCCCGTTGTCGGCCCATGTCGTAACGACCCATCAATGGCAGGCGCATCGAACGGCGATTCAGGGACCGACGATACTGGACCTGGCGGCGATCGACGGAACGATCGTGGTACCGGGGCAGATTACCGCGGAAACAGGGCGAGCCAGTTTTCAGTACGTCGAGGAAGCGATTCGCGCGGCGCTGGCCGGCGAAGTCGATGCCGTTTCCACCGGGCCCATCAACAAGGAAGCGTTGCATCTGGCTGGTTATAAATATCCCGGTCATACCGAGATCTTCGCGGAGAAGACCGGCGCGGCGCGCTCCTGCATGATGTTGACCTCCGCCGAGATCACCTGCAGTTTCGTGACCACACATATCGCCTATCGCGACGTCCCGGGACGGCTCAGCAGCGCCCGAATTCTGGAGGCGATCGAGTTGACGAACGAGGCCCTGCATCGATTGCGCGGCCACGCACCGCGACTGATCGTCTGCGGACTCAATCCTCACGCGGGTGAAAATGGAATTTTTGGCGACGAGGAAGCCCGCCTGATTGTCCCGGCGATGGAACAGGCACGGGCGAAAGGCATCATCTTGACCGGACCGCTGCCACCGGACACGGCCTTCCTGCCGGCGCGGCGCCGCGAAACCGACGCCTATATCTGCATGTACCACGACCAGGGCCATATTCCACTGAAGATGCTGGCGTTCGACACCGCCATCAACACGACCTTGGGCCTGCCGATTATCCGCACTTCCGTCGACCATGGCACGGCGCTCGACATCGCCTGGCAAGGCAAAGCGCACCCCCAGAGTCTGTTTGAGGCGGTTCTGCTGGCGGCGCGACTGGTGCCGGACCGCGCCCCCTCGCCGCGGCGAACTGAGGATGCATGATCGTCGTGATTGCCGATGACCTGTCGGGCGCGGCAGAGCTCGCGAATCTTGCTCGCCAATCCGGTTTGACCGCCGAAGTCCGCTGGCGTGGCCCGCCATCGCGCGACAGCGACCTCTGCGCCCTCGATCTGGACACGAGGTCTCTGCCGGCCGACCAGGCCGGACAACGGATGGCCGACGCCTATCGCAGCGCGCTGAGCTGGCAGCCGGAATGGATCTACAAGAAGGTCGATTCGGTGCTGCGTGGGCACGTGGGGATCGAGATCGAAGCGATGCTTGCCGCGACGGGACAACGCCGCGGATTGCTGGTCCCCGCCAATCCCCAACGTCAGCGTACCATCGAAAACGCGCGCTACTTTGTGCGCGGAGTTCCGCTGGACCAGTCTCCGCTGGCACACGACCCCGATCATCCGCGCCGATCGAACCAATTGCGCGATCTGCTGCCAATACGGTCGATTCGGCTGCAGACCTGCGCCGAGCTCGGCCCCGACCTTTGCGATGGCATTACGGTCCCTGACGCTTCCAGCGTCGATCAGCTGTCGAAGTTGGCCAATCAGGCCGCTGACTACCAGGTTGTCGCGGGCGCGGCGGAGTTCTTCGAGGCGCTATTGCGGGCTCGCGGCGCAGCCGGCTCGCGACCGGCCACGCAACTCCCCCCGCGATCGATGCCGGATGGCAGGGAGTCGATTCGTGATGAACGGGAACTGCTTGTGTGCGGCAGCCGGGTGGCCTGGCCCGAGCGGTTGTCGCAGGCTGCGGAGTGCGGTCCAAGACTGTTCGCATTGCCCGAGACCTGGTGGGATGATTTTCTGGCCCGCTCCGGCGACTCGCAGCACTCGTCCAGTGGCTCGCCGTCGGAATGGATCGACCGCGTCGTTGCGTGCCTGCGCGATACCGGACGAGCTGGCATCGGTATCGGCGACTTTGATGCGGAATCGAGCGGCGTCCGCTCGCCGATCCGCACCGATCTGCTGCTGCAAGGACTGGCAGCGGCGGCGGAGAGCGTCGCACAGCGCGTCCAGGTCGATCGCTGGTTGTTGGAGGGCGGCGCCACCGCTTCGGCCGTTCTGCGCCGCTTGCATTTCGACAGCTGCGCGCTCGGCGCGGCGCAGGAATCCGGTATCGGCGAATTACTGCATCCCGGGCCGAGTCATGTCCGGTATTACGTCAAACCGGGAAGCTACCCCTGGCCGGCCCAGCTCTGGCCGGGAAGCCGTTGAGAAAATCGGCTGTCCGCTACAAGAACCGCAATGGATCGGCCTCGTCACGACTGGCCCAGACCACGATTTGCGGAAACTGTTCCGCCAGAATCTCGGCCAGCCTCACGACCGCAAATCGTTCGCTGGCAAAATGGCCGGTCAAGATCATCGCCATGCCGTGTGCCTTGGCTTCCAGACATGTGTGGAAACTGGCCTCGCCGGTCACCAGCAGCTCGCATCCAGCCCGCCGGGCACTTTCCAAAAACGACCCGCCGCTGCCACAACCGATCGCTACGTTTCGAATCACCATCGACGACTGCCCGACAATCTGGACCAGCTCGATGCCGAGAAATTTCTTGACGTCCCGGACCAGAGTGGACATGGTCGAATGGGGCGCGGTCGAGCCGACTCGCCCCGAACCAAGACCCGGCAGCGCCGCCGATTCCGATAACGGCCGGATCTCCGTCAGTCCGATTCCAATTGCCAACTGCTGATTGATTCCCTGGCCGGCCGAGTCAAACGCGGTATGCGGGCTGTAGATCGAAATCCCGTGGCGCAATGCCTGGATGATCAGGTTCCCCGTGGTCGATTCCGTGGTGATCTTCTGCAGCGGACGGAAAGGCAACGGATGGTGCGTGACAATCAGCTGGGCCTGGCCGCGACGAGCCTCGTCGAGCGATTCCGGAGTGATCGTCAGGCAGGCCATCACCCGTTCAACTTGCTGCGTATCGCTGCCGACGAGCAGTCCGACATTGTCCCATGTTTCGGCCAGCAGCAACGGGGCAAACGCTTCGAGGTACTGGCGGAAATCCTCAACGGTTGGCATCGTTCGTTTCCCGGGAAGCCGCGGCTTGGTTGCTTTTCACGGCGCACGTCCTTAGACTCCTGGAGCCAAGCTCGGCGCAATATATGCGATTTCGGCGGAACTCACGAGTCCAACCATGGCAACCGGCGCAACCAATCCCTACCTGCCGCCTCGCGCTGAAAACTCTCCGGAGTCGGTTCTGCCGATCAACGATCCTTCGTCTCAACAGCCGACACGCGTGCGCTACTTCGTGCTGATCTATTCGTTCGGAATGTCCGTGCTGTTGTATCTCGATCGCTTCGCGATGACGGTCGCTCTGCCGGAAATCCGCGGCGAACTTAAGCTCGATAACCAGGACATGGGGAACGTGACCAGCGCATTCTTCTACGTCTACGCGCTGGCCCAGGTGCCGACCGGCTGGATGTCCGATCGCTGGGGCGCTCGCATTACCTTGCCGCTGTATGTCTTCCTCTGGTCGCTGGCCCTGATGGGTATGAGTACGGCGACCGGCCTGGCGTCGCTGATTCTCTTCCGTTCATTGCTCGGGCTGGCGCAAGCCGGCGCGTACCCGTGTGCAGCGTCGAATAACAAGAACTGGTTTCCCATTTCCCGGCGCGGATTCGCCAACAGCCTGGTTGCCATGGGGGGGCGGGCCGGCAACCTGCTGGCAGTTACGTTGACGCCCTATCTGATGCTGCTGGTCGGATTTCTGCTCGGCTGGACGACCGGCCAGTGGCGGCCCGTGTTCTGCCTGTATGGGTTGCTCGGCCTGGTCTGGTCGATCGGCTTCTGGCTGCAGTGCCGGGATCGCCCGCAGCAGCATCCGGGTTGCAATGCGGCGGAACGCCAGCTGATCGAAGGAACGTTCACCGCTCCGGCAGATAGCCAGTCCGTCGGCGACAATCGGCCGCCTCCGCGCGGATTGGGGGCGGGCGGAGTATTGCGTGAGTTCGGCGAAATCCTGCTGCAGATCGTCATCAGCCCGACGATGTGGTTGATGTGCGTTATCAGCGTGTTGGTCAACGTCGGCTGGATCTTCCTGGTGACTTTCCTGCCAACCTATTTTCGCGAAGTGCACAATGTGCCGCTGAGCACGATCGGTTTTCTGGCGGCTATCCCCACGATCGCGAGCATGATGGGCGGGCTGAGCGGTGGAGTGGCGGCCGATCGATTCGTTCGCCGCTATGGGCTGGTCTGGGGCCGGCGAATGACCGGCGCGATTGCCAGTGGCGCTGCGGCGGCTGTCTATTGTATCGCCCTGGCAGCCGACCATTGGTTGCTGCTGATCGCCCTGTTCGCCGCCATCGGATTCCTGATCGATTTCGGGTTGGGCGCGCTCTGGGCCGTCTACCAAGATATCGCGGGGCCTCGTGTTGCCGCCGTGCTGGGCTTCGCCAACATGTGCGGCAACCTCTCGGCAGCCTACTTCTCCAGTGCGATCGGCGGCTTCGCCAAGTCCGGCCAGTGGCGCACCATATTCCTGATCGCCGCCGCAAGCCTCGCCTGCAATCTGGTGCTCTGGATGTTCGTCAGCCCCAATCGAAAAATGACATTTAACGACTGTGCCACTGGTGAGGGTACTCCCGAGCCAGTGCCCAGGCGACACGGTTGAGGTTGAAATGTGAGTAGAGTCGAATCGGGAATCGGGCCAGGCTTCAAGCCTATTTTCGTATCGCGGGCGCCGATTCAGCCAGTGTCGTCGGCCCGGCAATGTTGTTCAGACATTTTCCCGATCCCCGATCCGACGCTCACCGACGATTCAACATTTGCTCTGTCCCTTGGGCACTGGCTCGGGAGTACCCTCACCAGTGGCACACGATGGGGGCCTTCGGGGTCAACTGCGCGACGCTTTGCTGCCGACTCATCTGCTTGGCAATGCCGCGAACAGTGTATCGAGCTGTTGCCGGATCTTATGCGGGACGACCCGATAGTAGTTATGCTTGCCGGCACGGCGCATCTCGATCAATCCGGCGCCTTTGAGCAATGCCAGATGATGGCTGACCGCAGGCTGACTCTGCTGCAACAGCCGGCATAGCGCGCCGACGTTGAGTTCCGGGCACTGCGTCAGATAGTACAACACGTGCAGTCGGGTTTCGTCAGCCAGCAGTTTGAACAAGGATACCAGTCCCAAGGCGTCCTGTTCCGCCATGCACCTCAGGTCCGCGGACGAGATGCCGTCACGAGGGCTCGTCGAGCTGGCAAGCCGCGGCGAACCTGGGTCGGTTGAGGTCATGGAACGGCCGGTTTCAGAAGGGAAAGAACTGTCCGTAGTGGTTCCTGATACAATCGTCATCGAATGAGTTTCTCGCGGCTGTTCGCTGCGGCTCGTACAAAGCTCAACGAACGCACCGAGGTTACGCCGCTGCAGGGACTGGAATCACGTCGAATAGGATCACAAACTCTACCGTCAGCCACTCAGCCTTCGTACCACAGAACGTGGTGATCGATCGAAACCTGGGTTAGCCGCGGTAACTATCATAATCCAAGCCGGGCAAGTTAGGGAAGCAGGTTGCGCGGCCGGGGGAACGCCCGGTCCGGTTCACGACGAATGGCCTTTTCGCTGCCCACCAGCATGCTATCCTGTTGGAGGGGGCTTGGGACGGTTTTTCTAGAGGTATCGATCGATGGAAATCGCTTGCCCGAATTGTGGCCAGATGCTGCACATCCGCGATGGGCTGGTCAACCCGCGTTGCCGTTGTCCTGCCTGCCGTCACGAATTTCGGGCCTCCGAGCACGGCTACGGAGTGACCCCGTTTTCACGAACCTGGGATTTGGCGCGGGCGGCACCTTCTTTGCCGGCGGCCAGCGTCCCGCCCATCGTTGCCGCCCCCGCCGCATCGCCGCTTCGCGAGCTCCCTTCCAGGTCGGGACAGCCCAACTCGGACGGCGACAGCGATCGGCCGACCCCGGTTGCAGGACGTCCACCCGTCATCGTGCCGAAGCCTGTCAAGCCATCGAACAAAGCCGGATGGGGCACGGCGATTTTTGTGGCATTTATTGTCGCCAAAGTTGTCTTTCGACTGATCAATCAGCAGGGGCATCGGCAGCCGCAACCGCCCCGGAGAGAAATCCGCGCGCCGGCTCCCGCCGGTGCCGTCTGGCTTGCGCCGTTGGAACGACGCTAGAGCTTTGTCACAGCTAAAAGTCCGGGTCGGTAGGACGGGTCTCCTGACCCGTCCAGAACTGCGCAACAGCCTCACGTCAATCGAAGCAATCGCGGGCCGGCGTAGGACGGGTCTCCAGACGTCTCCAGACCCGTCCTACGTCATCCCGTGGTTGAGATTCCTTTTTTTGAGCTGAGTTTAGACACGGCTCGGGATGAGTTCTCGGACCCGTGCAATTTTGCGCGGTGCAATGGGCTTGGCTTCGCTTGAGCTGAGTCTAATCACAGTTCCGGACGGGTCAGGAGACCCGTCCTACGTCATCCCGTGGTTGAGATTCGTTTTTTTTGAGCTGAGTTTAGACACGGCTCGGGATGGGTTCTCGGACCCGTGCAATTTTGCGCGGTGCAATGGGCTTGGCTTCACTTGAGCTGAGTCTAATCACAGTTCCGGACGGGTCAGGAGACCGGGCCTACGTCACCCCGTGGTTGAGATTCGTTTTTTTGAGCTGAGTTTAGACACGGCTCGGGATGGGTTCTCGGACCCGTGCAATTTTGCGCGGTGCAATGGGCTTGGCTTCACTTGAGCTGAGTCTAATCGCAGTTCCGGACGGGTCAGGAGACCCGTCCTACGTCACCCCCTGTTCGGGAGACCCGTCCTACGAATAACGCGAACTCGACGATTAAGCTATGACATTGTGCTAGAGGGAGCTTGCTTCGAGTTGCGCGAGGCAGTCGCGAATGCGACGGCTGTTTTCGCCGGCCGTACGGTACTCGTCGCCGATCGCAACCGACCCGAAACTCAAGCCATCGCGACGGAATCGCATCGGACTGCAGCGCGTGGCGGCGCCGTTGACATGGATTTCCCGGACGCCCGTTTTCTGGACCAGTTCGAGAACATGATCGGGACGAACTCCACCGCCCGCCATGACTTCGATGCGACCTGCCGCCCGGTCGACCAGATGTCGCAGGCATTGGCGACCTGCGATGGCTGTCGGCTGCTGGCCGGAACTGAGCAAACGCGCGACACCCGATTCGATCAGGTGGTCCAGCGCGGCGAGCGGATCACGGGCGAGGTCGAACGCGCGATGGAATGTGCATTCCAGCGGCCGGGCAAGCTCCACCATCCGGCGTGTGCGCGGCAGATCGATGTCGCCGTCCAGCGTCAGCATCCCGAACACGACGCCGTGAACGCCTCGTTCGCGCACCCGCTGTAAGTCGCTTTCCATGACGGCAAACTCGTCGTCGGAATAGCAGAAATCGCCGCCCCTTGGTCGGATCATGACCATCACCGGGACGGCGACGCGCTGGAGGATAGCGTCGAGCATTCCCAGGCTGGGAGTACAGCCGCCCTCCGCAAGATTGCTGCAAAGTTCCAAGCGACGCGCACCGGCCGATTCGGCCGCCCGAGCCGACTCGACACTATCGACGCAGGCTTCAATCAAGATCGGCATGGATCGGGCCGGCTCCCCAAAATGACTCGGATCGACAGCCGTCGTCACGCACCCGCCCGGCGGGCAAATCGACTATGATGGCGGCTTGCAACGAGTCTACTTCGCCGGAGTTAATTTCACCAATGCCGTTCCCTCGCTTGCCAATCGTTCTGCTTGCAACCTCGATCTGGGCCCTGGCGCAAGTGCCGGTGGCGGGCGACGATTGGCCACAATGGCGTGGGCCTCGTCGCGACGGCACCTGGACCGAATCGGGAATCATCGAGGCATTTCAAGGCCCCAAAATTCCCGCGAAATGGTCCGTTCCCGTCGGGCCCGGATACAGCGGTCCTTCCGTGGCCGCCGGACGAGTCGTGATCACCGACCGGCCCAAGGATCGCGATCCGATGGTGGAACGCGTGCTTTGCTTCGATGCCGATTCGGGAAAGGAACTCTGGAATCTCGCCTATCCTTGCGAATACCAGAAGATCGGCTACACCGCAGGTCCGCGCGCCAACGCCACCATCGACGGCGGATTCGTTTACGCGCTGGGAGCGATGGGGCATATTCACTGCCTTGAACTGGATCGCGGACAGGTGGTCTGGCAACGCGATCTTGGTCGCGACTACCAGATCGAGATGCCGATCTGGGGGATCGCCGCCGCGCCGCTGATCGTCGACTCGACCGTCGTCCTGCATATCGGCGGCTCGCAAGGCGCCTGCGTTGTGGCGCTCGACCGGCGCAACGGACAGGAAAGGTGGCGTGCCTTGAACGACCGCGGCCAGTACTCGTCGCCGATCGTCGTCGAACAGGCCGGCGAGAATGTCGTAGTTTGCTGGACCGGAGATTCCGTTGCCGGACTGCGCGCCTCCGACGGCAGCCCGCTGTGGCGCTACGAATTCAAGCCGCGCAAAATGCCGATCGGCGTCGCGACTCCAATTGTCGATAAAGGCCGACTTTTCGTGACCTCGTTCTACGACGGTTCCCTGCTGCTGAATCTGAACAAGACCAGCGCCACCGTGGAACAGGTCTGGCAACGCTGTGGAGCCAGCGAGACCCAGACCGACGCCCTGCAGTCGATCATCTCGACGCCGCTGTTCATCGACGATCATATCTACGGCGTCGACAGCTATGGCGAACTCCGCTGCCTCGACGCGCGTACCGGCGATCGCGTCTGGGAAGACCTTCGAGCAACCCCCAAGGCACGCTGGAGCACGATCCACTTCGTCCGCAATGCCGACAACATCTGGATGTTTAACGAGCGAGGCGAGCTGATCATCAGCCGGCTCAGCCCCCAAGGCTTTAAGGAAATCAGCCGCGCACAACTGATCGCTCCGACCCGTGAACAACTCAACCAGCGCAACGGCGTCTGCTGGTCCCACCCGGCGTACGCCAACCGCCATGTCTTTATCCGCAACGACGAAACGATGGTCTGTGCAAGCTTGGCGAGGTAGGGAACGGGGAACGGGGAACGGGGAACAGGGAACGGGGAACAGGGAACGGGGAACGGGGAACGGGACGATTCAAGTCGTGGCTGGGGCATCTTGCCCCAGCCGAATCTCGGCACAAGTTCCCATTGCAGGCACTCGAGTT